>Ga0172368_10003068_pt1 | contig 20605 bp, 22 predicted proteins | sample Lak11m_FD_114540 | JGI IMG/M metagenome (GOLD analysis project Ga0172368, IMG submission 114540) | Freshwater microbial communities from Kabuno Bay, South-Kivu, Congo - kab_022012_11m | ecosystem: Environmental > Aquatic > Freshwater > Lake | place: Democratic Republic of the Congo: South-Kivu...
CGGGCAAGGCGGTTTCGTGAAAAACCGGTCTTGCAAAGGGATTCGTGCGGAGTTGTCGTTGAGGTTGATCAACGACAACCTCAACTGGTTGAAAGCAATTTTACGAGACTTTCAACAAAGCCCACTCGATTCAAACCATGGCCCCCGAGCATCCCCGTCTCAGCGCGGTCGGCGAACGGATACGCGCGTACCTCGGCGAGGCGGTCCGGCTTCATCCCAGCCTTGCGCGCGACGGTAACGGCGTGCATCCGGACTTTGCCGCGGAGGTAGACGCGCTAGGCATCTGGCCCAAAAGAGAAAAAGTCATCCTCCGCTACAATAAGGAAATGCTGGGAAAGAACAAGTTCCGGACCTTGGGTTCGTTCCGCTACGCGACGACATTGAAAACATTCAGACACAAACGATTCATGGCCTGGCTCGAGACGCTCCCCGATCTGCATCCACCTTCGCATCAAGACGAATACAAATTCAAGCCCGGCGACGAATTTCACGAATACACCGGCTTATTGACAGAAGAAGTCCGGCAATGGAGAAAACAGAACGCGCAAAAACCGATTCCAGGCGGTGCGCGGCTTCCGGACCGCCTGCGCAGCCGGGAAGTCAACGCGGATGCATTCAAACAACTGCAAATCAACGGCAGGACCTACACCGTGCAGATCAATTACGGCTCAACCTACTCGGACAACGCATATCATGGAACGCGTGCCGCAATACGGGTACGAATATATCCGACAGGACCGAAAGCAGCCGGCCTGCAAGGCCCCCAACGGCACTTTGCGGAAGTACATCTATTCAAGTCGGCTTCCCAATTGGGCGCGCATGATGACGTCGACATCCAATTGCATCACGACCTGTCCAAGAAAGATACTCAAGACATCCACAACCTCCTTCCAGTCCTCTTCGACGCCCGGTTTTTCGACGAAAGCAAGGCGCCATCGATCCGGCCGACAAAGGCATTGCCGCCCTCCGATTGAACTATATGGCCATCCATCCACTACTGACGCATGATTTCCACGTTCATCTTCGATTGGTCAGGCACCCTCTCGGACGATTTTGACATGGTCTGGAAGGCCACCGCGGCCGTCATCCACCGCCTCGACGGCGGCCACGGGTTGACCGAGCCGGAATACCGCGAGCACTTCGAACTGCCGTACATGAATTTCTACCGCAACTACGGCATGAATTGCACCAAGGCGCAGGTGGACGCGCTGTTCTTCGAAGCGGTCGAGCGCAACGGCATCTTTCCCACTCCCCTGCCGGGCTCGCGCGAACTGTTGGAAGGCCTGCGAAAACAAGGTAAGAAGACCTACCTATTCTCCGCGCACCCGACTCACTTGGTGGACCGCGAAGTCGCCGCCTTCGGCTATGGCGGTTTGTTCGACGGGATCGAGGCCGGCATCGTAGACAAGGTCAAATCGCTGAAAGGGTTCGTCGAGGCCAAGAAACTGGACCCAAAGAAGACGGCGTACGTCGGCGACTTGGTGCACGACGTGCAAGCCGCAAAAGCCGCCGGCATCACGTCCATCGCAATTTTTTCGCGCTACCAGGAAAAAAAGAAGCTGGAAAAAGCCAAACCCGACTTCACGGCCAAGAAGCTGGACGAGTTGCTCCACCTATGATGCTCATCACCACTTCCCGAAAACCCGGCCAACTGACGCGCTCGGTGGCCCGCAGCCTGGCGGACGCCCTTGGGGCGGGCTATCTGAACCGTGGCAAGGCCGGCGTGCAGTCGGTGCTGGGCGAAGCGGACGAGATGGGCGCGGACAAGGTGCTGTTCGTCTGGGAGCGCCACGGAAACCCCAGCCGCTTGGTCGCATTCGACATGGCAAAGGCCCGGCAGATGCATGAAGCGGAAGAACGCCAGGAAAAAGAAAAACAAGACGCTCGAGGAAAAGAAGGCCAGAGGGGCAAGGAAAACCAAGAAATCCAAAACGCAACCGAAGACGCGGATGAAAACGACGAGCCCGATGCCGAAGCGGGCGAAGACGAAGAAGATGAACAAAGCCAGGAAGATGCCGATGAAACAGGCCAAGAAACGGCGTCGGAACCGGAGCAAACCGCCTGGATGAAGCCGGAAGTCGCCATCCGCGGCATCGTCTACCATCGCCGCTCCATCCGTCGAAAAGGCGCCCGCATCAAGCTGGAAGACCCGTTTGGAGAGCGCGTGGCAGGCCTGCTGGAGGCCGCGGAAGGACCCAACCAAATCGTTTTAAGCCGATTCGGACTCAAGGTATTGGTCGATAACGGACTAGTCCTGGAACTCAAATTCCGGACGTGAAACAAGGCAAATCGTCTTTTGAGGAGTTGAAACTTACCCCATGGCCGAAGATGTACAGCAAATCGTCAATGAATACTCCACCTTGCAGCAGCAAGTACAGCTGTTGATGGCGCAACGCCAGCAGTTCGACATGCAGCTGAAGGAAATCGACGCCGCCATGACGGAAGTGGACAAATCCACCGGCGCCGTGTACCGCGCCGTCGGCGGCGTCATGGTCCTGCGCGACAAGGCATCCGTAAAGGCGGACCTCGCCAAGGAAAAGGAAGAACTCTCCGGCCGCATCGAGTTTCTGGACCGCCAGGAAAAGAAGATGACCGAACGCTTCACGGCCTCGCGCAAGAAACTCGAAGAGCTGGCCAAGAGCCAAAAAGCGGGCACCCTGGGAGGCTAAGACAATGAAATCCACGCTTTCCTGGGCCCTGACGCTGTTAGGCATCGGCCTGCTTCTGCTTGCCACGTACCAGTCCAACCAGTACCTCGTCCAACAAGCCACGATCAAGCCGTCATTGGAGCAATTGGAACAACTCGGCCAACTTGGCTCAGGCTCCGTCGACCTGCAACAGACACGCGCCCTGATCGAAGCCTCGTCCACCGCCATGATCCAAAGCATCGTGATGGACCTCATCCTCGGCCTGCTCGTCCTGGCCGGCGGCTTCTGGCTCGCGCCGAAAGACGCCCACCATGGCCACGCGCACTGATTTTCGTCATTCTTTCCGGCGTTTGCCGGCGTTTTCCTCAAGCCCCCATCAGCTTCCGCAATACTCCGACAGCCGGTTTGTTTTTATCCACGAAAAGCGTTCGTTTTCCAACAATTCCGGAGGGGTTTTTCGTGCGTGGTTGGATCCTGGTAAGCCTGTTGTTGTTCTCTGCCGTCTTCATCGCAGCCGCCAGCGAAGACGCGCAAGTCGCTGCGGCCATTGGCGCCGCGCTGGGAGAACCAACCGCTCCGTCGGCCTCACCCGGATTCGTCGACGGACGCCTAGGCGACATCCAAAAACGAGTCGCGCCCATCGGCCGCGCATACGGACCCCAACAACCCCCATATGGAGGGCCGAATTACGGACCACAAGGACCCCAATATGGTCCGAATGACGGCGGATACGGCGGGCCCGGTGGCGAAGGTTACGGACCCCAAGGCGACGATTATGGACCCGGATACGGCGGACCCATGAACGAGCCGCAAGATGAAGGATACAGACCAGGACCGCAACAGCCCTACGGGCCGCAGGGGTCTCAACCATATGGAGGACCACGCGACTTCCGAGGATACGGCGGCCTCGGCCTGCCGCCGGAAGCCGTCGAAGGCATGATATTCAGCCAGATCGGCGACACGCTGGACCTGAAATACGGAAAAGACAATTTATTGCAGAAATGCGACAACCAGCCGGAATTAGTCAACCTCATCCTGGACGAATTCCAGAAGTCCGGAGTTGACCTCAACGAGGAAATCTGCTCGCCCATCGAGGAAGGCCTCGCGTTCTGCGGCGATGCCAAGGCGCAGTGCGAACAAATCGGCCGGCCGCCGGAAGACGAAAACGGAGCCGAAGGCGAAAAACCCTTCGTACCCAGCTGTCCGCCGGATGAAGCCCAACTCAAAGCCGCCTGCGTCGAGCGCTTCAGCGCCGAATGGGAACGCCAAAGCCAGGAACGCCTGGAAGAGATGGAATACCGATGCGCGGAGCAATGGGACTACCGACCCGACAACAACGACGCCTGCCAAGACGGCAAACCCCGCCAACCCATGGAATGCGACAAGTCCGCCTGGATCGGCCAATGCCTACAGAACCAGCCGCCGGAAGGCGACTACGGCCCCGGACCTCAGCCCTACGGACCGCCACAAGGCCAGCCGTATGGACCTCCGCAGAACCAACAACCCTGGATGCCGCCACAAGGCCAACAACCCCAAATCCAATGCCCGCCGATGGATGAAAACGCAAAACAATCCTGCCTGAACAACGGCCAGAGTTACACCAGCCAAACGGGGCCCAACGGCTGTCCGCAAATCATCTGTCAGGGAAGCCCCCAGATTACGCAACCGCCGCAAGGCAACACTTGCCCGTCCATTGACGAGAACGCCCACCAGCAATGCACCAACGCCGGAAACATCTGGGAGGTCCGCACCAGTCCGGATGGCTGTGCTTATTCAACCTGCTTGCCTCCTGCACCCACAGCGACGGCTACAACCCAACCGACCGCCACGGCGGAGCCCACGGCCAGCGTGACGGCCGGTGGCTACAGCGAACTGCGCCTGGAAGACATTCCCTACAACCCCGGAGCGGGAACCTACGGAGGCCCACAAGACGGACCGCAAGGCGGCGCCGGATACGGTGGTGGACCCCGGGGCGGTTTCGGGCAGCCCGGCAAGCCCTTGAGCGCGTCGGAACGCTGTGAACAGGAATGGAATCGCAATTCGGCGCGCTTCGCTCAGAACTGCCAACGCATGCAACAACAAAACCGCGGCCCCAACTTCAACTTCTGCAACGAACAGGAATTCCTCGTCCAATGCAAAGCCGAATCCCAAAAGCAGATGGAAAAAGACAAACAACGCATGGACCCGGCCCGCCAATGCGAACGCCAAGTCAAACGCGACTTGAAGCAGTTCGAACGCTACTGCAAGGACACGCAACGCGGAAAAGAGCAATGCCTCAAGGAAAGCGAGCGGGGTTGTGAATTCGGCAAGAAACAACTGGTCAAGTGCCAGGAACTGACGACGGCGGACAACGTCAAGAAAGCCATCGAGCGCGCCGTCGCCCGCGAATGCCGCATGCGCGCCGGACGGACAAGCGACTTGGACCGCCTGCGCGACTCGTTGCCGGAAGACTTCCGCGACTTGGTGGGCTTCGAATCCGACTCCGTCGCCGACGCCCAGGAAAAAGCCAAGGCGCTGGACCAAAAAGACGTCGGCTACGCCTTGACGCAATTATTGGGCATGCAGGCCGAACAGGAACGAAAAGACGCGCAACTTCTCAAGGAACAATCCACACGCCTGGGCCAGACCATCGAGCGGCTCAAGACATTGGTCGAACAAGTCGACAGCAACGACGCCAAAGTCCTGCTCCAGGCGCAGATCGCCGACTTGGAACAACAGAAAGCCTCCATGGATGGCCGGGCGCAGAGCAAGGAACAAGGCGCCTCCGGAATCTTCGCCATCCTCGGCGGCCTGCTGGGCGGAAAATAAGCGCGACGCGCCTCCAACGGCGCGAAGGCGGCACCCAAAGCCGCCTCCCTTTTCTTTTCTTTTTTTTCCAAGTCAGCCGATGGGATAAGCCGTTTGAGGCGTTTGCCTGAACAAAACAACACGCGTATATGGCCCGGCATCGACCAAACATACATCCATCCGAAAGGATGCCTCCAGGTGATCGTTGATGAAGAACACGTTCGTGGAATTGTTGGCCGCAGGCGCCGTCGCCGTGGCCTTTTTTGCCGTGCTTTTTGCCATCGGCGGCTCGACGCAGCCATTGCCGCCGGGCTTGAACCTCACGGCCAGCGCCACGCCGACGGCAGCAGCCGCGGCGCTTTCAGGCGGCGAATTCAAATCGTTCAAGACCTGGGACGAAGCCAAGGCATTCCTAGCCACCGCCGGCTCGAACGGTTACGGCGGCTACGGGTACGGCATGCGGGAAACCGCCATGCCACTTGCGGCCGCGGCACCCGGCGAAGCCATGGCCAAATCCGCCGACGCGTCCAGCTCAGGCGGCGGAAATGCCGATTATTCCAAGACCAACGTGCAGGTCGCCGGCGTGGACGAGGACGACACGTTCAAAACGGACGGCAAGTACGCCTACACCGTCACCAACGGCCAGATCGTCATCATCGACGCCTACCCCGCCTCCCAGGCGCACATCGTCGCCGTGCTGAACGACAGCCAGTACCAGAGCATCTTCATCACCGAGAACCGCCTCGTCGCCTTCGGCTACAAGACCTTCCAATGGAAGCCCCTGATCCAGCCGCTGCTTCCTGAAGAGGACCAACCCATGCCCGTGGAGCCGGACGGCGGCATCGGGACTACGCCGGCTGGAAAAGTCGCGGCGGGAGGGGCAATGCCTTCGCGCATGATGATCGCGCCGGACTACTACCCGTACTACGGCGAGCAGTCGCAGTTCATGAAGGTCTTCGACATCACCGACCGCTCCAAGCCCGTCCTGCTTAAGACCATCGATTCCAAAGGCAACCTCGTCGCCGCCCGCCTCATCGGCAACCGCGTCTACGCCATCTTCAACGAGTATGCCGGCGCCGGCGTGCCCCGCCCGCTGTACGCCGTGGACGGAAAACTCGCGGAAATCGCGCCGTCGGACGTGCAGTACATCGACTACCCCTTCGACAACTACCAATTCACGACCGTGCTGGGCCAGGACGTCGACAACGTCGATAACCCGGAAAGCCGCACCGTCGTGCTCACCGGCGGCGCCTCGACCGTCTACGTCTCGGCCGGCAACGCCTACGTGACGTACACGCGCTACCAGACGTACTACCCGCTGTGGGACGCCTACCAAGGCGCGCTGGACGGCAAGTGGACGGCGGAGTTCCAGGCCAAGCTGTCCGCCATCGACGCCTCGGCCGACGTGCCGGACTGGCGCAAGGACCGCATGAAGATCAGCGTCGCCCAGGAATTCCTCCAAAGCCTCAACCAGACGCAGGCCGAAGAACTGTACGCCGAGATCAACAAGCGCGAGGAAGCCCTGCGCGAAAAACAGGTTCCGCCGAGTGAGGCCACCGTGGTGCACAAATTCGCCCTCGGCCCCGCGATCACCTACGCCGGCAAGGGCGAAGTGCCGGGCCACTTGCTGAACCAGTACTCGATGGACGAATCCAGCGGCTACCTCCGCTTGGCCACCACCATCAGCCCCGTCTGGGGTCCCTGGACCATGGCCGTGCGCTGCATGCCGGATGCCAAATGCATCCAGCCCACGCCGACGCCCTCGCGCAACAACGTCTACGTGCTGGACGGCTCGCTTGGGACCGTCGGCCGACTTGAAGACCTGGCGCCGGGCGAGTCCATCTACTCGGCCCGCTTCATGGACAACCGGGCGTACCTCGTGACGTTCCGTCAACTGGACCCGCTGTTCGTCATCGGTCTTGACGACCCCGCGAACCCCACGGTCCTAGGCAAGCTGAAGATCCCCGGATACTCCAACTACCTGCACCCGTACGACGAGACGCACCTCATCGGCCTGGGCAAGGACGCCATTCCGCTGAAAGACAGCGACTCGGCGTTTCCCTTGGGACTCAAGTTGTCGCTCTTCGACGTTTCGGACGTAGCGAACCCCAAGGAAATCGCCAACTATAGCATCGGCGACGCCGGATCCGACTCGTACGCCCTGCAAGACCCCAAAGCCTTCCTCTTCAGCAAGGAAAAGAGCCTGTTGGTCATTCCGGCGCGCGTAGCCATCATCCCGCCGGAACGCAAGACCGGCGACTTGGTGCACGTGTACGGCGACGTCAACTTCCAAGGCGCGTACGTGTTCAGCCTGGCGTCATGCGAGCCCCAAGTGGCGGCGGAGTGCGCCTTCCAGCTTCGAGGAACCGTGTCGCACGCCACGCCGGAAGAACTGGCCAAGATGGGTGATTACTACTATGGCGCCGGCACGGACGTGACGCGCTCCGCTTGGATTGACGGCACGCTTTACACCCTGTCGGACCGATACGTCAAGGCCAACGACTTGGGCACCCTGCAAGCACAGGCGTCAGTGGATTTGCCGCAGCCGAAGAAGCAGTACCCCTACCCATATTGGGAAGGCGACGTCATCGCCATGCCGGCTCCGACGCGATAAAGACAAAAAACAAAAGGCAAACCGAAGCCGAAGCGGCTAGAAGCGGCCGCCTTTCTTTTCTTCTTTTTCCATTTTTTTTCTTCCTTGAGAATCAGAACCCCGTCGGCGCGTCGACGAACACGAATGGCACGCCGAACTTTTCCTGCAACCACTTACCCACGGCCTGCACGCCAACGGTTTCCGTCACGTAGTGTCCCGCTTCGACGACGTTGACGCCGAACTCCTTGGCCACGTGGTAATCGGAATGCTTGAACTCGCCGACCAAAAGCGTGTCGAAACCTTCCGATTTTGCATTAGAAGCACAAAAGCCGCCGGAGCCGGAGCACACCGCGACCTTCCGCACGGCATTGGAACCGAACGGCAACACGCGGTAAGGCGTGCCGACACCCTTCTTTACGGCCGTGGCAAATGCATTCAGCGAAACGGCTTGCGGCAAGGTCCCCTTGAAGGCGATTTTCGCGCCCTCATACGGGCATGCCGGTTTCAATTGCGTCAATCCGACCGCCTGCGCCAACAACACGTTGTTGCCCATTGCAGGGTGAGCATCCAGCGGCAAATGCTGGGCGTAGACGCTCAAGCCGAATTGCTTTGCGGCCTTGAGGCGCGCCTGGAACAGGACGTCCTTTTTCAGGGAGACTTGACCATGCCACTTGAGGCCGTGATGGACCAACAAAAAGTCGGCCCCGCTTACGGATGCTTTCTCAATCGTTTCCAACGCCGCGTCGCACGCCACCGCCACTTTCGAAACGTCCCTGGAGCCGCGGATTTGCAGGCCGTTCTTCGACGCATCGGCTCCCTTGAAGAATGAGAACTCGGAATCCAACGCATTAACCAGTTGTAAAAGCCGCATGCCTACCCGCGTCCTGTCCCGAAGTCCCGGATGCGCTGCCGCAGAGCTACCTTAATCCGGTTGTAAATGACGTCTTCGGCCTTACCCCCGATGGAAAGCGGAAAGTGACGCTTGCCGCGAAGAATATGCTCATCGGAAACATGGCTCAAGGCGGCGACCAGTTCGCCACTTTCATCGGACGAAAAAGAATGAAAATAATCCACGGATTTTTCAAGGGCCCGGACCACGGCATCCGATTCATGGGCGTTGAGCCAAAATTCGCCGATGCGGCGGAAGTGTTCCTCTCGGGCAGCGCGCTCCAGGAAATTCACCCGTTCTCGAAGATGCGGTCCGCCACCGTGCCGTCGCCCTCAGAAGGAGGAAGCGGCACCGTCGTGTCGGATTGCGGTTTGGAAGTTTCGGAAGACGGGGAAGAATCCGAAGACAATGAGGCGGAAGATTCGGAAGAAGCCGCATCCGAAGCGGTGGCCGTCGGCTCGGAAGGCGTGGTTTCCGGCGTTGCCGATACGGAAGAGGCGTCCGACGAAGACGAGTCGCCTTCCGTCGGCATCGCGGGCGTGCTTTCAACCGGCGCGTTCTTTTCCAGCCAGGCCTGCAACGCCTTGAAGTCCAACGCCAACGTGGGTTCCTTCTTGGCATGGCGCACGAACCAGGACACCAATTCGTAATCGGCACCCGTCGTGGCGAATTCAGACACATAGGGCTGCAAGTGCGTCTTGAGCGGATTCGAAATCAGGTCAAAAACGGATACTTCCAAATACGGCACGTGCTGGGCCGGGATGCGCACCAAGGTCCGACGCGTCAATTCCCGCAAGTCCGGCAGGATGGAGTACTTGCGCCCGGTTTCTTCCAACTGCTTCTTGGACTGCATCAGGCGGCGCAACAAGTCGGCATAATAAGCGTGTTCCGTGCCTTTAGGCGGCACTTGTTTGACGCCCTGCCAGAGGCTGGCCACGTCTTCCGCAATGGTCATAGGGTACAATGGGTGGGACGCGAAGAATAAAAAGCGTACAACGCCCCAAAACCATCCATGAAGCATCAATTCATTCAGCCTGCCGACGCGCAAGAAAAACCCACCCGCGTCCAGCTCGAACAACGCCTTTTGGACATCAACGCCAAAATGGCAGCCCTCACGCCGGAAGCCTTCAACATGCCGGAGGCGCCGCAGGAAAAGCTCCGCCAACGCATGCAGAACAAGGAATTGGCCCTGCCGGACACCGAAGTCCTCCGACAACTGCTTCAAGAAAAAGCCCGTATCGCCGAGCAACTCGACACGCTGCCTCACGCGCCACAAGTCGGTCGAAAACCCAATGCTGAATTTTCGCTGAAGGCAAAAAGCCCGAAGCTCCACTAATTCTTCATATCAGATTCAAACCGGCTTGATGCACGCATACTGATGAAAATCCGCGTTAGGCGCGTAACCGGGTCGGTAATCCGAATACTGCCGCACCTCGACAAAACCGGCTTCGTCCAGTAACCCGTGAAGTTCACCTTTTCCGAAAGGATAGACCGTCAAGCGGGCCGTGCGACCGTCTTGATGATCATACCGGAAGACGACTTTTCCCGTCTCGATCGACTCCGGCCGGCCGTCGACTTTCTGGCCGCAGTAGACGTACTTCTTCGAATACCGGAAATGACGCAACGCCTCCATGCGATGCGCCAGCATGTACTCGTAATTCCGTTCATCAATCAACAACAACCCGCCAGGCCGCAAGACGTGCAAAAAACCACCCAAAGCGGCCAACTGGTCCTTCCGCTCGAACAAGTAAGTCAACGAATTGCCCATCAGCAGGACCGAATCGAAGACGCCAGGCGAAAAGCGACGCGAAAAGTTGCGCCAATCATGATGCGTGACAGCCAACGGGACGCCGGCCGAGCGGGCATTGGCCGCCGCCTTTTGCGCCAAGCCACGGTCCAGCTCATTGCCCGTGACGGAAAAGCCATTCTGCGATAAGTGAATGGAATCGCAACCATCCCCCAGGCATGCATCCAGGACCTTGGGGCCGAACGGCGCCAGCGTCCGCACCAAAAAGCCATCCTCGCCTTGGCGGCGCTTGCCCCAATCGATGAAGTCCGACCAGAAATCCACCAGTTCGGCTGGATGAAGGGTTTTCATTAAAATACAATAGACGACCGTCAAAACCCGACTTATTTAAAATTCTGAATAAAATACGCAATAAAACGATATAATAGGCAGTAAAATTATCAATAACGACATGGACGCTTTGGACGAACGCCTGTTGCAGCTTCTGGACCAGGACGCCCGCCGCACGCTGTCGGATACAGCCAAGGCCCTGCGCTTAAGCAAGGCGGCCGTCTCGCGCCGCATCGAGAAGCTGGAACAATCCGGCATCATCCAAGGATACTACACCCTCATCGACGCGCGCAAGCTGGGCTACCTGAGTTTCCGCACCTACATCAAATTCAACAAGACCACGCCGGCAATCGAGAAGCAATTCATCGACGAACTGGCCGCCGACCCGCACGTCTGGTGGGTGGGGCTCATCCAAGGCACGTGGGACCTCGGCTTCGTCATTTGGGCCAAGGACCCCTACGCGTTTCGAAGAACGTGGATGCAGCGACTCAAGAAATACCGCCCGTACGTCGGCCGCTACCAGGTCATACCCTACACCGACCTCAAGCACTACCCCTATTTTTCCGGCAAAGAATCCGACCGCGAAAAAGAACCGGAAGAAGGCATGCCGTCCGTCTCATTGGACGAAACCGACCTATCCATTCTACGCATCCTGGCCACCCATGCGCGCTGGCCCGTCACGCGCATCGCCCAACAGACCGGCCTGACGCCGGCCATCGTGACGTACCGCATGCGCGAACTGAAACGCAAGGGCGTCATCCGCAACTTCCGGACCCAGATCAACACCGCGCAGCTGGGTTACGCCATATACAAGCTCGACTTGTACCTCGAAGACCTGAACCAGGTCGACAACGTCTACCGGCTGCTCGAAAGCTTTCCCAGCCTCGTCTACATCGACGAAACCGTGGGAGGGGCGGACGTGCAGGCCAGCTTCTACTTCAAGAACGCCCAAGAGCTGGAGCGGACGCTGGCGGCAATCAAAAAGAAATTCGCGCAAATCCTGCGCGAATACGAATACTTCACCTACAACCACGTGCTCAAGCACGCGTATTTTCCTGACTAGGCAAACAGAATCCGCAAAAAGCTAAAGCGACACCGCATCCTTCATGGCGTCCTGGATGACGGAGGAGGTCTTGGAAATTTTTGAAAATTCTGTCGGAGTATAGCATAACAGATCCCCCCCCAATTGGGCATCGCTTTTCATCCAAATTTGAACGGCACGGTCAATGAACGGAATTTTTTCAAATTTTTTGCTGATGATAATCAAATCATAATCCGAATCGGGCCGAGCCCTTCCGGTGGCGCGGCTGCCAAACAGATAAATTTTGGCATCTGAAAAGAGCAAACGGATATCTTTGATTAATTGATTCAGCGGCTCGTCCATGATTCGATGGCCTCCAAAACGTTTTTAGCGCATTCAAAACGATGAAGAAATCGTTCTTCGGTGTACGTATCCGAAGGGCGTTTAAGAGTTACATCAATGTAACGAGTTGCAGTGTAATCCACATCCAACGGCGCGATCCACGGCTTGAGTTCAATGAATTTTCCGGTTTCAATGGACAATTCACGCAGCGAATGCGTCTTGATCAGTTTTTTGCCTTGAAAGACCATGAAAGCCTTCAGGGCTTTTTCAGCGGCTTGTTGGCAATTGAAACAGGCTTCTGGATAATATTCGGCGCGAGCCATGGCTTCAGCTGCATTGAGGCTTCGTTCAGCTTCCGATAACCAGGTCTTCCATTCCATCAATCAAAGGATGAGCGGCCGACCTTTTAACGGCTTTTCAATGACCGCGCGTTACGCTTCGAAGTCCTGCGGCGTGGCGGTGAACGCCTCGTTGCCGGAGATGGCGCCGGTGGCCTTCATGACCTCGCGCGCCAAAAGCCAGTACATCAAGCCGATGGATTTTCGGCCCTTGTTGTTCGTCGGGATGACCAAGTCCAGGTAGTGCGTGGCGTTGTTCGTGTCGCAGAACGCGATGACGGGCACGTGCACGGAGAAGGCCTCGCGCACCGACTGGCGGTCGACCGAGGGGTCGGTGACGATGACGAGGCGGGGCTCGCAGAAGTCTTCGCGCGCCGGGTTGGTGAAGCGTCCGGGCGTGAAGCGGCCGACCAGGGACGTGGCGCCAGTCATTTCACAGAACTTGTTGATGGGCTTGCGCGCGTTGTCCTTGTTGCCCACGACGAAGACTTCGTTCATCGGGAACTTGGAAACGATGGTGCCGGCCATGCGGAGGCGCTCGTCCAGCTTCTTGAGGTCCAGAACGTGCAGGCCGTCGTCACGCGCCTTGTAGATGTAGCCGCGCATGCTGCCGTGCTTCTGGCGCGTGCCGATGTGCGCGCCGGCTTCCAAGTATTGTTCCTGCGGAATGAGAAAGTCAACCATAAACTAAACTTCAACTCCATTTCGGGGCGCAAACCATTCAACTCGGAGCCCGCGTTCGATGACAAAAATCGAACGCAACGCTCAAATGAAGAGGGCTTGCTCTTAGTCGCTTTAGGCATTAAGGACCCAAAGCGCCAACGTAACCATGAAATCAGGCCTATAAAAAGCCGGCAGACCACCCGAAGCATGCCATCATGTCCGGCAGGGCCGATGGTTTTGCTCGGCCCACCGGCCACGTCACGAAAACCGTTAAATCTTCCCTCGCCGCCAACAGTGCGTATGGACGGCCAAGAGGCATTGCCTGAGCAGGACCAGAAGCTCTTTACCGACGACTTGCAGGCCGTGCCGCTGGAAGAAACGGCGGACAAGGCCGCCAAGAAAGCCGAAAAGGCCAAGCCCTCCGCAACCGCCGACATCCTAGACGGCCTGGTTGAACAAAACGGCCTGAAGGAAATCGTGCCGGAATCCCAAGACGCAGCCGAAGGCGCGTCAGCCAGCATGATCGGCACTCTGCCCTCCAGCGGAAATGCGTCAACCGACACGGCCACCGTCCTGGTCTCAGGCGAAGTGGAAAAACCCTCTGAATCAACCGGGCCTGAACTGGACGAGGACGGCGACCCCATCGAAGAAAGCCCAGAGACCAAATCCCAGCCCAAGCCGGAGTATCCGGACGACGCGCGCATGGAAGCCGCCCCGACCGTATCGCTTGAGCCGGTCCGCGTCCTGGAAGCCGCGCTTTTTTTGGCGAACAAGCCCATGTCGCACAAGCAACTCCAAGACCTATTGTCCGTGCCGCGTGACCGGCTGGATTACCTGCTGATGGACCTGAACCGGCTGGTGCCGAAGGAAAGCTCGTACGAGTTATCCGTCAACGAGCACGGCGCCGCCTTGCAGCTCAAACCCCACTATTTGCACCGCGTGGCCAAGCTTTCCAAGGAAGTGGAATTGTCCAAGAAGGCCATGCGGATTTTGGCGTTGGTGGCCAAGAAGAAGGAACTCATGCAGTCCGACTTGAAGCACTTCTTCAAAGGCGAGATCTACGCCTACGTGACCGAATTGAAGATGGCGGGCTACCTTGAATCCAAGAAAGCCGGCAACACGCGCAAACTCAAGCCCACCAGCAAGTTCTACGAGAGCTTCCAAGTCAAGGATGTCTAATTCAAGAAACGGAGAACAAGAATCCTATGTACGCGTTTTACTTGTTGGGCGCCATCGTCATTTTCTTCATCGGCCAAATGCTCTGGCCACCCCTGACTACGCTACTATACCTGGACCCCGCCACCTTGCCCCAGGAGCCCTGGACGCTCATCACCAGCATGTTCCTGCACGGCGGATTGCTGCATTTGTTCTTCAACGGTTTTGCTTTGTACATGTTCGGCCCGTATTTGGAGCAGATCATCGGTTCGCGCCGCTTCCTGGCCATCTACTTCGCCTCCGGTCTTGCCGGCGGCCTGGCGTACGCCGCCACGTACTACTTCGGCATCCTGCCGGCCAGCATTCCGGCCCTCGGCGCATCCGGCGCCATTTACGGCATCTTAGGCGCCGTGGCCGTACTGCGACCCAATTTGCCCATCTACATGTGGTTCGTCCCCATGCCTATGAAAATCGCCGCATTGGTCTGGGTGGCGTTGAGCCTGGTCGAGACGTTCCAAGTCACCGGCGTGGCCGGCGCGGCCCACTTAGGCGGCCTCGTCGTCGGCGCGGCCATGGCCTACGCCTGGCTGAAAATGGGCTCGATCGAATGGGTCGAAGAAACCTACGCCTGAAACACGCGTTTTTTTCAAGAATCCAGGTCGTAACGGCCTAACATGCCGCGTCGTTGATTGTCGAAACTCTTTGTGTTTTAATAGGCGCGAAAAACCCACGGATTAGGCAAACAACCGCCAACCGGAGCAACGTGCCGGACGGCGGTTGAACCCAAGGAGGAAACCAACCCATGGTATTCGGATCGGAAATCTACCAAGTGTTCGACAATTTGTTGCCCGGCAACCTGTTCTTCCCGCTGGTGCACCTCATCAGCCTGCTGGTCGCCATCTACCTGGCCATGGGCGCATACAAGATGAAGCAACCCGCCTGGGGTCACTTCTTCATCCTCTTCGCCCTCGGCGAGATCGCGCAGGGCTCGGCGCACATGGGCATCCTTGCCGGCAACTTCTCGCACATGCTGCAGGAAGTCTTCCTGCTCGTCGGCATGCTCATCGTCGCCATGAGCGTGAAGAAGAAATAAAACCCAAAAAAAACGATTGAAAGGGCGTCCGAAAAAAGACGGGCGCCCTTTTCCTTTTTCTTGGAAAAAAAAGTGCCTCAGCCGTGGCCCGAACCGGTCAACTGGTCCCAAAACCGCTCAAGCGGCAGCAACGCATGCGAGACGAAGCTCCGTGGCCTCTGAATCGCCCCGGACGGGCTTGCCGTCAAGACGTTGGCGATTACCGAGTCCCTTACGAGTGTCCCGGTAGGCGTCGTGCATTGGATAAAGTACGTCGTCGTGGTCTTGGGAACATCGAAATTACCCCAGCCGGACAAGTCCTTGGGAACCAATTGCTTCAAGCCGTTGCTCGAAGTCAATGTGCAGGCGCCGCTGACGCCGGTACTGCTCCAGGACAATTCCACGTCCAAGCCGGGCTGGATGGAGATGCTCTTGATTCCCAGTCCGCCGACTTTGCCCCTCCATACCGAGGAGATGGACATGCTCACGTACGGTCCGACGGCAAGCGTCGGTGCGGGAGTGACCGTCACCGTGGCGCTGGGCCGGGGCGTAGGCGTGGGAGTGCCTTGAGCCGGAGGCAACGTCGGCACCGGAACGGCTTGAACCGACGGCAACGCCACCGGCGGCAGGGAAGGCGACGATGCGCCGCCTTTGAAAGCGCAGTCGTCCTGCACGAAGAGCCAATACCCTTTGCCCGGCTCCAGGCGCGTCACGATCTGGTACGTTCCGTCAGAAGGCGAGTAGCCGAAGAGCTGCGAAATCGGTTTGCAGTCGTTGAGGACTTGGCTCAATTCGGCCGCGGGAGCCGGAGCACCGATGAGATTCCAGCCGCGGAAGGAATTCGGCGGGTTTCCGCCTCCACGCAAAGAAAAACCATCGTACGCGGCATAGGGCTTGCCGGAAAACGTCACCGTGCAGCCTTGGCGGTTCGGGTTGTGAACCCAGTAACCGCGGCCTGCCTGTAGGCGGACCGACTTGTCGGAGAACTTACCGGCCGACTCGTATTTCTCCCCGTCGAAGTACCACGGCGGCTGCTCCTGGCTGCCGCCGAAGACGCAAGTGCCACCGACGTAAGACGCATCCTGAATGGGAACGGAAAGGAGGCTCCAGGCGTATGGCAAATTCAGCGTCACTTCCGCATTCGGCAACGGCGTGGGCGACACGCTCGGCAACGGAATAACGCTAGGCAACGGGATGACCGAGGGTGAAGGCTGAGGCGTAGGCGACGGAACCGGCGAGGGAGAAGGCCAGGCTTGGGCCGGGGCCTTCTGCAAGCGGTACAAGGCATGCGAAAGCGAAAGGGAGTATTTCAGCTGGGCGGAGGTTGACGCCAATTCAGTCAACTGGCCGCCGCGTAAAGAAACGTAGCCGGGCTGTACCTGTCCGGCGGAGAACGTCGCATCCGGGTAAGTGGGCATATATCCGGCCCAGGCAACCTGCGGAAGGGAGTCGGCGCCGCGGATTTCAAGGAGGAAGGCGCCCATGCGTTTGTCTTTGTCCCAGACGTATTCCGGAATCGCGATGTGCTCGGCGTTGGCCGTGAGGTGGAATCCGAACTGAACCGAGTTGGAGCCGTAGGAATACGTGACGAAGTTGTCCGTGATTTCGCCGCCGGTTTGAGTGGACGCTGAATCGGCGTAACGGACGAAGTTGCTCGTGGAAGGATCGCGGTAGAAGACAGTGCCGCGCGTCGCGCTGCCAGCGGCATTGCGGCCCGTGATGTAATAGAACTGGTTCGTCCGCACGCGGCCGAAGGAAAACGCGTTAGGCAAGCCGGACTGCACCAGGACGTAGCGCTGATCGATTGTCGCCGTCTCCGTGGCGCTAGTCTGGAAGCTCTGCACGCCGGTCGAGAAACTCAAGCTGTCCGAAGGCACGGCTTCCAATCCCTCGTAGGCGAATGCCATGAGCGCGGGGGAATCAAGGAAATTGACGCTGTCGCCGGCGGCCATGTCCGGTACGATGCTCCGGATGAACTGGACGCGGGCCAGCGAGTGGCCGTAGTTGGATCCGCCTCCGACGAGGTTCACGCGCCAGTTCACATCGTCCGTGCCGACCACGCTTGACTGCTGAAGGACCAGCTTGTCGGAATACGCGCCGGCCTGCACGTAGCCGGCCTTCCATAGCGCAATGGAAGGCACGCGGGAAGGCAGTGAAGCGAATTGGAACACGTGAAGCAGGAAGCCGTTCTTGTCATACTCCGAATTCGAACCCAAGGTAACCGAATCGATCAGGTTGTTGTGGGCATCATAGATGGAAAATGAAGCCTGAAGGGAAGACGAGCCGGCGAACGATTCCAGCTTGGCATACATGCCCTGAGGACCCTTGAGGATGCCGCCGACCTTCAGGCGCGCATTGAAAGAGAGTTCCTTACCCAACGTCAGGACCGCCGTGGAAGGCAGAGCCTCGCTGGCGTCGAATCCGTCCATTGCCAGAATAGTCCAATCGGCGCCCAAGAGCTTGACGAAAAGGCGGTGGTTGGCCGTTCGGGCGGCGTCGGCACAGGAAGAAGTCGACACTTTTTGGTCCGTGCAGACGGGAATGGGTTTGCTGAACACCGCTTCGTACGCCATCTGGGGAGACTTGGCCTTGACCGCCTTGGACGAATCGTCGTACTGCGTCTTGGCGTACAGGTAATAGCGTTCCTCTTGCGGATACCCTTGCCGGGACACCGGGTCGCGAATCGTGCTGCTGAAGACCAGCCGGGATTCACGCGAAGAGACTTTGCGGCCGGCGCTGGAATACGGCGCAGCCGAATCCAGGATCGATTGGGTCCCGGACAAGCTGTCGACGCGATCGTCCAGGGCATCCACGTCCAGATAGCCGCCGACGTACGTCTTCAACAGGTAGGAATTCTTCAAAATTGGCGGCAAAATCTTCACCGGAGAATCCTGGGTGGCGATGGACGCGGCGGACAGGAAAGAGGAAGCGCTGGAAAGCAGAAGCACGCCCAACAAAAGATAAGCAAAGACCGTTTTCATTGTTGCAACCTCCAATAACAGCGTTAAACGCGCCGAAGGTATTAGGAAACGGCGATAAAAAACCATCGGCCCAAAAGTCGGCAGACCAGGATCCACGCCATAGAGTGCGTGCGAAGTCCAAAGCACCCATTTAAATCGGGGCGTTGCCCTGAATCGTCCGGCAAACCATGTTCACTTCAAACGCTTGCCCCCACAAGGGACCGGCGGAGGAAAGAACGCCATGAGCGTACGCTTCGAACTGCATCCCGGCAAGATCCTCGTCACCGACTTGATCAGCGTCCAGGCCATCGACCGCAGCTTCTTCGGGACCGAAGTCAACGGCAAGAAAATCCAACTCACATTGGCGCCTGAAGAAGCCCTCTATTTGATGGACGTGCGCAAAGCCGAGTGCGAAACCCCGGAAGGCAAAGCCGCGTCGTTCAACGACGTCGCCGGCGCGTTTGACGGCCCCAAGTTTCTGGCCCGTTATTACTGCTTCCGGGATTGGCGTGACCGCGGCCTCATCGTGCGGCCCATCGCCGAGGCGCAAGGCCCGTACGGCCGCAGCCCGTCCGAGAAATACCCCGCCGCCGACTACAAGCCGCCGGGAGTCCATGCCAAGGGCCAGTTCTTCTACGACGACCTCATGAGCGTAATCGACGACAACGAGGAAGGCAGCCGGCTGTACGAGGAGCACTGGTTCGGCCAGTTCGGCACCTACAAGGCCAAGAAGCACGGCCAATTCCTGAAATTGGATGCCTACGAGACGCTGTTTCTTGCAAAGCACGGAAAATACAAGCTAAACGTGCCGACCAAGAAAATCGAGGAACAAGCCGTCAGCCGCCGAGAGGAATTCATGGAACTTTACCACGTGTACGAGGACTGGCGCATGCGGGGATTCGTTCCCAAGACGGGTTTTAAGTTCGGAACGCACTTCCGCCTCTATTTTCCCGGCGCCAAGCCCACCATGGAATCAGGCGAATGGATGCATTCCCGCCACGTCATCCACGTCTTTCCCCGAACGGCCAAGATGCTCATTTCGGAGTGGGCACGCGCCATCCGTGTCGCGCACGGCGTCAAGAAGACGTTCATCCTAGCCATTCCCGGCGCCAAGGTGCACCCGACGGCTGCGCATCTGGACTTCTTGTTGTACCACCGCAAAGGCGGCGACATCGAGACGCCTCGCCATGACAAACCCACCTACGTCATGCTGGCGCTGAGCGAGGAAGAACAGATCGGCGGCACCGAGTTAGCCGAAGCCATCGAACAGTCCAAAGCCTTGGGCCTGGACTTGATTCTGGCCATCTGTGACCGCGAAACGGCCGTCACCTACTACCGCGTCAAGCGCATCGAGCTGCCCAAGTCCAAGTACGAGTATTATGAGATTGAGTGGGTGCAGCCGTAAGGATGGCAAGATTTGCGAGCCGAAGACTGCAAGCCATGTTCAAGGAATTGGTCCGGAACCGGTTGTCACTGGGGGATTTTTCCCGGCACGTGCAACGCCTGCGCGAAGTATACCAACTGGAAGACGCCATCTTGGCGCTTAACGATCTCCAGTCAGAAGGAATCCTGCCCACTGAAGACGTCCAGACGAAAAAGGGCATGACGGCGCGCGCCTCGACCGACAGCGCCGTATACGCCCCCATCCGCCACGGGTTGAACATATTGCTGTGGGAACAAGCCATCCGGAAAGGGGACTTGACCAAACACGAAAAACAGCGGGTGCGGAAGATGTATGCCGCCCACGCTCATTATTCATTGTTCCGTCCGAGCGGAAAACCGGATGCGGATATTGGTCGCATGAAAACGCTTGAACGGCAATTCCATGAAAAGGCGTTGGATCTCGCGGAAATGAGTCGGTTCGAACACATCCGCGACACGGCTGACAAAGTAGCCCAGCGCGTCCTCGCGGCGCTTAAGGAACGGCGCGACACGCCGCACCGGCAGGTGATGAACAGCGCGCTCATCTCGTTCAACAACGTGCTTTCCCACTTGAAGGACAGCTACGACTACAAGGATGACTTGCGGAAAGTCTTGAATGACAGCGCCAAAGGTTTATA
>Ga0172368_10003071_pt1 | contig 20597 bp, 17 predicted proteins | sample Lak11m_FD_114540 | JGI IMG/M metagenome (GOLD analysis project Ga0172368, IMG submission 114540) | Freshwater microbial communities from Kabuno Bay, South-Kivu, Congo - kab_022012_11m | ecosystem: Environmental > Aquatic > Freshwater > Lake | place: Democratic Republic of the Congo: South-Kivu...
CCTGCACCTGTTCAAAGCTGGCAATTTTTCCGGCTTCCCATGCCTCGGCGGGGCGAGTTTCGGGCCAGCGGGCCACCATCAACACCTCAGGCCAATCTTTCACATGTCCGGCAAGAGCGGATGTGAGCGTGGCGCTGCGAAGATGTCCCCAAATCTCCTCGGTCACAAAGGGGATAAAGGGATGCAGAAGGCGCAAGGAGATGTCGAACACGCGCAGCAGGGTTTCAGCTGTCAGGTAGGCGCGCGCGCCGCCCTGGGCCAGCTGGTTCTTGGCGATTTCAAGATACCAATCTGCAAAATCGCTCCACACAAAATCGTAGATCAACTGGCCGGCCTGCCCGTACTGAAAGGTCTGGAACAGGCGCTCCACATCGCGAACAGTGGTTTGCAAACGGGCCCAGATCCACGAATCGACCAGGGTCCATTCAACCGGCTGCGCGGGTGGGGTTTCCTGGGCGGTGATGGCATTGATCACGAAGCGACCGGCATTCCACAGTTTATTGGCAAAGTTGCGGTTAGATTCCACCTTTTTCAAGCTCAGGTTGGAGTCTTTGCCAGGTGTAGAACCAACCAGCAGGGTGAAACGCAGCGCATCGGTGCCCAGGTCGTTCATGACGATCAGCGGATCGATCACGTTGCCCTTGGTTTTTGACATTTTCTGACCGTGTTCATCGCGGATCAGACCGTGCAGGTAAACGGTGTGGAAAGGAGCCTGCTCGGTGAATTCCAGCCCGCTCATGATCATGCGCGCCACCCAGAAGAACAGGATGTCGTAGCCTGTCTCCATGTAACTGGTGGGGTAGAAATATTTCAAGTCAGGTGTTTCTTCCGGCCAGCCCAGGGTGGAGAATGGCCACAAGCCCGATGAAAACCAGGTATCGAGAACATCCGGGTCCTGTTCGATTTTCGCGGAGCCGCAGTGGGCGCAAGCAGTTGGGTCGATGCGCGCACAGGTCTGTTTACCGCAGTCAGCGCAGTACCAGACCGGGATGCGGTGTCCCCACCATAACTGGCGGCTGATGCACCAATCGGTAATGTTTTGCAGCCAATTGAAATACACCTTTTCGAAGTGTTCGGGGACGATGCGGATATGGCCGTTTTTCACAGCGGCCAGGCCTTTATCAGCCTGTTCCTGGATGCGAACGAACCATTGGGTCGAGATCATTGGTTCGATGATCTCGCCGCCGCGCTGTGAGCGGGGCACATTGAGGGTATACGGTTCTTCCTTGATAACCAGTCCGGCGGCATTCATGTCGGCCCATAGTTTTTTGCGGCACTCGAAGCGGTTCAGACCGGCATAGGGCCCACCCACATCGGTCACCCTGGCCTCGCGGTCGAGCATGGATATCACAGGCAGTTCGTGGCGCTGGCCGATTTCGTAGTCATTGGGATCGTGACCGGGCGTGATCTTTAAAGCGCCGGTGCCAAAGTCGCGCGCCACGTATTCATCGGCGATAACCGGGATCTCGCGTCCAAGCACCGGCACCAGCACCTTTCGCCCGATGTACTTCTGATAGCGCTCATCCTGCGGGTGAACGGCCACGGCTGTATCGCCCAGGATGGTCTCAGGCCGGGTGGTGGCGACAGGGATGTATTCACCGCTGGCCGGGTCGGGGGATCCATTTGCAGTGGCGAGCATATATTTGAAATAAAAAAGCGTGCCGGGTTCTTCAGCGTATTCCACTTCCAAGTCCGAGACGGCAGTTTTTAAACCTGGCGACCAGTTGATCAAGCGCGGGCCGCGGTATATTTTGTTGGCTTCATACAGGCGCACAAAGGCTTCGCGCACTGCTTTTGAGAGGCCCGCATCCATTGTAAAGCGCTCGCGGGTCCAATCGCAGGATGCGCCCAGGCGGCGTATTTGGGCGGTGATCATGCCGCCGTATTTGTGTTTCCATTCCCAAGTGCGGCGCAGGAATTCTTCGCGGCCGACCTGTTCGCGGCTCGTGCCTTCCTTTATCAACTGGCGTTCCACCATCAACTGGGTGGCGATGCCGGCGTGATCGGTGCCGGGCACCCACAGGGTGGAAAAGCCTTTCATGCGGTGGTAACGCACCATCAGGTCTTCGATGCTGACGAACATGGCATGCCCGGTGTGCAGTTCGCCGGTCACATTGGGCGGCGGAATGGCGATGACAAAGGGTCTGATATCCGGATCAAAGCCGGGTTTGTTTGGGTCGTTATGCGGTTGGAAGTAGCCACCCTGCTCCCACATTGCGTAAATGCGGTCCTCGGTATCCTTGAAATCGTAGGCTTTTGGCAATGAATATTCAGTCATTCTCACTCCTTAAGATTTGTTGCAATCAAGTGGGCTGTCTGCCCACCCAATCGAGTTCGATATTTTCGTATGCGCCCAGGCGCTCATAGAGCTCACCGGTGTGCTGTTGGATGTGACGGATATTGTAGAACTGGAGCTCCAGCTTGCTGAACGGCAGCCAATCGAACCCGGACCCGGTATTCAGATCCAGCAGTGGGACGCGCTCCCTGACCTGCTTTTGGGCAATGAGCAGATATTCGAGCACATCCTCCCTGGTGAACGGGGTGCCGGTTTCCGGTTCATGATGTTTGTCCCAGGGTTTGAAATCCTTTTCTGCATCCTGCAGGTACAGGTGCACATAATAAATGGTGTGGTAGGTCTTTTGCCAGACTGTACCACTATCACCCGGCGCGTTCCAAAGTTCTGCCGGGCATTTAATAATGACCTGTTTTAACATTTCCAGGGCTGCGAGGTACTGTGATTGAATGATTTTGCTGATTTCCATGGATCATTACTCCTTGTGGGAACCGGGTTGGATTAAACAAAAACACCTTCCGTCCATATGAGGACGAAAGGCATATTCCTTCCGCGGTACCACCTCGGTTCGATTTTTGGCGCGCGATGGTTTTTGCGTATCCAAAAATCGCTCTTTGGGCCGGCATTCACCAGCCAGCGTGCTAACGGGCGCTCCCGTGCCGGTCTAGTATTCGCTGGGCACAGTTCAGGGCAGCGATTTTCTTCGGCATTATTCCGGGCGACGTTCAGCGGTAGGGTGCTGTGGAAGCTTCCAGCCAGCGACTTCCTTCTCTATCGGCGAACCAACGGCTTACTCCTCCCGGATTGGGTGATTATAATATTTTCAGGCAGGAGAGTCAAGTTCAAACCGTCATCAGCCCGATCGTGAGCAGCGCAGCCAGGATCCCCAACCACTGCAACCGGTTTATTTTCTCCTTCAGCAGCAGCCAGGCCAGCAGCACCGTGGCGCCCGGATATAACGAACTGAGCACGGCGGCAACGTCCATCCGGCCAGCCTGCCCGGCAAGGATGAAAAACAGATTCCCGCCGATATCCAGGATCGCATTCACGCCAATAAACGGCCAGGCTGAACTGGTCACCCGCCAACTCTCGCGGCGGGCGAGTAAAAAGACTGTCAGGATCAGCATGCCCCCTGTGCGCGAAGCCAGCATGGGTCCAAGCACAGCCGTATCAGTGGCAGCGTGGGTGATGACGAAATATACTCCAAAGCAAATACCGGACAGCACAGGCAGGCGCAAGTCAGACAGGCGTTTCAGCTGGGTTTTTCCGCTGTCATCCTGCGCCACCAACCAGACCGCTGCCAGACCAGCCGCAAACCCGGCCAGTTTTGTCCAGGGGGGCAAGCCGTCTGTAACAGCGCCCACCAACACCGGAAGAGCCGCTGCCAGCAGCGCAGAAACCGGTGTGGCGATACTCATTTGTCCCGTGATCATAGCCTGATACAGGATCAATAATCCCACCGAACCTATTGCTCCGGCGAAACCGGCCAGCAAAATTTTATATCCGGGCAGCAGCGGTTCGCGAAAAAACAATCCTACGCACAGCAGGGCAAAAAGCCCAATGGCTTCAGCATACAAAACAGCCCGGTACGCGCCGGTTTTGCGGCTGGCCAGCCCACCAACAAAGTCGCCACCGCCCCAGGACAGGGCGGATAAAAGACCAAACAAAACTGAGATCAAGCTACTCCTCGATTATGCCCGGACCGACACATGGCACGGGAGGTGATACAGGGATCAAGATTCGCCCGGCGGATCAGCTCTTCCCCGCGGCTTTTGCCCTGTCCAATACTTTTTGCGCATTTTTCAGCAAGGGCATATCGATCATTTTGCCGTCCAACTCATAGGCGCCGGCCCCTTCAGCCTGGTGCGCTTCGAAGGTTTCCACCACGCGTTTTGCATAGGTGATGGCTGGCTCTGAAGGTGTAAATGCTTCCTGCACCGGACCAACCTGGGATGGATGAATGATCTGCTTGCCAGTAAAGCCCATGGCTGCACCCATGGCAGCCTCGATTTTTAAGTTTAACGTATCGCGAAAATCGATAAAGACCATGTCAATGGCCTGGAGATCAAACGCAGCAGCATGAGTAACAACAGCGCTGCGGGCATACATTACCTCCCAGGCAGCACGCGAGCGTGTGGCGCCGATATCTGCGGAAAAATCCTCCGCGCCAAAGATCAACCCGTCCAGACGCGGATGAGAGGCGATTTCCTTCAGGTTGATAATTCCCCTGGCGGTTTCGATAACCACAAGCATGCGAATTGAGTTCAGCGCCCAGCCATTGGCCAGTTCGGCAGTTTCGATGATATCGCTGGCCGACTGTAGCTGGTCAAGCGATTCGATTTTGGGGATGACGATCCCATCCGGATGGCAGGGGAGCACCGTTTCGATATCCTCCTTCTCGAAACCCGAGCCGATCGCATTGATACGCGCCAGTTTCTCAGACCCGGCGAAGGATAATTCGCGCAAAGCTTTGGCAATCGTGGCGCGCGCATAGGATTTTCTGTTGAGCGCGGTGCCATCTTCCATATCCATGCAGATCGAATCCACATTGAGGGTGATGGCCTTATTGATCTTGTTCCAATCATCGCCGGGCATGTAGAGTAGTGCGCGTCTTGAGTGCATAAATTCTCCTGGTTGTTGCGAAACCCGCGATACCAGCCGGGTCTGTTCTTACAGGCTGTTGTCCTGTTTTTTTATGAACATTACTGTTCTTTCAAGTTCGATCACTATTGTGCCGTCTTGTTTGCGCCCCCAATGTTTAAGACGCACGATGCCTGTGCCTGGTTTTGATTTTGATTCGCGCTTCTCCAGCACTTCCGTTTCGGCATAGATTGTATCGCCATGAAAGGTAGGGTTGGGGCTGATGACATGGTCGTAACCGAGAGTTGCAACGATTGTGCCTTCCGTTAATTCCGGTACGCTCAGGCCGACCACCAGTCCCTGGATGAATATTCCATTGACGATGCGCTGTCCAAACTGGGTCCTGGATGCAAAATCCTCATTGCTGTGCAGTGGCTGCGAGTTCATTGTTAGCATCGAAAAGAGCACATTGTCCATTTCGGTCACTGTGCGCCCATTGGCATGCTTGATGCGCTGACCGACATCCAAATCCTCGAAATATTTACCAGGCATTCAAACTCCTTTCAATACACACCTTGCAAGAAGAAACCAACCGGATGCGCAACCGCTGGTATACGCAGCGAAAATTGTGTTGCAACCGAAGATGCGATTTTATCCAAAAGAAAGCAGGATCCGCTTCGGTCCGGCTCGATCCGTACTGTATTTTAAGGGAAATACTGGGATTATTGTGGATGAGATTTACGGAAATTCAGGCGGAAAAGCCGATCCCTGGACAATGCCCAGGAGTTGGTCACGGTCCACTTTCTGCCCAACCTGCACAGACAGTTTCTTGAGCAGGCCGTCCGTCTGGGCAACGATTTTCATTTCCATCTTCATGGCTTCAACGATCAACACCGTCTGGCCTTTGCTGACCTGATCGCCTTCCAAAACTTGAATTGCCCGGACCTGCCCGGGCATCGGGGAGAGAAGATGACCGGCAGGGTGGGCACCCGGCCCTTCTGTTTTCGGCAAACCGCTGGTTTTTTCCAGCAGGATAGTGCGGCCGTTTACCGTCACCCAGCGGTTGGCTCCATCAAACGAGACAACGGCGCTGACTGGTTCCCCGTTTATGAGCAAGTCGAGCTGCGCGCCTTCCACGCGGACCAGTGCAGCATCAACAGCCTGGTCGCCAAATGACCCCCGCTGGCTTTTCCCGGATGGGTTGAGCACAATCGGGAAGGCGTTGGCGCGGTAACGATAGGTATATTTCACCTGCATACCCCGGTACTTGCCCGCATCATCTTCATTTAGAGTGCCTTGTATCGTAACAAACGCAGACCATTCAATACAACCAGAACGGTGCTGCCCTCATGCCCCACCACCCCCAACGGCAGGGGCAGGCGGGCGCCGAAAGCGGATGCAACCAGAACAATGATGACGGCCATGGCAAAGATGATATTCTGCCAGACGACTTTCTCAGCCTGCCGTGCCAGCCCAATGGCGAAGGGTATCTTGCGCAGGTCCTCGGACATCAGCACTACATCGGCTGTTTCAATGGCCACATCCGTGCCGCCGCCGCCCATTGCAATGCCAATATCGGCGGTTGCCAGCGAAGGGGCATCGTTTACGCCATCACCCACCATGGCGACCGGTCCGTATTTGTTTTGCAGAGTCTTGAGGACTGTGACCTTGTCCTGCGGTAGAAGCCCGGCATGGTATTCATCAACGCCGGCTCTGGCGGCGATCTTGGCAGCTACGCGTGGATTGTCTCCGGTCAGCATGACGACACGTTCGATCCCGGCGGCCTTCAGGCCTTTGATCATATCAATGGCATCCGGTCGAAGGGTATCGGATACGGCCAACAGCCCCAGGAAATCCGGGGCAGAATAAACATACATCGCCGTCTGGCCTTCATCTTCCATCCTGCGGGCTTGGACGATCAGATCGGCTGGTATCTGTGTGTCGCGTTCCAGAAACATGCGTTCATTTCCGATCCAGAAATGACGCCCATCGAGGCGCCCTTCGACTCCCTGACCCGGGCTGGCACGGAAATCAGTGGAGGTAGGCAGGGTCAGGCCGCGTTCATGAGCAGCTTGCACAATGGATTTGGCCAATGGATGCTCCGAACGCGTTTCAAGCGCTGCAGCAAGGCGCAACAAGGTGGGTTCATCCATGCCGGCCTGGTAAAGGTAAATGTCTGTCAGCGTGGGTTTGCCACTGGTCAGCGTACCGGTCTTGTCAAAGGCAAGCACTTTAAGTGTGGCGGTCTTTTCCAAGTGAACGCCGCCTTTGAAGAGGACACCATTTTTGGCCGCATTGGCAATGGCTGAAAGAATGCTGGCCGGAGTGGAAATGACCAGCGCACAGGGTGAGGCCACCACCAACCAGGTCATGGCGCGATAGAAGGTGGGCTGAAAATCGTTACCGAGCAGCAGCCAGGGGATGAAGATCAACAGGACTGACGCACCCAGGACAAAGACCGCATAATAGCTCTCAAACTTGTCGAGCGCGCGCTGCGTGCTGGCCTTGGTCGCCTGGGCTTCCTCAACCATTTGCACAATCCGCGCCAGGGTGGTGTCTTTTGCCAGTCGGGTGACATGAATCTCGATCGAGCCGTTACCGTTCAGTGTTGAGGCGAAAACCCCATCCCCGGTTTTTTTATGCACCGGCATCGATTCGCCTGTGATCGTAGCCTGGTCAACGTCGGATTCGCCGGAGATCACTTCGCCATCAATCGGGAAGCGTTCGCCTGGGCGCACAACCACCACATCGCCGAGGGTGAGCTGTTCGATCGGCAGGGTCACCAGGCGCGTGCCGCGCCGCACTGTGGCAACGGATGGGCGCAGGTCAAGTAATTTCTCAATGGCTTTGCGGCTGCGGTCCATGGCATAGGTTTGGAGTGTATTGGAGAGCGAGAACAGGAATAGCAGCATTGCTCCCTCGGCCGGGGAACCGACGTAAGCCGCGCCAACGGCTGCCAGGAGCATCAGCAGATCCACATTCAGCGTTTTTTCTTTGAGGGCCTGGATGGATGCCCTGACTCCAAAATAACCGCCGGCAACATACGAAACGCCGTAAAGTGCGCCCACCGCGAGAGGGTTCAGCCCGATCATGCCGGCGAGCCAGGCAGACAATCCGGTGAGAGCATTGACCAGGGTGAATAAGATTTCAAGTCTTTCGATCGAGATGGCGGGCTTTTTCTCCACTTCCTGCGGTTTGCCAAGGAAAGTGGCTTCCACTTCGGCGGCTTCTCCATTCAGCATCGAGGGTTGGTTCAACGAAGCGGCGATGATGCCGTTTTGAAAGGTGGCAGAGGGCAGGGAAGCAGCGGCCTGGTATTGAGCGATCAGTTGTTTTCCCATTGCTCCGGCACAGCTTGCGCAGGCTGGCAGGCCGTGCTCCCTCTTTGCCGCGCATTGGGCGGCACGCATCGCAGCCACCTGCCCGGATTGGCGGATGACCTGCATGGCGTTTTCATTGGAGAGAATGCGGGGATCGTAGACGGCTCTTAATTGGCCGAGTTCGGCGTTGAAATCGACTTTTTCAATACCCTGATAACCGCGCAAGGTATCAGCCAGCGCATCGGTGCAGCGGCCGCCTTCTTTTGGGAGTTGTATGGATGGGGAGGTTGTTGTCATGGATGGAATCCTGGTCGTCCGGGCCTACCTGGTTTTGGCGGTCTCTGTTGATTTTTGTTGGCATTCGGGGCACAGCCCGTAATACAGTACCCTGGCACCGAGCAGCTTGAAGCCGGAAGCCTGGCTGATCTCGCTGTCCAGTTGTTGGACATGCTCGGATGGAATATCCACAATGCGATGACATGCCACGCAGGCCAGGTTGACGTGCGGTTTGAGGTCGGCATCGTAATGGACATGATCATCGCCTGCGTTGCCGAGCACATTTACTGCGCCCAGGCTGGCCAGGGTGTCGAGGGTATTGTAGACCGTCGCCAGCGATAAGGATTGAAACTGTGGGCGAAGCACATCATAGATCATGGCAGCCGTGGGGTGCTCATCGCTTTCGACAAGCAGTTTGCACACGGCCATGCGCTGGGGTGTCAGGCGCATACCAGCTTGTTGCAGGGTGTTGGTAAGGGTTGAGATTGATGTCATGATCTTATTTATAATGGTTCTAAATTTATAATTATTATAAATAATATGGGTGTTTTGTCAAGATGGCAACCGGAAGTGGTTTTCCTGGCCTATTCACCAGAACCTTCTAACATGATTCTTATTGACGCTCGTTTTTGCGCATGTTATGATTAATTTTGTAAAGTTGGCACTCCCGGGTGTTGAGTGCTAAAAGCTGAGAAACCAGATGACTGATCTTACCGACCGTCAAAAAACAATCCTTATGCTTGTGTTGCGCGATTATATAGAAACCGCGCAGCCAGTGGGTTCGATGCGCCTTATGGAGCGCTATCATCTGGACATGAGTTCCGCCACCATCCGCAACGAGATGGCGGCACTGACCGAGCTTGGCTATTTGCGCCAGCCGCATACATCCGCTGGTCGTATTCCCAGCGAGGATGGCTACCGTTATTTTGTCAGCCACCTTATGCACAAGGCTGAGCTGCCCGTGGCGGTCCAACACACCATTAGTCACCAATTCCACCAATCCCGCCCGGAGGTTGAGCAGTGGATGACACTGGCGGCATCCGTGCTGGCCCAACAATCACAGGCGGTGTCATTGGTGACAGCCCCTCATGCTGAAAAGGCTTATTTCAAGCACGTGGAGTTGATCTCCACACAGGGGCGCCAGGTGCTGATGGTGCTGGTAACCCTGGGTGGCGAGGTAAACCAACAAATCCTGACACTGGCGGAACCGGTAACCCAGGAAAGGCTTTCAGCCGTTGCCATCCGGATCAACCAGTGTTTTCAAGGCCGGACCATAGATGAGATCAACGCCCTTCCAGCCCACTCTGATGCGCTTGAAGCGGATATCGTCACATTAATAAGCCGGGATATGCGCCGTGCAGCCGAACGCGTCTCGGGCAATCTTTATTATGATGGCATCAGCAATGTGCTGGCTGAGCCGGAGTTTAATGATTCTGATGATGCCCGGCGAGCCCTACGGCTGTTTGACGAGAGATCCACGCTGCAGGAGTTGCTCTCGCAAACGGCCATGACCAGCGGGGTGGGTGGGGTGCAGGTTTTGATAGGCGGCGAGGGCACCTGGGAAGAACTTCGCCAATGCTCGATGGTGCTGGCCCGTTATGGCATCCCGGGGAATGTAACCGGCATGCTGGGCGTGCTTGGCCCGATGCGCATGTCTTATGGTAAAACCATACCCATTGTGCGATACGTGGCGGGGTTGCTGAGCGAACTCGTCAACGATAGTTTTGCAGAATAGACCGACAACAGCCCTGCGCAAGTTTGCGCATATAAAAATCATTCCATTAAAGAGAGCAAATTCCATGCATGACAAAAAAAACAAAATCAAGGAACCAGAACAGGCGCAGCCGGTACAGGAAGGCGACCAGTCCCCACCTGCCGCCGACGCATTTGCCGAAGTGGAGCTGCTCAAAGGCCAGCTGGCCGAAACCCAGTCCAAAATGCAGGAATACCTGGACGCATTGCAGCGTGAACGGGCTGATTTCATGAATTACCGCCGCCGCACAGACCTTGAAAATTCCCAAACAGGCCGCATCGCTTCAGGTTTCACCATCAAGAAATTCCTTGTCGCCATTGATGATCTTGAACGAGCCCTGGCCCACCGTCCTGCCGATGATGTCTGGGCAGATGGCATTGACTTGGTGTATCGCAAATTTATAGCCATTCTTGAGAATGAGGGTGTTGTGCGTATGCAAGCTGAGGGCCAGCTGTTTGATCCCAACCTGCACGAGGCGATCATGCAGGAGCCCTCAGAATCTTTTCCGTCCGGAACGGTTACTGCAGTGCTCCAGCAAGGCTATATGCATGGAGACCGTGTGCTTCGGCCTGCCCTGGTAAAGGTGGCTCAGTAAAGCCATGGGGAAAATCATCGGCATTGACCTGGGTACCACAAACTCAGTAGTGGCAGTTATGATGGGCAATGAACCGGTGGTGATCCCATCGGCGGAAGGCGAACGAATGGTGCCGTCAGTGGTGGCGATCAATAAAAACGGTGAACGACTCGTTGGCCGCACAGCCCGCAACCAGGCCATTGTCAACCCTCAGAACACTATTTTTTCTGTTAAGCGGTTTATGGGTAGAAAATTTGCCGATGAAATGGTGCAGCGCACAATGGGACGTATGCCGTATATGATCAGCGCTGCTGAAAATGGCGATGTGCGCGTGCAAATGGCCGATAGACCGCATGCTCCGCCTGAGATCTCAGCCATGATTTTGGCCAAGATCAAAGCGGATGCGGAAGCCTATATTGGCGAACCGGTGAAACAGGCAGTTGTTACTGTCCCGGCCTATTTCAACGACGCCCAACGAAACGCCACAAAGGATGCCGGTAAAATTGCAGGGCTGGAGGTTTTGCGGATCATTAACGAACCGACAGCTTCTTCACTGGCTTACGGGTTGGAAAAAAAGAATAACGAAACCATCGTGGTTTATGACCTGGGCGGCGGCACATTTGATGTCTCCATTCTTGAAGTCGGGGATGGAGTGTTTGAGGTCAAGGCCACCAGCGGTGATACCTTTTTGGGCGGCGATGATTTCGACCAGCGCATCATGGAATACCTGATCCAGGAATTTCAACGCGAGAATTCAATCGATATCCGTAAAGACAAACAAGCCATCCAGCGATTGAAGGAAGCTGCTGAACACGCCAAGATCGAGCTTTCTTCCACTTTAATGGCCGAGATCAACCTGCCGTATATTGGTGCAGATGCGAGCGGTCCCAGGCACCTGGTGGTTACCCTGACGCGCGCGCGTCTTGAACAAATCACTGCAGACCTGGTGGAGCGCACCTTAACACCGATACGCAATGCAATCGAGGATGCCGGCCTGACGCCAGCCAAAATCAATGAGATTGTCATGGTCGGTGGAATGACACGTATGCCCATTATTTACGATACCGTGCGCCGTTTCTTTGGCAAGGAGCCACACAAGGGCGTCAATCCTGATGAAGTTGTTGCGATTGGCGCGGCAATCCAGGGTGGGGTGTTGGGCGGCGTAGTCAAAGATGTCTTGCTGCTGGATGTGATCCCGCTGACACTTTCGGTTGAGACATTGGGCGGTGTGGCCACAGCATTAATTGAGCGCAACACCACCATCCCCACCCGCAAAAGTGAACTTTTTTCCACGGCGAGCGATAACCAACCACAGGTGGAGATCCATGTTGTGCAGGGCGAGCGTTCGCTTGTTGTCGATAACAAAACTCTTGGGCGCTTCATCCTGGATGGCCTGCCGCCAGCCACGCGCGGTATCCCCCAGATCGAAGTGATCTTTGATATCGATGTCAACGGCATCCTCAAGGTTACCGCCAGGGACCGAAGTACAGGTCGCAGCCAGCATATCACTCTCACTGCTTCCTCGGGCCTTTCAAACGAAGAACTTGAACGCATGCGCAAGGATGCCGAAGCGCATGCAGATGAGGACCGCGTGGCGCGTGACAGCATCCACGTCCGGAACCTGGCGGATAACTCACTTTATTCTGCTGAAAAAATAAAGTTGGAACATGCTGGAGAACTTTCAGAAGCGGTGCTTGTGGAAATCGACCAGGCGGTTGCGAAGTTGAAAGCAGCCATGGAAGGGAATGATCTGACCGTGGTTCATTCCCGGACACAGGATTTGGAGCAGGCGTTTGAGCATACTGGTGTCAGTACTGATCAGGCTGTATCCGTTCCCGAATATATTCACCCTGACCCGGATGCCAGGACCGAACCACTTGATGGAATTTAACCTATGACCACAAACCGTGACTATTACGAGATCCTTGGCATTGCGCGCACCGCTTCACAGGAAGAGATCAAGCAGGCTTTTCGCAAGCTGGCCCGCCAGCTCCACCCGGATGTGAACAAAGAGGCGGATGCCGAAGAAAAGTTTAAGGAAATAAACGAAGCTTACAGCGTGCTCTCCGATACCGATAAACGCGCACGATATGACCGCTTTGGGCGCGCCGGATTGGGAGACATGGGCGGCTCGCAGGATTTCAGCGTTCACTTTGAAGATATTTTTGAGGAACTGTTTGGCTTCGGCGGGGGGGGCGGACGTGGAGCTTCACGCCGGAACGCCCCGCGCCGTGGGCGCGACTTGCAAATGGCTGTCAGCTTGAAGTTCGAAGAAGCCATTTTTGGAACCGAAAAAGATATTGAATATGAACGCGACGATACCTGCGCCACCTGTCGTGGCAACGGCGCCGAGCCGGGCAGCAGCGTAAAAAGCTGCGGCACTTGCGGCGGGCGCGGCGAGGTCCGCCAGGTGCGGCAGACATTTATTGTCCAGATGGTGGAAACCGTTCCGTGCCCCAACTGCCAGGGGCGTGGGCAGATCATTGAGAAGCTTTGCCACACCTGTTCGGGGCGAGGCCTGGAGCGCAAAAAAATCAATAAAAGAGTGTCCGTTCCGGCTGGCGTAGATAACGGTATGCAAATCCGCCTGCCCGGTGAGGGTCAACCCGGCACAAATGGCGGCCCCAATGGCAACCTGTTCCTGGCGGTGGATGTAAAGCCGCACGAATACTTCAAACGCAAAGGCGAGGATATCATCCTGGATATTGATATTAATATTGCCCAGGCTGTTCTCGGTGCCGATATCCCTGTCCCGACCGTTGACGCCAAGGATGAATTGCTCAATATCCCGGCAGGAACCCAGCCGGGAAAGGTCTTCAATATGCGCGGAAAAGGTGTTCCACGCATCCGCCAGGGCGGGCGCGGCGATCAGCGTGTGATCGTGAATGTTGACATTCCGAAGAAGTTGAGCACGGAACAGCGTGAGCTGTTTGAAAAGCTGGCCTTGACCCTTGGAACTGCCCCCAAACCTCAATCCAAGGGTTTTCTGGATTGGTTGAACGAAACACTGGGCGGCTGATGCCGTTCTTTCACGGCGGCGCATGCGTTGTAATACCATCCACGCCAGCCGGTGGGTATTTATTCCTCTGGATCAATAAATGACAAACTGGTTGGAAATTTCCCTGACAGTAAATGGCGAATTGGCCGAAGCGGTGGCCGATGTGTTGGCGCGTTTCGCTCCCAACGGCGTGATGACCGAGCAAGCCGTCAAGTTTAATGATGAAGAAGATGAAGGTACGCCGGTCGGCGATATCACTGTCCGCGCCTATCTACCGGTTGATGAAACCCTGGAGAGCACCCGCCAAAAGCTGGAAGAATCGCTTTTCTATCTGGGCATGATCCAGCCGCTGCCGGCTCCCACCTTCACCCCTATTGCCGATCAGAACTGGATGGAAGCCTGGAAAACACGCTACCAACCGATCCCGATCGGCAAACGCCAGATCATCGTACCTGTGTGGATGGATTCGCCTGAACCTGACCGGGTCAGCATCCGTATTGACCCAGGCATGGCATTTGGAACTGGCACACACCCCACCACCCAGTTGTGCCTGGAGCTACTGGAGACTGTCTTTGATGAAGGCAACGGTTTTCAAAATCCGTCTTCCGTCATTGATGTTGGCTGCGGTTCCGGGATTCTGTCGGTCGCGGCACTCAAGCTTGGGTCCAATATTGCGCTGGGAGTTGATATCGACGAAGCCTCAGTCAAAAACAGCCGTGAAAATGCGGACAATAACGGCCTGAGCACTGATAAATTCCTGATCGGACTGGGTTCTGTTGCGGAAGTAAAAGCCGGGCAATTTCTCTTTAGCCAGGCGCCGTTGGTGCTGGCGAACATCCTGGCACCGGTGCTTATCCGGCTGTTTGACGCCGGGCTGGCAGATTTGATTACCCCTGCCGGTGCAATCATCCTCTCGGGCATCCTGGAACACCAGGCCGGTGATGTAATTGAAGCGGGTGAAAAATATGGTCTCAGGCTGGCCGGAAGATGCCAGATCAATGATTGGGTGGCATTGTTAATGTGCAAATAGCCAGGAGCTGGCCGGGGGAAAAATAAATCAGGGAAAATAATGAATATGGATTCCCATTAAAACCATGCTATGATTCAGTATGTTCTTCGCTTCCATTCTTACAATCATTAATAAAAGCCAAGCTTAAAATGACTCAAGCCCTCTACCGTAAATGGCGCCCATTACTGTGGGATGAAGTTGTCTCCCAGGAACACATTGTCCAGACGTTGAAAAACGCTGTGAGCACCAACCGCGTCGCGCACGCGTATTTGTTCAGCGGACCGCATGGTACAGGTAAAACCACTGCCGCGCGCCTGTTGGCCAAGGCGGTAAATTGTTTAAATCCGGATGTAAACAGGCGCCCATGTAATGAATGTGCGCACTGCCTGGCGGTAAATGAAAACCGCTTTATGGACCTGATCGAAATCGATGCGGCTTCCAATAACGGCGTCGATGATGTCCGCGATTTGCGCGAAAAGATCAACTTTGCGCCGTCCCAGGGCACCTATAAAGTTTATATTATCGATGAGGTGCACATGCTTTCGGCCGGCGCTTTTAATGCCTTGCTGAAAACATTGGAGGAACCGCCACCGCACGCTATTTTTATCCTGGCGACGACCGAGATCCACAAAATCCCGGCCACGGTTCTTTCGCGTTGCCAGCGCCACGAATTCCGGCGAGTCCCGCTCGGCGAGATCACCCGTCACCTGGTTGAAATTTGCAAAAAGGAGGGCATCGAGGCTGATAACGAGGCTCTTAATACAATTGCGCGCCAATCCTCGGGCGGGCTGCGCGATGCCATCTCGCTGCTTGACCAACTGGCATCCACTGGCGGAAAGATCACGATTGACCTGGCCCAGACCGTGCTTGGTACCGCAACCAGCCAATCCGTACTGGCAATGATCCAGACGGTTATTGATCACCAACCCGGTGCGGGTCTTGATGAAATCCATCGTGCCCTGGATGGCGGAGCAGATGCGCGCGCCCTGGCGCGACAAATCGTTGATTATTTACGTAATCTCATGTTGATCCAGATGGGTAACAACGAGATGGTTGAGGTGCCCAACGAAACCCGCGCGCAGATGATGCGGCATGCCGGAGCGCTTACCACCACGGAGGTGCTGCGCATGATGAGGATATTCAATGCCGCAGCTACGGATTCGCGCGGTAGCTGGTCGCCAGCCCTCGGGTTGGAACTGGCCTTTGCCGAATCCCTCGAGCTCCCGGCGGCGCCAGCTGAACATGTCCCGGCCACAAGCGGGCATGTACCGGCCACGCAGCCTGTAGCCAGGAACAGCCCGCCTGTTCATGAGGCCAATCGTGGGCAAAAGATACACCCCAGCCAGGAAGTTCCCACGCCTGCATCGACAGCCAAGCCAGCCGAATCCAAATCCGCCAGCGGTTCGCAGGCCACGCTGGAGCAGATCACAAAAGCCTGGAAGCAAATTGGCACCACGATCAAGCAGCATGACCCAAAATCACCAGCCCCTGGATTGGTGAATACTGGTAAACCAAGAGAAATCCAAAACGGTGTTTTGCTTGTTGGTTTTCTGGGAGATGTTCTTCCAGATAAATTTAATCGTCCGGAAGTTACGCAACCAATTGAAAATGCGATAAAAGAACTTGTTGGAGCATCCATCGCTGTACAGGGTGTTCAGGTTGATACAAAGAATACACTGCCCGCCCATGTAAAACCGGACGGGATGGTGGCAGCGGCCAACCAGCTTGGCGGTGAGATCGTCGATATCCAGTGAGATCGAAGACAACCCTGAAAGCCCGGTTGCTTCTTTTGAAATTTCCTCCGGCGGGTTCGGGCAGGCCGGAATGGATTAAATTCCAGCATCAAACGATCGCATACCCCTTTTATTCAGGAGATTAACATGGCAAAAGGTTTTAATAGAGGTCCCGCGGCAGGCGGAGGTAATCCGATGATGGCACAATTGCAAAAACTGCAGGCGCAAATGGCATTGGCCCAGGAACAGCTCGCGCAAGAGCTGGTCAGTGCTACGGCGGGCGGCGGCGCAATCAAGGTGACCATGACAGGCGATCAGAAATGCAAAGGCGTGGAAATTGACCCTGAATTCTTAAAAGAAGCCGATGCTGAAATGCTCAGCGACATGGTACTGACTGCCGTAAACCTGGCTCTGGATAAATCCCGCGAGCTGCAGGAAAAAACAATGGGTCCGCTGGCGGGCGGACTGCCCTTTTAATTCGTTTAGGATGGAAAGATGCATTTGGGTGTCCCTGAACTTCTTATCTTGTTTTGTATTTGCGGGCTGCTGGGATTGACCGTGGCGGGCAGCCTGGTTGTTTTTTGGGCATTGGTTATCCGTCCCAAATCCGGGAAACAATAATGATCCTGCCCGAACCGATCCAAAACCTGATCACCGCATTTGAACGATTGCCCGGCATCGGGCCAAAATCCGCCTCGCGGCTGGCTTTTTTCTTGTTACGCGCCCCGGAGGATGTTGCCCGGTCTCTGGCCGAGGCCCTGATCATATTCAAGGAACAGACTTCCTTTTGCCCGGAGTGCTTCAATATTATGCTGGCCGGGCGTGAGCGCTGCGAGATCTGTGAAAGCCGCGCTCGTGATGAAACCATCATCTGCGTGGTTGAAGAGCCGCTGGATGTTATTGCCATCGAACGCATCGGCGCTTATAAGGGAAAGTATCATGTCCTCCACGGTGTTCTTTCACCGATCGAAGGCATCGGCCCGGATGATCTGAGAATCAAGCCGCTGATCGCGCGCGTGGGGTTGGGTGAAGCCAAAGAGATCATCCTGGCAACCAATCCCAGCATGGAGGGCGATGCAACAGCGCTTTACTTGCGCCAGCAGCTGCAGCAGTTCCCCGTGCATGTTACCCGGCTTGCGAGAGGTCTACCGGTCGGCGGCGACCTCGAATATGCTGACCAGAACACCCTGCTGCGGGCTTTGTCCGGAAGACAGGAAATGAACTAAAGCACAGCGGAGGTCGAGAGACCTCCGCTGTGCTTTAGTAGTGATATGAAAATCACCATTCTGACGTACGGTTCGCGCGGCGACGTGCAGCCCTTCCTCGCGCTTGCCGTTGCCCTGCAAAAGAGGGGGCACTCGGTCACGCTCGCTGGGCCGCATCGCTTTGCGAGTCTGGTCGCAGGCCAGGCTGCGGGAGTATTATTTGCGCCCCTGGCTGGCGATCCCGAGCAAATCAGCATCGGTATAAATGCCGCAGGGGGCAATGTCTACCGGATGGTCTCCGCCATAAAAGAATATGTGACAGGGATTGCGCCGCAAGTGGTGAGCCAGGCAATGAATGCCAGCGCAGAGGCCGAACTGCTGATCCATTCTTTTCTTTTTACAACCGGCGGGCACTCTCTTGCCAGGCAGCTGGGTATCGCGGATGTTTCCATTCAAACCTTTCCCATGTTTGCCCCCACTGGCGATTTTCCCAACGTGGCTTTTCCCCCATTGGGCCGGGCGGGCAACTATTTGTCGCATTGGCTTGCCACGCAGATATTCCAGCATGGAGGCAACAGTGGCTTTCGAAACATCCAGCACCTTCTGCCGGACTCGTTTCCGCGCCGCCTGTACTGGCCATTTGAAGGGGCATACCTCACTCCGCTCTTAATTGCCTGCAGTCCCAGCGTTATCCCGGCCTGGCCGGGCTGGCCCGAAAATGTGCACCTGACAGGATATTTTTTCCTTGATGATGAGCAGTACGAACCACCGGAGGTATTGACCCGTTTCCTGCAGAATGGTCCGCCGCCGGTTTGCGTTACTTTTGGCAGCATGGTCAATGCCGGGGCTGCCCGGAACCACGAGATGGTGCGGAATGCGCTTGAAAAGTGTGGCGAGCGCGCTGTGATCCTGACGGGCTGGGGCGAGTTCGAACCGGCGGCCGAAGCCGAAAATATGCTTTACCTGGAGGCCGCACCACATGGCTGGCTGTTCCCGCGCTGCAAAGCCGTCATCCATCATGGCGGCGCGGGGACAACCGCGGCCGGCTTGCGCGCGGGCATTCCCAATATTGTCATTCCACATGCCGCGGACCAACCATTTTGGGGCAGGCGGGTACGGGCTCTGGGGGCCGGTCCCGCGCCCATCCCGGTGCAGAGCCTGTCAGTTGCGCGGCTTTTGGCTGCCCTGGCCGATTGTGAGAATACCACCCTGACCTCGACGGCCCGTTCCATTGGACGATCGATACTCGCTGAAAAGGGCCTGGATACAGCAATTGAGTTGATTTACCAGGAGAAATCCCGCTTTACCTTAAAGAATCGAAAACTTTAACCTTAAAAAGTTCGAAAAGGCACAATTACACCTTGACTCTCCAGCCCGGTTGCGTATAATTGCGTCTCGCTGTCAAAAACGGGTCTCAAGAAATTTTGAGTGAAACGAAAAAAAAGATGAGTTTCGAAATTGCCCTTGACAGAAAGACGCGAATGCATATAATTCGCTCTCGCCCCAAAAAACGGGGTTGCAAAAAAGGAAGTTGTCTGACAAAGAAACGAACGAGTTTCGAAATTGGTTTGACAAAATCCTTGACAAAAAGACTGGCTTGAATATAATAGATAAGCCAGTCAGCAAGAACGGTTTCGCCCACGCGGGCAAATCGATTACAAAATAGAGAGCGTCCCGTCAGAGACACATGGCAAAGAATTATTCTGACGAGCCGATGTTGAAATAGAAACATCGGTATATTTGTCTCTCTAAGAACCTTGACAGGTCGACGTGTCGCGAGTGGGAGACCACTCGCCCGGTTGACAGGACCTTAACAACTGAAAAGTGATAGGAAATACGACAACCCTGTCGTTCTTTAAAATCCGTAACTTACACCCGTAAGGGTGAAAATTATTGCGGAGAGTTTGATCCTGGCTCAGGATGAACGCTGGCGGCGTGCTTAATACATGCAAGTCGAACGGAGAGTTTTGTAGTAATACGAAGCTTCTCAGTGGCGAACGGGCGAGTAACGAGTTGGTGACCTGCCCCGAAGTGTGGGATAACAGTCCGAAAGGATTGCTAATACCGCATGTGATCATCGGTTTTAGAATCTGATGATTAAAGCAGTAATGCGCTTCGGGAGGGACCTGCTTCCCATCAGCTAGTTGGTGAGGTAATGGCCCACCAAGGCTACGACGGGTAAGGGACCTGAGAGGGTGGTCCCTCGCAATGGCACTGAAACACGGGCCATACACCTACGGGTGGCAGCAGTAGGGAATATTGGGCAATGGGCGAAAGCCTGACCCAGCAACGCCGCGTGCACGATGAAGGCCTTCGGGTCGTAAAGTGCTTTTCTGGGGAATGAGAAAGGACAGTACCTCAGGAATAAGCCTCGGCTAACTACGTGCCAGCAGCCGCGGTAAAACGTAGGAGGCGAGCGTTATCCGGATTTACTGGGCGTAAAGCGTGTGTAGGCGGTTCGGCAAGTTGGATGTGAAAGCTCCTGGCTTAACTAGGAGAGGTCGTTCAATACTACCGAACTTGAGGGCATCAGAGGAAGGTGGAATTCCCGGTGTAGTGGTGAAATGCGTAGATATCGGGAGGAACACCAGTGGCGAAAGCGGCCTTCTGGGATGATCCTGACGCTCAGACACGAAAGCTAGGGTAGCGAACGGGATTAGAGACCCCGGTAGTCCTAGCAGTAAACGATGTAGACTTGGTGTCGGAGGTGTCAAAACCTTCGGTATCGTAGCTAACGCGATAAGTCTACCGCCTGGGGACTACGGCCGCAAGGTTAAAACTCAAAGGAATTGACGGGGGCCCGCACAAGCAGCGGAGCGTGTGGTTTAATTCGATGCTACACGAAGAACCTTACCC
>Ga0172368_10003072_pt1 | contig 20595 bp, 26 predicted proteins | sample Lak11m_FD_114540 | JGI IMG/M metagenome (GOLD analysis project Ga0172368, IMG submission 114540) | Freshwater microbial communities from Kabuno Bay, South-Kivu, Congo - kab_022012_11m | ecosystem: Environmental > Aquatic > Freshwater > Lake | place: Democratic Republic of the Congo: South-Kivu...
ACCGAACCGGTGTTTTTTGCGAGGTGGAAGCAGTGGCTCGATTTGCTTCCAGAAGGCGTCTGAAATGCGCCAGTTGTCGTTTCGTTCAATCAATCCCATGGGTTTTTTTCCTCCAAAAACCCACCTACGAAACAACAACCACCTCCATCAATTTAAGCTAATGGGATAAGCTCTAATACTGCGGGTTTACTAGATAGCAATCCTTGACTATTTAGCTAATTCAGTTCGGCGTTTTTCGAAGGCGTCGGAGATGTATTTGAGGAAGATGAGGCCGAGGACGACGTGTTTGTATTCGGCGGCGTCCATGTTGGAGCGCATTTTGTCGGCGGCTTTCCAGAGTTTTTGCTCAAAACCCAGATTGGCGCCGTTGCTCTTGTCTTTTGCCATTTTTCCCACCAAATTAGGTGAAGATAGAAGTCGAGTTTACTTTAATAGCCAATTGGGTTTGTGTTTGGTGTCGGCTTTTGCGTTTTCAATTGGTTTTTGGCATTAAGTACAGCGGCAATGTTGCATGCCCTGTAGGGTCGCTGTAAAGGGACTTGAAGCCTCGTTTGACGTACCAATCCACGCGTTCCGGCACGGCATCCACGATAATGAATCGTGCTCCAATACGCTCCTGAAGCAATTGAAATATCTTGACGATGGCTTGTAGGGCAAGAGTACCATAGCCTTTTCCCTGGTCGTCAACACAAGTGCCCAGCCGGGCGATGCGAAGTGCGGGAAGCTGGCTTGGTTTTTCAGACGAGTCCAGGCTGAGTGCCAATTCGGGGTCCTTAAACTTCAGCGCGCCCATTGCGATTGTTACGAAACAATGGACCTTTCCTTCAGAGTTGATAATCAAGTATGTGCGGCCCAGGTTTTCTTTCTCGTAGATGGGGGCGGATTCCTTGATGAATTCGTTCGTATCCTTGTGCCCGCAATCGAACGCCTGAATCATAGCGGTGTGCTTTTCGGGGTCGATTTTTTCAAAGAATACGCCGTGGGCGATTTCAGCCATTCGTTTTCCACCCCGGAATTTCTGTTTAAATGTCTTCAAGGGTCAGCTTGAGCTTCTTGGCGTCGGTTACCAATTTTTCTGCAGCAGGATTGGGTGCAGGGTTTTCTTGGTCCTTGATGAATGCTTTGGCGTCAGCGTCAGACAATTCAGTTACCAACGTAATCGGTTTAGCCATTTTTACTACTCCTTAATTACTATTATTCTGACTAATTGTAGGTTATTGAGATTTAAAACACTTTTTGGAAGACTGAATTATTTTGTTCGGTGAACTAGACAAAAAGTAATCAAAATTTTACTTATACCTCAAAAACGCCCCTAACCCTCTGAACGTCGCGTAGAATTGTGCCCCTTCCGCCGTGTCTTTGGAGACGAAGACGACGGGGACGCCTTGCTTTTCGGCTTCCGCCAAGAGGGGCGTGATGATGTCTTCTTCTTGTTTGACTTCGTACTTGCCGCCGCAGGAGCAGTCTTGAGGCGTGTAGGTTTCGCCGTATGTGACTTTTTCTTTTTTGCACGCGCCGCATTGGACGGTGAATTTTTTCAGTTCCAACCCTTCGGTGATGAGGAGTTGGCTGATTTGGCGTGCGGCAAGTTTGGCTTGGATGTCGGTCAGGCCGTACGCCGCCAAGCCGTTGGTGGAGACTTCGCGCATGAAGTTGTCCATCAATTTCTTTTCGAGGATGGCTTCCTGGCCGGCGATGATCTCATCCGACTTTTCCAGCGTTTCGCGGATGCCGTATTCGTCGGTGTAACCCGTGTCGACGACTCCGAGGACTTTCAGTTGGTAGTTGTAAGGGGCTTGTTTTACAAAATCGTGCTTCGCAGGGCCAGGTCCGCCGACGATGACGCCTTTGAAGTTCTTCACGCCGACGAAGGCGGTCATGGCCTCTCCGATGCGGGTGTAGTAGTATTCGACGGCTTCGGTGTGGAGGCGGGAGTAACGGGCGGCGCTGTTGTGCGTGATGATGCCATTGGCTACGAAGTTGCCAAAACCGGGTATGTTCAAGTCGTAGAAGTCCTGCTTTTCGACTTTCTGGGGCTTGATTTCATGAATGCGGGCCATGCGTAAGTCGCCGCTGGCAAGTCGTTCCAGGGTTTGGATGGCGGCTTGGACTTCGGCCGTCTGCAGGCCTTCTTTTTGGGCCATCAAGTGCTGTGCCCGGTTCAGTATCTGCGTGCGGAACACCGCAATGCTCATGGTGCGTTTGCCGTTGAAGAACTTGACGGCGCTTGGGAATTGGCTTGTTTTCAAGCCGGCTTGTGTCAATAGTTTTCGGGCGTATCTGCCGTGGATGGGTACGGTCTGCGTGTGGTTGGTCGTGCTTTTGGCGGCAAGGAGTTTTTCGAGGGCGGCGGCTTTTTTCTGGCTGGAATAGCCGATGTGCGTTTGGAATGCGGCAAGGGAGTCGGCGTCGTTGATCTCGACGGCGTACTGCGGCTTGAACCGGCTTTTCTTTGGGTAAATCGATGAGACGATGCCGTAGCGGAGCAGGACGAGTTGGAGTTGTCGGACCATGGTCTGTGAAGTCGTGGCCAGGGAGATGCGGCCAGAGGAAACGGTGCTTTCGGCGTCGTAGAGGCCGCGGACGAACGCGGCAAGGTTGCGGGGACCGCTGGTCAGTAGGCGCTGGGGTATGCAGCGGTTCTCGGATGATGTGATGAGTTCGGGGAACATCTCGCGGACGATTTCGGCGAGTGTCTTGTTGTGCACGCGTAATTCGTGGCATTCGCTGGTGAGTTTGGGGTTGGCGGCGGCTTTGGCGTTGGAAAAGCCATACTTCTTGGTGCGTTTCTTGAGCACGGCGTCAAGGGCGAAGGCGGTCTTGACCAAGTCGGCGTATTTGCCGAGGTTGGCCGCGTCACCGTCGTACAATTTCATGCGATTGTCGTCCAGGCTGCCGTCGCCGGCCAGGTAGCCTAGGAATTGGGTGAATTCGGGCGTCAGGCGGTTCGGCAGTTGCAGCGAGGCAAGGGGTTCGGTGTGATCTCGATAGAATTCGTGGTAATTGAGCATGTAGCGGGACAGGATTTGGTCAAGCCGGTTGATGGAGCCGTATTGGCCGGTTTCTAAGTCGGAAATCGACATTTGGCTGGTGCCGGCGATGAATGCGGCTTGGCGTTGGTGCAAGCCCAATTGATGGCGGCGTTGGCGGAGCAATTCGCGGCCGCTGGGTGTGACGCGTGTTCGGTATTCGACGAATTCTTGCAGGTCGCTGGCGTCGTCGGAGTAGTGGCTGGGCTGGGGCAGTTTTGCCGCGTAGAGTAAGAAGTCGCCGATTTTCAGTTCGGAAGCTTGTTTTTCGATGATGCCGTCTTCGGTGCAGACGAAGTAGCGGTGCTCCAGCGTCGAGGTGAGGCTCGTCAAGGGGTTCTTGGTCGTGATTTGAAGCGCTTCAGTGGTTTTCTTGGTGAAGACCAGCGGCACGGCGGCATTGGTGGTGTTGGATTGTGCGAAGTCGGCGGCGGCAATCTTTTCGCCCGCACAGAAGTCTTTGATTTCAACAATCCGGCCGTCTTCCAAGCTGATCAGCGTTTCAGGCGCGACGCATTGCCCGCCCTTACTTACCTTCTGGTGGGCCGTGGAGTTCAGCTGCTTGATGATCTTGATTTTCTTGCCTTGAAGCAGTGCGACGGTGGCTTCCTTGCCGTCCATGACGACGAGGCCGTACGTGTCGGTCGAGTCGGCTAGTTCCTCCAAAGGTTCGGTGACGAAGGTGCTTTCGCAGCGGTAGAACGCCGTGTTCAGGGGCATCGGGGGCTCGAGGGTGAAGAGTTGGATGTCGGTGCGGCCTTCGACTTCCGAGATGTTGCCACAGAATAGGGCGATGCCGTTGTCCGGCGTCTTCTTGTACAGTTTCAGCTGGTTCAGGATGCGCTCCAAGGCCCCTTGGACGTTCTTCTGCGTCGTTTTCGACTTGATGTTGGCGGCCTGTCCGTATTCGTCGCGGAGCTTTGCCGCGGTTTCGTGGATGGGGTAGCCGGGCGTGATGTAGACGGTGACTAACTCCGTTCCGCGTCCGCGGAATTTCTTGAGCGTTTCGATCTGTTTCTTGAAGTCGAATAACGCCTTGCTTAAGTCAGCCATGGGGTTGTGAACACTAGGGATTTGTTAGTTTATTGGATGCCGGGCGCCGTTTTTATGGGTTTAGAGCCTAGAGGATTTGGGGATGACGGAATGGCTCTGAATCGCGAAACTGCGAACAACACTCCAGAGGCCTTATCCGAGCTTCGCTCTTTGGCTTCGGCGTGTGACAAGCGCGTCTTGGCCGTTTTTGCGTTGGAATGTGCCGAACGCGTTCTGCCGGATTTCGAGGCCTTCAAGCCGTCCGACTTGCGGCCCCGCATGGCTTTGGAGACCTTGCGGGCGTGGCTTCGGGGCGAGTGCAATGTCACGCCGTGCCGTAAGATGGCGTTGACGGCGCATGCCGCGGCTCGTGAGGCGCAAGGCTCGGCAAGGCTTGCCGCTAGAGCCTGCGGCCAGGCGGTGAGCGTGGCGCATGCCAAGATGCATGCCGTGGGGGCAGCGTATTACGCGGCTAAAATCGGGCCGGATGAGCGGGCGTGGCAGTTGAGGCGTTTGAGGCAGTTGGATTCATTGTCTCCGCGTTGACTTGGCGTGTGTGGCTAGTGGCGTTTGGGAGTCTTGCCGTGGGGACTTGAGGTCGGCGTGGTGCCGGAAAAGATACGTACTAGGAGGTAGGCGCGGTTGGCCACGTATTCGAGGAATGCCAGTGACAAAAGGACCAATGCGACTTCGATGTTGTAATAAAGCGCGGCAAGGCCGAAGATGGCTAAAATCAGGTCGACGTATCCGGTGCGTGCGCTTGCTTCCATCATGATTGGCTTGACGCGTTGCGACTATAAATTTCTGCGTCCGGCTTGCGCTGTGCTTGCTTTGAAAAAGAAGGAATATGGGGCTTTGTTCAGCCCGTCGTGTTACCGGAGGCGTTGGCGGCCAATGTGGGAGCCGGCGTCGGCGTGGCCAGACCTTTGCAGAGTTCGGGCCGCACCTGGCAGATGGCCGTCTGCAGCTTGTCCGGTTCGCGGACTTTCGTGAGGTATTGGCAGTCGATGACGAAGGTGGGCGCGCCGATGACGCCGTAGCGCAGTGCGGCGGCTTCGTTCTCGACCACGGCGGCGTCGCCGACTTGGTCGATGCAGAGCGCTTCGTCGGACTTGGTCAGGTTGAGCACCTGGTTGTTTTCATCAAGGGTGTGGATGCCGATGCAGCGCTGCGCAAGGTCGACTTTGTCGCCGAACGAGGTTTGGATGGCGGCGGCGGCGTCCTGGCTCAGGATGGAGAATAGGAACTCCGTAGTGGCGTTGTTGTAGCGCGTGCCGTTGGCGTAGGAAACCGGCCGGCAGAACGGACAGGTCGGCGAGTAGAATTCCTCGACGCTGACTTTGCCTGGAACGGCGCAGGTCGTGTTCTGAATGACTTTGGCCGTGGTGGGGGGGTATGCCGTCACGCCTGCGTCGGATTCCTCGATGGCGAACTGCAGCCGGGTCAGGGAGGTGAAGAAGTCGATGAGTTTGGAGTTGGAGGACAAGTCGGATTTTCCGGCGAAGAAGGCCGGCACATTGCGTAAGCCCGATGCCAGGGCGGGCCGGGGATTGTCCTTGATGTCCACGACGCTTAGGCCGATGCCTTGCTGGGCCAGGATGGAGCGGGTCTGATCGACGCTGTTGAGCATGTAGTTGTTGTTGCAGAAGGTGCAAGACGAGTCGTAGAAGAGGACGAGTTTGGCCGAGACTTTCAGTTCCTGAATCTGCTGCTCGAGGCTCTGCACGCGGGCCGTCAGCGCGGAGACGAGGGCGGCGTTGTTGCCGCTGTTCTGCACGTCGGCGATTTTGGCGTTCAGGGCGCCGAGCTGGTTGAAGGTGTAGAATGATGAGCCGAGCACGACTAAGAGGATGACGGCCAGTGCCGCGTAAATCGTGGTATTCTGTCCATTCGTCATGCAAGACCACCAAAACAAAGGATTGACTTGTTCACAAGTGGGTCGGAGGCGGTTTATAATTTCTTTGCCGGCCTGCGGTGCTGTCAAAACCGTTAAATGGAACGGTTCGAGACAATAGTGGGTTGCGATATTTGGTGGGGTTTGTTTCATGAAGTGGGTTTGCGGCGTGTGTGGGTACATTCATGAGGGGCCTCAGCCGCCGGAGCAGTGCCCGGTGTGCGGCTCGCCCAAGGATCAGTTCAGCCAGGTCGGCTGATTCATTGCCTGTCGCCAAGCTTTAAATTCAATTCCGGCCCTAGTCTTGAAAGTCATAGCCCCGTCGTCTAGTGGTCAAGGATAGCAGCCTCTGGAGCTGCGGACAGCGGTTCGAACGGTCGCCTTTACTTTTTCAAAGGAAAAGTCGGCCTAGCCAAAAGAAAAGAATCTTGTGCGCGAATCATACTGCCACGGATTGTGTTGCTTTGGTGTCGGAAATCCGCTCGGGGCTATTTTTTTCCAATCGAAGGTGATTCCATGGGTCGTATCAAAGGCAGGCACATCAAGACGGCGGCACACGCGCTGGTCAAGCACTACGAGGACCAGTTGTCGGCTGATTTCGAGAAGAACAAGCTCGTCATCCGCAAGCTGGACTTGTTGCCGGCAAGCAAGAAGGAACGCATGAAGCTGGCTGGCGAAGTCACGTCCATCATGGCCCGCCGTGCTCCAAAGCAGGCTCCGGCTCCCGTTGTCAAGGCGCCGCAGGCAAACGCTTAAAACGAAACTTCCCGTAAGCCAATCCATAGGCACCCGTCTTGCGGCTTCAGCCGGAATTTTTCCGGCGACGTCGGCAGGCGTCGAATGGAGTTTTTGATCGTTTCGAGGCCGTCTAGCGTTTATGGATTTGATTACCACCCGCACGCTGTCCAAGGCCTTCATCGAGGACATCCTCAAGAAGGCCGAAGGCTTCGAGAAAGCGGCCAAGGAGAAGAAGAACCTGTCCGTGCTCAAGGGCAAGACTTTGGCCACGTTGTTTTTCGAGCCGTCCACGCGTACGCAGATGTCGTTCCAAGCCGCCATGCTGCGCCTGGGAGGCAACTTCGTCGGGTTTTCCGACCCGAAATCCACGTCCGCTTCCAAAGGCGAGACGCTGGCGGACACTATCCGCGTCGTCGAAGGTTACGCGCATGCCATCGTGATGCGTCATGCCGTGGAAGGCGCGCCGGCCCGCGCCGCCGAATTGACGGATTTACCGGTCATCAATGCCGGCGACGGTTCCAACCAGCACCCCAGCCAGGCGCTTCTGGACCTTTACACTTTAAGGAAGGAAAAAGGTTCGATTGACGGCCTCACGGTCCTTCTGGCCGGCGACCTAAAGTACGGCCGCACCGTTCACTCGCTCATGTATGCCTTGTCGCATTACGACGTCGACATCCAACTGTTCTCTCCTCCCAGCCTCAGGATGCCGGAGTCCATCGTGAACGACGTCAAGGAGCGCGTCTCAGTCTCGGAAGTCACCGATTTTGGCGATGCGGACGTGGTGTACGCCACGCGCGTGCAGCGGGAGCGTTTCGCTGACGCCGAGGAATACCAACGCAGCCTCTACACCATCGACGAGGCGTTGTTGGCCAAGATCAAGTCGGACGCCATCATCCTGCATCCCTTGCCGCGCGTGAAGGAAATCGCGCCGGAAGTGGATTCGGACCCGCGGGCAAAATACTTCCAACAGAGCTTCTACGGCGTGCCCACGCGCATGGCCATCTTGGAGACCCTCATCGGGGCGAATGCAAGCGAGTAAAGCGGTGTACTGCGTTTATGATGGATGACGAGGAAGGTGCCTTTCTGAAAGCGAAGAAGTTCGATACGAACCTTTTCTTTCAAAAGAAAAGCTTCACCAAAAGAAATTCGATTATTGAGTTGTATTCGTTATGATGGACGACAAGGAAGGTGCCTTTCTGAAAGCGAAAAAAATCGAGACGGGCACCGTCATCGACCACGTCCCGAAGGGCATGGCACTCAAGGTCTTGCGCGTGTTGGGCATCGATGATGACTTTCCCGGCACTGTCACCGTTTTGATGAACGTGCCGTCGTCGCATTACGGCTTCAAGGACATCATCAAGATCGAGGGGCGCATCCTGCAGAAGAAGGAAATAGCCAAGATGGCCTTGATGGCGCCAGCGGCAACCGTGAACACCATCCAGAACTTCACGGTGGTGGACAAGTACGTCGTCCAGGTGCCGCAGGTATTGGAAGGCGTGGTGGCGTGTCCGAATCCGACGTGCATCACGCGCCTGGAAGGCACGCCGCGGTTGTTGGTCGAAAATGCCTCGCCGGTGCGCCTGCGCTGCGCGTACTGCGAGAAAGTATATGCCGACAAGGACATCGCGTATTGATTGTTAAGGGAAAATGCATGTTTCGGGACCGCTTGGAAAAAGAAAGCCAATTGCGCAACAGCCGTTTGATTTTGGCCTTGGACGAGCCGGATTACAAGAAGGCTTTTTCGGTCATTAAGAAGTCCGCCAAGTACCTCCTGGCCGTCAAGCTCCACCCCGAAATGCCGCTCATCTGGAACAAGAAGCCGGCTCAAATCGTGGCCAAGTTCCACCAACTCGTCCCTTTCGTCATCCTCGATGCGAAACTGGCCGACATCGGCTCCAGCAACGCCTTCAAATCCGAATACCACTTTTCGCAAGGGTATGACGCCATCATCTGCCACGGTTTTCCCGGAAGGGAAAGCGTAGCCGCGGTCCAACAAGTCGCGCAAAAGGCTCAAACCGTTCAAGGCCGTGAACTTGGCGTCTTTCTTTTGGCGGCCATGACGTCGCCCGGCCATTTGTTCTCCGAATCCACGGCTCAGAAATTGGCCCAGATGGCGCAAGAACTGAATGTCGACGGCATCGTGGCGCCTGGCAACCAGTACGCGTTGTTGGGCAAGATTCACAGCTTCGCGCCGAACGTGCCCATCCTGTCTCCGGGCATCGGCACGCAGGGTGGTGATGCCAAGCTTGCCGCGCAGAGCGGGACTAAGTATGCCATCGTGGGCCGCTCCATCCTCCAGGCTGAAAAGCCGGGTTTGGAGGCCCGCCGTACGTGTCAGGCCATTAACGAGGTTTTATCCGTATGACGACGCAGACCCAATCCGCAACGGTGACGCTCAAGCCGTATCAGATCAAGCTCATCGAGTTTTTGCTTTCGCAAGGCGTCTTGCAGTTCGGCTCGTTCAAGCTCAAATCCGGACGCATGAGTCCGTATTATTACAATGCCCGCAACCTCAACACGGGCGAGGCCCTCTCGCGCATCGGCCAGGTCTACGCCGAAAAAATCGCTTCGGAACTGTCGGACACCAACGTCATCTTCGGACCCGCCTACGCCGGCATCCCCCTCGTGGCTGCAACCGGCGTGCAGTTGGCCCAAATGGGCCGCAACGTGCGCGTGGCGTACGATCGCAAGGAAGCCAAGACGTATGGTGATGCCAAGACCGGCTCGGTCATCATGGGCGACGTCAAGGCCGGCGACCATGTCTTGTTGGTCGACGACATGGTGACGACGGGCGGCACCAAATTGGAAGTCAAGGACAAGATCTTGCAGAACATTCCGGGCGTTAACTTCGTCGGCATCCTCGTCGTCTTCGACCGCCGCGAAAAGGATGATGCCGGCGTGTATTCCGGTGACGCGCTCAAGGCCGCCGGTCTGCCGCTGCACTCGGTTCTCAACGCTCCCGACTTATTCGAGTATTTGCACAACCGCGACGTCAACGGAAAAGTCCACGTCAACGACGAGCATTACGCCGCGTTCCAGGCGTACCGAAAGCAATACGGGGCCTAGATTCCTATGGCGTCCAGCGGGCGTTTCCTCATCACGCACGCCCGCATCGTTTCGCAGGACAACCACCTCCAGGACTCCGAAATCCTGGTCGTTGGCGAGAAAATTGCAGGCGTCGGAGCGCCCGGCGAACTGCACGTGCCGAAAGATGCCGCCATCATCGATGCCCGCGACCATCTGGTCTTTCCTGGCCTTATCGACCCGCATGTCCACCTCCGGGACTCGGGCGTGCCGAATGCCGAGGAGCGCCAGAAAGAAGACTTTACATCCGGAACGAGGGCAGCAGTTGCCGGCGGCGTCACGACCGTTTTGGACATGCCCAACAACTTTCCTCCCACAACGACGCTCAAGGCGTATCAGCTCAAGCGCGACCATGCCGCCCGCGTGGCGTATTGCGATTTCGGCCTGTATGCCGGCGCCGCCAAGGACAACCTCTCGGAAGTGCCGAAAATCATCCAGGCGGGCGCCGTCGGTTGCAAGTTGTACGTCGGCTCCTCAACGGGCAGCCTTTTGGTCACGGAAGCGGGTTTGGAAGAGCGGTTCTTCCAATCGGCCGCAGAAAACGGCTATGTGCTGGCCATCCATGCGGAAGACCAGGCGTGCCTGGAAAAGCATGCGGCGCACTACGACGGCAAGAAGCAGCCGTTGCATAATGACGTGCGGCCGCCGGAATGCGCTGAGTTGGCCGTCAAGCGGGCCGTGGATTTTTGCCGCAAGTACCGCACCAAGACCTATGTCTGCCATTCTTCCACGGCCGGTGAGGCTGATTTGATCCGCGCCGCGAAAGCCGAAGGCCTGCCGATTTTCATGGAAGTGGCGCCGCATCATTTGTTCTTCGATTATTCCGAGCACGACGTGCAGCATAACCGCGTCCGCATGAATCCGCCGTTGCGCTCGCGCGCCGACGTGCGGGCCCTCTGGGCGGCTGTCAATGATGGCGCCGTCGACACGATAGGCACCGACCATGCCCCTCACACGTTGGAGCAGAAGCGCAAGCCTTACTGGGAAGCGCCTTCCGGCGTGCCGGGTTTGGAGACGGTTCTGCCGCTGATGGTGACGGCTGCATTGGAGGAAAAGACCACGTTCGAGCGCGTCCAACAATTGTGCTGCCACAATGCGGCGCGCATCTTCGGCCTCAAAGGCAAAGGCCGGCTTGAAACGGGTTTTGACGCGGATTTGGTTTTCGTGGATTTGAAAAATGAGCGGCCGGTGGACGAAAGCAAGTTGTTCACACGCTGCGGCTGGAGTCCGTATGCCGGAAAACGCTTAAGAGGCTGGCCCGTGAAGACAATCTTACGCGGCCAACTGGTCTTTGACAAGGCCGTACCCGTCGGACCATTCGGCCGGCAAGTCGAAAAAGAAGGCGCATAGTGCAATGGTGGACCTTTCCAACACGTTCCTGGGCCTTAAAGCTCCGAATCCGACCGTTTTGGCATCTGGATTCATGGGCGTCACCGGCTTGTCGCTTGCGTCGGCCGCCGCGCACGGCGCCGGCATGGTCACCATCAAAAGCCTCTCGCTTGAGCCGCGCAAAGGGCACAAGACTCCCGTCATCGTCGGATTCGATAGCGGCATGCTCAACGCCGTGGGGCTTTCCAATCCAGGCGTGCAAAACGGCGTGGACGAGCTGAAAGTCGCCAAGAAGAAATCCGGCGTGCCCGTCATCGCCTCCGTCTTTGCCGATTCCGCGGAGAACTTCGCCAAAGCCGCGGCCGCCGTCATGCCGGCAGAGCCGGATTTGTTGGAAATCGACATTTCGTGCCCCAACGTAGACTCCGAATTCGGCATTCCTTTCGCTGCCGATCCGAAGGCCGCTGCCGACGTCACCCGTGCCGTCAAGAAAGTCATTTCGGTGCCGCTGATTGTCAAGCTCTCGCCAAACGTCACCGCCATCGCGCCAATCGCCAAGTCGGTCGAGGCTGCGGGTGCCGACGCGCTCAACTGCATCAACACGCTCAAAGGCATGGTCATCGACCCGGTGGCCCGCCGGCCTGTTTTGACGAACAAGTTCGGCGGTATCTCAGGCCCTGCCTTGAAGCCGGTGGCCATCCGCTGCGTCTACGAGTGCTACAAGGCCGTGAAAATTCCCATCATCGGCACCGGAGGCGTCACCACCGGCAAGGATGCCGTGGAGATGATGATGGCCGGTGCGTCCGCCGTGGGTGTGGGGTCGGCGTTGTATTATCGTGGGTTGGATGCGTTCAAGCTCATCACGTCGGAAATGAAGGACTGGATGAAAAAAGAGGGCTTCAAGTCGCCTCAAGAGCTGGTGGGTTTGGCGCATGAGGCCTGAATTCGGAGGTGTTTGTCTGTGATTGACGAGGTCCTGGGTCATTGGAAGAAGAAAATCATTGAAGGTTTCGGCGGGGACAATGGCAGTTACGTCCGTCTCTCCTCGGTGAACCCGTCGCCTGAGTTTGACGGCAAGTCGGCCGCCCTCATCGTGCACCTTCATGGCGTGGCTGCCGATGGGCGAATTGCCGATGCGGAGGCGGTCGAGCGTCTTCTGCAAAAGGCGGCCCGCTCGGTAGGGACGCGTTTTCCCGGCGCTACTGTCAAATCTCAAGGAGGAGTCATCCCTTGGGCTAACGTGCATCAACTCTACCCCGAAATTGGGAATGAGCGCAAGGCTCCATTAGTCAGCCTCCAGGTCCGCATCACCCATCCTTTGGTGAAATCCGTGACGTCCGCGCACGTCACCGCTGCGCGCCAGCATATGTATTGAATGGGTTTTTCCATGTCGTTTGCTCTTGAATCGGACGTTCGCGCCGCCTTTACCCCCATTGCGATTCTCCGCATCCACGAGGAGAACCCGCACACGCGCACGTTCTTCTTCAAGCACCCTTTGCCTGCGAAACCCGGCCAATTCGTGATGCTCTGGCAGCCCGGAATCGACGAGAAGCCCATGAGTGTGGCGTTTGCGTACCCGGAGAAGGACGAATTCGGCCTGACGGTGGCAAAAGTCGGTCCATCCACCGAGCACTTGTTCACGCTTAAGAAAGGCGACCGCTTGGGCGTTCGCGGGCCGTACGGGACGCATTATCGTTTGCCGGGGTCGGAAGGTCTGGCGGTCAAGGCCAAGCACAAGCGCGTCGCCATGGTCGGCGGCGGCTTCGGCTCGGCCCCCCTGCGTTTTCTGACGGAGCAGGCCGTTCCCTCCGGCTTTCACGTCGACTTCATCCAAGGCGCCCGCTCGGCCGACCGGCTCATCCTGCAAAAAGACATCCAAGACTTGGGCGCGCATTTGCACGTGGCCACCAATGATGGCTCTCAAGGGCACAAGGGACTCGTAACGGACGTGTTGGAGACGCTGCTCAAGGCCAACAAGTACGATGCCGTCTACACCTGCGGTCCGGAATTGATGATGCAAGCCGTCGGCAAAATCTGCGAGAAAGCCGGCGTGCATTGCGAAGTCTCGGTCGAGCGGTACATGAAGTGCGGCTTCGGCGTCTGCGGCCAATGCGACTGCGGCGGTTGGCTTTCCTGCGTCGAAGGCCCCGTCGTGTCCTATGACTCCATCAAGAAGAATCCCGAATTCGGTGTTTTTCACCGCGACGGCGCCGGACTCAGGCATTACTTCAAGTAAGTCCTGAGGTCTTGCCGTTTGGTCCATGTCGATGCCGTGCGGTCTTTGGCCCAGTCGCTTTCAGGCCGGCGAATCAAGGCGGTTTCCGTTTCGAAAGTCTGGCTTCCCTATCGCGATGGCGTTGTCGGTGACCCGAAGCCGTATGCTCTCAAAGGATATGGTTTCGTGCCGGTCGAGGGTATTTCAGTCCGCCTACGCCATTCCGATTCCCCTGCGGCGCAGCGTTCCGTACGCGACGTGAAGTCCCGCATCCGCCGCGGCAGTCCGGACATCCGCATGCATGAGGTTCCGATTGAAGGCGGTGGCAAGCATGGACCCGGTCGGTACCTCGTCCTTTATTCTCCGATTCATGCCCGCCTTCCGGAAGGACTGCTGTCGTTAGCGCGGAAACTGCTCGTGCCGTAAGAACACTTTTCCCCCCAAGTGTTTTTTTATTAACAAGTCTGCTATAAATATTACGTCTGCCATATTGTCTAGCTGGGGTGAGGGTCGTGATCGTGATCAAGCGCAGGGCACGCAATCCCGAGGACACGATGGATGCGGGGGAAATCATCGGGAAAGCCGTCGTGTCCAAGGACGGCTTCCATGTGGGCCGGGTGGCGGCCATCCATCTGGACCCGGAAGGACTGACGGTGGAGGGCATCACCATCCGCCGCGGCTTTATGGCCGAGACGGAATACGTGGGCCGAGAGTACCTGGATTCCATCAATGCCGGCGGCGTCGTGCTGGGGATCGTGCCAGTCACGGAAATGGTCGGCATGCCCGTGTATGACGCGCGGGGCGAGAAAGTCGGCGAGGTCAAGGCGGTTGACCGCAACCGCGAAAGCAACACGCTCAAGGCCATCGAAGTCAGCCGCGGCTGGTTCAAAAAGGCACTCATCGTTCCCAAGGCGGCCATCCGAAGATTGGGCAACGGTGTCATGCTGAACATCCCGGTGCGGGGTTGAAGGTTTCAGTCTTTTCGGGAAGCCTATTAATGGCTCTGCCCGCTTAAGGCTTCATGGCTTCGCGCAAAGGCCCGACTCGGCCTTACCGCCGGTTGCTCAAACGCCTGGACCACTCAATGCAATCCGCCCACGAGCGCGGCAGTCTACGTATGGTCGGCGGCTTGTCGGATTTGAGGGCTCTTTTGAACAAGGATCGACTGTCTGCCGTTGAATTGGCGGACGTCAAGAAGGCACTCCATGGTGCCGCTTTCCACTCCCAGGCAATCCTTAAGGATTTGCAACCGGATGAACGGCTTCCCTTTGATGCGGCATTGGCGAGCTATGAGAAGCGTTTCGGCCATTTGCCGGTCAACTTTGAGGTCGCAAACCCCTTGCGGGCCTGGATGAACACGACGCGCCCTAGCCCCATTCAAATCAAAAACAACTGCGTGGCCGTTTCCGGCGCCATGGCCGTCTTGTTGTTCGCCTTGACGGGCCGTGCCGACCGCATCGGCTTCGTCCCCATGCCGGGACATGTCATGACGACGTTTCGGCTCAACGGTGTTCCGCACGTCGTGCATGCCTTCGGCGTGCAGCCGTTGGAACAGTTCAAGTCTGATTTGGTCGCCGCCGCGTCGGAACATCATCACCCTTTGCGCGAGCTGGCTGTAAACGGCGGTCTTCACCGCATCCGGCCGGTCAAAGCGTACTTGGATCATTACATGACGTTTGCCGAAGGTCGGCAGTCCAGTCGGTTGCGCAAGGGGTCGGCATTGTTCAACCGCGCCTATGCACACGCGATTTCCGGCAATTTGGCCGGTGCCGAAAAGGTGGCCGTGGATGCGTTCCGCGCTTCGCCGGAAAGCCGCCGCTACCTGCCGTTGGCCTTGCTGTCGCGCCTCTATTACCATCAAAACCGTATCGGCCCCTCCCTTAAGGCCGCGGAAGATTCGATTCGGAACAATCCGTTGAACCCGGAGGCGCACCGCTGGCGCGGCATGGCGTTGCGCGCCCAGAAACATTTCGGCGAGGCCATCCGAGCATTTGACGCTTCTTTAGCCATCCGGCCAGATGAGTCCGTGCGGGAGCATCAGGAAGAAACGTGGCGTCAATGGACGCGGGAATCCGGCTTTCTCAAAGGCGTCGGGGTGGGCTTGTTACAAGACTGGCATGGCCTGAAACGGCGCTGGGCGACCTATTTCCAACGAAGATAAAAAGCGCCGATGGCACAATTGAATTGTCCGTTTACTTGAAGTGGGGGTTCTCGCTATGCACGTCGGTTTCGTCGGTTTGGGTAGGATGGGCAAGCACATGGTCTTGCGCCTCAAGGCCCATGGTTTTCACGTCGCGGTGTACAACCGCTCGCCGGAGAAGGTCAAACAGATGGAACAAGCCGGCGTGGCTGGCGCTTACAGCCTCAAGGAACTGGTCCAGAAACTGGATGCGCCTCGCGTCGTCTGGCTCATGGTGCCGCAAGGCCCCACCGTCGATGAGATGATTGAAGGCATCGTGCCGCACCTGGCGCCCGGAGACATCCTCGTCGATGGCGGCAACAGCTACTACAAGGATTCGATGCGCCGCGCCTCCCAACTCAAGGCCAAGGGATTCCACTACCTGGACATCGGCACCTCCGGCGGCCTGGGCGGCCAACGCCACGGATACTGTTTCATGGCCGGCGGTGACAGCAAGGCCTACGAAAAAGTCGAGCCCGTCCTCAAGGTCTTGGCCGCGCCCGGCGGCTACGCGTTGTTCGGCCCCTCCGGCGCCGGGCACTTCACCAAGATGGTGCACAACGGCATCGAATACGCCTTGCTTCAGAGTTACGGCGAGGGATTCGAATTGTTGAAGAATGCGCCGGAGTTCCGCATCGACTTACATCGCGCCGCGCAAGTGTGGAACCACGGTTCCGTCATCCGCTCCTGGCTGCTGGAATTGGTTGAAGACGCCTTGAACAAGGACGGCCGTCTGGACCGCATCGGGGATGAAGTCGGTGGCGGCAGCACCGGCGAGTGGACGGTTCTGACGGGCATCGAGCAGAAGACGCCGACGCCCATGATTTCCACCGCTTTGAATGCGCGCTACCGCACGCGCCAAAAAGAGAGCTTTTCCGGCAAGGTCGTGGCCGCGTTGCGCAACGAGTTCGGCGGGCACGAAGTCGTGTCAAAAGACGCTGCCACGGCCGAGGCTGTTGCGACGGTGCCGGCCAATGGCAAGGCCAAGAAGGCGAAGAAGTAAGTCGCCGGCTTTCACATATTTTTCTTTTCCGTTTTTGCTCTTTTCCAGCCGTTCTTTTTTTGCCGTTTAGTGCCGCTCGTTCCTGACGCGCGTGACGGCCATGGCCAGGATGACGAGGTTGACGATGCTGCCCAACGCCGCTTCCAGCACGGCGAGGGTCTTGGCCTGCCCTAAGGGCACGACGTCGCCGTAGCCCACGGTGAAGTACGTGACGGCCGAGAAGTAGAACGCGTCGCGCTCGATGGCGAAGGACGCCGGGTCGCTGACTCCTTTGAGGCCCGAGTCGGACGTCAAGGTGTGCAGGGCGGCGAATGCCATGCCCAAGAGCATGACGATGCCGACCATGACGAAGAAGTATTTACCGATGAGTTCCTGCCAGCCGTGCTGTTCGCGCAACAACAAGTCGGCCAACAAGACGCCCGTGAGGCCCAAAAGGACGGCGATGATGACGGCGGCAGACAGGGGTGTGTAGACGATCTGCGTCAGGACTCCCGGCAAGGGGTTCCAGACGATGAGGACGGACAGGATGGCGATGATGGCTCGGCCCGATAGGAACAAGAGCCGGTATTCGTCTTCGACATGACGATGCGCGTGGCGTTCAGTTGCCTTTGCGGAAGCAGCCATGGTAGGTGGGCCTCAGAGGGGCAGGTAGGGCCGGCCGAAGAAGACGGCCGCCCACAAGACGAGGGCCACGATGAAGTGGATTGCGCTTTTCTGCGCGTATTCGTGCCAGATGCCTTTGCCTTGGTAATCGTTCAGCAGGCCTTGGCCCAGGTACGTGGCGGACAGTGCCAGGAAGACTTCTGGAAGCATCAGCAAGAGGTACGTCGGCCCAACGGCGCCGTTGGTGTACAGCGAGGCGAACTTCAATCCTTCGATCCCTAATGCCACGGGCGCGCCGTAGCCAAAGAACAGCAAGCTGAATGAAAACACGAACGCCAGCACCAAAAGTTCGCTGACGAGGTCGTTGGGCGTGAAGGCGTACGGCGGCACCAGGTCCAATGCCTGGTCCTGCGTGGTGTTGTAGCCGTACACGCCGGCAAAGGCGGCGACGAGCACGACGACGGAGAAAATCGCGATCAACTTCATTTTTTCGCCTTTGCTTCAGATGTAATAGATGTGGATGTGAGGCACACCCAGCACCTTCTTGACTTGGTTGGCGTCGATCTTCAAGGCCTTTTTGGCGCAGGCGACGGATTTCGCCCCGACGGCGTTGACGTTGCGCGAACCCTGCAAGAGCCCTACGGCTTCGGCGTCCGTTACGCGCATGCCGTCATAGAACGTCCGGTACTTGTCCAAATCCAGCGTCACGTCGCCTTCTTTCAGCACTTTTCCCAACAATTCCTTGTCGCACAACGCGGTGACTTTCCACGTCTGTCCGTGGCGGTCGACGCGTTGATGGACTTTAGCCATCATTTTTTCGGTGACCTCGCTGACGCTTTGGCCGGTTTATTTGCCGCAGTCTTGCGGCGGGCCGGCGCCTTGTCTTGGACTTTTTTGGGTTTGACTTCAGTCATTCCGCGAAAAGCGGCCGACATGACGTGCAGTTGCACGACGTGCGACAATGCCAGGCCGAAGACGGCGAAGGCGGCGGCAATGCCCAACAACAAGAATTCAAGCGGCGTCAATGCGTTCAACTTGATCCGAAGAAGGATGAATGCCAACGCCAGCAAGACGGCCAGGATTGCGGCGGCCGCTAACAGGATGGCGATGCTCAAGAAGGCCGATACGATGATGGCCAACAAGACGTCCACCGGCTTTTCCTGCGCCAATTGGACGCTGCGGCCGACGGCATCGAGCGCTTTTCGTCCTTCCAACGCCACGGCGTATTCGGCGAACGCCAGGAAGAACGCCAGGGCCAGCGAGACGGCGATCTGCAAGACGAAGAAGACGCTGCCCAGCGCGCCGCTGGATTGTTGCAATGCCTCGAAGAGCATGCTGGAGGCGAAGCTGACGACGGATGCGATGAGCGCCACGCCGATCATCGAGCTCAGGCGTGGCCGGAATTGGCTCCAGCTTTCCGAAAGCGTCTCGGCGTGCGCCGAGTTGCGGATGATGGTGCCGGAGACGCCCAAGGATCCGATCGCAAAAACCGCCACGCCGGCGATGAGTGCCAGCACCGTGACGCCTGTGCCGGTGGGCTGGCGGATCCATGACGCGGGGTTGAGCGAAAGGCCGAAGACGGCGGCTGCGCCCATGGCCGCGGCCAGCGTGGCCAGCAGGGCAAAGATGATGAATCCGGCGTAAAGCGGCGCGGCTTTGGAATGGCGGGCGTAGGCGAATGCGTCGGAAATGGCCGTGCCGTATTGCATGCAGGCCTTACGGTGGGGGAGCTTTTAAACGGTGCGGGGTTTTTGGTCCCATTGTCTTTTCAGGCGGTCTTGCGTTCCCGCAGTTCCTTGAGTTTTTTAAAGTGGCTTGCCGTCAGGGCCGGCCGGGAAATGGTCCTGACCTGCGTCATGACGGGTTGTTGGTTCATCCGGGTGGCCCGTTGGACATGGCGGATGTTAGTCAGCATCGCTTCGCGGGCAGTGGGTTTGCGTGCCGTCGTCTTGAACGCCGCCATGTTGGTGGCCAGCTGTAGGCGGAGTTGTTTCTGCCTTTGTTGCATCCCTTTGAGCCAAAGGCGTGCCTTGAGGTTCTGCGGATGGTCGGAACGGGATGCCGCTTCCTGTACGTGAGCCTTTACCGCGGAAAGCATGCGGTTGGAAATGTCCAGGCGTTCCGAGGCGGTGAGCCATTGGACTTCCTGCGCTCGCGCATGCCAGTCCGGATAGGCCTCCTGCACAACACGTTCGAGGAATTCCGAGTCGAAGACGAAGCCGGCGAACGGAACGGCGGACACGGCGGCCTTCAGCGCCGAGTGCATGAGGGCCGCGGTGGGGTTCCTCCATCTCTCGGCTGAATCGCGGGTCTTTAACTCCCACAAACGGTGGACGTGGTGCATCAGTGTCGGCTTGGGTTTTTTCCACCGTTGGACTATCTGGGTGACGTTTTTGCCTATGTATGCCCGGTTCAGTCCGCCAAGCCCGAATCCCAAGGACGTTCGGGTAGGATTCCGCTTCAATGTGGGAATGCTTGCCATCGCAATGCCTAGTGTCTTTCGGAGAATAAAAGCGCCGTTTTTGGGCTTTCGACGTCGCCGTTTTATAGTCCGGGGCATTAATCCGCTTCATGGCGCCTACCCTGCTTTCCGGCGTGTATTCCGTCCTGCTGGCGTTGCTTGCGTACGGCTTGTTCCGCTCCTGGCACGCGTATCTCCGCAAGCGGGACGGCTACCGCTTCCTATTCTTGGCCGCCTTGTTCCTCGCGTTTTTCGGCGTGTGGCTCGAGTTGTTCGGCCAGCCGCTTGAATCCGCATTGACGCAGTACCGCGTGGTTCTGGCCTTCGTGCCGTTGGGGTTGTTGTTGGCGTATGACCGCTTCGCTCCGCCTTCCTCCACTGCCTCGCACTTGGCAGGAGATGCCGATTTTCTGGAGGCGTACGTCAGTCCCCACGTCGTGTCGCAGATCCGGCAGAAAGGCTACGTCACGCTGGGAGGGACGCATCGCGAAGTCACCGTCTTGGTTACGGACGTGCGCAATTCCACCGGCATGTGCGTGACGTACCCTCCGGATGTCGTGCTCAAGTCGTTGAACCGGTATTTCGAAGTCGTCACCGATGCGGTCAACCACCACGGCGGAACGTTGGATAAGCTGACGGGCGACGGCGTGATGGCCGTGTTCAACGCGCCCAAGGACTTGCCGGAGCATGCGCAGAAAGCGTATGCGGCCGCGTGCGACATCCAGCAACGCATGGTCAAGGTCAACCACGAATTGTCCGCCCAGCATCTGCCCGTCTTGAACGTCGGCGTGGGCCTTGATTTTGGCGTCGGCGTGTTGGGCAACATCGGCTCGCGTCACTTGGTGCGGTATACGGTTATTGGCGACGTGGCCAACACGGCGTCGCGCATCCAGGAATTCGCCAAAAACGGTCAGGTGGCGTTGACGCCGGCGGCGTACCGGGCGCTGGGCGGAAAAGTAGCTGCCAAGAGTGAGAGTGTGCAGGTCAAGGGCAAAGGCACGATGACAATCTACAAGGTGTCCGTGGCA
>Ga0172368_10003073_pt1 | contig 20591 bp, 7 predicted proteins | sample Lak11m_FD_114540 | JGI IMG/M metagenome (GOLD analysis project Ga0172368, IMG submission 114540) | Freshwater microbial communities from Kabuno Bay, South-Kivu, Congo - kab_022012_11m | ecosystem: Environmental > Aquatic > Freshwater > Lake | place: Democratic Republic of the Congo: South-Kivu...
GCCGCCGCATCATCCGCCATCCAGTGCCTCCGTCCGCGCGCGTTCGTGCGCGCCGGGCAGGGAGGCTACTGCTCACCGGCAAGTGTGTCAACTTGATAGGCATGGTCTGAACGAACTCGTGGGCCACGTCCTTGAAGAGCGACTGCAGGTCCACCTCCTGCTGAAAGGCGCCGCCCATGACCGTGCGCGCGGCCTGACCGACGATCGCGACGACGGGCTGGTGGTCGCACGCCGCGTCGTACAGGCCGTTCAACAGATGGATCGCACCGGGTCCGGAGGTCGCCAGGCACACGCCGACGCCGCCCGCGTATTTCGCGTGGGCGCACGCCATGAACGCGGCCATCTCCTCGTGGCGCGCTTGGATGAACTGCGGTTCGCCCTTTTTTTCCAGCGCTTCCAGCACTCCGTTGACGCCGTCGCCGGGGTAGCCGAACACGCGCCGGACTCCCCAGCAGCGCGACATGTGTTCGACGAGGAAGTCGCTGACCGTCGGCATGGGTCTCCTCGCGCGGGCGCTCGCCCGCGGATCGCTGTCCGGGACCGTGTTCGCGGCAACGGTATGCACGCGGGTCCGGGGCGCACCGCAGGCGGGCCCGCGGGAGGCGGCCGGGTCGAAGGTCGGGCGGTCGGGCGTCTCTACGGCACCGTGTACGAGTAGTCGCCCGGGTCCGAGTTGTTGGACTCGCGGATGACCTGTCCGAGCACGTTGGGCGATCCCGCGGTGCCGTTGGACTCCTTGAGTACGGGGTGCTTGCTGCCGTCGTGCAGCAGGATCCGGTACCAGACCGTCGTGCCGGAAGCCTGCGCCGGAATCGCCCCGCGCCACACCTGGTATTTGTGCGAAGGCTGGTAGAGGAACGGCACGTCGATGTCGCCGATCGCCTCCATGTCGACGAAGTGCTCGGCGCCCGCCCAGTACCGAATCTGCATCGTCACCACGTCCGCGAAATCGGTGAGCGCGTAGACGTCCACGCCGCCGGATTGTGCGGATTCCAGGAAGTGGACCTGGTTGGTCGGCGGCAGGAATGTCGCGTCTGCCGGGTGGTCCTGCGAACCGTGGAAGAGGTGGCCCCACTGGATGTTGCTGTCGCTCGGAATCGTCGCGCACGCGCTGGGCGCGTCGCCCGAGCAGCGCCAGCCCGACTGGACTCCGCAGGCCGCCGTGCATCCGTCGCCTGCATCGGTGCCGCCGTCGTCGCACGACTCCGGCCCCGCGACGACGCCGTCGCCGCAGCGCGCAAGCCCGGAGCAGTCACCCGCACAGTGGCCGTACGTTCCATTCAATGGACCCTCGTCGCACGTCTCCGGCCCGTCGGTCATGCTGTCGCCGCAGTACGGCCCCTGCCCCAGGCAGTCCGCGTCGCAGTGCGCGTACTCGCCGTTGTGCGTGCCGTCGTCGCACTGCTCGCCCCAGGCGCTGTCGAGCGCGCCGTCGCCGCAGTGCGAGCCCTGTCCGCTGCAGGTCGAATCGCAGTGGTCGTACGTCCCGTTGAGCCCGCCGTCGTCGCAGGATTCGCTTGCCCCGTCGATCGTTCCGTCTCCGCAGTGCGGGCCCTGTCCGAGACAGTCGGCCTTGCAGTGGCCATACTTGCCGTTGTCGCCGCCGTCGTCGCAGAACTCGCCGCCGGACGAGTCGACGTTGCCGTCGCCGCAGTGCGATCCGGCGCCGGAGCAGTCGTTCTTGCAGTGGCCGTAGGTGCCGTTGAGGCCCTGACCCTCGTCGCAGGCCTCCGACGTCCCGTTGATCGTGCCGTCGCCGCAGCGCGGCCCCGATCCCGAGCAGTCGCTCTTGCAGTGTCCGTAGGTGCCGTTGACCGCAGTGCCTTCGTCGCAGGCTTCGGCGGTGCCGTCGGTCGCGCCGTCGCCGCAGTGCAGACCGAGGCCCGAGCAATCGGTCTTGCAGTGGGAATACGTGCCGTTGAGGGCGACACCCTCGTCGCAGACTTCTCCTCCGCCGTTGACCGCACCGTCGCCGCAGTGCGCGCCCGGCCCGGTGCAGTCCGCCTTGCACTTCCCGTAGTTCCCGTTCGCGGCCCCGTCGTCGCAGAGGTCCGATCCGTTGACCAGAGCGTCGCCACAGCTTGCGACGCAGTCGGCGCGGCAGTGCCCGGCGGTGCCGTTGAGTCCACCCTGGTCGCATGCCTCGGGCCCGTCGGTCGCGCTGTCGCCGCAGTGCGGACCGGGCCCCGAACAGTCGAGCTTGCAGTGGCCGTAGGTGCCGTTGTCGGTGGTGCCGTCGTCGCACGCTTCCGTCGTGCCGTCGGTCGCTCCGTCGCCGCAGTGCAGGCCGAGCCCCGAGCAATCGGCCTTGCAGTGGCCGTACGAATCGTTCGCGAGCCCGTCGTCGCACGTCTCGGTGCTCTCGTCGACGGACCCGTCGCCGCAGCTCGCGACGCAGTCCGACCTGCAATGACCCGCGGTGCCGTTCAGACCGGCGTCGTCGCAGTCCTCGCTGCCGTTGACTTCACCGTCGCCGCATCGCAGCCCCGGGCCGCTGCAGTCCGCCGCACAATGGCCGTACGAGCCGTTGTCGCTCGCGCCGTCGTCGCAGGCCTCGGTCGTGCCATCGGTCGCGCCGTCGCCGCAGTGCGCGCCGGGCCCCGAGCAGTCGGCCGCGCAATGGCCGTAGGAACCGTTGTCGGTCGCGTCGTCGCAGGCCTCCGGACCGTCGGTCGCCCCGTCGCCGCAGTGGGCGCCGACGCCTGTGCAGTCGGATTTACAGTGGTCGTAGCTCCCGTTCGCGTTGCCTTCGTCGCATGCCTCCGTGCCGTTCACCGTGCCGTCGCCGCAGCGCTCGCCGGGGCCCGTGCAGTCGGATCTGCAGTGTCCGTACGCCCCGTTGTCCTGGCCGTCGTCGCAGGTTTCGGAGCCGTTGACCGCGCCGTCGCCGCAGCGCAGCCCGGGGCCCGTACACGTCGAGTTGCAGTGCGCGTAGGTGCCGTTGTCCTGCCCGTCGTCGCACGTTTCCGATCCGTTGACGTCGCCGTCGCCGCAGTGGATGCCCTCGCCGGCGCACGTGGCGTTGCAGTGGCCGTACGTGCCGTTGTCCGCGCCGTCGTCGCAACCCTCGGGGCCGTTCACGACGCCGTCGCCGCAGTGCTCGCCGACGCCGGAGCAGATGGCGTCGCACTCGCCGTACGCGCCGTTGTCGGTGCCGCCGTCGCACGCCTCGGAGCCGTTGACCGTGCCGTCGCCGCAGTGCTCGCCGATCCCCGCGCATCCGGCGGCGCACTTGCCGTAGGTTCCGTTGAGCGCGCCGTCGTCGCACGCCTCCTGGCCGTTGACCGTGCCGTCGCCGCAGCGCTCGCCGGGGCCCGAGCAGTCGGCCTTGCACTTGCCGTAGGAGCCGTTGTCGGTCCCGTCGTCGCATGTCTCGGTGCCGTTCACGGTGGCGTCGCCGCAGCGCTCGCCGGGCCCCGTGCAGTCGGCCTTGCACTTGCCGTAGGAGCCGTTGTCCGCCCCGTCGTCGCATGTCTCGGTGCCGTTCACCGTGCCGTCGCCGCAGTGCGCGCCCGCGCCCGTGCAGTCGGCCTTGCACTTGCCGTAGGCGCCGTTGTCGGAGGCGTCGTCGCAGACCTCGGAACCGTTGACGACGCCGTCCCCGCAGCGCTGGCCTGCGCCCGAGCAGTCGCTCTTGCACTTGCCGTACTGGCCGTTCCGGGCCCCGTCGTCGCACGTCTCCGCCCCGTTCAGCGTGCCGTCGCCGCAATAGGCCGTCGCACCGGCGACCCGGTCGCAGGTCGGGTCGCACACGGTGCAGCTCGTCTGCCCGTATTCGCATGCCTCGAGATCCGTGTTGCCGTCGTCGCAGTCCTCGCCCGCCTGCTCGGCCGAGTCGCCGCAGCGCGCCGTCGGTCCCGCGTCGGCGCCCGCGCCCGCGTCGGCGGGACCATCGCCCCCTCCGCCCGGACAGGCCGCGAAAAACAGGCTCGAAAACAGGACGATCGCCCGACCGTGCCGGAAGAATTCCATGGAGAGCCCTCCTTCTGCGCGCGCCGGAACCGGGCGCCCGTCAACGGCGCGCCCCGATCGACGCCCCGGGTGCTACCCGGGGGGTCCGACAATACTATTTGCTAGTAGTAAACGACGACCAGGCCGTTGGCTCCGTTTCCGCCCGTGTCCCCGAAGTTCCCGGACGCAGCTCCGCCTCCGCCGCCTCCGGGGAAGCGGCCGTCGGCGCCGCTGGGCTGGGAGGCGGCGCTGGAGCCTCCGGCACCTCCGCCTCCGCCCGCTCCGGCTGGACCGCCGTGGCCGCCGAAGGTCGCGGCGCCGACGGCGGACGGGTATGCACCCGCGCCTCCCTCGGCCGCGATGCCGCCCTCGCCTGGGGTTCCGTTGCCGCCGACTCCCGCGGAATGCAGCCCCGTCTGGCAGCCTGTCCCCCCCGTGCCGCCCGACGCGATGAGCAGGCCGCCGAACCCGGTGCCGCTGCCGTTGTTGCCGTCCGCGATTCCGGCGTCCTGCCCGCCTGCGCCGCCCGGTCCGACGATGACCGTGTAGTCCGTGCCCTCCGTCACTGCGAAGGCGCCCTTCGCGTAGCCGCCGCCGCCGCCGCCCGAACACGGCTGGGCATGGACGGGATCGACCGCGCCGCCGCCGCCGCCGCCCCATGCCTCCACGAGGATGCGCGTGACGCCGGCCGGCACGGTGAAGGTGTCGTTGATCGCGGTGAAGACCGCCATGCGCGGCGCCGCGTTGGCCAGCGCGCCGACGACCTGGCTGCCCGGTATGAGAACGCCGGACCCGAAGGTGCCGGCGCCGATGGCTCCGGCGGCATGGGCATGGTCGCTGCGGGCCGCGGAGGTCGCGGCGCCGCTGCCTGAAAACGACACGGCGAGGGGCAATACCGACGATCCGTCGCCGGTCAGGCCCGCGTCGGTCGCGACGACGGGCAGCGGTCCCTGCGGGCCGGTCGCACCGGTGGCGCCTGTCGGTCCCTGCGGTCCCTGGGGGCCGGTCGCCCCGGTGGAGCCCGCAGAGCCCGGCGCGCCGTTGCACACGTAGGTGGTTGCGACCCCCAGCGTGTACGCGACGCCCCCGTACTGGCAGTTCTCGTCGCCGTAGCCCAGCGACTGGCCGGTTACCGACTGGCCGGCCGGGCCCTGCGTCCCTGTGGCACCGGCTGCTCCGTTGCACGCATAGGTCGTGATCCCGGTGACCGGCGAGAAGAAGCGTGCACCGCCGGCCGTGCAGTTCGCTCCCGCCGGCTCGGAGTAGCTGTAGACCGACGATCCGGCCGGGCCTGTCGTGCCGTTGCAGGCGTACGAGATCGTGCCATTGCCGTCGATGAGCTTCGAGCCTCCGTTCGGGCAGTTGCTGTCCTGTCCGGGCGCGAGCGACACGGTCGTGGCCGACGCGCCGGTCGCTCCCTGGGGGCCCGCCGGACCGGCCGATCCCTGCGGCCCTTGCGGTCCCTGCGCCCCGACGTTGCCAGTGTCGCCCTTGGGGCCCTGTGGTCCGGCCGCGCCGGCCGCACCCGTCGGTCCCTGCGCTCCCTGCGGGCCGGCCGGACCGACCCCGCCGGTGTCGCCCCGGGCGCCCACGGCCCCGTTGCACACGGCCTTCGTCGCGCCGACCCCGTCGGTGTAGAGCACTCCTCCGGTCGGGCAGTCGATGTCGCCCGGCGGCAGCGAAAGTCCCGTCACCGAGACGCCCGGCGAGCCCTGCGCCCCTGCCAGTCCCGTGTCGCCCTTGACGCCTTGGGCGCCTGTGGCGCCTGCAGCGCCCGCGAGGCCGTTGCACACGTACTGGTCTCCGTTCGCGGAGGTGTACCGGGCGCCGCCGGTCGGGCAATGCGCGGGATCGGGCCCCACCGACACTCCGATGACCGACACGCCGGGCGAGCCCTGCGGTCCCGTCGGACCGGTCGGTCCTGCCACTCCTTGGATGCCTTGGAGCCCGGTGTCGCCCTTGTCGCCCTGCGGGCCGATCGCGCCCGTCAGACCCTGCGGCCCCTGCGGTCCCTGGGGGCCCGCGTCGCCGGTGTCGCCCTTGGCTCCGGCAGGGCCGACGGCTCCGGTGTCGCCCTTGACGCCCTGCGGTCCGGCGGGTCCTGCCGGTCCGGCGGATCCTGTCGCGCCGACCGCACCGTTGCAGACGCTGACCACGCCGCCGAGGCCGTCCGTGTACTGGACTCCTCCGTCGGCACAGTCCGGATCGCCCGGCGGCAGAGAGATTCCGACGACCGACACGCCGGCCGGGCCCTGTGCACCCGTGGCACCTGTGTCGCCTTTGGCTCCCGTGGGTCCCGTGGCGCCCGCGAGTCCGTTGCACACGTACTGATCGCCGTTCGCGGAAGTGTACCGCGCTCCTCCGGCGGGGCAGTGCGAGTCGCCCGGTGCGAGCGAGAAACCGATGACGGACACGCCGGCGGAGCCCTGCGGTCCGGTCGGTCCCGCCGGTCCCGTGAGTCCCTGCGAACCCGTGTCGCCCCTGGGTCCCTGCGGTCCGGCCGCGCCCGCGGCACCCTGCGGCCCCTGCGGGCCCGTCGCTCCGAGGTAGCCCTGCGGTCCTTGGGGACCGGCCGCTCCCGTCAATCCCTGCGGTCCCTGCGGGCCGACGCTGCCCGTGTCGCCCTTGGCGCCCGAGGGACCCGTCGGGCCGACGCCGCCGTTGCACACATAAGTGTCGATGCCGTAGCCGTCCGTGTATCTCGCTCCACCCGTCGAGCAGTTGGGATCGCCCGGCGCGAGCGATTGTCCGAGAACGGACACTCCGGCGGAACCCTGGGGCCCTTGGGGTCCCGTCGGTCCGGCGGATCCCTGCGGCCCCTGCGCACCCGCAACGCCTTGGATTCCCTGAGGTCCCTGCGATCCCTGAGGGCCGACGCTCCCGGTGTCGCCCTTGGCGCCCGTCGGGCCGACGCCGCCGTTGCACACGTAGGTGTCGATGCCGTAGCCGTCCGTGTATCTCGCTCCGCCCGTCGAGCAGTTGGGATCGCCCGGCGCGAGCGACTGTCCGAGAACGGACACTCCGGCGGCGCCCTGCGGTCCTTGCAGTCCTTGGGCGCCCTGCGGCCCCACCGGGCCGGTCGGGCCCTGGGGACCTGCCGCGCCAGTCAACCCCTGGGGACCCGCCGGGCCGACATCGCCCTGCGGTCCTTGCGGTCCGACGGCGCCGGCAGATCCCTGTGGGCCGACAGGGCCTGTCGCACCCTGAGGTCCGGCGGCACCGGCAAGTCCTTGCGGTCCCATCGGCCCGGCGTCGCCCTGTGGTCCCTGCGGCCCGATGGCGCCCACAGGTCCTTGCAGTCCTTGAAGTCCCTGCGGTCCCATCGGTCCGATGTCGCCCTGCAGTCCCTGCGGCCCGACGGCGCCGGCGATTCCTTGAGGGCCCTGAGGCCCGGTCGGGCCCGTCGCGCCCTGCGGTCCGGCGGCACCGGCGAGTCCTTGCGGCCCCTGCGGTCCCATCGGCCCGATGTCGCCTTGGAGCCCCTGAGGGCCGATGGCACCCGCGAGTCCCTGCGGTCCCATCGGCCCGATGTCGCCCTGGGGTCCCTGAGGGCCGATGGCACCCGCGAGTCCCTGCGGTCCCATCGGCCCGACGTCGCCCTGGGGTCCCTGAGGGCCGATGGCACCCGCGAGTCCCTGCGGTCCCATCGGCCCGACGACGCCCTGCGGTCCTGTCGGTCCGATGTCGCCCCGGGGGCCCGGTGCTCCGACCAGGCCGGCCTCGCCGTTGCACACGAACGTCTCGGCGCCGTACCCGTCCGTGAACTTCGCCCCCCCGGCGGCGCAATGCTCATCGCCGGGCGGCAGCGACTGGCCCAGCACCGCGACGCCCGCGACGCCCTGCAGTCCCTGGCTTCCCTGGGGCCCCGCCGGGCCGACATCTCCCTGCGGCCCCTGCGGTCCGACCGTGCCCGCCGGTCCCTCGGGCCCGGCCGGTCCCTGCGGTCCCTCGGGGCCGGCGGCTCCGAGGTCGCCGTTGCAGGCGTAGGAGTCCACGCCGTAGCCGTCCGTGAACTTCACGCCGCCCGCAGGGCAGTTCGCGTCGGCCCCGGGGGCAAGAGAAAGGCCGACCACGGAGAGTCCTGCATCGCCTTTCGGTCCCTGCGGGCCCGCGGCGCCGTCTGCGCCCGTCGCCCCGGCCGCGCCATGGCAGGCGTAGGAGACGATGCCGTTGCCGTCCGTGAACTTCGTGCCGCCGTCGGGACAGGAGGGATCGGCGCCGGGTGCGAGCGACTCCCCGACCGCGGAAATGCCCGCGTCGCCCTTGGGACCCTGCGCGCCATCGAGGCCCGCGATGCCCTGCGGTCCCTGCAGTCCCGCCTCCCCGGTGTCGCCCCGGTCGCCCTGCGCGCCCTGCGCGCCGGGCAGTCCCGGTTCTCCCTGCAAACCGGCGATTCCGTTGCAGACGAACACGTCGCCGCTCAGTGAAGAGTACTTCACGCCGCCGGCGGGGCACGTCTCATCGCCCGCGTCCAGCACGACCGCCGTGACGGACACGCCCGGCTCGCCCTGCGGGCCGGTTTCGCCGCGCGCTCCGACCGGTCCCTCGGGACCGAGGTCGCCCTGAAGTCCCTGCGTTCCGTTGCAGACGAACGTGTCGCCGTCGAGCGAAGTGACTTTCACGCCGCCGCCGGGGCAGTTCTCGTCTCCCTCGTCGAGCGCGACCGCGAGCACCGGGGCGCCCGGATCGCCCTTCGGACCTGACGGTCCCTGCGGACCCGTGTCGCCCACCGATCCGGCCGGTCCGGTCGCACCTGCGGGGCCGACCGCGCCTGGAAGGCCAACTTCGCCGTTGCAGGCAAAGGACTCGCCGTCGGCCGAGAGGATCTTCAATCCGCCTGCCGGGCAGGTCACGTCGCCGGGGTCGAGCACGACGACCGACACGCCGATGCCGGGGTCGCCCTGCGGGCCCGCCGGCCCCTGCGGTCCGGTCGCGCCCGTCGCGCCGGCCTCGCCCGCCTCGCCCGCGGTGCCGCCGCAGACGAAGTAGTCGCCGTCCAGCGAAACGATCTTCACGCCGCCCGCCGGACAGGTTTCGTCGCCCGGGTCGAGTGCGAGGGCCACCACAGGGATGCCCGGATCGCCCTGCGGACCGGTTGCCCCCTGCGGGCCCGTGGCGCCGATAGCGCCGACGTCGCCGTGGCACACGAAAGTCGTGCCCGAGGCGCCCGTCAGCTTGACGCCGCCGGCGGGACAGTGCTCGTCGCCGAGGTCGAGCGTCTCGACCTCGACCGAAACGCCGTCGGAGCCCGTGGTGCCCGGATCGCCCTGCGGTCCCGTGTCGCCCCGGGGCCCGGCCTCGCCCTGCAGTCCGACAGGCCCCTGGTCGCCGGTGGCGCCGCGCTCGCCGGCAGAGCCCTGTTCGCCGGTGGTTCCCGGCACTCCGTCGGCACCCGTCGAGCCCGGGGCGCCGTTGCAGGTGAATGTGACGGAGCCGGTCGCGCTGGTGAAACGGGTTCCACCGCCGGGGCAGTTCGGATCGCCCTGTTCCACCGGGAAGATCTCGACGACGGCGTCGTTGCCGGACGCGCCGGGCGCACCGTTGCAGACCCAGAACACCGTGCCTTGTACGTCCACCATCGACGTGCCGCCCCAGGGGCACTCGAGGCTGCCGCCGTCCAGCGGCTGGAGGAGCACCGGGGCGCCGGGCGGGCCCTGCGGTCCTTCGGCACCGCTCGCACCGGTCGGGCCGACGACGACGACGAGCCCGCCGTCGGTGACCTGCACGACCTGGCCCGGCTCGCCGCGGGGGCCGGTCTCGCCTTTGTCGCCCTTTTCGCCGGATTCTCCCTTCGGACCGGGGTCGCCGGCGCTGCCGGGCGGTCCGGCAGTGCCGGTGCAGCCTGCGAGGAGCATGGCGGCGACGAGTCGGCGGGGCATGGTGTCTCCGGAGAGGGGGCGGTGCCTGTGCGCGCATCCGGGCGCCTGTAGGCACTTTCCAACGGTACACCGGCTCGCCCGGTCAATCCACCGGGCGCAGCCCCGCCCGGCGGATCGCGACAGGCTTGCGAATCGGTGCCCGGGGCTGCTGCCGCGCTTGTGCAGGCGGTCCCGCGGCGCCCGCTCTCAGCCGTGTGGTCGCAGGGATCATCGCGCGCGAACGCCGGCAGCCTGCCGGGACTCCCGGAGGCACGGTCGCTATGCTATACTTAAGCGCTGCTGCTATGCGTCGCGATCCGGCTACTGCTCGGCGACCGTGACCTTGACCATCTTCACCGGCGTTTTGGGCTTGTCGCGGCCGTCGGTGGGCGTCGCCTCGATCTTGCGCACGACTGCCTCGCCGGAGACGACCTTGCCGAAGACGGGGTGGCGCGACGGACCGGGCGTGAACCAGTCCAGGTACGCGTTGTGGACCGTGTTGACGAAGAACTGCGAGCCGCCCGAGTTGGGCTGGCCGGTGTTCGCCATCGACAGGGTCAGGGGCTCGTTGGAGAGCTTGTGCGCCGCGGGGTGCTCGTCGGCGATGGTGCCCCAGGGCGGCCCGCCGGTGCCCGCGCGCGGGCTGTTGGGGTCGCGCGAGTGCGGGCAGCCGAACTGCAGCATGAAGCCCTTGATCACGCGGTGGAAGTGCAGCCCGTCGTAGAAGCCGCTCTTCACGAGCTTGAGGAAGTTGCCCGCGGTGACAGGCATCTTGTCGAGGTAGATTTCCGCGCTGAAGGTTCCCAGCGAGGTTTCGAAGGTCGCGACCGGATTCGCCATGTGTGTGCTCCGGCGGACGCATCGGTCCGCGGGGGCGTAGTAGCACGGACGCACTGCCCGCGGGCAAGGCCGGGGGCGGGATCGACGGGCGCAGGACAGCGGATGCGCAACGGCGTTGACACGTGCCGGGTAGGCTGCAAGCGTCCGGGCGCCCGCCGCTGGGGCGGGGCGAAGGGAGCACACGATGCCGAACGACTTCTGCCACATCGAACTCAACACCGACGACACCGGCAAGGCGCGCGCCTTCTACTCGGGGCTGTTCCCGACCTGGAGGATGGAGGAGGAGAAGGACGTGCACGGCTACACGATGATCAGGCCCGACGCGGGGCCCAGCGGCGGCATCATGAAGAAGCCCATGCCCGAGGCGCCCAACATGTGGCTCGTGTACGTGCAGGTGGACGACGTCGCGGCCCGCGCGGACAAGGCGGCGAAGCTGGGCGGCAAGATCATCGTGCCGAAGACGCCGATTCCCGGCATGGGGTTCTTCTCGATCGTCGCCGACCCCACCGGCGCCGCGTTCGGGATATGGGGCCAGAAGTAGGCGAATCGGCGCAAGGGGGCGGCCGGCGGGAGGCCTTCGGGCTTCCCGCCCCGCTTTTCTCCTGCCCGGGGTATGCTCGCGCCGCGAGGTACACATGGCTGCGCATTCCCCGGTATTTCATGCCGATCCGAAGCTGTGCCGCGGCGACGGCGTGTGCGTCGAGGTCTGCCCCAAGGACGTGCTGGAAGTCGCCGGCAAGGTGGCGCGCGTCGCCGAAGGACGCGGCGTCCAGTGCTTCGGGTGCGGCCACTGCGTCGCCGTCTGCCCCAACCTCGCCGCGTCGCTCGAGGGCGCGCCGCCCATGGAGTTCGTGCCGCGGGTGCAGGGGACAGTCGGGATCGACGCGCTGCTGCCGTTCCTGGAGTCGCGCCGTTCCGTGCGCGTGTTCCGCGACGAGCCGGTCGAACGCGCGATGCTCGACCGCATCGTCAAGGTGGCCGGCAGCGCTCCCATCGGATTCGATCCGACGACCGAGATCACGATTCTGGACCGTCGCGAGGACATCGACCGGCTCGCCGCCGACGCGCGCGCCGCCTACGCCAAACTGCTGAAGATGCACGCCAATCCCGTCGCGCGCGCCGTCATCCGCCTGAAGCGCGGCGCCGAGACCGCGCACTCGATGCGCTCGCACGTGCTGGGCATCGTGCAGGACGACAACGCGCAGTTCGCGAAAACCGGCGACGACCGATACCTGTACCGGGCTCCCGTCGTGCTCCTGTTCCACTCGAACCGCTGGGAGACCGCCTGGCAGGAGAACGCGCTCATCGTCGCGACGTACGCGATGCTCGCCGCGCACGCCATGGGCTTGGGCACGACGCTGCTGAGCATCATCCCGCCCCTGTTCAACAACTTCCCCGGAATGGGGGCGAAGTGGGGCTTCCTCGAGGACGACCGCGTCGTCATCGCGATGATCGCCGGGCACCCGAAGTACAAGTTCCGGCGCGCCATCCGGAGGCGGGTCAAGTCGGTGCGGTACCTGCGCGCGTAGGCACGGGCGTTTTCGACCATGGTCGAAAACACACGTCCGTGTTTTTGACCGCGGTCGAAAACACGCGTGTCGGCACGGCGGATGCGCAGGCGGATCCGCGCGCTCCGCCTGGTCATGTGACGTTCCCGTGACACGCGGCCCGCGCGCCCTGTGCTAGCAGTGTCGTCGCGCGGGGGCCGCCGGGAGGATCCATGTCGCGCACGGTCGCTCTCTCATGCATTGCAGCAGCCCTTGTGCAGGGCATCGCGTACGCTGCGCCGCTCGAACCCGCGCGGGTTCCCGAGCCGCTGAAGCCGTGGGTCGGATGGGTCCTGCACGGCCACGAGAACGCCGCGTGTCCCGTGGCGCCCGGCGAGGGGACGGATGGCGACGGCGCAGAAGAGGGCCAGGCGCCCGCGCCGGCCGAGGGCTGCTTCTGGCCGTCGCGGCTGGATCTCGCGATCACCGCGAAATCCGGGCGATTCGAGCAGTCGTGGCACGCCTTCCGGGCGGGGTGGGTGCCGCTGCCCGGCGACGCGCACCGCTGGCCGCAGGACGTGCGCGTGGACGGCAGGTCCGCGCCGGTGACGCCGCGCGACGAGCGGCCGGGCACGTGGCTCGCGCCCGGCGACCACCGCGTGGCCGGCACGTTCGCATGGGAGGAGCGCCCCGAGTCGCTGCGCGTGCCCGTGCGCACAGGACTTCTCGCGCTGACGCTCGACGGGCGGCCCGTGGCGCAGCCCTCGCGCGACGCGGAGGGGAGCCTGTGGCTGGAACGAGAGGAGGGCGGCGCGGAGGCCGAGAGCAGGCTCGACATCGCCGTACACCGGCTCGTCTCCGACGAGGTGCCGCTGACGATGGAAACGAGGGTGAAACTGGACGTTTCCGGACGCGGGCGCGAAGTGCTTCTGGGGCGCGCGCTGCCCGAAGGTTTCGTCCCGATGTCGCTGCAGAGCCCCGTGCCGGCGCGCCTGGAACCCGACGGGCGGCTGCGCGTGCAGGTGCGGGCCGGCACGTGGACCCTCTCGCTCGTGTCGCGATCGCGCGGGCCGGTCGATGGACTGACGGCAGCGCCTACGCTGGGACAGTGGGCTTCCGAAGAGGTGTGGGCCTTCGACGCGCGGCCGGATCTGCGCGTCGTGTCCGTCGAAGGCGTGCCGTCGGTCGACCCGCAGCAGACCACGCTGCCGTCGGAGTGGCGCAGTCTGCCTGCGTACCGCATGCGTCCGGGCGACGTGCTGCGGCTCGTGCAGGAGCGCCGCGGAGATGCGGATCCAGCACCGGACAGGCTCGTTTTGAATCGGTCGCTGTGGCTGGACTTCGACGGACGCGGCGTCTCCGCGCGCGACACCCTGTCGGGGACGCTCACGCGGAGCTGGCGCCTCGCCATGGACGCGCCGTCGGTGCTGGGACGGGTCTCGGTCGACGGGCGCGACCAGCTCATCACGCGCACGGGTAACGGCGGCCCTCCGGGAGTTGAGATCCGCCAGGGGAAGGTGCGCGCGGTGGCGGACAGCCGGGTCGAAGGGTCGGTGCGCGATCTGCCCGCGGTGGGCTGGGCGCACGACTTCCACCGGGTCGAGGCGACGCTGCACCTGCCGCCCGGATGGCGCCTGTTCCACGCCTCCGGCGTCGACGACGTGCCCGAGACCTGGCTGCGCGGATGGTCGCTGCTGGACCTGTTCCTGGTGCTCGTGGCCGCGATGGCGACGTGGCGTCTCTGGGGCTGGAAATGGGGCATTCTCGCGCTCGCGGCGCTGGGACTGTCGCTGCCCGAAAGCGGCGCGCCGCGCTGGAGCTGGCTCGCCGTGATCGCCGCGGGGGCGCTGCTGCGCGTGCTGCCGCAGGGGAGGCTCGCCTCCTTCGTGCGGATGCTGTACGTCGGCGCTATCGCTGCCCTCGCGCTGCTGCTCGCCCCGTTCGCGGTGCAGCACGCGCGCGAGGGGCTCCACCCCACGATGGAACGTCCGTGGCAGGCCCTTGCCGTCGAAGGCGGTGCGGAAGCGCTGTCGGATAGCACCCGCCCGTCATCGGGGGAGGACGAGGTCGCGCAGGGCCTCGAGGCGGAAGGGCAGGCGGCCGAACAGGTCGTGCAGCGCAGTTTCAACCTCGGAATGAAGGCGAACATGGCCCAGGCGAACGTGTTCGGCCAGGCGTACCGGCAGAAGCTGGACCTGTCGGCCAACGACCCGCGCGCGGTCGCGCAGACGGGGCAGGGGACGCCGGGCTGGAAATGGAAGGAGATCCGGCTGCGCTGGAGCGGTCCCGTGGATCGCCCGCAGCGCCTGTCGCTCTGGCTCGTGCCTCCCGCGGCCGGCACGTTGCTCGCGTTCCTGCGGATTGCCCTGCTGGCGCTGCTGTTCGCGAGGATCGCGCGCGTCGCGGGACCGCTCCGTCTGCTGCCGCGGGCGCCGGCGATGGCCGCCTTCGCGCTCCTCGCGATGCCCGCCCCTGCCCGCGCCGGCGGCATGGAGGAGGAACCGTTTCCTCCGGAGAGACCGGCGCTGCTGGACGAGCTTCGCACGCGCCTCCTGGAGAAGCCCGACTGCGACCCGGAGTGCGTCTCGAGTCCGCGGCTGGCGCTCGAAGCGTCGGGATCGGTGCTGCGGATCCGGCAGGAAATCCACGCGGCGGCGCCCTCTGCCGCAGCGCTGCCGGGGGGCCTCGGACACTGGAGCCCCCGGCAGGTGCTCGTGGACGGAAAGCCGCCCGCGTCGCTGGAGACCGTGGAGGGCACCCTGCACGTGTTCCTCCCGGCGGGCGTGCACCAGGTGCTGCTGGAGGGCGCGCTGCCGCGGCGCGATTCCGTGCAGGTTCCGCTGCCGCTGCGGCCCGCGCACGTCGAGTCCTCGCTGCGCGGCTGGACGCTGTCGGGCGTGGACGACGAGGGCGTCGCCGAGGACGCGCTGCAGCTCGACCGCGAGGGAGCGGGCGACGAGGCGGCCCCGTCTGCGGCGGCGGAACCCGCGGCGCTGCCGCCGTTCGTGCGCGTCGAAAGAGCGCTGCTGCTGGGCCTCGACTGGGCGGTACACACGAAGGTCGTGCGCGCCACGCCGCCCGGCGTGCCCGTCGTGCTGGAAGTGCCCCTGCTGGAAGGCGAATCCGTGACGACCGCCGACGTGCGCGCCGAGGGCGGGCGCGCGGTGGTGAACATGGGTCCTCACACGGGCGAGGTCGAGTGGCGGAGCGTGCTGCGCCAGCGCCCGGAGCTCGTGCTGACGGCGCCGAAGGAGACCGCGTGGACCGAAGTGTGGCGCCTGGAAGCGGGACCGGTGTGGCACGTGGAAATGAAGGGAATTCCGCTCGTCCACGCGAGCCCCGACGTGGCGGCGCGCATCCCCGAGTGGAGACCCTGGCCGGGCGAGGAAGTGCGGCTGAGCATCGGAAGGCCCGAAGCAGTGCCGGGACCCACGCTCACCGTGCTGTCCGCGGGGCTGACGACGACGCCGGGCCTGCGCTCGAGCGACACGGTCCTCGTGCTGCGCCTGAGCAGCAGCCGCGGCGGGCGCCACGCAATCACCCTGCCGGAGGGTGGGCAGCTCCAGTCGCTGCAGGTGGACGGCAGGGCGCAGCCCGACCGGCAGGACGGTCGGCTCGTGTCGTTCCCTCTGTCGCCGGGGCGCCAGAGCGTGCGCGTGGAGTGGCGCGAACCGCGCGGAATCTCCCTGTTCTTCCGGAGTTCCGACGTGGACCTGGCGCTTCCCGCTGTGAACACCTCCGTGACAGTGGAGCTGGGCCGCGACCGGTGGGTGTGGCTCGCCGGCGGGCTGCACGCGGGGCCGGCCGTGCTCTTCTGGAGCCTTCTCGTGGGGCTCCTGCTCGCGGCGATCGGGCTGGGACGGCTGGGGCGCACACCGCTGCGCACGCACCATTGGATGCTCCTGGCGCTGGGCCTCACCCAGGTGCCGGTGCCCGCGGCGGGCGCGGTGGCCGCGTGGCTTCTGTCGCTGGGGCTGCGGCGCGCGCACGGCGCGGACGTGCGGGGCGACCGGCGCTTCGACCTGATGCAGCTCGCGCTCGCGGGGCTCACGGCGCTGGCGCTGGGAATACTTTTCACCTCGATTCGGCGCGGTCTGCTGGGCCTTCCCGACATGCAGGTCGCGGGCAACGGGTCGTCGGCGACGAGCCTGCGCTGGTTCCAGGATCGCACGGGTCCGGCGCTGGCCCGCGCCTGGGTGGTGTCCGTGCCGCTCGCGGCGTGGCGGCTCTCGATGCTCGCGTGGGCGCTGTGGATCGCGGTGTCCCTGATCGGCTGGCTGCGGTGGGGCTGGGGCGCTTTCTCCGAGGGCGGCCTGTGGAGGCCGTTCCGGCGCCGGCGCGTGGTGCGGCCGGGGACAGGGGCGGGCGAGGGCGCGGTGCCGACGGTGACCTAGAGGGCTACCGCGAGCAAGTGGGCGTGCGCAGCAGGGAACGCCAGGCCGCCAGGATCGCCAAGTTCTGCCAGGTTTCGAGACTGGCAGCTCGTCGTCCATCCTTCATCCTTCATCCTTCCGGCACGTGCCCAACGGACCGCGAACGTGCGAGAATGCGGGCGTCGAGGAAGCCGCATGTCCGACGCGCCGCACGTCGATCCGCTGGTGTTCGCTGCCGCCGCGCTGCAGGAAGGGCTCGTCGCGCCCGACGCGCTCGCGAAGGCGGTGGTGGCCTGCGCCGAGGACGGACGGCTGGCGGAGCAGCTCGTCGCGGACGGCGCGCTGTCGCCCGAACGCGCGCAGCGGCTCGCGACGGCGCTCGCACGCGTCGCGAGCCTGCCCGTCGACGACGCCGCGCACATTCCCCTGGAGCACCCCGGCCGCTACCAGGTGCAGGGGCCCACCGGCCGGGGGGGACAGGCGCAGGTCCTCGTCGCCCTGGACCGGTTCATGGGCCGCGAGGTGGCGGTCAAGGTCCATTCACCGTGGCCCGGCGCCGACAGCCCCGGCGCCGACCGGGCCGAGTCCACGAACGTCTCGCCCGCGCGCCGTTTCCTCCGCGAGGCGCGCATCACCGCGCAGCTCGAGCACCCGAACATCGTCACCGTGCACGAGGTGGGTCGGCGCGCCGACGGCAGCCTCTACTACGCCATGCGCCTCGTGCGCGGGCGCACGCTCGCCGAGGAACTGGCTGCATGCCGCACGCTGTCGGACCGACTGCGTCTGCTGAAACCGTTTCTGGACGCGTGCAACGCCGTCGGCTTCGCGCACAGCCGCGGCGTCGTCCACCGCGACGTGAAACCCGCCAACATCATGGTCGGCGAGTTCGGCGAGACCGTGGTGCTGGACTGGGGCATCGCGCGCGTGCCAGGCGGGGGCGATACGGCGGCCGGCGACATCCGGCGGCGCCTGCGGCTGCTCGAGCACGCCGGCGAAGGCGACTCCGACGACGCGCGTGCGGGAACGCCCGCGTACATGAGCCCCGAGCAGGCCGTCGGCGCCATGGACGAGATCGACGCCCGCTCCGACGTGTGGGCGCTCGGGGTGGTGCTGTACGAAATCCTCTCGGGAAAAAGGCCTTTCCGAGGCGCCACCGACCGCGAGACGCTCGTGCTCATCACGACGACGGACCCCGAACCCGTACGGCGCGTCCAGCCCGGCGTGCCGCGCGACCTCGCCGCCGTCGTGGCGAAGGCGATGAGCCGGAGACAGGAGGAGCGCTATCGCTCGGCATCGGAGCTGGCGCGCGAGATCTCCGCGTTCATGACCGGCGGCCGCGTGGGTGCATACGGCTACACGGCGTGGGAGCTGCTGCACCGCTTCGGCGCGCGCAACCGCGTGGCGGCGGGCGCGGCCGCGGCGGCGCTGGCGGCCGTGGTGACCGCGCTCGTCATGACGACGGCGGCGCTGCGGGAGGAGAGCCGGGCGCGCGCCCGCGAGCGCGAGGAGGGCCTGGTCGCGGGGATGCGCTACGCGCAGGCGTGCGACGAGAAGGCGTCGCGCCTCGCGGCGGACGGGCGCCACCAGGAGGCGCTGCTGCTGGCCGCGGCGAGTCTCGGCTCGAACCCGGCGCACCCGCGCTCGGCGCTGCACGACGAAGGCTTCTCGGCAGCGCACCCGGAGAGCCGGGAGCTGCGCCTGCGCTCGGTCTCCACGCTCTTCCGCGCCCAGTTCGAGAGCCAGGTGACGTTGAGATCGCGTCTCGTCGCCGGCAACGCGCTGCGGGGCGTCGCGTTCTCGCCGGACGGGACGCGCGTGGCGGCGGGCGTGGAAGGCGGCACGGTGCTCGTTTGGGACCCCGTGTCCGGCGCGCGTTCGGAGCTGCGCGGACCGGTGGGACGCCCGCACTCGGCGGCGTTCTCGCCCGACGGCCGGCGCGTGGCGGCGGCGGGCCGGGGCATGCGCGTGCTCGTATGGGAAGCGGGCGGCGGGCCGCCTGTTCTGACGATAGAAGGGCACTCCGACGTCGTGGCCTCGGTGCGTTTCTCCCCCGACGGACGGACGATCGCGAGCGGGTCGTGGGACGGCACGGCACGGCTGTGGGAAGCCGCGACCGGTGCCCCGGTGCGCGTGCTGGAGCCGCACGGGGGCAGGGTGAACTCGGTCGCGTTCTCGCCGGACGGGCGCCTGCTGGCGACCGCGGCGGGCGACGGCGTGGTGCGGGTGTGGGACATCGCCGCCGGAGGGGTGCTGCGCCAGTGGAGCGGGGAGAGCGACACGGCGCAGTCGGTCGACTTCTCGCGCGACGGCTCGCTCGTCGCGTGGGGCGGCATCGACAAGGTGCTGCGCGTGCGCGAGGTGGCGACCGGCCGCACGTTCCTAGACCTGCGCGGACACGACAACGGCATCCTGTCGGTGGCGTTCTCGCCCGACGGGCGCACGCTGGCCTCGGCCGGGTACGACCGCACCGTGCGTCTGTGGGACGCGGCCACGGGGCTCGCGCTCGCCACGATAGGAGGACACGACGACCTCGTGTACGCGGTCGCGTTCTCGCCGGACGGGCAGTCGCTCGTCTCGGCCTGCTACGACCGCGTCCTCAGGCTCTGGAGAAGCGCTCCCGGAAGGCGCACGGCGACGATGGTGGGACACGGGGGCAACGTCTACGCGCTGGCGGCGTCTCCGGACGGGCGCGTGCTGGCCTCGGGGGGCTGGGATCGCACCGTGCGGCTGTGGTCCGCAGAGGACGGACGCCTGCTGCACGTGCTCGCCGGGCACACGGACGTCGTGGACGCGGTGGTGTTTTCACCCGACGGATCGCGCCTGGCGAGCGTGGCGCGCGACCGGATGCTGAGAGTGTGGGACCCCGGCAGCGGTGCCGTACTGTCCGAAACGCCGTCGGAAGCGGGCGTTGTCGGCGACGTGGACATCTCGCCGGCAGGGGACATGCTGGCCGTCAGCGGCAGCGACGGAGTGGTGAAGCTGCGCCGCTTCCCGTCGCTGGAGCCCGCGGGCGAAATCCGCGCGCACTCCGGATCCATCGGGCAGATCGCGTTTTCGCGCGACGGACGACTTCTGGCGTCGGCGGGCGTGGATCGTCTCGTGCGCGTGTGGGAGGTGCCGTCGGGCGCCCCGGTCGCGAAGCTGGAGGGGCACAGGGATTGGGCCTGGGGACTCGCGTTCTCGCCCGACGGGAAGCTGCTCGCGAGCTCGGGAAAGGACGGCCTCGCGGTGATCTGGGACGCGGCGACGTGGCTCGAACGAACGGAACTTCGCGGACACCGGGGCTGGATCAACACCGTGCGCTTTTCGCCGGACGGGCGTCTCGTCGCGACCGGCTCCGACGACCAGACCGTGCGCGTGTGGGACGCCGCGGCCGGCGAGGCGATGCTCGCGCTGGGCGCACGCGCGGAGGTGGCGGCGCTCGCGTTCTCGCCCGACGGCCGCACGCTCGCGATGGCCGACGGATCGCTGGTGCGCACGTATCCGCTGGATTTCTCGCTTCGCGACGTCGATCCGGCCGCCCTGCGCGCGCAGGCGGGGCCGGCCGCGGGCGTGGTGCTCGACGGCTTGGATGTGCGTTCGCTGGAGCCCGGACATCCGGAAACGCGCGAGCCGGCGCAGGCAGGGCCTCGGGCGCAGGCGCGATGAGCCCGACGGAGGGCGACGTGTCACGGTTGCTGCTCGCCGTTTCCCTGACGACGCTGGCTGCGTGCGGGGACTGTACGGGCGCGCAGACGCAGCCGACCACCGCGGGCGTGCGGGTCGACCCCGAAGCGAGGCTCGGACGCGTATGGGTTTCGGACACCGCTCATGCCGTTTTCGTCATAACCGCCGCCGGCACCGGATGGATCGCGGTGCGCACGATCGACACGGACGAGCCTGCGATCCGCCTCGAGTGGGAGGGCGGGCTCCCGTTGCGCCTGCAGCCCGGGGCGACGCTCCCGGTCCGCGTGTCGTGGAGCCCCGCGTCGCCCGCGCTCCTGGACGCGACGATCCGCGTGGAAACCGATGTCGAGGCGGCGCCGCGGCACGTCGTGCGCGTCACCGGGGAGGCGGTGGCGCTGCCGGGCTGCGACGACGGC
>Ga0172368_10003075_pt1 | contig 20588 bp, 16 predicted proteins | sample Lak11m_FD_114540 | JGI IMG/M metagenome (GOLD analysis project Ga0172368, IMG submission 114540) | Freshwater microbial communities from Kabuno Bay, South-Kivu, Congo - kab_022012_11m | ecosystem: Environmental > Aquatic > Freshwater > Lake | place: Democratic Republic of the Congo: South-Kivu...
CAAAGGCAAAGAGGTAGTCCTTTCAATTGAAAAGGGTGTTGTGCTGGGAATGATTGACAATGCCTGGAAAGAGCACCTCCGCGAGATGGATGATCTGAAGCAGTCGGTGCAAAACGCCGCCTATGAGCAGAAAGACCCGTTGCTCATATACAAGTTCGAGTCGTTCGAACTCTTCAAGGCGATGGTGATGCGCACAAATAAAGAGATCATCTCCTTTCTGATCAAATGCGATGTGCCGATGCAGGCCGACAATGTCCGGGAGGCCCAGATGCCCCGGAAACTTGACAGGCAGCGGCTCAGGGAAGAGCGTTCAGACCTTCTTTCCCAGGCTCACTCGAACACCCAGGAGAAGAGCAGGCCGCAGCCCGTAAAGGTGGAGAAGAAAGTGGGAAGGAACGACCCCTGTCCGTGCGGAAGCGGTAAAAAGTACAAGAACTGCCATGGTGTAGGAGGCTAAAGGGAAGTCAGAAGTCAGAGGTACGAAGTACGAAGTGGAGGTACGAAGTCAGAGGAATATAGTTGGCAACTGGACCGTAAAGGCGAGGCATGCCTCGCCTCAACAGCGTAAAGACGAGGCATGCCTCGTCTCAACAGAACCTATAAACTAACGCGTATGAAAAGATACACCCGTATCCTCTTAAAACTCTCCGGCGAAGCCCTTGAAGGCGCGCAGGGCTATGGCATCGATCCGCAACGGCTGCAAGCATATGCCGGTGAGATCAAGTCAGTCGCCGATGAAGGCATCCAGATCGCCATTGTGATCGGAGGCGGAAACATCTTCCGCGGACTGCAGGGCGCAATGCATGGCATCGACCGTGTGCAGGGTGATTACATGGGGATGCTGGCTACCGTGATCAACAGCATGGCGATCCAGGATGCGTTGGGAAAAGTGGGTATCCGGTCAAAACTCCTCGGTGGCATTGCCATTGATCCCATCGTGGAAGAGATGAGCAGCAGCCGTGCCGTCAAATACCTGGAGCAGGGCTGCGTGGCCATCATCAGCGGAGGAACGGGGAATCCTTACTTTACCACCGATACCGCTTCCGCACTCAGGGCAGTGGAGATCAAAGCCGATGTCATCCTCAAGGGGACGCGCGTTGACGGCGTCTTTACGTCCGATCCCGAGAAAGATCCTTCGGCCGTGAAATATGACACCCTCTCTTTCGATGAAGCCATCGAAAAAGGATTGAAAATTATGGACCAGACAGCATTCACCCTCTGCAAGGAGAACAACCTCCCGATTGTTGTGTTCAACATGAACGTTCCCGGAAACCTGAAACGGGTGGTGATGGGAGAGAAGGTGGGGACAGTGGTACAGTGACAGTTGGCAGTTGGCAGTCACGCCAAGGCGTGATCTCCGCTGCGCTCCGATTGGCAGTTGGCAGTATTTAGATCGCCAGGATTAGTGAAATTTCCAGTGCCGTTTTTCCACATTTTTTCCCAGTGTTTTTTTTCAACGGAAGATTCCTATATCTTTGGATGACGAACATCCGTGTGTATGGCTTTGGCCTTTCTGAGATCCCGAAAAATCCAGCTTCTTTATCCGTATCTGTTATCTTTGATCTTATCACTTGTTATGTTTCTTATCCTCCCCGATTATTTTCCCCATTACCAGGCTACATTGATTGAATCGGGATTTATTGATAAACCGGGAGGATTTGAATATTTCGAGGATCTGGATCACGACGGGTACAGTGAACGGATCATCCTGTTTAACAATCGACAAGACGAGGCTTCAATCAAGATCGTGGAGAAGGACGGTTCCATCGGCGATCACTATTATTTCAGGGGACAAATCCTCACGGATTATCTTTCCTGTTCATTTAGCGATTATGACTCAACAGGGGTTTCCCGGATTTTTCTCATAACCCTCAGCCACGATTCCCTGTTATTGCATTGCGTGGAACCGGTCAGAAAAAAGGATGTTGAATTCCGTGACCGGTATATTGTTAAGGTATGCCCGAGGAATGGTATGTATGATTTTCAGATCACCGGACTTTTATTCAGTGATCTGGATGGGGATGGGAATAGGGAGCTTATTACCGATATCATGGCAGGATTCCCGCTGAAACCAAGGATCAGCATGATTCTGGATCTGGCAAGAGATACCCTGATCCGTAGCGTTGACAAGGGGATGTTCTATTATATCTTAACAGCAAAAGATATCAATGGAGATGGACGCAAGGAGCTGATCCCGTTCAATTACTCCATCTTCAATTATCCGGATAGCGCTTCCGACGGGATGACTGACCGCAAAGCCAGGATCATGGTGTTTGATGATCAGTTCAATTTCCTCTTCCCGCCCATCGACTTTCCCGGGAAATATATTCACGTCTATACCTGTCCCTTGAAAACCAAAACGGGAGAGTATGTGCTGGTTTCCCTGATTACACAGTCCAGTTCCGGAAGCATTCATCCGAGGCTGATCCTGTCAGACATCACGGGCCGGCAGTTGGCTGAACGACGATTGCCCGATTTAGATAAGAAATCTGAATATTCGTTGTTCTTTCTGGAAGATTCGCCGGATTTAGCTTTTATCCTCGATGGCAAGGGATCTGTTGAAGAGATCATGGCTAATTTGAAGTCCCGGAGGAAGATTAAGCTGGATGATCAATATGCAGGGTACAGGAACAGCCTGGATGTAGATCAGGATGGAAACATGGAACTGATTGGATATACCGGGCTCCATAGGATGCCAACCATTTTCCGGAATGATTTTTCCCACCCGGTTAAGCTTGAGCTCCCTGCTATCCTTTCTCCATGGTATATTGGAGTACAAAAAAGGGGGAAAGAACCTTCCCGGATCTTCATTCAACAGGTAAATAACTACTCTATGTTTGAGTATGGCCGCAATCCTCTGTTTTACCTGCAGTACCCCTTTTATACCGGGATCTTCCTGGGATTTCTTGCGATCATCCTCTTTTCGCAATACCTCCAGCGCATATTACTCAAGCAGCGTTATGATGCCGAAAAGAAGATCACCGAACAGCAGCTTCTTTTGCTGAACAACCAGATTGACCCGCACTTTACCTTCAACGCGATCAACACCATCAGCGCATCCATTCTGAGCGGGAAACCTTTAGAGGCCAATAAGAATCTTCTCTCCCTGTCGTGGTTGATGCGCTCCTGCGTGAGCCATTCGGATAAACTTTCCCGGTCGCTGGCGGATGAGCTCAATTTCGTGAATCATTACCTCGACCTGATGAAAACCCGGATGGTGGGGGACTTTGAATTTTCGATTGAGATTGCCCCGGAAGTCGATCTCTCCTGGCAGGTACCGAAGATGGCAGTGCAGATCTACGCCGAGAACGCGATCAAACATGGCCTACGACCGAAAGGGACAGGAGGAGAGCTGGTGATATCAGTTAGCAGTGGGCAGTCGGCAGTTGGCAGTTCACAGTCGGCAGAGGGCAGTGGGCAGTGGGCAGTTCCTTCGTCCTTCGTCCCTCGTCCCTCGTCTCTCGTCCCTCGTCCTTCGTCCTCTGTTCCACCCTTCCACTTTTTCACTATCGCCATCGAGGACAACGGAATCGGCCGGAAGCAGGCTCAACTGACCGGCAGTTCCGGAACCGGCCGCGGACTTCAGATCATGGAACAGTTTTACGCCACCTTCAACACGTATAACAAACAGAAAATCCGGAGCGAGATCATTGATTTGGAGGATGATGCCGGAAATGCCCTGGGAACGCGGGTGGAGATCACGGTTCCGGTAGGGATGAGGTACGTTGTGTGATTTACGATTTAGCGATTTACGATGTACGATTGAATTTTTGATTTTGGATCTGCGATTACCGATTGCTGAAAACATAAATCGTAAATCCCCATTCGTCAATGCAATCGTAAATCGGAAATCGAATCAATCCCAAATAATTTCATATTTTTACTTTCTTATTCATAGGTTTTTATTATGAAAACCAACAAGATCACCGCCCTGATCGTCGACGACAACGCCAAATCACGCGACGTGCTGGAGTATCATCTCCGCACGATCCCCGATGCTGAAATCATTGGTTCGGCTTCAGGATAAACTGGTCACCGAATTTCCCTGAAACCGTTTGTTACCCACCCCCCGGCCCCCTCCCAGGCAGTTTTGTCGCCACCCCCCGGGATGAAGTGGAAAAAATCTACCTTTGTCAGATCAATAATTCCCAAGTCATCCACCTATTCGTACAACATGAAACCTAAACCAATCAGGAAAAAAGCGGTAAAGAAAATAGTTAAGTCAATCCCCTATCATTACCGCCCCGATCATCTGGATCTGGAATCGTGGCAGATCGCCCTGAGGAAACAGTTCGTGCTGGATAAAACATTCAGGATTACCAAATTAGACGGTCATCCTGTGTTCAGTGATTACCTGGTGTACAATCCGGAAACGAAAAATACATACAAGGTAGCCATCCGGAGCGCCGACAATACCCTGAACTTCTGTTCCTGCCTCGATTTTAAAACCAACCACCTGGGGACGTGCAAACACATCGAAGCCATCCTGAAACAAATCCACTCGAATAAACGAGCCACAGCCATTTTATCCAAAGGATACATTCCCCCCTACACATCAGTATACCTGCACTACGGACCGCAACGAACCGTAAAAATCCGCGTTGGAACGGAACAGTCAGCAAAATACGAAGCGCTTGCAAGCCAATATTTTGACGAAAACCTGACGCTTCTCCCTGAAGCCTTCGCTCACATAAACCATTTTCTGGCCCTGGCACGATCCATTCATCCCGACTTCAGGTGTTACGATGATGCCCTTGAATTTGTACTCGAACACCGCGAAAAAGAGAGGCTTACACGACAGATCTCCGACCGGTATCCGACTGGTGATGAGTTGCACGGACTCCTGCAAACCCGGTTTTTCAGGTACCAGGAGGAGGGGATCCTGTTTGCCGCGAAAGCCGGGCGCTCCATCATCGCCGACGAAATGGGGCTGGGGAAAACGGTCCAGGCGATCGGAACCGCCGAACTGATGAAGAACGAAGCCGGGATCTCCCGCGTGTTAATCGTGTGCCCGACTTCATTGAAATACCAGTGGCAGTCGGAGATTGAAAAATTCACTTCCGGAGAGGCCATGGTGATTGAAGGCCTGCCGCATATCCGTGAAAACCAATATCAAACAGACTCGTTCTATAAAATTGTCTCCTATCATACGGTTGGAAATGATCTGGATGCCATCAACGGCAGGGAGTTCGACCTGGTTATCCTGGATGAAGCCCAGCGAATTAAAAACTGGAAGACGAAAATGGCCAGAAGCGTTAAAAGGATCAAATCACCTCTTGCCATCGTACTGACAGGGACGCCGCTCGAAAACAAACTGGAAGACCTCTATTCCATCATCCAGTTTGTTGATCCGTTTAAACTCGGCCCCTATTACTGGTTCCTGGACCGGTATCAGGTGAAGAATTCCACGGGGAAAGTGACCGGTTACACGCATCTTCATGAGATCAATGAGAAGCTTGACGACATCATGGTTCGCCGGACAAAAAAAGAGGTTCTCACGCAACTCCCCGAACGGATGGATAAAACCCTGTTCGTTCCCATGACAGAAAAACAAATGGAATGTCATATGGAGTTCAGCGATGCGGTTGCCCGGCTCGTCAACAAATGGATTAAGCTGAGGTTTCTGAGCGAGCAAGACAGGCAACGGCTTCTGATCAACCTCAACCTGATGCGTATGGTATGCGACAGTACCTATATCATCGACCAGCAAACGCGTCATGACACGAAGATCAATGAGTTGATGAATATCCTGACAGAATATTTTGAAGGAACGGAGAACAAAGTTGTTATTTTCAGCCAATGGGAACGGATGACGAGACTTGTTGCCGGGGAGCTGGACCAACAGGCTATCGGGTATGAGTACCTTCATGGCGGCGTACCCAGTAAGAAACGGAAGCAACTATTCGATCATTTTAATAACGATCCCGGATGCCGGGTTTTTCTTTCGACAGATGCCGGAAGTACCGGACTGAATCTTCAGTCGGCCTCCCTGGTAATAAACCTGGATATCCCATGGAATCCCGCGGTTCTGGAACAGCGGATATCGCGCGTGCATCGGCTGGGTCAGAAAACAAATGTCTCCGTAATAAACTTCGTCTCCTCCGGCACCATTGAACACCGAATGCTGGGTGTTTTGAAATTCAAATCATCGCTGGCCCAGGGAGTCCTCGATAACGGGGAAGATAGTATTTTTATGTCGGACGATAAATTCAGGGAATTCATGAAGTCGGTTCAGGAGCTGACATCTCCCGATGAATTGATTCACGATGCTGTAACCCCTGTTGATGAAGAAACTGAACAGGCCGAGCTGCAATTTACGGAGGCGGAAGAACAGGTAGATCAACCTGCGACATCTATAGAACAGATCCTGCCTGGAGATGATGATGTGCTGCCGGTTGAACCGGTGAGTGAATCAGCTCCTGTCGGTTCTCAGCCTGACGATCCTGCAGCGCTGATCTCCACGGGAATGGACTTCCTGAGCGGACTGGCCCGCACGCTTTCTTCACCCGAAGCGACTGAAAAACTGGTTCACTCGCTGGTGGAAAAAGACGGGGAATCGGGCAAAACTTACCTGAAGATCCCTGTGGAGAGCGAAAAAACAGTCAATGACATATTGACTCTGTTCAGCCGGTTCCTGAGGAAGTGATTTACGATTGGAAATAGTATTTTTTCAGCCAGACTTTGTACAGCGGATCAAGGAATACTGCTTTCCCTTGCAAAATGTCAATGATCTCTTTATCGATCAGGGCTTTTTTAATCCGGCTGACATTTGCAGATGTCCCTAGATGGTAGCGTTGGATGATGTCTTTGGAACTCAATTGGATTTCTTCATTGATAATTGCCCTGAGGTAATTTACCTGGGTTGTGCTCAAGGATTCTGTTAAATTTTGAAATAAGAGGCTAAGTTGTAAAACAAGAGAGTCAAATGCCTGGTCAATGGATTCCGGCATCATGTTTCCTTCACATCGGAACCAACATAGCTGCGCAAGCTGCTGTACATAGTAGGGATGGTTTTCCACCAATCCGGCAATCCATAAGGCCTGTTCAGGTTTGATCTCTTTCCCGGTTGCCCGGAACCGACTGGTAATAAAATTGTTCCAACATTCAGAATCGATCTTTTCCAGGGAGATGACATCTCCGAATTTATAGAAAGGCATGGAAGGAGAGGTGAATACATGCATTAACATATGTCGTTTGCTTCCGAATAAGCAATACGATACATCGTTGTGCTGCTGCCAGTGCGACCTGAGCTGTTTCTGAAAACCCTCTGCATCCCTGTAAAATCCGATATTCTGGAATTCATCTATGCAAATGATGATCTTCCACCCTTTTGTGCTTGCTATTCTCTGAGGAAGATCAAGGATCTCATCGGGATTTTTGGAAACCTCCTGCCAGTTCAGACCCAGGGAGATTTCGTGGATTTGGTCCGGTGAGAAACTGATACGGGGGATCCAGTATTTCAGGTGATTTTTCAATAAGGATAACACTTCCTGAATTTTTGAGGTTGTTGCCTTTAATGTCTGTTCTGCCAGGAGGCGGTAGAAATCCTCTTTCGTCCGTACATTGAAAAGGTCGATCTTGACGACTTTAATCAAAGCATTACTTTCCTTGATCTCTTTCACTGCCCGCCTGACCAGAGATGATTTTCCCCATCGCCGGGGGGAGATGATCATCGTATTGATGCCGGATAGAAAGTTGTTCTTCAGACGTTTTATCTCGTAGACCCGGTTGGTGAATTCAATTCCCGAAGCCAGTGTTCCAAAGACAAAGGGTGTTTCCATAGGTTCACAAATTCATACAAATATAACTAACAAATTTATGACTAACAAATTTATAACTAACAAAGTTGTTACAAGGATATAAATATTGACTATTTTTCTGATCGTTTTACGGGCCTGAAAGGATTTACGATGGACGAAAATCGTAAATCGAAAATCCGTATTCGTCATGCAATCGTAAATCGTAAATCGAATCAATCGTAAATTATTTCCTATATTTACTCTCCCATTTATAGGTTTTTCTTATGAAAACCAACAAGATCACCGCCCTGATCGTCGACGACGACGCCAAATCCCGCGAAGTGCTGGAGTATCATCTCCAGAGAATCCCGGATGTTGAAATCATTGGTTCGGCTTCAGGGGCAGATGAAGCGTTCAAAATGTTGCTCCAACGGGTTCCCGATATTCTTTTCCTCGACGTGGAGATGCCGGTCAAGAGCGGGTTTGACCTGCTTACGGATCTCAGGAAATTAAGCATTTCCCCCTGCATCATCTTTCAAACGGCATTTGACAAATACATGATTGAAGCCATCCGGTTTGCCGCGTTTGATTACCTGCTGAAGCCCATCGACAGGGAGGAATTGCAAGCGGCATTGGCGCGGCACAAGAGCCAGGTAAGGCAACGAAACCTCGACGAACGAATCGCTGATCTTTGCCGGTTTCTGGACAGGCACAAACGAATCCGTTTCAATACCCGCCGGGGATTTATCATGATCGATCCAGATGAGGTCATCTATTTAAAGGCCGATTGGAGTTATACGGAGATCCGGCTAAGCAAAGAGAAGAGCGAAACCGTGTCGATGAACATCGGAAAAGTTGAAGAACTCCTTCCACACGACCTTTTTGTCAGGATCAGCCGCTCGGTGATCATCAACCGGAATTATATCGAAAAGCTGGATCGCAAAGCCCGTCTTATTACGTTACGTAAGAAGGACGAAATGTTTGAGTTTAAGGTAACCGGGAGTATGGTGGGGAAAGTTTGAGAATTCCTGATCAGAAAATTATTCATCCCATTGAATAATTCATCATCAAATCATTCATTGTATTTAATAATTTAGTTATCTTTGTGTAAAATACACAATAGGTATGGTCACGAAAGAACTTCTGAAACAGGTTTTGACCGAGCAGCGGATCAATTTTTTGGGAAAATCCACCGGAATCAGACGGGAAGCGCTTGAGCGAGTTAAGGAAAAGCTTAAGTTACCCCATATCCATGTTATTACAGGGGTAAGAAGATGCGGAAAGTCCACCTTACTCAGGCAAATTGTCAGCGAGTTTTACCATGATCAGGAGTTCTATTACCTGAGTTTTGAGGATGAGCGCCTCCTTGGTTTTCATGCTTCCGGTTTCAATTTGGTTTACGAAACGATGGTTGAGCTTTTCGGATCCCAGAAAACATTTCTAATAGATGAAATTCAACTGGTAGATAACTTTGATGCCTTTGTCAGGCGGTTTTACGATCAGGGTTTTAAATTTTACCTTACAGGATCGAATGCCGGGTTACTGCAGGAGGAGATCAGTACACGGCTGACCGGACGACATCTTGACACGCATTTGAAGCCGTTCTCCTTCCCAGAGTTTTTATCGGCTAAAAACGAGATCATTGAACCGTCCTCCATTTACCGTTCAGACAGGAGAGCAGGTATCAGGAAAGCCTTTGATGAATACCTGATCCAGGGGGGTATGCCGGAATATATTCAGTATCGTGATACAGAGATCATCCGAAAAAACTATGAAGACATCATTACACGCGATATTCTATATAGAAAAAAAATCGTGAATATCCAGGCTGCAAAAGAACTTTATCTATACCTGATCAGCAACTTTGCTCAGCGCTTCAGTTATAACTCCTTGCATAAAGCCATCTCTGGAATCCTTAGTGTGAATACCATACAAAATTATATCGGATACCTGCAAGAGTCCTATCTGATCCAAGTGATTAACCGTTTCGACTTTAGTGTTTCCAGGCAACTGGCGAACGACAAGAAAACCTATGTTTGTGATAATGCCTTCATATTACATGTTTCCACAAAGGTTGGAATCGACAAGGGATGGCTTCTTGAAAACCTGGTATCGGCTATCCTCTCCGGGAGCAACGCAGACGTATTTTATTATTCCGGGAAAAAGGAATGCGACTTCATTACCATGAATCAAAAGCGGGTTGACGGCGTTTATCAGGTTTGCTGGGAACTCAACCAATCCAATGAAAAACGGGAAATAGCCGGCATGCTCGAAGCCCTGGATCGTACCGGGTTGGACCAGGGGGTTATCCTTACCTATGATCAGGAGGAAGAAAAAACAGTTCACGGGAAACGGATCCTCATCATGCCGGTCTGGAAATGGCTTCTATCAGGCTCCTGATCATCCATCCTTTCGTAAATCCCCAATCGTCAATGCAATCGTAAATCGTAAATCGTAAATCGTAAATCGTAAATCGTAAATTCCTTTTTGTTTCCTTTGTAAAAAAGCCCTCTTCCTTTACCCAAACGGTCATCTGCTAAACTAAGTCGGGGGTGTTGCCGGTGATTCGTTTCGGGTCACTAATTTTATACTGGAATAATCAGATAACAGCATCCATTTCTTTTAAAACCAGATTCTATGAACGCGGGAAAAAAAGCTTTGTTTCCAGGGCATATCCTACTGCTTATGGCTGCCCTGCCAATTTTATGCATGAAGGTTCAGGCCGGCAATATCATCACCGGCGGAACCCATCTAAAGATCTTGACCGGCACCACGGTGGTCTCTTCCGAAGCCCTGGTGGTAAACAGCGGGGCTACACTGGACAATGCCGGCACGCTGATCCTGAAAAAGGACCTGACCAACAGCAATGCCTCTCCAAATTACCTGGGTACCGGCACACTGGAGCTCTCCGGTACGACAGGCCAGATGGTCAGCGGGGAGAACATCCTGGAAAATCTTACCGTGAGCAATGCCGCCGGTGTCCAGATCAATGGCCAAACGACGGTCACAGGCAACCTGACACTGACCAACGGGAGAATCGCCCTAGGAGGCAGCAACCTGCTTTTGGGTGCGGATGCCGTGATCATGGGAACACCCTCGGCTTCCGCCATGATCGTGGCCACCGGGACCGGCGAACTACGGAAAGAATTTGCAACCGGATTTACGGGCAGTTTTACATTCCCTGTCGGCGACAATACCGAAACTGCAGAATACTCACCCGTTACCCTGGTATTCATTGCCGGGACTTTCGTGGCCGGGAATTACGCGGGTGTCAACCTGGTCAATGCGGTTTATCCCGATCCGGCGATCACCGGAAATTACCTGAACCGCTACTGGAACCTGACCCAATCGGGCATCACCGATATGAACTGTACGGCGTCATTCCAATACGTACCTGCCGATGTGACCGGTACTGAAAACCTGCTGGCTTGTACCCGGGTCAGTCCGGCACCATGGACCACCTATGGGGTCACGAATGCAACGACCCATATGCTGAAAGCCACCGGTCTTACAGCTTTTTCAACCTTTACCGGGTTGAAAAGCACCACGACGCCACAAAACCAAATTCTGGCGAATATCGCTATCCCTGCCGGCACTACCACCTGTTACGATGCCGTGCAGATCCTCACGATTGCCGGGGATGGCAATACCTTCCTGGTGGAAGACGGCGGAAGCGTCACCCTGATCGCCGGAGTTAAAATATCGCTCTTACCCGGAGTGACAGTAAATTCAGGGGGTTATCTGCTGGCAAAGATCTCCACCGAGTTTTGCAACACCCTGCTCAACCCCCTGGTGCTGAACCCGGAAAGCCTGGGCAACGAGCTCCTGTCGATCCGGGAAGAGGATCCGGCATCGTTGATCCGGATCTATCCCAACCCGACCGAGGATGCCTTTATCCTGGAGTTTACCGGGGAACAGGCCTCTGCCGGAGCTGTCGTGAATATCTACACCCTCCGGGGACAAACGATCCTCACCCAGACGCTGGGTAGCGGACTCCCGTATCGCGTTTCTCTTGCCGGCCAGCCGGTTGGGATCTATGTGGTCCAGGTGAGGACGGAGGAGCGGGTGGAGGTGGCGAAAGTGGTGAAAAAATGATTTCAATTTACGATTGATTCGATTTTCGATCTCCGATTGATAGAAAATCATAGATCAACAATCTGCGCTGAAATCGCAAATCGTCAATGCAATTGTAAATCGTAAATGGCAAATAGTAAATCGTACATGGTAAATAAACTAAAACCCAATGAATATGAAAAACCTATCCATTCTGATCGTACTCCTGTTCCTCTGCAGCGCGTCTCTTTTCTCCCAGGTCGCCATCAACACCGACGGCAGTCAGCCGGATGGCTCGGCGATGTTGGATGTGAAATCGACTACAAAAGGTGTCCTTATTCCCCGGATGACCTTTGAACAGCGTAATGCTATTCAGAATCCCATTGAAGGACTTATGGTATATTGTACAAATTGTAGTTCAGATGGAACCGGGGTACTCTCCATGTATCAGGCCGGCAAATGGCAAAATTATACCAGGAGTTGTGAAACACCCGCCATCCCTCCTGCCAGCACCCATATCCCCGAAGTTACCCAGATAACCTGGAACTGGGATGCGGTCCCCATTGCTACGGATTATAAATGGAATACAACGAATGATTATTCCACCGCAATTGATGTGGGGAATGCAACGACCTTTACAGAAACAGGTCTGACATGTTTTACAAGTTATACCCGGTACGTATGGGCCTATAATGCCTGCGGTAACTCTTCGTTCCGGTCATTAGCTCAAACAACTTCACAAATCCCATTTTCGCCGGCGCCCACGCCCGGAGTACATGATCAGGGATTCAATCGGATTGTATGGAATTGGCTTCCGGTATCCGGGGCCACTGGTTATAAGTGGGGTGCCACGAACGATTTCAGCGCTGCAACCGATATGGGAACATCCACATCCAAAACTGAAACCAGCTTACCATGCGGGACCAGCTTTACACGATACATCTGGGCATATGATGGGTGTGGGTATTCGACTGTTGTTGAAATACAACAAGCCACACTTGCCTGCTCATCCTGTGGTACTCCAATCACGGATGTTCGCGACGGGAAAGTATACAACACTGTGTTGATCGGAGGATATTGTTGGATATCACAGAACCTGAACATAGGGACCAGGATCAATGGCTCACAAAGCCAAACCAATAACAGCACAATAGAAAAATATTGCTACAATGATCTTGAGACGAACTGTGATGTATACGGAGGGCTTTACCAATGGCCCGAAGCGATGCAGTATGTAACCACCCAGGGTGTACAGGGGATTTGCCCCTCGGGCTGGCATTTGCCGACAGATGCCGAGTGGACTACCCTGACCACCTTTTTGGGAGGTGAAAGTGTTGCCGGTGGAAAAATGAAGGAAGCAGGAACATTGCATTGGGCTTCTCCCAACACAGGCGCCACAAATGAGAGCGGATTCACTGCCCTTCCGGGCGGCGACCGCAGCAGCAATGGTAGCTTCTACGATCTCACGTACTACGCCTACTTCTGGTCGTCGTCGGAGTACTCCTCATCCTACGCGTGGTACCGGTACCTGTACTACGATAACGATGATGTGTACCGGGGCTACGGCAGCAAGACCTACGGGTTTAGTGTTCGTTGCGTCCAGGACTGAGTAGACTATTTGACAATTTGACAATTCATTACTACCCCGCTTGCGGGGTCGAAAAATTTTTTAGAACATGGCGACCTACGACAACCTGCCGGTTTATAAAGCATCGTATGATCTTTTGCTGGAAATATTTGAGGTAAAGAAGCAGTTTCCACGAGAGTACAAATTCACGCTTGGCGAACGGCTGGCCAACGAGGCGCAGGATATGATCATCAATGTTTACAGGGCTAACATCAGGAAAGATAAGCGTGAGTTGTTGCAGAAAGCAAGAGAAAATATCGAAGTGGTGAGGCTTCTTTTCCGGTTGCTGAAGGACATGAAACAGATCAGCCTGAAGCGTTTCGTTGGGGTGAACGAAAAAATTGAAATCGTATCAAAACAACTTTCAGGATGGCTAAAGTCACAATGATTCATACAAATCCCGGCGAGAGTCTGGCAGCCATGCGCTACCGGAGTGTGCCGTTTTTCAGTCCAATAATCCTCTTGCCCTGTAAATACCTCAAAAAAAAGAAAAGAGGTTGGGGCAAGGAAAGTAATTTGTCTGTTATGCGACATGAACAGGCGAAGTGTCAAGCGATTATTTTAATGCAAGCCCTTCCGGGCGGCAACCGCAACAACAATGGCAACTTCAACAATCTGACGAACAACGCCAACTTCTGGTCGTCGTCGGAGTACTCCTCATCCAACGCGTGGAACCGGAACCTGAACTACAATAACGATGATGTGAACCGGGACAACAACAACAAGACAAACGGGTTTAGTGTTCGTTGCGTCCAGGACTGAAACCAAAGCCCGGCTAACAACCGGGCTTTTTCCTGCTTTTCTATGGCCGAACCACTTTTATATGATTTATTCAGGGCATACTATGATGCCCGCAGGAACAAACGAAACACGCTGAATGCCGTTAATTTTGAGATAAATTATGAGGAAAACCTGATGGCATTGTATGCCGAACTGAGTTTAGGCGCCTATACCCCACGACCGGGCATCTGTTTCATCAGTTTTAAGCCGGTACAACGCGAAATCTTCGCCGCCGATTTCCGCGACAGGGTTGTTCATCACCTGATCTATAATTACATCTCCCCGGTATTCGAGAAAACATTCATTCACGATAGTTACAGTTGCCGGAAAGGCAAAGGCACCCATTTCGGCATCAACAGGATCAACCATTTCATCCGCTCATGTTCTGAAAATTATACACTGGATTGTTACATCCTGAAATTGGATATCGAGGGGTATTTCATGTCGATTGACAAAGTCATTTTATTTGAGATGATCAGGTCACAACTGGAAAGAACAACAATTACCAATTCCTTTGATACAAATCAATTGGTTCAACTGATCAGAACGGTCATCTTTCATGATCCGACAAAATCCTATAGCTTAAAAGGAAGCAGATCCGACTGGAACGGTCTTCCTGCTTCAAAGAGCCTGTTTCACTCAAGCGAAAACAAAGGATTGCCGATTGGGAACCTTACCTCTCAGTTATTCAGTAACATCTACCTCAATCAACAGGATCATTTTGTAAAAGGAGAACTGGGCTTTCGGTATTATGGCAGATATGTGGATGATTTCATCATCATTGAAAGGGATATCCATAGACTGAAGCGGGCGATCGGTTATATTGATCTTTTTCTGCGTAACACATTGAATTTAAATCTTCATCCGAACAAGAGATATCTTCAGCATTATTCAAAGGGTGTTCAGTTTCTCGGGGTGATCATCAAACCACACCGAAACTGTATTACTGCCAGGCTGAAAGGAAATCTGTATTCACGGCTGAAACAATGGAATGATAAAACAAAAGAAAATGCCACGGTTCCATCTGATCTGCTCATAAAAGTGAGAGCAATCCTGAATTCCTATCTCGGATTGATGCATCATTCCAGTACGTATAAGTTGAGAAAGAAGATATTGCTTGAGGATTTCAAACCTGTCTGGGGAAAGTACTTTCTGATCCCCGACGGGTTCCGGAAAATCATCCTCCGGCGTCATTTTCGTATCCATCTCCCGTGAATTTACGATTTACGAAGTACGATTGACGAATGAATTTTGGATTTTGGATTTTAGATCGACAAATAAATTGAAAATCGTAGGTCGTAATTCGTCAATGCAATTGTAAATCGGAAATCGTACATCGTAAATAAACCAAACCCAACGTATATGAGAACACTATCTATTTTGACCCTCTCCCTGCTGCTCTGCAGCACATCTCTCTATTCCCAGGTCGCCATCAACACCGACAGCAGTCAGCCGGATGGTTCATCGATGCTGGATGTGAAGTCGACGGTGAAAGGGATCCTGATCCCCCGGATGACTGACGCAGAACGGGATGCAATCCCAAATCCTGCTACCGGGCTGTTGATCTATTGTACAACCGACAACCGGTTTTATTCCAACAAAGGAACCCCCTCAATCCCGGATTGGGCCATCATTGGAAGTTTATGGACGGCGAACGGAAATGACATCTATTATTCCTCCGGCAACATGGGACTGGGAACAGCCACTCCGGCATACAGGCTCGATGTATCCGGCGATATCAACTACACCGGAACACTCCGGCAAAACGGGGTGCCCTTCACTTCGGGGATTCTATCGGTCACTGCCTCCACTCCGCTCTCTTCCTCCGGAGGATCAGATCCCGATATTTCCATTCAGCAGGCCGGTTCATCGGCTGGAGGATTTCTCTCCTCCTCCGACTGGTCGACGTTTAACAGCAAACAAAACGCATTGATATTCGGGGACCTTTCCTCCTCCGATATCCAGATTTCCGGCGGCACCGGATCTGTGATCGGAACCGGCACCGCTTTGACAATCAACAAAGGTAATTTCACGGAGACTGGTTCTTCCGTGCTCACAATTACCGGAGGAACCAATGCGGTGTTGGGAAGCGGTACTGCGATTCTTGTGAAACAAGCTAACATGGGTCAATCGGGTTATCTGAGTAATTCCGACTGGAATGCGTTTAATAACAAAGTCTCAAGCCAGTGGACAACCTCGGGGACATCCATCTCGTACACGGCAGGCAGTGTAGTCATCGGAAACACAACCCCGGCAGCATCAGCGGTCCTTGATGTAAACAGCACCACCAACGGAGTCCTTCTGCCCCGTATGACCATGGTTCAACGGAATGCCATCACCACTCCTGCCGATGGCCTGATGGTTTTTTGCCTGGATTGCGGAACGGAAGGGGCGTTCAGTTATTATTCAAACGGCTCCTGGAAAGCCTTGGCGCCATGCAGCAACCCGGCGCCAACGCCTGGGACAAATGTACCCTCCCAGACCCAGATCACCTGGAACTGGAATGCCATACCGGGAGCCGGCGGGCACAAGTGGAACACAACCAACGGTGCCGGAACGGCGATTGATGGTTGGACAAACCCCCCCCATAACGAAACCGGCCTTACTTGCGGGACTTCTTACACGCGATATGTCTGGGCTTACAACGGGTGTGGGATCTCCGCACCGGTGTCCCTCTCTGAAACAACATTGGCCTGCTGGTACTGTGGCCTGCCGGTCACGGATGCCCGCGACAGTAAATTATACAATACCGTGTTGATCGGTACGCAATGCTGGATGGCACAAAATCTGAATATTGGTAACCGCATTGATGGGAATATAGAACAGACCAACAACAGTACGATTGAAAAATACTGTTATTCCGATCAGGAATCGAACTGCGACGTATATGGTGGATTGTATCAGTGGGCAGAGATGGTGCAGTACCTGAACGGAGCCACAAACACCACATCCTGGAATCCTGTACCCACCGGGAATGTGATAGGAATTTGTCCGGCCGGCTGGCATATTCCATCAGATGCTGAATGGACTACATTGACCTCCTATCTGGGAGGAGAGGCCATTGCCGGGGGCCCCATGAAAGAGACCGGAACCACCCATTGGTCTTCACCTAACACCGGAGCCACTAACAGCAGCGGATTCACTGCGCTACCGGGAGGTTACAGGTATTATGGCGGAGGAGCATTTCAGAATCTCTCCTATAGCGCTCACTTCTGGACCACACTTGAAAATTCACCAACCACTGTATGGCTCAGGGAATTGGATCACAATCAGGAATATGCACTTAGATTCAATTGGAATAAAACGCTTGGATTTAGTGTTCGGTGCGTCAAGGAATGATGGGATATTACCCATCCCCCCGGCCCCCTTCCCTGGCAGTTTTCTCATGATTGTTGAAAACTTTCTTCGTTTTATGTATTACCTTTGCTTGTCAAAGCGGATTAACCGGAAAACTTCAATCCGTTCAACAATGAAAACACCCAAAAAAATCATCAGCATTTTATTACTCATCCTGCCGGTTTGGATCAAGGCTGAAACAAAGGAAATCTCTTTCACCCTGGATGACCGTGACCGGATCATCCGGACAGAGCAAAAAGTGGAAGCTCTGGAGGATAAAATTGATCAAAAAGTCGATAACCTCCGGTCGGAAATGAACGGGAAGTTCGACGGCCTTCGTTCTGAAATGAACGCCCGATTTGACCAGTTGTTTAATTTCCTCTGGGCGATCATCGGTATCTTTACTGCTATGATGATCAGCGTGTTTGGATTCGCTTTCTGGGATCGGAAACTATCCCTTGCGCCACTTAAAAAGGAAGATCAAAAGATTGTATCCGTGTTGGTCGATTTCGCTAAGACCCAGCCGAAACTTTCCGAAATCCTGAAAAACGCGGGACTGTTATAGGGATTTACGATGTAACGACTTACGATTGACGATTGATTTTTTCAAGACAGTCACATTTTTTGTAAATCCTGAACTGGATTTCTTATTTATGCAACCACACAATATCACCGTCCTTGTTGTCGACGACGATCCCCCTTCACGGCAGACGCTTGAAATCCATCTTGCATCCATTCCCGGTATCCGGATACTGCCTTCTGCATCAGGGGTGAAAGAGGCGCTTGACTTCAAGGTAGCGGCAAGTATGGTAAAGGGGATTTGAGGATTGGCTTTGCCGAGCTCTGCTTCGTGGCTCGATTTCCCATTCAGAATGCAAAATGCAAAATTCAAAATGCAAAATGAAGGAAAATGCATGAATCCTTCACATCCTCTCACCTACCACTCCCGACCAGTAGGGAGGGGCCGGGTGTGGGTAAGATTTCGAAAAACCAGATACGGGCGATATATTGGAACTTGTGGCATCATTTTGCCCGCCAGCGCTAAGAAAATATTCTATGCGGGTTGGACCTCTTCCTGCGGATACCAAGCCGCTGCCTGTATGATCTGTTCTTTCAGTTCAAGATCCAGATTCATGAAATCACGGATATGATCCTCCTTCAGGAATAAACTATGACAATACCGGGGTGTGATGAATTCCGGGACAATCCCAATCATGTCCGTCCCAAGGATCATATTCATGATGTCTCGTTTGTCTCTGACCTCAAAAGGAATTGCGTGCTCATGCAAGGAAATGGCTATTTTTACTGTTTCTACAACCCGGGCAGCGCTGGAGCCGGCCAGGGTCAGTTTCCAGCCGTTGTCTTTCGGAGTTACATACAAGGAGATGTGGGTCGAATTTCCTCCCCGGCAAATTTCCCACGGATGGCCTATGCTCCAACCGCTTCCATGATACCAATCCCGGAAAGCCTGTTCGCAGTCTCCTGGTATCTCCCTGAGTCCGGAATCCCTGCCATCGGCCATCGCCGTGTACTTCTCCCTTGCCGAAAGATTTCTCCTTTCCCCTGTAAAATATCCATTTGCCTCATAACCTATCTCACAATACCTGAAGAAATCATTAGCCGTCATGCCGGGAAGAATCATATTGTATCCGGGCAAATCCGATTCATCCATATATCGCTTCAATTTTCTGATTCCCGTTTTCCCGACCATTTTATCAAATCTCATTGCATCCGTACCCAGGATATTCCAGTAATCGAACCGTTTGATCTTCCCAAGCCGGAGATGGTACGGGAGGTTCTTTTTCAGGTATGCATTCCAGTCTCCCGGATCTCTTTCCAGTCGTTCGGTTTCGTTGTTTACCCGTTCAAGCAAACCATCCAGAATATCGCAAACCTCCATGGTCCAGTCAGATTCATCTTTATCCATCGGATCCTTTGTACTGAACGAACAAAGGAGGTTCGAATTGATATAGAAAAACAGTTCATCCTTGTATGTAGCCGTGGAGAGTTTATACCACTTGGTTTTTTCCGGATAATTGGATTCCCACAGTTGTTTGAATTCCTCCCTGGTTTCAACCTCTCCTGACTTTTTGTAATCGACGAATTTTCCGAAATTCCTGATTCCGCCGCGTGGGATTTCCAGCCAAATGGCCCTGAAGTCATCATCCCCCTGAACGCCGATTTTTCCCATGGCTGTATAGAGGCCAACAAGTCTGTTCCTGATCTCCTGCCCCGGGGCATTGGCATTCAGGCTTCCTGATTCCGTCAATTGGTCTATTCCCGGTGCAAATAAGGGCATTCTGCTGAGAGATTGGGTACTTCCTGCCATAAAGGTACGGAGATTTCTATCATAACTTCTTACATGCACCTTAATCAATTCACGATTTTTTTACCCATCCCCCCGGCCCCCTTCCCTTGCGAGCCGAAGCTGCGATCCCGCATTTGCGGGAGAAGAAGGAAGCGAAGCAACCCAGGGGAGGGGGGAATCACCCCTCCCTACTGTCATTGCGAACGAAGTGAAGCAAAGTGAAGAGCCGGGGGTGGGTAAAAAAAGGCCAGGGGTGGGTATCAAAAACCAGTGAGCGTTTGGATCCCGTTGCTTTTTCTGTCAGCTCAATGGAACGATGACCAGGAGGTTTTATTACGAAGATCCCTGGCGTAACCCGCACCAATGAGGAATCCCATGGCTGAATATAAAAATACATAATCAGCCAAAAGAGGTAAAAAATCTTGAATATGGCCGGTTTAAATCACTTACCAACTAAAAAAAGTTCAGAGGATTGGGAACGGATGTGGGTAAGATAGTACAACAGGCATACATTTCCTTACTGGCAGTCCACGTGTCCGCTCGTCCGCTCGTCCGCTCGTCCGCTCGTCCGCTTGTTTGACGCATACACCGCCACCCCCAGCAAATAAACCATACACACGATCAGAACCGACATCCCGGCTATTGTCCCGCTCATGTCGGTGATCCACCCCATCAATAGCGGGATCACGGCCCCTCCGCAGATGGCCATCATCATCAGCCCGGAGACTTCATTCGCACGGTCAGG
>Ga0172368_10003076_pt1 | contig 20586 bp, 21 predicted proteins | sample Lak11m_FD_114540 | JGI IMG/M metagenome (GOLD analysis project Ga0172368, IMG submission 114540) | Freshwater microbial communities from Kabuno Bay, South-Kivu, Congo - kab_022012_11m | ecosystem: Environmental > Aquatic > Freshwater > Lake | place: Democratic Republic of the Congo: South-Kivu...
AGAAATTCCAGATATTAAAAAACAAATTGAAGATATAACGATTAATAATATTAATAAATCTAAATCTAGTATTGTAGAAATGAAAAATGAAATGGATGTTACTAAAGAACAAATAAAGAATATTGAAATAAAGGTTGATGAAATAGCAAAAATGAAGGACGATGTAAAAAGTGATATACAAAAAATGATGCCGGAAATTGTTTTAAACAATGAGACAAAATATAACGATATTAAATCGAGGATTGAATTGATTGTTGCAGATATAGTTAAAATGGAAAACAAAGTAAATTGTGATAATTTAATAAAAGAGTTAACTGATAAAATTGATAAATTAATGGAAAGTGATGAAGATAATACAAGTAAAATAGATATAATAAATACAACATTGGATAATTTAATTGAAAAGATTAATAATCACGAAACATCAATTAAAATGATTGATACTCAGTTATTGGATATAAAATCTAAATTTGATAGTGGAGGTACTAGTCATGTAATGAATACAATACAAGACATTGGTAAAATAAAGAAAGATATATTACAATTGAAAAATGAATTAAAAGATTTTAAGATACTGACAAAACGCGTTTAAAAGTAAACATATTAATTTATAATTAATATGTTTAAAATTTTATAATATAATAATATAATGTCTGCAATTTCTGTTTCTGTACCAATTACGCAATTGATTGGTGCGTCTATTGGAATTATCAAGTCGATTGTGATGAAATGGAACGAAAGGAGAAAAACAAGATGTATCTTGGTTCCTACTGAAGATATTGGAAAATTGATTATTGAATTTTTATCTAGCACTGAGTCGTTAATTTTTGATTTAGATAAAATTCAGGATTACGTTGAATGGAGAGATGAGGATTTTTCGAAGTATATTGGAAATAAAGTTATGAAAAAGAAGTTGATTAAGAAGTTTAAGAAATATGTTATTAGTGAGTTTGGAGATGTTAAGCATATTGTGTATATTACCACTGATATTGATGTTGCTAGTTATTTTCCATCATGTTGTAGAGTTGTATTAACGCCATCGCCAGTGTATAATTCAATTAATAAGGTTCCATTGAATGAGGTGTACAACATCAAAACAACTACTATGAAGGCTAAATACAAGTATATTTTTGAGAGGAATGAGGAAATTTTATCTAGAGTAAGAAAAAGTTTAAAACTACGTTAAATTGTTTTATTTGTTATATTGCATTAGCAATGGAGGTATTAATAATGGCTTTATGTTGTCCATTTAAGTAATATTAAACTTTTTTATTTAAGAAAATTAATATTTTTTTTAAGAAAATTATTATTATTATTTTAATATATGGTTATTAAAATAGTATCTAAATACAATTTAACGGATGTTGGATTTTTTTATTCATTTGTGTCATATGGACATATATATGATGTTATGATGGAAGGTAATGCTGATAAAACAACGATATTTCATTATTTATCGTATGATAAGATTAATGGTTCGTTGGTTGATGTATATCATGAGCTTAATGGTAAATTCAGGGAGAGTTATACGATGATATTAGAGAGGGGGAGATATTTATTAAGTTTTAATTTAATTTCTGGGGGAAGTTTTGAATTATGCAAATTTATTATATGTTGGAATGGAAAAAATTTTCCTTTAGGGAAATTATGTTATATTAATGGGGATGATATAGATGTTTATATAAATGGTATTTTAGTGGAGGAAAATGAAAGAATTGAGTACATTTCAACAAATGAGTCATATTTATATGAATTTTTATCAAGAGTACCTAAGCGTGATAGATGTATTATTTTTGGAAATGGGCCGTCATTGGGATCTATAGATTTAGATATATTTAAAGGCGAAACAACGATATCGTGTAATCATTTTTTAGAAGAATCAAAATTTGTACCTACGATAAATTGTGCGGGTGATTATCAATTGATAATGGATAAAATATGTAATGGATTTGAATATGATAATTTAGGGACATATAAGAAATATGGAATAATATATTTATTTTATCCGTTTTCATTTATTGGAAAATGTAAGGATGATATGATACAACATAAAAGTATATATAAATTTAATAAATACGAGGAAATTAAGTATTCTAGGAGATATTTAGAGAAATTTCAAAAAATTTTGAATGAAAATCAGTTAATGTATATTATTAATAGTATAGTTAATTTGAGTTTAACGCATGATATATATTCAATGATAGGAGATGATAATAATGTGAAGGAAAATTTTTATCATATAAATAGATATTACAATGTGATACCGTTAATTTCAATGGTTATAGCGAAATTTTTAGGGGTTAAAAGAATATATTTGATAGGATGTGATGGAAAGAATTTTGATAATCATTTTTATGTTAAACAGACTGGAGAAAGATTATTTTCAGATATGAAAACAAAGGATTTTAATAGTTATTACAATTTAACATTAAATGGATTTATAAGGAAAAAAATAGAATTTGATAAGAGTGGGATAGATGTAATTAATTGTAGTGATGAAAGTGTGTATACTTTTTATAGAATGATACCGCTAAAGAAATTAATAAATAATTATCACTATACATTTGATGATATAGATAAATATGTTTGTATGAATGAAATGAATGAATGTGATAATGAATTATATAAAAGGATGAATAATGATATAAATAAGTGATGGAAATATCTATTATAGGATGTGGGGGGAACAGTAAGGTAGTGATTGATATATGTAGAATGAATGGATATATAATAAAGGGATTGTATGATGACAGATATCCAGATATTAAAGTGGGATATAGGGGTTATAAAGTATTGGGTAATGTTATGGATGTTGATAACAAGGGATATGTTATAAATTCTATAGGAGACGAAAAAACGAGGGAAGAAATTTATTATAAATTGGAAGATAATGGTATTAAGTGGATGAATTGTATACATCCATATAGTTATATTGAAGATACATGTGAAATAGGATATGGAAATATTATATGTAATGGCGTTATAATAAATGGTAATTCTAAAATAGGAAATTTTAATTTAGTGAATACAAATGTGATAATTGAGCATGATTGTTATGTGGGTAATTTTAATAATATATCGCCGAGATGTACGATATGTGGTGAATGTTATATAGGGAATTATAATATGATAGGTGTTGGGGCGAATATTATACAAAGTATTATGATTGGTGATGATATTGTGGTTGGTGCGGGTGGAGTTGTTATAAATGAATTGGTTGATTCGGGTACATATGTTGGTATTCCATGTAAGAAGATAAAGTATATTAATTAAATATACTTTATTTATTCAAAAGTTTTAGAAAATGTTATAGGAATTTGGTTGATTGATTGTATTTCGTTAATTGGTAATTCATGTTCGTCAAAAATAAACATTCTAAAATAGCATGAATTTTTTAAATATGAAGATATTTTTGTTGTGACATCATCCCATGAGTTTATTTTTTTTGATATGACGACTGGGGAAAATTTTCTGTCGGAGACGATATCAATTGAAAGTAATGGCGACTCCATAAAATTTTCTTCAATAATAATATTAAATTCAGATATATAAAGAGGGGTACTTATCAATGATTTATCAATAAATTGATGGATCCAACAAAAATCATTATTTTTATTTTGGCAATAAATGACCAGTGAATTCATATTTGTCATGCTGGTGTAAATTATTTATAATTGGATGATAATGAGGATATATAATAAAAATATTTTTCAATTTTTTATTAATAAATTATTAATAAAGCAATACAATTTAATTAATGATAGTTCTTAATTTTTTTCCGATAATATTCATTGTATTTTCAGAATAAGATGGGTCAACATTAAATACTAAAGATGATTCGAATAGTAATTTATTATTAGGTAAGGTGATATTAAGATTATATGCTGATTCGCGTGTTATGTCGCCAGTTCCTTGAAAACACGGAATTCCTTCATTATTTATTTTTTCTAGAAGATTATTTCTAATTGCGGGATTTTTAACAAAACAGTAAAATTTATAGTAAGAGTGGTATATATTAGGTGGTGGGACTATGAGTCTAATTGATAGACAAAATGTTAAATATGAGTATAAAATATCAGCGTTTCGTCTTCTTATTGAGATCCAATTATCAAGACATTTTAATGAATCTAGACCTAATGATGCTTGTATTTCCGTCATTCTATAATTATTTCCAATACTGTCATGGACGAAATTAAATAAGTGGGATGATGGTGATAATTTTGTTCGTGTATCAACATCAGAAAACATTTTTGAGGGGTTTTTTCCGTGGTCTTTAAATGATAATAGTTTAGTAAATATAGATTGATTATCAGTAACAACAAAGCCACCTTCACCGCCGGTTGATATTATTTTATCAGTGCAAAATGAAAAACATGAAATATCAGACCAATGAGATACATAAGTATTATTTATTTTTCCAAAACATTGTGCGTTATCTTGGATTAGATATATGTTATTAGTTTTACAGAAGTTAAAAATATCTATGGTTTCATAAGCGGGACATCCGCCTAAATTAACAAGAATTATTGCTTTTGTATTTTTATTTGTTAATTTTTTGATAGAATCAAGTGTAAGTGATTGTGATTCTAAATCAACATCACCGAATATTGGTGTAGCACCTAAAACACTAACACATGATGCTGAAGCTATAAATGATCGTGGAGAGACTATAACTTCATCATTAGGATGAATATTAATTGAGTGTAATGCGAGTTCTAATGCAATGCTACCATTCATTACCGAGACGCCATATTTGTGTTTAAGTTTTTTAGTGAATTCTTTTTCGAATTCAAAAACTTTTGTTCCATTCCATTGGTTAATTTTTCCTGATTTTAGTATTTCTGTGACATGTTTAATCATTTTATTTGAATAAGTGGGCCATTTTGAATTAAACATAAATATTAATAAATATTAATATTTTATTTAAATGAAGTAAAATTTTAATACACTAATATATTTTAAGCTATATATTGAAGGTTATAGAGTAAATTTTTTATGTTATCTTTTTGGGATTCAACGATATAGATGGAGTCATTAATATTTTCGTGTATTTTTTCGAAAGACAGTTCTTTTGTTATTGTAATATTATTATAGTGAGTATATTCCGAAAATGCCATGAGTAAATCAATTAATTTGATTTTGAAAGCGTATTCTGAAAAGAATAATTTTTTTGTATTAATATTTTTGATAATTAAGTTTGCAACGTAATCTATTGAATTGAAGTATCTAATTTGCATTGGATTTCTAACGATTAGTGGATTATTAGTTAAAACTGCATATTTCCATAAATCAACGACACTTGATTCGGAACCAAAAAAGTTAACACCTTGAAAGCATCCAAAATTATTATTAAGTATTGCATTTCTCATGAGTAATTTTGAATTTCCGTAAACATTGATGGGATTTATTGATTTATCTGTATCAATACCAATTAAATTTTTGATATGTAATTTTTTTGCTATATTGATAATTTTAACGACGGATTCATAATTAATTTTTAATGTAAGTTGTGGAAATTCTTGACATATGTCTATACATTTTAGGGCGACTGTATTTATTATGTAATCAATTTTATTAGTTATTATAATATTTTCTAATTGTTCTTCGAATTGTTGGTCACAGAAATCAAGCATATAAACTTTTAAATGAGGAAATTTATTTTTAAAATACAGTAATTTAGATTCACTATGTGTTGTTCCTATAACATTGAATGAATATTGGGCTATTTTTGCTAAATTTCGTCCGAGAAAGCCAGTTATGCCGAGTATTAACAGTGACATATATTTTTTAGTTATATATTTTTTAGTTTATATTTTTATAGTATCAATAAAATAGTTATTATGTTAGTATGTATAGTGACTGGATCAAGGGCGGATTATGGATTATTAGAGCCGATAATTGATAGAATTTCAAAAGAATTTGAGATGATTTTAGTATCATGTGGAAAACATGAAGTTAAATATCCTCATATAAGTGTGAAGATGGATATGAATGATAGTTGTAAATCAATAGTTAATGCTATGGGGAATGAGATGGTTGAATTTTCAAATATATACAGTAAATATAAACCGGATATTTTGATGGTATTAGGTGATAGATATGAAATAATAATTCCTGTATTAGTGGCTAATATATTTCGTATACCTGTTGGACACTTATGTGGTGGAGACATAACGGAAGGGGCGTTTGATGATAATTTAAGACATGCAATAACTAAAATGTCACATTTACATTTTGTTACCAATGAGATATCTAAAAGTATTATTAGTAAGATGGGTGAATGTGATGAATATATATATGTTGTTGGGAATTCTGGATTATATGAAATCATGAATTTTTTACCGATGAAAAAAAAAGATGTTGAAATGGAATTAAGTATGAATTTTAATATTAACAATATAGTTGTTTTATATAATCCTGTTACGTTAGAGGTTGATCATTCTAGGATTGAAATTGATAATATATTAAAATCAATTAATAATTTGGAGAATGCTAATATTTATTTTATATTACCTAATTTGGATCCTGATAATGAATATATTAAGAAAGTGATTATAGAATTTTGTAATAAAAGTAAAAACAGGAAATATTACGGGACATTAGGTAGGAAATTATATTTAAATTTGTTATATTATTCTGATGTATTAATAGGCAATTCGTCAAGTGGAATATATGAAGCGCCGTTATTTAAAAAAACTGTTATTAATGTTGGGAATAGACAAAAAGGGAGATTAATGGCGAGTAATGTTATTAATGTATCTGGGGATAGTGTATTTGATGTAAAATATAAATTTAGTAAATTTGAATATCCATATGTATTGAAAAATTCAGCTGATGAGATTATAAATATTTTGAAATCTGTGGATTTGAAGACATTAATTCCAAAAAAATTTCATAAAAATTAATATTAAGCTAATTTAATATTAATTTTATTAATAATTGTATTTATATTTTTGTATAATGTTTCTAAAGAGCTTGTATTATTTAGTATATAGTTTTCTTTTATCAGATTAATTTCTGATTCTGATTCATGAGAATCTATATTTGGTGATCTATAAATTTTAATAATAGTACCGTTTAGTTGTTGTATCATTTTAGCTTCATTAAGAAAACGTACATCTGATATTACATAATTATTAGTAGGTTTTATATGTTGTTTTAATGATAAGATCCATATATTTTTATTAAAATTATTTCTAAAGAGATTTGTTCCGACAATTTGCATTAATTCGCGTGGAGACTTGTTCCAATATGGATCAATTATTTCTTTATCGGATCCATGTAGTTGGTTATCTGAAAGATTAAATAGAGATTTACACATTATTTTAAGTGGGTGAGAAAAGTATAGTTTTTTAAAATTGAAATGTGATGTGATATAATCAGCCACTGTATCTTTACCTGCGAATTTATTACCTGCTATTCCGATAATCATATATAAATATTAGTATAAATATTATTTATGTTATGGGATATTTATTGAATGATTCTAAAATTTCTAAATGGTAATTTATTGAATTTTTAAATGGTGTCAATATGGATTTATTGTATTGTAAAATATCATAAATTATGTCAGTCATATAAGATGATAAATATGGAATTTTGTATGATGTTGATGTGAATACATTTGTAATTTTATTGAAAATTTTTAGATTGAGAGTATTATTGATATTAATTATATTTATTATGTGATTATTTGTTAATATTGTTTTAATTAGTGGGTTATTATTATTGATATTAGTTATTTTTAATTTATTGGATAAAACTGTTCCAAAGAAGTCATAAAAGTTTTTTCTGGATGATTCAAAAATTTTAGTTATATCGAATGTTAATTTGATATTATTATCATTGAAAAGGAAGTGATAAATATCAATAAAGTGAATTAGATTACTACCGATATTCCAATTACCGCCGGATATTTCAAATTGTTCAAGTTTATCTGAATTAAGTGTATTTTTAAGATTTATATAAATGGGATATAATCGGCGTGGACAATTAATCCAACAATTTATGTTATATTTATTAATTAAGTGGTCAATTATAATATAATCTTCTTTTTTAGGAAATAGGAATTTTTCAAGAAGTAGATTATTAATTTTAAAATTATTTAAAATTTGTTCTAAAATAATTTTTCTCACATCTGAACAGGTTGCAATGATGCAAAGATTAAATGATGATGATTTAGGGATATCTGATATATTTGTATATGTTTTATATTTAGTTTTGATATCAGATAAAAGTAAGGGATTTATGTCAACAATTGAAATATCTAATGAAAGAGTGTTAATTTTTTCAATAGCTTCTAGATAGTGTTTTCCGATATTTCCATAACCGATTAATATAATTGATTTAGCCATTATATTTAATATAGAATAAATATAATTCTTAAAACGAAATTGGGTAATATAATTAATTATGAAGAGTTATGTTGTTCTTTTTTAATTTTGTTGAAATTAATCCAGTAGTCGTTCATGACGTGAATATTAATTTTATCAATATTATTAGAAATAATTGAATTGATTAGTAATTGATCATCAATTGGAACGTTTCCATTAAAAAGTTTAATAATTGTTTCAAAAAAAGTGGAGTCTATATCATAGTCAAGGGTCATTCTGATATTTGTATTAAAGTTATATTTAATTTCGTTAGTTGTAATATCATTAAAAATACTATTCCAGCCAGTGTCGAAGATTTTTTTATTAATATTTTTAATTTTGGGTTCAATAGTATTTATGCAATATCCAAAACAATTCATACCGAATGGTAAACCTGATGTTATTATGTAGTTAATTTTAGGATTATCAATAAAATTTTTGTAAATATCGTTAATGGCGGATATGGATGTTAATATGTCGTCACCATCAACTGATATTACATGTGATAATCCAAAATGTTTAGAACATTGTAATTGTCTAAGTGGTATATTATCTGGATCGCCATGGAAAATATTAACATTAAAATTTTTTAGGTAAGATAATTCTTTATCACACTGTAGATAGGTTGTATTAATAATTATTTTAATATTTGTTGATTTTAGTCTGTCGATAAGATATTCAATATATGGTTTATCTAATATTTTGATAAGGTGTTTTTTAGGTAAGCGTGATGAGTTAAGTCTTACATTGATGAGTATTGCTGTATTATTGAAAGTTATAGTTTTTCCATATAGATATGATTGTTCAATGGAATATAAAATATTAAGTACAGACAAATCATACCAATAAGTGTTAGACACTTTAACAACAGGATCAATAATTGATATAATAAAATTTCCTAATTCATTAACATACATAGTTTCTGTGATATTTTTATTATATCCGGTAAAGGATGGATCGGAATCAAATTCATATTTATCAGATCCGCATGTAATGAATTTATTATTCCAATCCCAGTTTAATGTTTTTAATGATCCGGTTATTTCAAGTTTTCTAACGGCTTCTCTTGAGACAACATCAATGATAATATTAATGGTCATTGTATTGTATTCTAGAATAATTGAGTATAAGTCGTCTATATCCGAAGCTCCTAATATGTCTATAGTTTTTTTATTAATACCAAATATTTTCTGAGGAAAACCAAATAATTTCGTTATCCATGTTAATTCGAATGGAATAAGTTCACGACATCCGCCTGATTCTTTTTGTGATACATAAAAATCTGATACTTTTTCATATGTGTGCCAATCTGGGAGATATTGACCGCAGTGATATATAACATTGGATATAGAGCCTAAAGTGTTAGATTCTAATAGTTCTTTTATTTTGATAATTGCTGGATGGTACATGAGTGTATCTGATGATTTATGAATTATATTTGTTGTATATAGAAGTTGTTGGATTTTATCATTATCAGTATTGAGAGTTCCAGCTTCAACAAAGAAATTAATATTATTTTCCAATGCTTTAATTATGTAGTAGCTGTGTGATTGTGGTGGTGTTGATATTATAAATGTATTTATGTTATTTTTTTTAATGCAATCATTAATATTATTTTCTGTTGTTCTGTCTTCACGGATATCATAAACGAAAATATTTTTTATTCCGATAGTTTTTAGACATCTTATTCGTCGTTTACCCATAGATCCATTTCCAATAACTAATACATTTAAAGTATCCATTTTATGATAATAAAAAAATATTATATAATACTTTAAATAATTATGTATAATAATTATTTAAAATGATGATTATTAATAATAATTCAATATTATAATGCAAAATGAATATAATGAAAAGTTAAATAGATTAATTCCGGGTGGTGCGCATACATATAGTAAAGGGAGTGATCAATTTCCATCAAATTGTCCACCGATATTTAGGAGAGGGAGGGATGCATATTTATACGATATAAACGAAACTAAATATTTAGATTATGGAATGGGTTTAAGGTCCGTTACTATTGGATATGCTAATGAGGAAATTAATAAGGGGGTTATTGAGCAGATAGAGAATGGGAATAATTTAACAAGACCATCATTAATTGAATTGGAAGCTGCAGAGACGATCACTAAACTAATACCATATGCTGAAATGGTTAAATTTGCTAAGAATGGATCCAATGTTACAACGGCATCTATAAAATTAGCAAGGGCATATACAGGGAGAAAATATATTGCTGTGTGTAAAAATCATCCATTTTTTTCATTTGATGATTGGTTTATAGGATCTACAGTAATAAAGAAGGGGATACCGGAAGAAATATATAAATTAACATTAACATTTACATATAATGATTTAGAATCATTAGATGATATTTTTTCTAAATATGAAATAGCGTGTGTTATAATGGAACCTACTACTACAGATCCGCCGAAAGTGTATGATGATGGAAAAAATTTTTTACAAAAAGTAAAAGAATTATGTGTAAAATATGGGGCTATATTTATTTTGGATGAGATGATAACGGGTTTTAGATTTCATATGCAAGGAGCATCAACAATGTTTAATGTTGTTCCTGATTTGGCTACATTTGGAAAAGGTATTGCTAATGGATTTGCATTATCTGCATTAGTAGGGAGGAGGGATATAATGAAATGTGGGGGGATTGATGAAAATGGAATGGAGAGGACATTTTTATTATCAACAACACATGGTGCTACGATGGACGCTTTAGGTGCATTTATTGGTGTTGTTAATTTTTATAATAAGTTTGATGTAATAGGACATATTAGACAATATGGATGTGATTTAATAAAAAGAATGAAAGAAATAATAAATGAATTTGAATTAGATGATTATTTTGAGATATATGGTTATGAATATAATCCATATTATATAACACGAGATAATACAAAAAAACCATCATTAGAGTTCAGGACGTTATTTAGTCAAGAAATGATTAAAAATAAAGTTATTATGCCATGGATTGGTTTAAGCTATAGTCATAATTCTAAAGAATTGGATATGACATTGGGTGCTTTTAGGAAAGCATTAAAAGTATATAATGATGCGTTAAAATATGGAGTTGATAATTATTTGAATGGAAATATAATAAAACCTGTATTTAGACAGTTTAATTAAAAACAACTAATAAAATAATTAAAAACAACTAATAAAACAACTAATAAAATAATTAATAAAACAATTAAAAACAATTAATAAAACAAGTAATAAAAATAATTAATAAAACAACTAATAAAACAACTAATAAAACAAGTAATAAATTAATTAATAAAACAAGTAATAAATTAATTAATAAAACAAGTAATAAAAATAATTAATAAAACAACTAATAAAATAATTAATAAAACAAGTAATAAAATAATTAATAAAATAATTAATGAAATAAATTGAAAATAAAATAAAAAATTTTACACTATTATAATATATATTGGAATCATGTTTAATTTGAAAGTATTATTTGAAGCGGCGGTTGCTGGTTTAGTGTCTATTATTATTGGATATTTGGTTGCATATCTATTGGGATACGTTTATAGTATTGATTTTAATGAGGAAGTATGTAAGACGAATGCAAAGAATTTCTTATTTGCACAGACATTGTTTTTAGTTGGATTCTTTGTACATATGTCATATCATTTACTGGATCTTAATACGTGGGTTTATGGAATGGAAGCACGATATCTTGCATAAATGAGATATATATAATAATTAATATTTTTATATAAAAAATATTAATTAAAAGTTATATAGTATGTATAAAAAGTATGATAGTATAATTAAATTTTGGGAAAAATATACGGTTAATTATACAAAAGCAAAAAAAGATGTTAATAAAATATTAAGACAGACTGATTATCCATATATGAAATATTTTACGAATATAGATAAAATTAGGGAAAAGTTTAATAAATTGAAAGAATTTAAAGTACATGTGATACATGATTCATATAAGATCAATAATGTAAAATTGTCCAATGACGATACTAAATTTAATGGTAAGTATTATCTCATTATTGATGATCCTGAAGAGTATGATAATATAGAATTAATAAGTGATTATTTTAATGAGGAATGTAGGGTACATTGTAGATTTATAACAGAGAAAATGAGTATATATGATTTTTACAGGAATAAATTAACATCAATTATAGAATTTATGGAGAAAAATTCTATTAGGATAACATTGGAAAATATGAGGGAAATTTTATGGAAAATTGGATATAAACAATGTTCAACATTTAAACCAAAATTAGAAAAATTTATAATTGAAATGTTTGATGCAAAATATGTATTGGATATATCGTCTGGGTGGGGTGATCGGTTAATTGGTGCGATGGCGTCGAATATAATTTTATATCATGGTTTTGATCCAAATCCATGTTTACATAAAAATTATAAGAGAATTATAAAGACATTTAAAGATTTACAAGTTAATCCTAATGCTAAATATATTATTAAAAAGCAACCATTTGAAAAAGCAAAATTGAATGTAAATTTTTATGATTTAGTTATGACGTCACCGCCATATTTTAATATGGAGGTATATACGGATGGAATAACAATTAATGAAAGGACATGGTATGATAATTATTTAATAGTTTGGATGGAAAAATGTTATAAATCGTTGAAACAATTCGGGATTATTGCGATTAATATTAACCAGTTAAAAACCCAATATTATGTTTATTGGTTATTGAAAGATATGGGTAAACTTTTTAAATACATGGGAGTTATATCACATTCAAAACCAAATAAAAAAAATCCTCAGCCGATTTTCATATGGAAGAAAATATGATATATATTTTTTATGATAAATTTAAGAATAAAAAAATGAAAAATTAAAATATTTAATATATAAGTTATTTTAATTATATATATTATGTCCGAAACATTTGAAGAATTTATAGATGAGGGTGCTAATGTATCCGAAGGATTTGCATTAACAATAAACAATTTAATTAAATCATATGGTTATAAGAATTATGTAATGGGCTTATTGAGTGCAATCCAATCACTTGGACATGGAGATGTTGATGATTCAATTTCACAAGTGATAATCACGATAAAATATTTAAATAGTTTAATTAAAAATTTATCAGAAGAGTTGTATGATTTTTCATCGGATATAATGTATGTTTTACGGTGTTGTTACGAACTTTTATATTCAACTAAATACAACGAAAATATTGATGATGCAATGAATGATTTTGATAAATTTTTATTGATCATCCGAAACTACATGTATAAAATTGAAAATATTGAAACAATTATGTTATTGAATGAAATTGGATATTTATTTTTTTTACGAAATGGTTATTTTCACACAATGTCAAAAGTAAGTGATTATGATTTTATATTTCGATATCCTATTAAAAGAGAAGTGTTTGATAATTTAATGAATAAAGTCAAAAATAGTGATGAATAAATATTTAATATTACACATATAATATTACATATTTAATATTGATTTATTTTAATGATATTTATGTAAAATTATATTTATATGATACTTAAAATATTATTAATAAAAAGATTATATTTATTAATAAATTCGGTATTATTTATGTAATGAAAACCAATTAAAAAAATGAATAAATTTTAGTTGGATGATTAATTTATTGATCAATATCAATTTGATAAATAGATTAATAATATAAAAAACTGACGAAAAATAATTATTGGATATTGTATTACTTAGATTTAATTATTAAAGTACGATTGTTTATACCATGAGCAATCGTGTAGGTGTATGTCGACATGATATAAAACTGGATTCTAATTTTCACGTCAGAATCAGTAAAAAAGCCGGACAGTTTGTTATGACTAAGGATCATATAATATATTGCTGGAAGATGATGACCATTGATGTAATAGTTGATGTGTCAATAAAAACCGGTGAAGACATTTTCAAGCTTGCTATTAAAACTCGTGAGTTTGTTGGTTTTGAATTGAAGGGTCAGATTGTCATTGAATTTAGAAAGTCTGAATATCCACTTCTACCTATACACATTACGAGATTTTTATGTAATTTTTTTGATGTAACTCCCGAGGATAAGTACATATTTGTCATTGCGAGTTTAACCAATAGATATGGTTCATTTACAAATGAAAAAATGACGTTTGCAGATGTGAAAAAGCACATGCTTCATAAGTCTTGCTTCATTCGTAATTGAATTATTTCTATCATGATTATTATAAAAATAATTATGATAAAATATTATATTTTTAACTATAATATCATGTAAATAAGATTTTATATAATTGTTATATTTTTATTAGTGGTAATTTTTAGTGTGGACATAGTTGTGATGATAAATATCGTTAAAATGTTAATATTATAAATTTTTTAATGTTAGTTTGTATGTAGTAATATCAATTATAGTTTGTAAATGATATATAAAAATTGAATAAAAATGTTTATATATATTATTAAAAATATACATAAATGGAAATAAATAAAGAGTATTTATATTTGTTGGGTTGTGAACCGCCAATAAATATGATTGATTTTAATTATTTTGATAAAAATAATTTATTTAAATATGGATGTTTTTTGGGATATATTAATTTGGTTAAATTTATTTATCAAAATTACGAAATTGATATACATATTGATAAAGAATATCCATTTCGTTATGGTTGTTTAGGTGGGCATTTAGAATTGGTTAAATGGTTATATGGATTGGATGGAAAAATTAATATACATGCAAATAATGATAATGCTTTTTGTTCTAGTTGTAGAAATGGATATTTAGAAATAGCTAAATGGCTATATGAATTAGATAAAACAATAAATATTCATGTGAATAATGAGTCTTTATTTCGTATTAGTTTTCGCAATAGACATTTAGAATTTGCTGAATGGTTATATAAGTTAGATGAAAAAATTGATACACATAAATGGAATGAAAAAGCATTTTGTAATAGTTGTAGAAATGGAGAATTAGAAACAGCTAAATGGTTATATGGGTTAGATATGAAAATCAATATTCATGTTAATAATGAAAATGCATTTTGTTTTAGTTGTGGTAATGGATATTTAGAAGTGGCTAAGTGGTTGTATGGATTAGATGGAAAAATTAATATACATGTAAATAATGAAAATGCATTTTATAATAGTTGTATAAATGATCATTTAGAAGTAGCTAAATGGTTATATGGATTAGATGGAAAAATTGATATACATATTGATTATGAAAAAATATTTTATGATAGTTGTTTTTATGGACATTTAGAAACAGTTAAATGGTTATATAGGTTAGATGAAAAAAATGACATATTTAGTGTTTATTATAAAAAAGCGTTTTTTATTGCTTGTTTAAATGAAAATTTGGAAGTTATTGAATATTTAGTATTATTAGAAAATTGTAATAATCATATAAAAGAAATTTATAATACTATAATGAGAGGTATTATGTATTTATATAAAACCAATAAAAATCAATATAGTTGTTATATTAGAATAAAAAAACTACTCATAATACTGAAAACTTTTGATGAATATCAAAAAAATATGGATAATATAAAATTTTTAATGACGACATTTAATGATTTGGATCGTGGTTTTATGATTGATGTATTTGGATATATGAGGAATGGAATGGTCAATAATATTAATAATTATGATTGTGGGTCATTGAAAAATATTGGTGGAATATAAAAATAAATAATGAAATTATTTATTTTTATGTAAATAAAAATGAAAACTGGATTGTATTGTAATATTAATTGAAAATATTTATAAATAACAATGAAAGATAGCGAAGAGTTATATTTAGAAAAGAGTGATATATTAAATGAGGAAATTATTAATAGTAATAAATTTGATTATAAAAAATTATTTAGATTTGGTTGTAAAATGGGTAAATTAGAATGTATAAAATTTTTATATGGAAATTATAAAGTAGAGATACATGATAATAATGAAGAGATATTTCGTAGTAGTTGTTATAATGGATGTTTAGAAGTAGCTAAATGGTTATATGGATTGGATGGAAAAATTGATATTCATACGAATAATGAATATGCTTTTTGTTGGAGTTGTAAAAATGGAAATTTAAAAATGGCTAAATGGTTATATGGATTGGATGGAAAAATTAATATTCATATGAATCATGATAATATATTTTATGAAAGTTGTAAAAATGGATATTTAGATGTTGTTAGATGGTTATATGAACTAAATGGAAAAATTGATATTCATATGAATGATGAATATATATTTCGTCGTAGTTGTATAAATGGGAAGATGGAAGTCATAAAATGGTTATATGAATTGGATGGAAAAATTGATATTCATGTATGTGATGAAAATGCATTTTGTGATAGTTGTATATGTGGACAATTAGAAGTGGCTAAGTGGTTATATGGATTGGATGGAAAGATTAATATACATGTTAATAATGAAGAATTATTTTATAATGGTTGTATTTGTGGGAATATTGAATGCATTGAATATTTAATATCATTAGATGTGAGCAATCATATGATGGATGTACGTGAAGCGATGATGGATGGTATTATGCGTTTTTATAATGATGTTTATAGAGAAATGCAAAATAATAGTTATACTAGAATAAAAAAGATGTTATCACTAGTGAAGGAATTTGATAAGTATCATAATAATACAGACAATATAGTATATTTAATGTCTATGTATAATGATTTAGATTATGGGTTTATGAAGAATATATTTGAATTTATGAAAAATTGAATTACGTGATGATGAATAAATATATTATTAATTTTAGTTAATTTTAATATTAATTAAATTGGAAGTAATAAATAATATAAATAATGGAATTTTAATGAATAAATATTTCATAAAATAATAAAAAAAATTGAAAATAATAAATACTTCATTGTTATATGATTAGTTTTATATAAAATACGTCAATGATTGAGTATAGACTTTTGTCGGGACATGAACCAACATTTGAAATGATAAATTTTGATATTTATGATAAAAATGAAGTTTTTAAGTATGGATGTGAGTTTGGTTATATAAAATTGGTAAAGTCTATTTATGAGAAATATAAAGTTGATATACATATTAATAATGAAAATGCATTTTGTTTAAGTTGTGGGAATGGACATTTAGAAGTTTCTAAGTGGTTATATGGATTGGATGGAAAAATTAATATTCATGCGGATAATGAAAAGGCATTTTATTTGAGTTGTACATATGGGCATTTAGAAATGGCTAAGTGGTTGTATGAATTGGATGAAAAAATTGATATACATTTGAATAATGATAAAGTATTTTATTGGAGTTGTTTGAATAGGAATTTAGAAGTGGCTAAATGGTTATATGGATTGGATGGAAAATTTAATATACATGATTATAATGAAAATGTATTTTGCATGAGTTGTTCATTTGGGTATTTAGAAATAGCTAAGTGGTTATATGAATTGGATGGAAAAATTAATATTCATATTGAAAATGAAAAGCCATTTTGTTTAAGTTGTGGGAATGGACATTTAGAATTAGCTAAATGGTTATATGGATTGGATGGAAAAATTAATATACATGTTAATAATGAATATACGTTTCATTGTAGTTGTTATCATGAAAATTTAGAAATGGCTAAGTGGTTATATGGATTAGATGGAAAAATTAATATTCATATTAATAATGACGTAATATTTGATGCTATGTGTGGATGTGGATCTTTGAATGGCATTGAGTATTTAATATCGTTACGTGATATTGGTCATATAAATGGTGTCCATGAAGCGATGATGAATGGTATTTTGCGATTTTATAATAATTGTGGTGGAATGGACTACGACGATTATGTCATAATGAAAAAAATGTTATCACTGGTAAAAGAATATATTGATTATCATAATAATATGGATAATATAGTATATTTAATGTCTACGTATAATGATTTAAATTATGGGTTTATGAAAAATTTATATGAGTACGTCAGAATTTAATAAAAAAATTTGAATGTAAGATGTTTTAGATAAATTATTTCAATAATTTATCTAAAATAGAATATAAAGGGTATTTATATTTATTTAGGATGTAAACTGTCAATTAACGTGGTGGATTTTAATTATTTTAATGAAAATATTATATTGATGTAATGTAATTAGGATATTTTAATTTAGTAAAATTTGTTTATGAAAAATATGGAATAAATATGTATAATGAAGCTAAAAAATATTTTGTAACAGTTGTTATGGTTGGTATTTATAAGTGGCTAAATGGTTACGTGGATTAGACGGAAAAATTAATATTCATGCCAATAATAATGCGGTGTTTTCTAAAATTTATCTTATGAGATCTTTAGAAATAGCAGAATGGATGAATGAATTAGATGATAATAATGATTATGTCGTGGGAATGTTAGGGCAATAATGGTGGGTATATATTATTTTTTCATAAGAATGAAATAAATAATTTAAATTGTTATAAGTTGGAAGGGCTGTTATCGTTAGTTAAATATTTTGATGAATATCATAAAATGGGGGTAATATAAAAATTTTTTGTTAACACATAATAAATTATAATATGGATTTTTGAGGAAATATATGTTGGTATATGATAAATAAGTAATAAAAATAATATGATTGATATTTAAAAAAAATGAAAAAATGGATATTTTAGAACATACATTAAAAATATATAAATAAAATATGGCGATATCTGAGCATCGGATAGTGTGTATTGAAGCGTCGAGAGGCGATGGATATGGAGTTATGGTGAGGGTACGTGTAAAGAATGGTGGAAGTAGTGGGATGGTATTTGATGTTTATGTAGAAAACCATTATCCAATAAATAAAAACATGTACATTGATGATGAGGATGGATATGGATATTTTACTGGTGTTCCAGTTGGTAGGACGGCGCCATCAATGGGACGGTATTTTCATCTTGATGAGTTCAATGTGTTAATGTCATTTGTTACGTGCGCGGTAGCTGCATATAACATTGATGATGTTACACTGAATGAACGATCTAAAGATGACAGTGAAATCAGGATGAATGTGTTGCGACACGGAACAATTGATGACATATTGGTGTATGAAAATTTTGTTGTTGATTGAATATTCATTGTAATATAATAAAAGTTATATTACAATTATTATTTAAAAAAATCTATTTTATTTTTTCATTTTATTTTACATATAAAATGAGTATTTATGAATTGTTAGGATGTTTGTTATAAATTAACGATAAACACTAATAAACAATTGAATTATTGGTGATGAATATTAAAAAATATATGTAGGCTTTTTTTAAAAAGTAAATAATAAAAATATATTTAGGGAAACTAGATAAGGATTATTTACTAAATCATTATTTAAAGAGTTTGGTTTTACATTAATTACATAATAAAATATCATTGGTAGAGGTGGCAAAAATGGGATATATTATTAAAAAATGAAAAAGTAAATATTTTATATATATTTTTGAATAAATATAAAATGGAAGTGAAAAATAACGAAGAGATATGTTTAGAAAAGAGCGATGTATTAAATAAGGAAATTATGGATAGTAATAAATTTAATTATGAAAAGTTATTTAAGGATGGATGTAAATTAGGTTATTTAAATTTAATAAAATTTTTACATGAAAAAAATAAAATTAATATTCATATGAATAATGACGAGGGATGTTGTAAGAGTTGTTCTAATGGACAATTAGACGTAGCTAAATGGTTATATGGATTGGATGGAAAAATTAATATTCATGTTGATAATGAAAATGCATTTTGTAGAAGTTGTTATAATGGACATTTAGAAGTGGCTAAATGGTTATATGGATTGGATAGAAAAATTAATATTCATGTTGATAATGAAAAAGCATTTCATTTGAGTTGTAAAAATGGGTTTTTAGAAGTTATTGAATATTTAATATCATTGGAAAATAATAGGAAAAACAATAGCTACATGTTAGAGATACATAATGCGATGATGATTGGTATTGAAAATTTTTATAGTGATCATATAAGAAGAAAAATTGATAGTTATAATAAAATAAAAAAAATGTTATTATTAGTAAAAGAGTTTAATGAATATCAAAAAAATATAGATAATATAAAATTTTTAGTAGTAACATCTAATAATTTTAATTATGGTTATATGTTTAACATATTTGAGTTTATGAAAAGTGAATAAAAAAATGATTTTAAAATTATTATTTATAAAAATAATAACTTAGATAAATTATTGATAT
>Ga0172368_10003077_pt1 | contig 20584 bp, 27 predicted proteins | sample Lak11m_FD_114540 | JGI IMG/M metagenome (GOLD analysis project Ga0172368, IMG submission 114540) | Freshwater microbial communities from Kabuno Bay, South-Kivu, Congo - kab_022012_11m | ecosystem: Environmental > Aquatic > Freshwater > Lake | place: Democratic Republic of the Congo: South-Kivu...
ATGCGGTTGTAATCGTGATACATATTACACGTATTATAAGCAAGACGAAAAGTTTCGGGAAGCAGTCGATGAAATTGAAAATTTAACTTTAGATTTCGTTGAATCAAAGTTGCACAAGCTTATTGAAGGTGGCGACACAGCGGCCACGATATTTTATTTAAAGACAAAAGGCAAAAAAAGAGGATATGTTGAACGAGCTGAGGTACTAATTAATAAAATAGGACTTGACAAGTTTGAAGAATCGTATGAATAATGAAAATCCGTTTTTCTAAAAAATGGTTCAATCTACTTTATTTTATACTTAATGAAATATTACAAGATAACACTATTCGCATTGTGTTATGTTATGGTGGTAAGTCATCAGCAAAAACATTTTCAATAGCTCAAATACTTTTAAAAGAGCTTATAATCGGACATAGTTCACTTGCGTACAGAAAGGAATCTGTAACAATACCCACAACATTAAGACACTCGTTAAATACAGCTCGCAAACTTTTATTCATGGAAGATGTTGTTAATAAATATGACAGATATTTTAAAACAAGTCAGGCAGAAATAGCTTTAAAAGGACTTGATGATGAAGAAAAAGCCAAAGGAATAGAATCCTATAAGTACATTTTACTCGATGAATTAAATCAATTTACTTTCGATGAGTTTATTAATTTTAATATTTCTTTACGAGGTATTGAAGGACAAAAGATATTTGGCACATGGAATCCTATCTCAGACCAATCCTGGTTAAAAATTGATTATATTGATAAAATTAAATGGCTTGACACTAAATATAAATTGCCGTGTGATAATTCATTTGTAAAAATTTCAGAAAATGGTAAAATTATTTTAATTAAAACAACTTATGAGGACAACTACTGGACGGTCGGAAGTCCCGATGGAACTTTTGGGTATAGAGACGAAAATCTTATTGAAGAATATAAGCAATTAAAATTAACAAATTACAATAAATACAAGGTTAATGTATTAGGCGAATGGGGTAAGACTGAATATGGTGGGTAGTTTTTAAAATCATGGAATTCTGCCAAGCATACAGGCAGATACATATATAACCCTGAATGTGCTATTTATTTAAGTATTGACGAAAATGTTAATCCTTATTTTCCGTGTGGCATTTTTCAAATCCAACCCAATCAAAAAGCAAGTTATTTAATAGACATAATTACGTTGGCAAACCCTGAAAACACTGTTAAAAAAATGGGTCGGGAAATTGTAAGGCGTTTGATGAGTTGGGGACATCGGGGTAAGATTTATATAACAGGCGATGCAACAAGTCAAAAGGAAGATGTTAAGCAAGAAAAAGGACATGACTTATTTACGCTTTTAATGATTGAATTAAAAGAATACAAACCAATTCGTTTAGTGTCAAAATCAAATCCGTCTGTAATTATTTCCGGTAACTTTTTTAACGATATTTTAGAAAACAATTGTTTTGGACTTGAATTTAATGTTGACGAGTCATGTCGTAAGGCAATTCTTGATTTTGAAAACACTAAAGAAGATAAAAACGGAAAAATAGATAAAACAACGGTTGAAAATCCGATTACAAAAATAAGATACCAACCTTATGGGCATATTGTTGACTTAACCCGATATTTTCTTTGTACTATATTTGCTAAAGAGTACCTAATGTATCAGACCGGACAGAATCCTCATCTATATAAATCCGGTCATAATTTAAGTCTTAATAATTGGTAACTTAAAAAAATAATTTAATCATGGAATTTAACAAACTTGCATGTTTAAAAAACAAATGTTGTGAGTTATTTAATTACAAAAGATTATTCTCGCATAATTCAAACCACAGAACTTAATGCAATAACAAGTTCTGATATTAGCATTAGACAACTTGTTGAAGGAGCAACACAAATTGAATTACAAGAATATTTAATTCAGCGGTTCGATTGCTCAAAGGAATTTTCAGACACTTCGCAATGGAGCTTTTCGGTTGCTTACAAAGGAAACAACAGGGTTTATCTAAATGCAACCGCCTACAGTGCAACCTCAACTTATACATTAAATGATTTAACCCTGCAAGCTGGCAATGTGTATATCTGCACATCGGCAATTATTACTCCCGAAGCATTTAATGTAGCTCATTGGGCGTTATTAGGGGCTCAATATGATTTGTTTTATGTAACGCTTCCAAAACCTTTATTCGACCAAGACACGATGTATTATAAAAATGATGAAGTTTTTTGGAATGATAAAATTTACAAGGCTCAACGCGATAGTATTCCATTAACACGTGATGCAGCTTTACAAATGGAAAGCATTGAGACAACACAATCGGGCAATAAAATACCCGGAGCAATCGATAGTGCTGAAATGTGGGGAACGGGAACATCTTATGCTTTAACAGCGGGAACATTGCCAACCGATATAACAAAATGGACTAAAGGCGATAATCGTAATCAGCATTTAGTTGAAATATTTATGGATTGTGTAGTTTACAAACTTTGTAAACGAATAGCTCCTAACAACGTGCCCGAAGCACGCCATAACGCTTGGGTGAGTGCTATTGAAACTTTAAAAAATTATTCAAACGGTAAATTAAATTCACAGTTACCCCTAATACAACCTAAGACAGGACAACGAATCAGATATGGCGGAAATCCACGTGAAACTTATAGCTGGTAAATTATGGCAGAAAAAAAATCATTATATAATCGAATTAAAAATTTCCAATTGTGGAATATCACAGAAACTATTGAGACAAATAAAAAGAGCGACATAATACCACACGTAGAAAACGATGTTCATAGGGCATTTCGTTACCCTATTCCTTTACAAATTGAAAGAATACATCAGGATATTGCAAGTTGGCGATATGGCATTAAAGAAGCTGAAAATGCTTACTTTCCTCACAGAGTCAGAATGCAACAATTGTTTGTTGACACCGTCATTGAGGGGCATATTTGGGCTTGTATGCAAAAGTTAATTGATTTGGCCGTACAAAAAGAATATAAAGTTGGCTCACAAAACAATGAAGGCAATTGGATTATTAATGAAGAGGCAACAAAAATATTTCATTCTAAAAAATGGTTCAGAGAATTATTGATAGAAATTGTCAACGCTAAATTCTATGGTTATTCATTAATTCAGTTAGGCGATTTAGAAATAAAAGGCAAAGATTATAATTTTAAAAATCTTATGCCTTTGAAACGCTGGAATGTAAGTCCTGACCGTTATCAATATGTTCAAATTCCTTATCAGACAACCGGACTTCAATTTTTCGATGAAAGTATAAAAGACGAAAATGGCGAGGCGTATTCAGATTGGCTTTGTTACATTCCTACGCCGTCAGAAAATGGGTCGTCAGTTTGTGGTTATGGTTTGTTATATAAAGTTGCCATGTATGGAATAATACTCCGCAATAATTTGGCACATAACACTGATTATAACCAGTTATTTACAGCTCCTTTCCGTTGGGCTAAAACCAACCTTGAATTTGACAGCGAAGAATATAAAAGACTCGAAAGTGCCATGTCAAATATGGGCTCGATGGGATATTTGATTACGACTCCACAAGAGGAACTTGAATTTCTAAACGGCAATGCAGGCACTGGTCATCAGAGCTATGCCGACCTTGAAAGTCGCTGCGAAAAAAAGATAAGTAAATTGTTTTTAGGACATGCTAACGGTTTGGACGCTCAAAAGCAAGCGTTAAGTAGTGGCGGGGCAAATGCAAATGTGTTAAATTCTGATGCAACACCGGAAGGAAAAGCATTATTAGAAGTTGAGAAAAGTCAAAATGATTTTGTTCTTTCAGTTCTCAATGAAATTGTTTATCCGAAATTAAGAAAGTTGGGATTTCCGCTACCAGAAAACGAAATGTTTTATTTACAAAATGATGCCGAAGATTATGAAATGAGATTAAAAAAAGATGCCGAAAATAGAGGAGTTGCCGAAATTGCCCAAACAATGAAAAATGCAGGATTACAAATGTCAGCTGAATACTTCTCTGAACGTACAAATATACCAGCCGAAAAGGTTGAAATTCCGAGTTCGCCATTTGACAGCACATTTAAAAAGTCTTTTCAAGACAAGTTCAATAAAATTCACGCCTTATATAAACACAAACACGATTAAAATATGGCTGAATATAATTTTAAATATTCCGATGAGCAACGTGATGCTTTAATTCGTCAGGTTTTTGAAGGCGTTATAACAATTGATACGTTACCAGAAGATTTAATCGAAGCAATTGTCAAGACATTAACACAAGCTGTTGAAGTAGGTTTTGGCGAAATTGTTTTTGGCGAAATTGACGAAAAACTCATCGAACTTTTAAAAGAAAATGTATATATGTTTTCCACTGCTAAAACGTTTAGTGAAATTTCTGAAATGCAGTTTAGTTTGGTTGAAGACGGTAATATTATGCCATTTAATGCCTTTAAAGAAAAGGCAACTGAAATATTTACACGTTATCAGGGCGGTAAGATTATTGAAGCCAATGAAGAAATTATCAAGCCCGGATGGCTGGAAGCAGAATACAATACAGCCATAGCACAGGCGAATAACGCTAAAAAATGGAATCAGATTGAATCACAAAAAGAAGCATTACCTTATTTAAGATTTTCAACCGCAGGAAGTCCATGTGAAGAATGTTTACCACTTGAGGGAATTACCCTACCAGTGGACGACCCTTTTTGGGACGACTACGCTCCCGAAATTCATTATAATTGTCGTTGTGTATTAGAACAAGTTGACGATTATGAGGGTAAAGACACCGAAAGTAAACATGAAGATATTGATAATGCCATTGAGGCGGTTGATATGCCTGACGAATTTCGTTTTAATCCTGGAAAAACAGGAAAAATATATAGCGATTCGCACCCTTATTATCAGGGGTTCGATAAAAAAGAATTTCAGGATTCAGAAAACTTTACTACCTTTAGAGTTTTAAATAAATTAAAAAAACAAAACAAATGAAAGTAAAAACAGTTCACTTTATTGATTTAATTCCCGGGCAACCTATTTACGAAATGGAGTCGGGCGAGATTAGAGTGCCAATGCCCGATACGAAAGCGGGTCAAATCCTTTGGTTAAACGAAAAGCAGGCTTTAAACGTTCTTGTTGATAAGTCGGTGATTAATCAGGAATTTATTAGGCAGCATTTTTTAAATATTAAAAAGTGTATTGGTAAACTTGTGTTGACAAACAACAAAATTTAATAAAAATGGACACTCGATTATCAGATATGTTAAAACACACAGCAAATGCTCTTAATAAAGCTAAGCGTGTTCTACCTGTTCAACTTGGTAATATGGGTACAAGATATTGGCTTCAAGCCTTTCGTTTAGAATCATGGGAAGGTATAAAATGGGCAGAAGTTAAGCGTAGAATTCCGGGAACACCTGAATATCTTTATCCAAAGAAAAAAGATAAAGGAAGACGTAAAAGAAACATATTATTTGGCAAGTCTGGGGGTACGTTAGGCGGTGCACATTTACATTTAAGAGCAAGTGTAAATACTTCTTTAACAAAAGCAGAATGGAACGGTATTGAATGGAAAGTACCTGTAAAATATGCTAAGGTTCATAATGAAGGGCTACAAGCTGGACGTGGTGCTGGTTTTAAAATGCCTAAACGTCAATTTATGGGTAACTCAAAAGAATTGCGTAAAGAAATGCGGGACCATATTATCTTTGTAATTGAACAGGCGTTGAGGCCGAGAAAGGAAATGCCATTATGATAAACTTTTTTACATCTCTCAAAACAAAAATTGAAAGCATTGCCAGCATTCAACATGTGCGAATGTGGAATAACCAGCTCGACACCTTATTTAATGGCGAAAGTTATATGTTTCCCTTTCCTGCTGTATTTATTGAGTTTGACACGTCACAGATTCAGCAACTTGGCGAGGGTCGTCAGCTTTATAATCCGCTAATATTTAAGCTACATATTTGCAACTGGCAACTTGATGCCGGCGATGATGCAACTTTTGAGCAGAACCTTGAAATTTATACTTTAAAAAATACCGTATATACTTATATTCAAAAGTTTCAACCCGGACTAACAGATGAAAACAACCCCGCTGGCAGTTGTATTCGCATATTGGAAGAGCAGGATTATTCACATAAAGGGGTTTATCATTACATTCAAACATATAAAACTACTTTAGTAGATTATCAAATGACCGAACCGGTAAATGGTGGTGAATTTGACCCGACACAAGATATTATAACAAGTGGCACTTTAACTATAAACGAATATTACGAAATACTTAATGTTTCCGGCGGTGCTGATTTTATAAATGTTGGTGCTGCGTCTAATACTGTTGGTGTTATATTTAAAGCCACAGGAACGACACCAACAGCTTGGGGAACTGGAAGCGTACAATTGTACCACAGTAAGGTGGATATAGAGGCATTAAATGAACAAGAAGTAACAATAAACACCTATCAATTTCCAACATTATGATAGCAGAAACAATAACAGCAATAATACAACGATTGACAATTCAATTAAAGGCGACATCTCCTTTTAATGGTTTTAACTTATCGCCTTCGTTAGTGTCTATCTGGTCTAATTTTATTAGCACATTTGCAACAGAAATAAAAACATTGCAAGAATTAATGAATATATTTCAAACTGAAATTGAAACAGTTGTCGAAAAGGCTATACCCGGCACGGCGTCATGGATTCGGTCAATGGCTTTAAAATTCCAATACGATGCCTCAAATCCACAAGCTGCACAGATTAACAGTGATTTTTCAATTGGTTACCCAACAATAGACTCAACGTTGCAGATTGTTAAATATTGTGCCGTTGTTCCTTATGCTGGTATAGTGAATATTAAGGTGGCAAAGGGAACGACTCCTACACCATTGGCAGCTTTAGAATTAACCGCTTTTCAGGCATATACTGATTTGTTTATGGCGGCCGGGTCAAGCGTTAATATAATTAGTGTTGCAACCGATATTATTCGTATTGATGCTGAAATATTTTTTAACGGACAATACGCTTCTGATATGGTCGCAGGCGGAACAGTTGAAACTGCAATTCTCAATTACTTAGCAAATCTTCCATTTAATGGGGTAGTAAAAGTAAGTGATATTGAAAAGGTTATTATGACTGTACCCGGAGTTACAGATGTAACATTTAGTCAGGTTTCTGCAACGCCAACAGGCGGAGCGCCTATTAACATGATTTTAGCAAATACAGAATATGTAAGAACGTACCAAACATATTCGGGAAGTATTGCAAACGACCCTGCTAATCCGTTGGCAACATCATTAACATATACAGTAAGTAATAATTAAATGAGCATTTACGATTACGATATTACAAATGCAACGGCAAACCTAACGCCACCACATAAAAGGAAACCAACCACGTTGGCTTTCCTGAGTATATTTAATTGGATGTTACAGAAATTGCATTATTTATTTTTTTATTCATACGCCGATGGTGATGCTGCGGGTGATTGGATAAGCGGAGTAACTTATGTTTTTGAAAGTAAAACAAGATATAATAATGCTATATATGAATGTATAAACGGTACAGGTGTAACGAGTGCGATTAATCCGGCAACCGATACAACCAATTGGATAAAAGTACAAGATTCCTTTATCGGTTGTCGGGAACGAGTTAAATACACAGGAGCAAAAATAAGTATTGAATTTGCCCTAAACAGATATTTTAAACTTGTTACTACGCTTCCATTTTTAGGAGCAAATCACACAACGCAAATTTATATAACAAACAACGCTTCGTCGTCTAATAATTTTTGGTTAAGTAACGGCGGTTTAAATGCTCGTACATCTTATTTAAGTAACGGAAGTAATCAGCGTTATTTTTTGGGAAATGCTTATACCCCGGCATCTTATAATTTTACAATTTATGTTCCGATAGCTTTATTTAATAGTTTGGGAACAACTACGGCAAACCGTGAAGGAGTAATTAGGTCGGTTGCCGACAAGCAAGTGCAATGTGGAAAAATTTATAACATAATAACATACTAAAATGAATATTATTAACACGAATCAGATTGTTGACCCGAATGTTCAGCAACCATTTACAGGAAAGTCTTTGACGTTTTTACAAAATTCAACTAAAGAAATGCTGGATGCAATAGTTAGCGGAATGTTGGGTTATAAACCAAGCCCAACCGTGCCTGTGGCTCTTTATGGTGCTGTTGAGACAGCTTTAGGTGGAGGTGATTTCTCCTACTCGGAAGGATATATTTATTTTAATGGCGAAATTTATAAACTTGAATATGTCGCCTCGATACACATATTAACAGGCAAAGAGGTAACCATAACAACGACAGCCGACCCGACAGCCGACCCTGTTGTGTTTTTCGATAACAGCACAAAAAACGTGCATGATGTTAGAAAACTTGTAATATCAGATGGCTGGGGAGGTGATTTTCAGTTTTCGAGTGTAATTTATTTGCAAAATATTGCCATTAAATCAAAATGTCTAAATATTGGGGTGTGGAATATGGACACTGCCGATAACAGTATTGTAGCACATGGGTTAAATTATTTAAAAATAAGAAATATTTCCGCAATAATATTTAACGATAGTTTGTCTTTTGCAACAGAATTAATTAGTTCAGATGATGGAGGTACAAGTGGTGACACAATGATATATTTTGACGCAACGTATATTCGTTTATACAGAAGAGTGGGAGGAATGTATGATTCGGTAGGTTACGCTAACACACCAACTATTGACGGTGTGGTAACAAGAGGTTATATTAAAATAGATTATGTAATTTAAAGTTTCTTTTGAGTTTTGTTTGTTTTCTCAAAGTGTTGTGGCTTCCAGAAATGGAAGCCCTTTTTTTATTCATCTCTTAATTTATTCGGTCTCCGCTTTTCATTGGCTGTCATCTTTCTGTAATACTCAAGAAGTTCGTTTTGCTGATGTTGTGAGAGTTTTTTTTCAATCCATTCTTCAATAATTTCTTCGGTTAATTTACTTTTACTTTTGTGCTTTAAATAACAAAAAGCAATAGCGATTCTATATATTCTTGGTCGTAAATACACCTGAAATCGCCTCATCATAAACGGTTCAATTGGCATAATTCAAATTTTTAATTTCCAAAGATAATATTTTTATTAATAACTTACTATTAACTTAAAATTAATCATTAACAAATTTTATTAACTAACATTGCACCATGTATTGCATTGACCAGAATAGTGATGAACCTATTTTAACGCTCTTTGACCAGATTGGACACGATGATGAACACCCTGAACAACCTTATGTTGACGGAAATGATTTTGCAAAAGAATTATTGTATCTCGACACATTAGGTAAAAAAAGAATACAAATTTATATTAACAGTGAGGGCGGTTCAGTAAAACAAGGATTCAGTATTATTTCAGCAATTCTCAACACAAAAACACCAATTGACACATTTGTTGTGGGAATAGCGTTTTCGATTGCCGGAATAATTTCACTGATGGGTCGTAAACGTGAGGCAATGGATTATGCGAGCCTAATGTTTCATAATCCTTATAATTCTGATGGAAGCGAAGACAAGGGACTTGAGATTTTTCGCAAAAGTTTAATCACGGCAATTAGTTCTCGCACAGGATTGAATGAAAGTGAGGTTGAAAAAATAATGAGTGAAACAACTTTCTACACAGCATCGGAAGCAGAGAAAAAAGGATTATTAACTGTTATACCAAGCGACAGCGTAAATAAACCAAGAAGTTTAAAAAAAGAAGATATTCAAAATTTTGCAAAAACAGTTTTAAATAAATTAATTGATAAACCTAAAAAAGAAAGTATGAAAGTAATAGCAAAAGCATTAAATCTTAACCCGGAAGCCAGCGAAGAAGCTATCCTTTCGGCTTTTAATGCAATTAAAAACAAGGCTGATGAACTTGAAGAAATAAAAAACAAGTTAGCTAAAGCCGAAGAAGAATGTACACATCTTCGTGATAAAATTGCAAAAATGGAAGAAGAAGGTAAGGCAAAAGAAAAACTCGAGGAAGAATGTAAAGCAAAAGCACAAGCCGAAGAAGCTAAAAATAAATTTTCAGCTGACGCAAAAGCAAAAATCGAAGAAGCCGGAAAAAGTCGGCGTCTTGATGTTAAAGCGATAGCCGGTTATGTAGCACTTGCAAAAGATGAAACCAGCCTTAAAACAGTTATGGAAACTATTGAGGCTTTTCCGATTGTAATTAAAAGTCCTGAAATGAAGTTTCCAATGTCAAATAAATTAATTGACAAATTTCCAATGATTGAGAGTGTTGGCACTGACAAACAAGGTAATCCTATTGCAGGGGACACCACTTCATTAATGAATGCAATAAATTCTTATAAATCTGAAAAAAATAATAAATAAAATGAAAATTCCATCAATTTTTAAGTATGCAAAAGCATTGGGTCTAATGGTAGTACTTTCAATTGCTTTATCATTTGTTTTTAATTTTGAAAACATCGTAAACCATGATACTACAACATTTTACACATGGATAGGTCGAACATTTGTTGCCTTATTAGTATTTAATTTAATTATTGGTTTCGCCTTAAAGGGTGCGGGACTTGTTCCTAAAGGCTCATTAAAAAACGACTCTCTTGTAATTAGTGATACATCTTATGCTGGTACAGTAGCACCTTATTTTGTATTGCCGGCTTTATTTAGTTTTGACTCTGCCAATAAAAACGTTATCTACATAAAGGATGGTATTAAAAAGAAACATACCATTCCAACGATGGATTTTTCGGGACCACTGCAACCGAGGGTAGCGACACCTTCAAATTCTGGTGGAAATTTAACCATTTCCGCCCGTACTTTAACACCTAATGATGTTATGGCTTACCAAGAAATGAATCCAAGAAATTTCGAGGTACACTGGGATGCTGAAGATTTAAGCCAAACTCTTTTGGCTCGTCAACTTCCTCAAACAGTAGAAAACTATATCATACTACTTTTATTGGGGCGTTCTTTTGAGCAATTTGAGGTTATGTTATGGCAAGGCTCGACACAGTATCAAAATAATGGCAACGTGCCTCAGTTTGATTTAAACGGAAATCCTAATCCTTATTATCAGATTCAATTTATGGATGGATTTATAAAAAGAATGATCGCCGATAGCTCGACATTTCAAGTTGCCAATCCGGTTGTATTAACAAGTGCAAATATCGGCACAGCATTAAATGCAATTTATTCTTCAATAAGTATTAATAATAAGGCATTGCTTTCTTATTCAACTAAATATGCTCGTCTTAAATTTTTAGTAAGCATTGAAACAGCTCGTATTTATGAAGAATATTTAACAACCCAACCTTACAAAAACAATGACACAACCGAAGCAGGATTGAACCGCTGGAAAGGATTCGATATTGTTGCATTAGCCGGTATGCCCGACAACACGATTGTCTGCACGGAAAGTATGAACACTCCCGAATCTAATTTATGGTTTGGTTTAAATAGCGTTTCTGATGAAAACTTTATGTTAGCTCGTTTATTTCCAAATTCTGAACTATTTTTCTTTAAAATGTTAATGAAGTTAGACTGTAATTATGGAAGGTCAGAAAAAGTATTTATATACACCACGTTAACATCTTTAGATTTTATTCAATAATCAATAATCAATAAAAATATGAAAAAAATAATTTTTCTTTTGTTAATAACAGCCATTACATTAAGCGTATCGGCTCAAAGATGGTCAAATGCTCCAGGTGATAATACTGGCAGGCAATTAACATTTGCTGATAAAACCGTAACTATAACCGGACACGATTCAATTACGCCAGGTGCTTCATATACATATTATAATTTTAGCACTCTTACAAGTGCTGACACTATTTTAATTCGTCAACATTCTGCAAAGAAATATGACAAAGTTATATTAAACTTTCTTTGTGATACATTAACTGCTGGGCGTGTTGTTACAATAGTAGCAGCCGGAACCGGCGGGTATAATAAAGCGTGGACAACATCGTCTGGAAATACAATGACAGTGAAAAAGAGTAAACACGCTCAATGGGTGTTTGAATTTAATGGCACTTATTGGGGTGAGGTATCAAGAGCGATTGAATATTAAAAATTAACTCTATGAAAAAAGTATTATTATAATAAACAAATAAAAAATGGATAATTATTTAATCGTAAGCAAAGACTTACAAGAAACAGTGGCAACGCACCCAAATATTAAAGAGATATATTATGATGCAAGTGGAAATCATTATTTTATGAAGTATCCTTATGTTTCTGATGATAAAACAAAAAAAGAATTAAATGGCGATTATGCTGTAATTCTTGAACAACACGTACAAAGTCGTAAAGACGGTAAGATATATCTTTTAAGGTCGCCAGTAAGAAACACAAAAATAGTTAAAACTATAAGTCGCGAAGACATTTTGAAAGCTAAAGCAACAACACTTTCGCTTTCGGGAACGTCTGGTCTTACCCCCGAAGAAATTGAAGCGGTAAATAAAATAAGAAACAGAAAAAACTAATAATGGTTATTAAAAACAACATACAAGCTGCTCGTCATGCACATAAATATATGAAAGCTGATACATTAGTTGTCAGTTCCACAGGCGATATTCAGGTTAATGATAATGTTGTTGTAGCTTGTAAAACTTTTGAAAAGGAAGGTAAGACGTTTTTTATATTAAAGGGAGAACGTAAAAAATCAAAAAAAGATAACAATGGCATATAATCTCAACGACATTACTTTTAAACTTGGGCAAGGTGGAAATGGCACAATTGCAAATGGAACTGATTTTATTTCGGGACTTTTGTTTTTCAATGACGCCCGGCCAGCATTAATGGGAGCTGATAATTTTTCAACTGGAAACGTTAAACAAATTTTTTCATTAACAGATGCAGAGGCATTAGGAATTGTTGACACTTATCCCGATGAAACAAAATCAACGGCAACTTTTGAGATAACTAATATTGGCACTGATGGTGAAACTATCGAGGCTGTTGTTACCGAATGGACTGGTGGAAATGGACAAGGGACTGTATCGCTCGGAATTTATACAAAAATAAGTGCTGACAATACGCTCGTAATGGTAGCCACAGGTTTAGTTGCTGCTATTAATGCGGGAACAAATACACACGGTTATATCGCTTCTAATGTTGGCAGTACAAGTGCTATAGTAACCATTACAGCACGTGCCGGAATGGGCATTTATCTCAACTCCGGGACACCTTATTCAAAAGTTATTGTAACAATAGGTTCTGGCGCTCACATCGCTGCTACTATCGTGCAAAATGTTATTGTTGGAGTGGCTTCACAATTAGCTGTTTATCATTATCATATTGACCGTTATTTTAAAGTAAAGCCTGACGGTTCACTTTATATCGGAATATTTGATACTTCGGAAGCCGGCGACTTTAACGTAATTGATAATATTGTTACTTATAGCGAAGGTTCGATGGTTCAGCTTGGAATATGGGATAGTACACAACCGTTCGATTTAACAATCCTAACTAAAATACAATCAAGAATTGACGGATTATCTGCACAACATAAATTATTAAGTGCTGTTGTTTACGCAGCCGACATCAAAGCATTAACCTCTCCTTTAGCAGATTTGGCTGGTGCAAATTATAACCTCGCTACACTTTCAAATAAAAATGTTAGTGCTATTATTGACAATGATGGCAACGGTTTAGGACTTGATTTATTTTACGAACACGGAAAAAGTATTACTTCACTTGGAGCTTGTATAGGCTGTATTAGTGAAGCTGCAATTAGTGAAGATATTGGAAATCCAATTTCTCGTTTTAACCCGGACGACGGCAGCGAGTATGATACGTTAATGTTTGGAGATGGAACAATGTTTAATACGGTTTCAACATCGCAATTAAATGCTTTAAATAACAATAGGTACATATTTCTTTCAAAAATTCCCAATACAACAGGAAGTTATTATTCAGACGACCACACTGCAATTGCTTACACAAATGATTACGCTTGGATTCATTCAAATAGAGTTATTGACCGCGTTGTAAAAGATTCATTTGTTGCACTTGTTCCAGTATTGAAAAGTCGTTTAAAATTAAATACTGACGGAACATTAACAGCTCAAACAATTGCCCACCTTATATCTATTGAAGGCGAGGTTATTAAACCGTTAATTGCTTCGGATGATTTAGCTGGCGATGCTGACAATTTTGATGCTTCAAAATGGGTGTTAGTAAGCCCGACACAAAAGCCAAATGTTACCAATAAATTAGTAATAGGTGTTAAACTCGCAGCTAATGGAATAGCTCACAGTATTGAAGTGCCAATCGGTTATGGAACAATTTAAAAAAATAAAACAATGTCATTAATATTAAAAAACGGAGTTGTCGTTGGTAGTGCAAACGTTAGTGTTCTTATTGGTGGCGTTATCGTTACCGGCATAAAAGACATTGATATAAAAGTATCGCAAAAAAAAGAAAATATTATGGGTTTTCAAAAACAGCCCGTTGCGCGTGGACGTGGCGGTTATGAATACCCAGAAGGAACAATGACCATTCTTTTAGAGGAATGGAAATCTATTTGTCTCGCTTCACCTAACAGAGACCCATCGCAACTCGCAATGTTTCCAATTCCAATTGTTTACGACAATAATGTGTTGCTTTCTGAAACAATCGAAAATGTTGAGTTTACAAGCGTGGGAAGGTCATATAAATCTGGCGATACTGCCTTATGGTTGACTGTAAACTTTATTTACGCAGGAATTACGCAATAAACCAATAAAAAAACAAACAAAATGGACGAATTAACCGATGTTCAATGGTTAGAAAAAATAAACGAAGAAGCCGAAGCAAAAGCAAGGGAAATGGAAGCCCTGTTAGTTTGCGAAATTAAGCCAGTCGTTTATGTGGTCGAACCTTTAAAAGATGCTGCCGTAGCATTCCTTCGATTGCCCGATGCAAAACAGACCTTAAAATTATTAAGAGCTATGGCAGCCGATTATGAAAGTGGTTGTGAATTAATTGTACGCTCTCAACTTGTGCGTAATGTTACAGGTTATGAGGGTATTTGTTCAGACGCTCGTTTTATGAACGAGGTCGGACAGTATGATTTTCATAATGCAAAATTAAACGCTTCTTTAGTTCTTGATGCTAAATTGCTGATTGACTTTTACGTTGACGAGTTTAAAAAAAAATAGCAAACGAGCGGGAAGCAATAGAAGAATTTGACAATATAAATAGCGAATTATTGCGAATGGACGCCGTAATTCGCTATTGTTTTAAAATAGAACCTGAAATGATTGAGGATTTTGAACAATATGCAAAACTTTATTCACAGGGGAAATTTATTTTAGATTATACAAATATTTTACAAACAAAGAGGGCAGCCGATGCAATGATTCAATAACATGGAAGATGAATTAAAATATAAAATTTCTCTTGAAGACTTGTTTTCGCTGTCAATAGCAAAAGCCGAAGCCAGCGCCCATAAATTTGAACGTACTTTAGACGGTGTTCAAAGCCACACACAAAAAGTAGGTGCACAAATGAAAAAAGAAAGTCGTGGTTATTTTGGCAGCTTTTTTCAGGAAGTAGTTGGAAAACTTGCCGGGGCTTTTGCTCTTTACGAATTAGCCGAAAAGATGGTTGAGTTTGGAAAACAATCTTTTGAGTTAGCCGAAAAGCAAGCCGATGCCGAAAAGAAACTTTTAGTTGCCGTTAATGACAGGAAAGACGTTCAGGAGGCAATGATTAGAAGTGCAGATGAGTTGATGTATAAAACCGGCAAAGACGATGAAGAGATTATAAGAGCACAAACCAACTTAATAACCTCTGGTCGTTCCGTTGGCGAATCAAATAAGATTATAAGCGTTGCGATGGGCTACGCAAGGGCAAAGGGTAAGGATTGGCAGAATGTTGTAAAGCAATTACAGGACACGTATGTCGGAGCTAAAAAAGAACTTGGGAGATATGAGAAAGCTATACATGACATGACTGACGAGCAGCTTCGTAATGGTGAAGCGGTTGATTTTCTCGCCGAAAAATATAAAAACTTCATGGACGGTGCAAATCTAACAAGTGCCGAAAAACTTAAAAGACTTGGCACAATGTGGGAAGAAACGAAAGAAAGTCTTGGCGGATTTGTAGGTGAGCTTATGGAAGCCTCAAATTTTACCGACCATTGGACATCCGTTCTTAAAAACCTAAGCGTTGAATTAAAATCTTCGGAATCTGCATGGACTAAATTTGGAATGGTATTAGATGCTTTAGCAGGTGGTTCTTATAATGTTGTTCAGGCAAAAATAGAAGAAAATAGAAACGAAGCAGCTACCCGCTATTACGAAGAAGCCGAGAAGGAAGGTAAAAAGTCAGACGCAGCAAGGGTTAAGTATTATGAATTGGCTAAAAAAGTAGCTGAAAAAAGACTTAGTGATGAGTTGTCATTATTTGGCGATGCAAATTCCACTGATTATGACAAAAGTAAAGTAGAGGAAGCGATTAAGCAATATAAATACCAAATTGACTTAATTACAAGAGCAGCCAAAAAATCACAAGACAAAAGACTTGAAGCCTTTAGAACTGCTAAACTTACAGGCGATGAGGCTGGACTTGGCGCTGGCATGTCAGAGCCAAAAGAAGGAAAATTCCAACAAATAACAATCACAATAAATAATCCATTTCAGAACATGAAGAACACTTACGCAAATATGGAAGCAGGAGTTAATGATTTTATGGGTCAATTAGGACAGGCGTTGAATAAGGTTGTACAAGATGCAGGAATATTAGCAACGGAATAAAAATGGAAACAAGATATTTTAAACCAATTTCAGAAAAGAAACTACCTTCGGCGGAAAATTTTATTTTTCCAAAAAGTGCTCCAGATTTGCATAACCCAAAATTAAATATTCCTACGCTTGAAGAAATAGCCATCTCGTCAGGTCTGGTTGCCGGAAAAGGTGCTATCATGGCAAATACTTTGAGAGCAAAGAGAATCCTTGAAACAATGACACCTATTAAATATGGAGCATTAGGATTTCCGATATACTCAAATCTTGTAATTAAAGCCGATACCTATCAGAATAATGCCGGAATAACAATAGGAAGTTTTAAAGAGATTTGTCTTGACGCTGTGTTAATGGAAATAGGGCATGAAAATAATATTATAACAACAGACATACAAGGAAGAGCCAATACTATAATTGAATATATCGGGTCGAGAAGTCCAAATATTCATATAACCGGAATTATTCCGGCTGTAACTCCCGGCGTTTATCCAACCGACACAGTTAGTAACCTTATGATAGCTTTAAACAGTAATCGTTCTTTGCAAGTTGTGTCATGGTATTTGGCAATGGTGAAAATTTATAATATTGTTATTAAGGGAGACAGTATTAAACAAGAGGAAGGAAGTCAGGAATATCAACGGTTTGAGTTCGATGCTATAGCCGATTTCCCTGTGGAATTAAAATTACAAAAAACAATTAACAATACAGGGGGTATAATTGCATGAGTATGCGTCCTTATACGATGATTACGATTGTTCAGCAACCTAATGATGTGTTTAAAATACAGCGGACAAAAACATTTTCTTTGGATTTTGTTAATTCGGGACAAGTTGTAAGCTCATGGCAGAACCTAACCGACACCGCAAAAATAACGCTTCCTCGAAATATTTATATTTTAGATGAATCCAATAATCGTATAAATTTAGGCGGTCAGATAAATGGGCAGGGACCAACTATTTATAACAACGAGCATGTAATAAATGCGGTTGTTAATCAGGTTTTACAAGGGCAAATAATAGCAGTCAACGCAATTGATTACCCTGTAATTATGCGAGGTGATAAGATTAAAATTGAAGTTGGAATATTTTTTGACCAGATGAATGGACAGGGGGAAGTTTTAGAAAGCAATGTTATTTTTGAAGGTTATATCACAAAGATTAAAAACAGGATTCCAATCGAATTAGAATGTGAAGACGAGATGTGGAAAATAAAACAAATACCTGTTGTTAATAAGGTTTGGAAAAGTTCAGACTACACAGTTCAGACAATGCTTACTGAAATGTTAGCTGGAAAAAATATAACCGTTATTGATCGGGTTACAGGTTCGGTTCAAACAAATGTGGGTGATTTCAGAACACAAAACGAAACGGTTGGAGACATTCTTAATCGTTTAAAAACCGAAGGTAGTATTTATTCTTATATGCGAGGCAATGAGTTACGCTGTAGTGGAATAGTTTATTACCCACAGGACAGGATTGAGTGTGTTTTTGCTTTTCAAGAAAACATCATTAATGACGACTTGGAATATCAGCGAAAAGAAGATATTAACGTAGCAATTAAGGCGATAAGTCAAACAATTACAAAATCTAATTCTGAATTTAATAAAGACAATTCGCCAAAACAAAAGAATGAAAGGCTTGAAGTATTGGTTGGGAAAAATGGGGTGATTAAAAAAGCTGACTGGGGCAACTATAAAGGTAGTATTGTTTCTTTACCCTTTTTAGGTATAACAACCGAAGAAGAATTAATAAGACAAGCCGAACTTTATCTACCTAAATTTTATTACACAGGATTCAAAGGGTCATTTACCACGTTTGGAATTCCTATGGTAAAACATGGTTATTCGGCTGTACTTCGAGATAATATATTACCCGAACGCAATGGAGAGTATTTGATAAAATCAGTAATAACAACTTTCGGAACGCAATCATTGAGACAAAAAGTTTTATTACATTTGCGTATTGACAGAGGTTATACAGTTGAACAACTTAATTCAGGTTTATGAAAAATGAACAAGAGCATACAGAAACAATTCAGGCGATAAGAACGGCGATTCGTAAGATTGCAAGGACTTATGGTGTTGATACGGTTGAGATAGTTGTTGCTGAGGTTATGGCTGTTGATAAAGTGAAAAGAACTTGTGATGTTAAGCCGGTAACAGGGAAAGGCGATACGCCTATTGAGGGAGTGTTTTTAAACGTTGTTCCAAATGACGGTGAAATAAAAGTCCCTGCAGTTGGTTCTATGGTTGTGGTTGTTCAATCTACTTATAACAAATCTTACGTAATAGGATTTAGCGACTTGACGGAATGGAATATAACGATTAGCAATACGGTTATTGATATGGTTGCCGGAACTATTCAATTTGGTGATGGAAGCTATGACGGATTAATTAAAATTATAGACATAACAGCCAAATTAAATAATTTAGTAACGGAAATAACGGCTTTAAAAACTGCCTTTAATTCACACACACATCCGACAGCAGCAACCGGTTCCCCAAGTATGCCGACCATTTCTTTTACTGGAAATTTCTCAAACTTTAACAAAACAGATTATGAAAATAATAACATTAAACACGGAACAACTTAGATAATTAATAATATGGCAAATACAGTTGTAGATTTTAAGCAAGTTGATAACGACCTTTATTTTGATACGGTGAAAGGTGATTTTATTTTTACTCCGAGTGACAATCAGCATATTTTAGATATTTGCGTAAGTTGCCCGGGCTGGTGGAAGAATGCCCCGCAAATGGGGGCAAATCTACCTCAACTTTTAAAAAGTAAATTAAACGTTTCTTTAGTTGAAAACACGCTAAAAGCACAACTTGAGGCTGATATGTTTCAGGTTGTGCGTCCTGTTATTATAAAGAATGGAAATAATTATACAATAAATCCAAATGCAAGTAGGTTATAAAATACAATACGGTCAATCTATATATGATGTGTGCCTTATGCTTTATGGTAGCCTCGATTATTTATTTACATTTTTAACAGATAATAATTTAACGCTTTCCTCGACAAATATTACAGGACTTACAATTTATTACAATAATACATTAGGAATTGATAACCGGCAATCGCTTCGCAGAACAGGAAGTGTTATTTATTGTACAGCACCACTTCCAACCCTTCCGATAGGTGCAAAATTTACCGAAGAAGGCGGAATTAAATTTACCGAAGAAGGTGGAATTAAAATAATAGAATGATTTATATAACAAAATATAATCAGAGTATTTATGACGTTTGTTTGCAGACTTACGGAACGTTAGATTATCTTTTAAAGCTCGTAACCGACAATAATATTAATAACTTAAATACACAGATTTTAACAAAAACTTCTTTTATTTTTGATGAGAGGTTAGTAATTGACAGATTGTTAAAAGATAATAACAACCGACAAAATGTAACTTATAACACAGCGACTCAGGTGTTTGGAGTTAAACTAACCGAAGAAAGTGGAATAAAAATTACTGAAGATGGAGTTATTAAAATAATAGATTTATGAAAAAAACGATACTGTCAATACTTTTACTTATTGTTGTTATTTCAGGATATTCGCAAAAGATTAGCCAATATACACGAACAACAAATCTTTACGGAAATACTCCACCATACCTTGCGGATTCGGCTTTAATGGACGTGTCTGTTTATAACTATGCAGGGAGCTATTCCACACGTGCATTTACTTATAGTTCATTTAGAGCTTTATTAGCAGCCTCGTTGGCTGGAAATGATACTAATTATTTAAAGACGACAGGGGATAATGGATATGGTACATATAATTTTTACGGCGACTTTCAAACGCAAAGTGGCGTAAATTTGTTATTAAATAAACCATATCTAACGTATAGTAATTACTGCGGTGCAGGGCATATATATGGTACTGA
>Ga0172368_10003078_pt1 | contig 20578 bp, 18 predicted proteins | sample Lak11m_FD_114540 | JGI IMG/M metagenome (GOLD analysis project Ga0172368, IMG submission 114540) | Freshwater microbial communities from Kabuno Bay, South-Kivu, Congo - kab_022012_11m | ecosystem: Environmental > Aquatic > Freshwater > Lake | place: Democratic Republic of the Congo: South-Kivu...
CCATACTTAGGGCTGATGATATCTTGTTGGTTCCTTTTCACAATTCTAATCATCTCTTCCACGGAACCAGCATTCAAAATCTCTGGAAGCGAATCTCTTCCTGCTGCTCGCGGCGCGTTTGCAGCTACTCTTGGTGCAACTTCAACTTCATTCCTGTCTTTCGGTGCAATCCATCCTCTTTCATCCAGCAACTCTAGATTTAGCTGCAATTTTTCATCAACAACATATCTTGCAGACGGGCTAATGTAAATTGCGTCTCCAGTTTCCAGATAAGTACTTTCACCGTTTCGCAGTCTTCTTGTTTTGCCATTTCCACTAATTATCGTTGTTCCATTCGTCGAGATATCAGTGTATTTCAATTGCGTGCCATGCTCAAGCTCAACTATTCCGTGGTCTCTAGAAATATACCGATCATCGGACAAGAACTTGTTGTGATTTCTCCCGATTATTGTCCGAGCCGCTGGATATATTATGCCTACGTTGGTTTTCGCGACTAGCGCAATAACTTTATTTCGAAGTCCCCCATCTCTAATGATTGTGTTCGTCCAGTTCAAATCCACCCTACGTGCCAGTACTGCTCCGTCTATCATTTCTACAAGTTCCTTTGGCATATACGTTTGCCCATTGCTTCCTTTCAACGAAATTCCATTCTCCATTATCAATGATTTTAGCTCGGAGAGGGAGCGTGCGCCGCTAATAACATCTGCCGGTTTCCTTCCCCCCGCCCCAAGAATCCCAAAAAATCCAACTGCTATCAAATTTTGCGTGTCTTCTTCGGTAAATCCATATTTTGTGCCGTCAACAACAACCTTGCCCGCGAATCCTGCGAGATTAGCGGTAAAATACAGACCTGCAGCTCCGCCTGCCATTTCACCTACAGTCCCCACTGTTCTGATTGTTTTACCCATGTGTTTCCCATAGCGTCCGACATACTCGCCTGCGTTCCTAGCTGCCACGAGCGCCTCGCCAGTCATTTTTACTGTTTTGAGAAATGGGAGCATGAGCATCGCGGTGGTAAGCCCCGCATCAACGTAGTTGCCTTCATCCGCGCTCCTTTTCGCTTCCAGCGCAAAATATCCCATTCCGATCGGCTGGCCCCCAGGGACAAATAATGCAAAACAGGCAACCACCGGTATGAGTGCTTCCACATACGGATTAGCAACGATATATGCCTTGTCAAACGCACTCGTCGCGCCCGCGATTTGTTTCTTCCTTGCCAACGAAGTGAGCTGGCGCTCAGATACATCTCGGTATGTGTCATAAAATTTCTTCACGTCGCCCCGGTATTCCGCAGCGCTTATAGTGCTAAAACAATTTGTCAATTGGGCATATGCATCATTTAGTTGTTTGCTTGGTTTTATGGCAAACGGAGCATCATCTCCATCGCCAACTCGTGCGCCATACAAAGTGCACATCATCGAATACGCGATATAGGTGTGTGCATCCTTAAGCTGTTCAAAATCAGATATTCGTTGCGTAGCTTCTTCTCCCCTATCCTGCCCCCAGATTCCGTGCTGTACTTGGCTCGCTCTCCATAAGATGAGCGGTTCAAGTTCCACCAACATCATTGCAATTTCAAGATTTGCGGCTTTTGCCAAATCATTCCGAAACGCGACATTTGTGACTGCCTGCGAAGCCCGTTCGTACATTTCTATGTGCTCTTCCACCCCCGCCAGCCTATTCTCAAAAGTGGAAAATTGACACCCACTAAACACAATTTCTGGATTTTTATATCCCATTTCCTCCAGCATTGCCACGCATTTCTTTTCATCCCAGCCAACGGTTCCTCTCTCATCTGCGCTTATGCCGCTTGCTTTATCAAACTCTGAATACATCAATTCCTGAAGATTCTTCGCCGCCACTAGTTTATCTCGTGCGCTTTGCATACTAGGGAGTGTAACATGGGTCTCATCAACATGCCGTGCTTTCATATCCTGGAGCGCCGGATCAAATGTTTTTGTAGAACTAGGGGCGGATGTTTTGCGCTGAGGTTCCGAAGAACGAACCCACGGTATCTGAGTTTCGCCTGTCATGCAAATATCTGAGCAATTGTAAATTTAAAACATACGTCTTAGAGGGAAGCATTTCCTATCAGATAGAAAACATAATTCCCATACTTTCTAATCCGCGACTTAAAGCTCGCGCTGAATCTATTCCAAAACCGAAAAAAACAGTTCAAAGCCGGTCCATTGACACGACTTCAACATTCGAAACGTTCGCGAGCTTGCCCGCCTTCTCTTCAAGCAAATCCGCTCCGCCCACGCCGTCCTCGACGACAAAGGTGACCATGAGCGCGACAATCCCGAAAGCAACCGGCTGCTCGACCATCTTGTAGGGCTTGAGCTGCGCCGCAACGTCCGCCTTGAGCTGCGCGAACTTGCCCATGTCTTCAGGCATGATTTTGATTTCAACTGCCACCTGCCCCATCCGAACACCCTCCAAAAACCAGCGCGCTTACGGACCCTGCTTGCCCGTGGACGGGCAGGCGTATGGCAGCGAAATCTTCCTGCAGTCCCTGCAGCGGACTATCTTCACGCCCGTGTCGTAAGGAGACGGAAATTCAGCGTATTCCCGGGTTTGCTTCCCGCACGTAGTGCAATTTTTCAGCATATTCATTCACCTTTCGTGCGAGGATTAGACGGCAATAAGGTTTTAAGGATGACGGTGGGCCCGGAGCAGTTATAAATTCCGGACAACAAAATTCCGGCATGGCGAAAGCGTCGGTAAAAACTGGGGCGTATGCGCCGCTGAACAAGCAATGGAAGTCTCTCACGAAAATACTTCTCGGCAGGGAGATAGGTGAACTTGCAGCATATGCGAGCTGGCTTTACGAGAGAAACGGTCCAAGACTTTTGAAAAAATCGGGGTTATCCGGAAAGGACGTTGCCTATTCAACGGCAGTTTATGCAAAAGGCTCAAAATGGGCTAGCTTCGACGAGATTGACCTTGATCAAAAATATCCGCCGCTTTCAATAAACGAAATCAAGGACATTGACTCGATATTCGAGGCGATTTCCGAGCGCGCCATCTACTCGGGCAACATGGTTCTTGGCAACTCGGCATTCGTGGATGAAAGCACCCACATAACCGATTGTTTCTATGTGCTTCATTCAGAGCGCGTGGCGTTCACCAAATACGCGGGTTATTGCACGCGGGGCGGCTACAGCGACCACGTTTTCGGGTGCTATGGCTTCGGACCGGCACACTTTTCCATAAAATGCGGGGGTGTCTGGGATGTCACGAGAGGTTTCTGCGTCTCCAAGTCTGATTTCTCATCGGACATATCCTATTCGCACGGCCTTACCAACTGCCACGAGGCGATGTTCTCATTCAATCTGAAGAACAAGAGTCATGTGATTGGAAACCTGCCTTTGGATAAAGGCAAATATGCGGAGCTGAAGAAAAAACTCGCGTCGGAAATCTGCCAAAAGCTCGTGGCGGACAAGCGCCTGCCATTCCTGTTCGAGATTTTCCAGAATCAGGCGCCGGATTACTCCGGCATGAAGCGCGTTTTCTCGTCCGCGCCCGCGTTTCCCGCCGAAAAAACGGACAAGTCGAGAATAGAACGCGCATTTTCAGAAACCACGAACGTCGTGCTTGGCAAGCCGCTTTCCGGCATCGACCGCTATGCGAGATGGATGTCTGAAAAATCGCGCATCAATGTCGAGCCGGCAGCTTCGTGCGCATCTGGAAAGCCACTCGTGCTTCCTGACTACGCGTGGTTCATCAACTATCCGCCGGACAGGCTGCTTTCGCAGGAGGAAGCGGATTTCTTAGGCGAAAAGCTCGCGCTTTCCCCGGATGAGGCAGAATCCCTGTCCTTTCGCGGTGCGGCGCAGGCACTTTCGAAAATCGCCTATTTCTGCCCGCAGTGGCTCACAGGCAACCTGAAAAACAACATCGGCTCGCCCCTCACCATAGACTCTTCCGATTGCTATGGCGGCATTCTCAATATGCTTTGCAAGTGCGCCGCATTCTGCTATTCGGCAAGAAACTCGGAGAGAATATTCGGCTGCCGCGAGCCGCGCGAGATAAACTTCTGCATCAACACGCACTTCTCCACCAAATCGTCGCGCTGCTTTGAATGCGATTCGTGCAACAACTGCACGGGCGACTATTTCTGCCACAACTGCGAGAACGTGCACGATTCGATGTTCTGCTTCAACACCAAAAACAAGCGCTATGCGATAGGCAACGTCGAGGTGGGACGCGAGAAGTTCTTGGCTGCCAAGAAGATATTGCTGGATTGGGCAAACCAGCGGCTCGAAAAAGGCGCGAAACTCGAGCTGGACATCTACAAGATTGCAGAATACAAAAAAGGGAAATGAAACAGCTACTTCCTCTTCTTTCCCTTTGCCCCGCCCCTCTCGGGCGCGAACTCCAACAGTCCGCTCACGAGGTCGGAAGTCGCAAGCAGGGCGGCAACCAGCATCACGAACGGCTGCACTCCCTGCAAGCTTATGATGAATATGTTGATGTTCAGGTATAGCGCGAGCAATACGCCCAAAAGGACATAGCCGCCTATGACGACGTGAACGGTCGCACCCATTTTTTTCAGGAACACAAATACCACCTGCGATTGCTTCGGCGCCACGCTTTAAATTCCTGCCTGCCTTTTCAGCTCGGCTGCCTTGTCCTTCTTTTCCCAAGTGAAATCCGGGTCCTCCCTTCCAAAGTGCCCGTACGCCGCTGTTTTCTGGTAAATCGGGCGGCGAAGCTTCAGGTCCTGCATTATCTGGCCGGGCTTCATCCTGAAATTCCCGCGTATCAATTCCACGATTTTTTCCTTTGAAATCTTCTCCGTGCCGAACGTGTCCACGAAAATCGAGACCGGCTCGGCAACGCCAATCACGTAGGCGAGCTGCACTTCGCAGCGGCTGGCAATGCCCGATGCCACCACGTTTTTCGCGATGTAGCGCGCCATGTAGCACGCCGAGCGGTCCACCTTGGTCGGGTCTTTCCCCGAAAAGCACCCTCCCCCGTGCGAAGCCATGCCCCCGTAGGTATCCACGATGATTTTCCTGCCCGTGACGCCCGTGTCGCCCGCCGGCCCGCCAAGCACGAACCTGCCCGTCCCGTTCACGACAATTTTCGTTTCCGGCGTGAAATATTTTCCGAGCACCGGCTTGACGAGCTTCTCCATTATGTCGTGCTTTATCCTCTCGGACGTGAGCGCCTTGCCTTCGAATTCCTCGTCGTGCTGCGTGGCTATGACCACGGTCGTGACTCGCTGCGGCTTGTGATTCTCGTCGTATTCCACGGTAACCTGCGTCTTCCCGTCGGGGCGAAGGTAAGGAATGGTTTTCTTCTTGCGCGCATCGGCAAGTCCGTGCGCGAGTTTGTGCGCGAGCGAAATTGGCAGCGGCATAAGCTCCTGCGTCTCGTCAACGGCGTAGCCGAACATGATTCCCTGGTCGCCCGCGCCGATGTCCTCCAGCTTCTCCTCTTTCACGCCCTGCGCGATGTCCGGCGACTGCGAATGTATTGAAACCAGCACGCCGCACCCTTTCGTGTCGAAATAATATTCCGGCTTGTTGTAGCCGATTTCCCCGATGACGCGCCGTATGATTCCCTCCACGTCGGCGTATCCTTTCGTCGTAACCTCCCCTGCCACGACCACCAAGCCCGTGGTGGCAAGCGCCTCCACAGCCACGTGCGAATGCGGGTCCTGCCGGATGAGGTCGTCGAGGATGGCGTCCGATATCTGGTCGCACACCTTGTCCGGATGCCCCTCTGTAACCGACTCAGAAGTGAATAAGTACGTTTTTTCTGCCATGAGAACACCTTCCGCCCGTTCTGCGCGGGCGGCGTTTATATAATCCGCTACAAACTTTATTCCTATCAGAATAAAGCGTTCGCGAACGCTTTTTTAAACCCTAATCCTCAAAGCTTTCCGCCCTCGTGGTATAACCTGGATAGCATGCGAGCTTGCGGAGCTTGAGATCGGGGTTCAAATCCCCGCGAGGGCGTTCCGATTAGCATCGCCCTCGCTGAGCGGGCTTCGCCCGCTGTCCCCGCAGCTTCGCGGAAGCCTGCGGGTCCCGCGAGGGCGTAATCCAGTTCAGCCCTCGCGGTTTGGAGCTGCGGCTCCAAAACCCGACGCTTGCGCGTCGGTCCCCGCGAGGGCGTTCCGATTAGCAACGTAATCAAATCAAATGGCAAGGTGAAACCATGAAACGCGGAAAAATGTCAGCAAGCGGAAAAAGACAGTCAAGGAAGAGGGCAAAATCCAACTGAGGACTTTGCCAGCAGTTTCTTTTTTCCGATTTCATCCCCGAGAGTCATCCTTATTGGTGCGCTCAGAGTACTGCGCCCGTATCTGTGTCTATAGTTATATTTTTAAGTATTTAGCTTCCGTATATTCCGCGTAAAACAAACAACTAGACAAATTTTCGCAAAAATTTGTCTGCATTGGAATTATAGAAATTCCAATACAACTAGAAAAGACAAGGCAGATGCAATGCAATACCGCTCGCATAACATGTTTCCCGGAACAATCGCCTTCAAGAAATTGGTGGAAGAGCGCTTTACTGGTGTGCCGCCTGAGAAGCTATCCGCCTTTTTCAAGCTTATGGACGACGAGCTTGCGCGCCTGAGCTCCAACTACGCAGAAGAAATTTTCAGAAGAGACAGGGAGCAGAGGATATCTGTCAAAATTACTGGTTCGGACATAAATGGCCTTGCGCTGGCTCTGAATAAAACCATACAGATGCCATTTTCATCCATAGTTTCGGCATATGTTGACATCGAAAACGGGGTTCCGACCGAGCTTGGAAAACGCCTTCTCATGAGCCCAGAGCTTGCCTCGGAAATAAACAGCCCGGGCTCGTTCTTTATATCACTGTTTGACAAATCTCTCAAGGGATACGGAGTCACTTTCGAGAATTTCGCGCAGTTAAGCTATGAAATATTCAACTACGCCAAATGCGGGATTGCCAACGGGCTCGTCGGGGGAAAAGCCTTGCCTTATGCCGCCCCCCTCTACTGGCTTCCTCTGGGGAACTCGCTTTTCATATACGAACTGCAGAAATTCCTTGAGAAAAACGGCGGAAATGTCACGGTCATAAACCTCGGGGCAGGTCCGGGCGCATTTGAGAAAATGATCGGCGAGATGCTTCCGGAATACGTCCGAAGGATAAACCTGATTTGCGTCGAGACGGACGATGCCAACATGCGGAGCTTGATTAAGATACTTGACGACAGGAAAAGACTTCCAAACCAACGCGTCATAAAAAAGGATTTCACCGACTCGGAAGTGCAAAAAGAAATAGAAAGGAGCATGGTTCCGTCCTCAACGGTGTTCGTGCTTGCCGGATACGCGCTCCAGCACGTTTCCCCGGGCAAAAACCGGGAGACGCTTGATTGGATGCAAAAGATTGCAAAAAGAAGCGGCGGCTATGTCCAGGTAAGCGAGGTTTCCGGGGGAGAACTCGGCGGCGGGCAGTCCCCGGTGAATCGGCTTTTCTTCAATTTTATGCCCGCATACCATCTCTTGCAGTTCCCATGCAACTCGTTTTATACCGATTCGGGCTTCAGGATGCTTTCCCCTTCCGAAGCCGAAGCGGCAGTCCAAAGTTCGCCCTCCCTTTTCATTCCCGGAACCACGCCCAAAAATGCCCGCCTCATGCTTGAGAATGGGAGTATCGCAGTATTCAGTCGCTGGATGAGGGAATCTCCAATGTAAAGCGGGTTTCTCAAACACGCATAATTTGCATCAAATCCAAGCAGAACGCAGAGATGCGGAACCGACTCAAGCTGCTGCTCGAGTGGAGCACTTGGCGGAGCGCCGCCAAGTCGCTCGTTCTGCTTGCGCCTTCGACTGAATTCATCCCCAAAGCCAAAAATCTACGTCAATCGCCTGAAACAAGCTTTATTAATTTGAATACGGAACTTAGGGCTCATGGAAACCAACCGCGTGAATTTCAAGATAGGCGGGCCGGCAGGCGCAGGAGTTGCAACAGTGGGCACGCTCTTCGCAAAATGCCTCCAGCGCGCGGGGCTCGAGGTGTTCGGCACCAACGACTATCCTTCGCTCATCAAGGGCGGGCACAATACCTATGCAGTCTCATCCGCGCCCGAGCCAGTGAATGCGCTTGTGGGAAAGCCGGACATACTAATCGCGCTTGACAGGAAATCCGTGGAAACCGACTCGCGCGAGCTTTGCTCCGGCGGCGCGCTCATCTACGACTCGAACAAAATCGCGGGCGCGGAGCAGCTTGCGGCGCGGACGGACATAATCTACATCGGCGCGCCCCTCACGAAAATGGCTGCCGATGCGGGCGGGGAAATAATGTTCAACACCGTGGCGCTCGGCGCGTCCATGGGAATATTGCAGCTTGACTTTTCCATACTCGAGAACATGATGAAGAAGATGTGGGCGCGCAAGGGCGACAAGGTCGTGCAGGCGAACATCGCAGCCGCGCGCGCCGGCTACGACTTTTCAAAAGCCGCGCTCAAGGAGCCCTTCAAGGCGAAAATAGAATTCGTGAAGCGCGAGAAAACGCTTTTCATAAACGGGAACGAGGCGTCGGTTGCAGGCGCGCTCGCGTCCGGCTGCAAGTTCGTGGCTGAATACCCGATGAGCCCTTCCTCCTCGATACTGCACCTCATGGCAGGGCACGAAATCGAATATGACGTGATAGTCAAGCAGACCGAGGATGAAATATCCGTGGCAAACATGATTGCGGGCGCGGGCTTCGCAGGCGTGCGCGCAATGACGGCAACTTCGGGCGGCGGCTTCTCGCTCATGGCAGAGGCGCTTGGCATGATGGGCATGATGGAAGTGCCGGCAGTGATATTCGAATCCCAGCGCGCAGGTCCCTCAACAGGGCTTCCCACCTACACGGACCAGGCAGACCTTCTCTTCGTGCTTCACGCCTCGCATGGCGAATTCCCCCGCGTGGTGGTCGCGCCCGGCGATGCGAAGGAATGCTACGTCGAGGCGTTCAATGCATTCAACATCGCCGAGATTTTCCAGGTTCCGGTTGTCGTGCTTCTCGACAAATATCTTTCGGAAAGCTCTTTCACGTGCGAGAACTTCTCCAAGCTCGCCCTCAAGGTGGAGCGCGGAAGGTTCATCACCGACGCGCAGCTCGCAGGCGTGCCGTTGCCTTTCAAGCGCTACGAATACACTGCAAACGGAATTTCGGCAAGAAGCATTCCCGGCCAGAAGAACGGGATGCACGTCTGCCCTAGCTACGAGCATGACGAGACCGGCTTCACTTCTGAAGATGGCGCAGAGCGCATGAAGCAGATTGACAAGCGTGCAAAAAAGCTCGCAGCCATGCCTGAAGTATTCATTGCGCCCTCGTTCCACGGCGCGTCCGAGCCGCTTGCAGACATACTGCTCATCTGCTGGGGCTCGACAAAAGGCCCTGCGCTTGAGGCGCTCAAAATACTTGAACAGAAAGGAGTGGCTGCGCGGCTCATGCACATCCGCTACGCCTCGCCGTTCCCGGCGTCCGCAGTGCTCGGTGCGCTGAAGCGCGCAAAGGGCACGCTCATCATAGAGGGAAATTCCACTGCGCAGATGCGCACGCTCATACTCGAGAAGACGGGCTATTACATAGAAAAGACGTTCCTGCGCTACGACGCGCGCCCGTTCTCGCCCGAGGAAATCGCAAGCCACGTCTGCGGCTTGCTTGGAAGAAAGCAATAAACAATGCCAAACGTGATTCCATGACATCTGTATCCGACCTCAACTCCCCGCACGCGCCAACCTGGTGCCCCGGCTGCGGCGACCTGGGCATATTAGCTTCGCTCAAGGGCGCGCTCGCCAAGCTTGGCATCCCTCAGGAGGAGACGGTTGTCGTTTCGGGAGTGGGGTGCGGAAGCAAGCTCCCGCATTTTATCAGGACATACGGCTTTGAAGGATTGCACGGGAGAAGTCTCCCTCCTGCGACGGGAATACACCTCGCGAACAACAAGCTCACGGTAATCGCGGTGGGCGGCGACGGCGACGGATACGGGATTGGCATGGCGCACTTCGTGCACACCATGCGCAGGAACGTGGACATCACCTACATTGTCCAGAACAACGAAATATACGGGCTGACAACCGGGCAGACCTCGCCCACCACGCGCAAGGGAACGAAGACAAAATCCACCCCCAACGGCGCGATAGACAAGGAAGTGAATCCCATACTCATTTCGCTTGCGGCAGGCGCAACATTCGTCGCGCGGGGGTTTGCAGGCGACATACCGCATCTTACCAACCTGATTGCGCAGGGCATTTCCCACAAGGGAATAGCGCACATAGACGTGTTCCAGCCCTGCGTGACTTGGAGAAAGGATTTGCCTTATGACCTATACCAGAAGAAAATCTACAAGCTTGAGTCGGAGGGGCACGACGTTACCGATTATCAGGCGGCAGTCGCGCGCGCGCACGAAACCGAGCGCTGGCCAATCGGCGTGTTCTACAACGTCCCGCGCCCGACCTACACTGACGAAATACCGTTCATAAAGGACTCGCCGCTCGTGAAGCACGCGATTCCCGAAAAAGTGGACATAACGAAATTCCTTGAGGAGTTCATGTAGAAAATGACCGGCATCCTGGTCTACGAATCTTTAAGAATATCGCCACTCCCCGTTTTGCGGGTGATTTTGTGGCACTCATTGTATCTACGACGGAGCGCAAAGGCGACTTGAACGTAAGCCGTGATTTTGCAAGGTGGATGGAAGATAACCTACCGCGCTGTGATTCCGTGCAGCTTTACATTGAAGAAGACGAGCTTAAGGAGCAGCTTTCGACTCTTTCAATTAAGGAAAAAAGAGAGTTTGCAAAAGACATAATTGAGTTATTGGCATCTGTGAGGCGAAGTGGTGGCGAGTTGGATGCGACAATAAGCAGATAAGCGTTTATTTCGAGGTCATACTACGAAATCCATGGTTACAGTTAAAAGGTTGAACACGAAACTTGCTCTTGGTGGCACAGTGAAATTTCCAAAAACATTGGTTCAAATCCAAGCGTTTCTTCAAAGTGATAAAGTGCAGTTGTCTGAAGCATTTGAAGACGGGAGAGTTAATGCAAGGATAAACGAGGATGAAGTAATCCGGGCAATAAGGAAAAAATTCCAGATTGATGTTCCGCGCTCACGGCATTGGTTTGATTTTTCAATCGAAGAAAATGGGGAATTTTACCCAGTCAATATCAAAATTACCGACACTACGCACGCAGATAACTTGAATTGCAAACTTGGCATATACTATGCATTGACGGGAAAAATGCCGGATTTTCCGAATGAAATATCCTGGCTCGACTACTTTGAGAAATTGAGAGCTAATATGCGGGATAATCAGAGAGATTACTACTTTCTAGTAATCAACAAGGCGGATACAACTGACATTTTCATCAATGCGTTAAAGTCTCTAGATGTATTGCAACCCAATGGGAATAACCTGCCATTCCAATGCAAATGGGATATTAACCGGACTCCGAAAGAACGGCAGTTTGAAGATGCTAAGAATTTCCTTCTCAAGGTTTTTGGGAAATCAATTCAGCAACGCAGCGAAATATATTTCATTTTCAAACGGTTGTTCAATGAATACATTAGATAAAATTTCCAGTTTGGGGCAGGTATTCACTCCACAATCAATAGTCAGCGAAATGCTTGCTCTGAAAAGAAATTCCGGAGCGGTTTTAGAGCCCTCCTGCGGAGATGGGGCGTTCCTTAAGCACTTGCCAACCGAAGCCGTAGGGATAGAAATAGACTCAACTTTCAAGGGAGAGAATGTTCTGAATATTGACTTTTTTGACTATAAAACAAATAACACGTTTGATACGATAATCGGGAATCCTCCCTACGTCCGGTTTCAGGACATTCCAGATGAAACTAGAGATAAGCTGAGTATGGAAATGTTCGATAAGCGGACAAATCTCTACATGTTTTTTATCGAGAAATGCATCCGGCACTTGAACAAGAATGGAGAGCTGATATTCATTACTCCTAGAGACTTTCTAAAGTCTACGTCTAGCATTCAACTTAACGAGTTCATCTACTCAAACGGCACAATAACTGATTTTATGGACATGGGGGACAGGAGGATTTTCGGAAATTTCACCCCAAACTGCGTAATCTGGAGATTTGAAAGGGGTAATTTCAGCAGGAAAACAAGCACCTATAAAGAATTCATACTGTCAAACGGGCAACTCATATTTGCAAATAATTTATACCCAGTAAAATTCAAGGACATCTTCTTTGTCAAGGTGGGCGCCGTCAGCGGAGCGGACGGGATATTTGAAAATGAACAAGAAGGCAATGCAGATTTTGTCTGTTCTTACACTGCAAAAACCGGAAAAACAAAAAAGATGATTTACAATGCAAAGATTCCGTATCTGGAAAGATTCAAGGAAAAGCTGATATCCCGCCGGATACGCAGATTTTCAGAGAACGATTGGTGGATGTGGGGGCGGGACTTTTTCCATAGTGAAAAGAACAGAATCTATGTGAATTGCAAAACCCGCAATTCCAATCCTTTTTTCATCCATTCAGAGAATAAATACGACGGTTCTGTTCTGGCGGTGTTTCCAAAGAACCAGAAAATTGATTTGAAAATAATTTGCGAAGAACTTAACAATGTGAATTGGCTGGAATTGGGTTTTGTCTGTGACGGGCGTTTTATCTTCAGCCAAAAGAGCTTGGAGAATAGCGTGCTTCCCGAATCATTTGCAAAATACGCAACTGCAAAAAACACACTCAATGATTTCTGACGATTTACCCAAGCTTCGCAATCTTCTGCAGCGTCTCACCGAAAACGCGCACTTCCTCCTCGTTATTGTAAACATACAGCGAAGCCCTCACCGCTCCCTGCGGCGCGCCAAGCACTCCCATCGCGGGCTGCGCGCAGAACACGCCCGAGCGCAGCGCAATTTTTGCGAGCGAGTCGCACATGAGCGCGGTCTGGTGGTGCGGCACGCCTTTCAAATTGAAGGAAACAAGCGCGCAGCGCTTTTCAGGCGAAGGATTGCCGTATATGGTGGCGCCCGACACGGCGCCAATCGCCTCTGTCAGCTTTCTCGCCATCCTGCGCTCGTGCCCCTCTACATTCTGCATTCCGATTTTAGAGAGGTAATCGCACGCCGCGCCCATCCCAATCGCGCCCGCGTAGTTCTGTATTCCCGCCTCGAATTTTTTCGGGGCTTTCTTGAACACAACCTTTTCCATGTCCACTGTTTCAATCGTCTCCCCGCCCACTATGAACGTGTCCAGCTTCTCAAGCGCCTCTGCTTTTCCCACAAGGCAGCCGATTCCAGTTGGTCCGAGCATCTTGTGCCCCGAAAACGCGAGGAAGTCCGCGCCAAGCTTTGAAAAATTGATTTTCGAGTGCGGCACGCCCTGCGCGCCATCCACCAGCACGAGCGCGCCGTTGTCGTGCGCGGCTTTCACGATTTTTTCGAGGGGCGCGCGCATTCCGGTGGTGTTCGTAGTGTGGTGTATTGCCACGAGCGCGGTCTCCCTGTTGATTTTTTCCGAGATGGAATTTTCGTCCAGCTCCCCGGCGCTGTCCGCGCCAATAATCTCCATCTTCGCAATCCCTCTTCTTCTCTGCTCCATTATCGGAAGGAGAAGCGAGTGGTGCTCAAGCGCACTCGTAACAACATTCCTGCGCTTGGAGTAGTCCAGCGAGCGGACGACAAGGTTCAGCCCCTCGGTGGTGTTCTTTGTCCACACTATTTCATCTGTCTTCGCGCCAATGAATGCAGCAACTTTCTCCCGCGCCGACTCGAACATCTCCGAGGTTTTCTTCGCAAGCGAATGCGCAGACCTTCCCGCGCAGCCTGAAACCTCCTCGTAATACTGCCGCTCTGCCTCGATGACCGCGCGCGGCTTGAGCGTGGTGCAGGCGGAGTCAAAGTAGATTGTCTTTTCCTTCTGTAGAAGCGGGAAATCCTGCCTTATCTTCTCGGCGTCCATGAGGAAATATTGAGGGGTGGGATTTTAATTCGGGCGGGTTGCGGCAGAAAAGAGAGAAAAGTTATTCCAGCGGCGAGGTGGCGCACCTTGCGCTTATCCGCCGAGCAGCCGCTTCAGCTCGGCATCGCATTCCGCTGTTGATTCGGGCCCCACGAACGGCTTGCCATTCACGAAGAAAGTGGGCGTGCCGTATATTCCGCAGTCCTGCCCCTCCTTCTGCGTCTGCTTTATGAATGCCTCGAATTTCCTTGAGGCATAGCATGCGTCAAACCCGCTCACGTTCAGGTCGTGCGCAATCCCGAGAAGCGCGACGTCTCCCTTGTCATGCACAAGCGTCTGGTTGCCGAAAAGCGCCCCCCTGTATTCCCAGTATTTGCCGCCCTCGTTCGCGCACGAAGCTGCAATGGCGGATTCCATGGAATAGGGGTGCGTGGGGATGGGGAAGGGCTTGAACACGAAATAAACCCTGTCGCCGTATTCGGCAAGCATCCGCCTCACGTGCGCCTCCGCCTCCTTCGTGTATGGGCAGGAGTAGCAGCCGAATTCGATTACCGTAACGTTCGAGGACGCGTTCCCTGCGGTGATTCCGTCAAGCGAGCCGGGCGCCTTCAAAAACGCCGTGTTCTGCAATCCGTTGTAGATGCAGAATCCGCCCTGCGGCCCGTTGCAGTTTCCGTATATCACGAAGTTTGCGAGCCCCTGCGCCACGAATAGCAAACTTATGAAAAACAGCGCGGTAAATGCGAGCGAGAACGCCTCGAAATGCCTGTTGACGAACGCAGCCGCGCGCGGCGAGAGGCGCATTATGCCCGCGATGCTCGCCGCCTTGATTTCCTCGTCCAAGCCGACGTCGCACGGGCGCAGCGTGATTTTTTTCGCCACGCATGAGAACGCGCGCGCTGCCAGCGGGCGGTACTTTGCCGAGAAGATGGAAAGGAATGCCAGCACGAAGAGGGCTACGAAACAAAGCATGCAATCAGCTCCTTATCCGGCGCTATTCGCTCTTGGATGTCACTTCCTTATCTTCACGCCTGCGCGTTTTTCCATCGCGGCAATCACGCGCTCCTCGGCAATGGCAAGCGCTGCTGCGCGCGTGTCGCCGTTCTTCGTGCGCTCAAGCACAAGGCGCGTGTTCGCGACGATTTTCTCGCGCACGAGCGAGAACATCTCCTTCTCGTTCCCGCCCTTGAATTCCACGTAGGATGAAATCACGCCGCCCGCATTCGCCACGAAGTCGGGGATGACGAGCACGCCTTTCTTCTCCAGCAAGTGCTCGATTTCGGGCTTCATCGGGATATTCGCCGCCTCGACGACGATTTTCGTCCTGACTGCCTCCACGTTCCCGACGTGCAGCACGTTCGGGCGCGCGCCCGGCACGAGCACGTCGCACTTCACTGAAAACAGATGCGCGGCATCAAGCACCTTCGCGCCCGGATATGCGGTGACCGTTCCCTTCTCCTTCTTGGTCTGCATTAGCGTGTTGTAGTCCAGCCCGCTTTCAAGATAAACAGTTCCTTTCGAGTCCGAGACCGCCACTACCTTCGCGCCCTTTTCCGTGAGGAATTTCATGGTGAAAGTGCCGACGTTCCCGAACCCCTCGATTGCAAGCGTCGCGCCGTTGAGCGGGATTTTCGCATGCTCAAGCGCCACCTCGGTGGCAAGCGCGACTCCGAATCCCGTGGAGCCAAGCTCGTGCGGCAGCCCGCCCATGCTCGAGGGCTTTCCGGTCGCGGCTTTCGGCGTGCCGATTGTATTCGCAATTATCGCCATCTCCGCCTCGCCGATGTTCATGTCCGGTCCCGGTATGTATACGCTCGGGACGAGCTGCGCTATTTTCTCCGAGAAAGCCCTCACCAGCTCCGCCTTGTTCGGCGCATTCCCCGAAGCGCGTATTCCCGACTTCGCGCCTCCAAACGGGATTCCCGCAAGCGCGTTCTTCCAGGTCATCGCGCGCGAGAGCCCGAAAACCTCCTCGGTGCCCACGTCCGGCACGAGCCGCACGCCGCCCTTTCCGGGGCCGAGCGCGGTGTTGTCCACCACGACCACACCCTGCATTTTCGTTATCGGGTCGTAAACGTGCAGAATCCTCTCAGGCCCGATTGCATCCTCGAACGTCATTTCATTACCTCCAGTTTGTGCGGCGCAAATCAATGCGCCGGCTGAATCGAAATTTCCATTTTTCCAATTAAACAAGGAAAAGAAACAAAAAGGGAACTACGCGCTTCCGGCTCCGCGGCATCTTTGCGTCTGCGGGTCGCAAGTGCTCCCGGGGCAATCCTCATCCTTGCCACAGGTAATCTTTATGCAGCGGTATGCGGATGGCGAGCGCGGGTCGGTTTCGCATCGCTCGTCGAATTTGCAGTCGCTCGACTTGCTGCAGTAGCCAACTCGCGTGTTGCATGTGTGCGCCGCGGCGTCGCACTTCTGCCAGCTGCCGCACTCGGAGTCCGAGGAGCAGAAGCCCGGCTTGCTCACGCAGCGGCGGTTGGAAACGTCGCATATCTGCCACGTTCCGCAGTCTGAAAGCGAGGAGCAAAGCCCGCGCTTTGCCTCGCACGCGTGCGTGTTGTTGTTGCAAAGCTCCCAGCTCGAGCAGTCCTCGTCGCGCTCGCAGTTGTTCGTGCCAGCCACGCAGCGGTGCGTGGATGGGTTGCAGACCTGCCATTGCGCGCAGTTGAGGTCATTGTTGCAGAATCCCGCGCGAACCACGCAGTTGTGCGCGCCCGTGTCGCAGGTCTGCCACTGGTTGCATTCAACGTCCGTGCTGCACCTGCCCGCAAGCGGCACGCAAAGGTGGGTGCCGGTGTTGCAGGTCTGCCATGCGTCGCAGTCATACTGGTTGTTGCACGTTCCCGGCTTGGGGGAGCAAACGTGGCGCGTGGGGTGGCATATCTCGCGGTCGGTGTTGCACGAGTCGTCGCTTCCGCAGAATCCCGCCTTTGGCCTGCAAGTATTGCTGTCTTCGTCGCAAAGCTGCCATCCCTCGCAATCAACGTCCTGCCTGCACTTGTCCTTGACATAAGTGCATTTGTGGTCGGTTCCCGAACAGAACTTCAGCGTGTCGTTGCATTCGCTGTCAATCCCGCAGAAGCCCGGCTTGAGCACGCACGATTTTTTAGCAACGTCGCACGATTGCCATGCCTTGCATTGCTTGTCGCTTGAGCAGCCCGACTGCCCGCAGCCGGAAAGCAGAAGCACGGACGCAAGTCCGAGCGATAGCAGAATCGTGAAAAACAAATGCGTCTTAGCCAAAACAACCACCCTTTCCTGCCAGCTTTTCAGGCGAGAAAAGTTAAAAAGGGAAGGGGAGGGCGGCACAAAATTTCCCGCAGGAGCCGATTGCACCCCGTCGGCAATAGCCGAACTTTTTGGGGAATGGAATATAAACAATTTCCAATGCAAGTGTGCCGGTGATTTTTGTGGCATCTGCAATGGCAAATTCCAATAATTCCAATATGGCTGCGCTGATAACCGCTCTGCGCGGCAAGTCTGCTGTGCTTGGCAGACCAGACAACTGCGTGCTGTCGTTGAATGAATTTACGACCGGAAAGGGCGAGCGCATCCTCGGACTTGTGCGCGCCCAGAACGGGACGGTAAGGACATATAAGCGAGAGCTTGACGGGAGCGAGGAGTGCTGCCATGTACGCGAGGAGTGCTGCCATGTACTTATGGTTGATGGCGGCAGCAAGAAAGTTGTATTCAAGAGAATAGATGAATTCCAAAGAGGCGACAAGCTGGTGAAGATAGGGACGGACTGGGGCCCCAAGCGGGAGGTAATTTCCACATATGAAGCGTTTCGCAAGAAGGTGCGCCAGAACATCTGAAGTCTTCTCCGCCCTTTTGGAATCCCAGAGATAGTTTTATAATATTTGGAATGGGAATCCGCCATATGAATATTTCCGCACTCATTCCATTCGCAATTCTGCTTTGCGCAGCTCCGATATTCGCGCTGTCGGTCTCCGCGCTCTCGCCAGTTTCGGCGGAAATTTCGCAGGGTTCGCAGCTTAGCATCGGAAATGTCGGTCCAGGTCAGACTTTTGCAGTTACCGTGGAACCGAGGGTGAGCACAGGCGGAAAATACGGCATCGGCGGCGCGTATGACCGGCTGAGCGCCACTTCGCTCCCTTCGGGCTGGACTTCCAACCCGTCCAAGCTCTACGGCAGCCCCCTGCAGGCGGAAATAACCGTTCCCAAGGACGCGAAAGACGGCGAATACAAAGTCGGGCTCGCGCTCTGGGACGAGGCGGGCGAAAACGGGCTTGGCGACAACCTCGAATTCACCGCGACAGTGCAGGTCAGCCGCGAAGTGATGGACATGAAGGTCGAGCCGCTCTACCTCTCAGTGGGCGCAGGGCAGCCCGCGCGCTACACAATCACGGTGGTCAACAAGGGAATCGCGAACGACCTTTTCACAATCGGCTCCTCAGGTGTCCGCAACTGGGAGTTCCGCAGGGCGGTTTACATCCCCTCCGGCACCTCGAAAACGCTCACGTATGAAATAGCCGGCGATGACGAGTCGGACTACAACGTGAAAATATTCGCATACTCTTCCTCAAGCGACGCCATATCCGCCGAGAGGGACGTAACCCTCCGCGTGAACACCGACCTTTTCTCCGATTACCGCGCGGTGAACCACGGCGTGCTCCTTTTCCCCTCGCCTGTCGCGCCCATCTATTTCGTTGCAGGGCTCCTCTCCAACCTCCTTCCGGCATGAGGGCTGAGGCACGGGGTGAGGACACTTGGAAAAAAAATCTCAAGCCCGCGCACATAACGCAACTTCTGCCGCGCTGGTGCAGGCAGCCACTGGCTCGCTTCCTGAATTTTCCCCTAAAAAAAGCAGCCGCACGCCAAGCCCAGCCATTTCACTTGCCGCAAAAGAGGCGGCGGCGCGCCTGCTGAAAAATCCCTCGCTTGAGCTTCAGCCCCTCAAGCAGGAAATCTGCGCAAAGCACCGCTCACAATTCCTTCGCAACTCGGACATACTTGCATTCATCCCGCGCTCACAGGCAGCGCTTCGCGCGCGGCTCCAAAAATCTCCCACCCGCACGCTCTCAGGCGTTTCGCCAATTGCGATAATGCCCCCTCCCTCGCCGTGCGGCGGCTCCTGCATTTACTGCCCCAAGGGAAAAAACGCGCCGCAGTCCTACACCGGCTACGAGCCCACGACAATGCGTGCTATACAGTGCGGCTATTCAGCGGGCAGGCAGGTTCGGGCGCGCCTCCTGCAATACAAACAGCAGGGGCACCTTGCTGACAAGTGCCACCTGATTGTGATGGGCGGCACGTTCCTCTACGGAGGCAATTCAACAGCGCGCCATCTTTTCATGAAACAGACATTCGACGCGCTCAACGGGAAGCGCTCAAGCTCGCTTCCAGCCGCACTTCGCGCAAACGAATCCGCGCGGCACAGGGCAATCGGCGTGACGTTTGAAACCCGTCCGGACTACGCGCTCGAATACCATGCAAACGAAATGCTTGCAATGGGCGGCACGCAGGTGGAGATGGGCGTGCAGGCGCTCTCGGACGAAGTTTACAAAAAAGTGCGGCGCGGGCACACGCTTGCCGATGTAACTCGCGCCACGCGCATACTCAAGGACTCTGGCTTCAAGCTCTGCTACCACATGATGCCTGGTCTTTTTTCCACCCCCTCGCAGGACGTCGGATATTTCAGGCGACTCTTTTCAGACTCGCGCTTCCAGCCAGACATGCTCAAAATTTATCCCGCGCTGGTAATCACAGGCACTGGACTGCACGCGCTTTGGAAGGCGGGAAAATTCGAGCCGTACGACACGGAGAAGGCGGCAGAGGCAATCGCGCTTGCCACAAAATACATTCCGCCCTACGTGCGCGTGCCGCGCATACAGCGTGACATACCCTCGCCCCTCGTGGCGGCAGGCGTGAAAAACTCCAACCTGCGGCAAATTGTGGATCAAAAACTTGCGGAGATGGGAGAAAAATGCAGCTGCATACGCTGCAGGGAAATTGGGAGCGCCAGCCGGAAAAACGAGGCAACCGAAAAACTCCGTCTCTCCCTCTCGCGCATTGACTACTTTGCATCAGGCGGGAAGGAAATATTCCTCTCCTTCGAGGATGAAAAGAAAGACCTGCTCGCGGGCTTCCTCCGCCTTCGAATTCCGCACGAGTCGCACAGGCGCGAAATAGACTCAAACGCGCCAGCCGCATCTGCCTATTCGTTCCAATCCGCGCCCGCAAAGGAAAGGGAAAACAGGGATGTGCCGCGAAAAAAACCCAACATCATCTCCTCCCTCGTGCGCGAGCTTCACGTCTACGGACAGGAAGCAGCTATTGGAGAAAACAATCCATTAAAGCTCCAGCACACGGGCTTGGGAAAGCGCCTCCTGCGCGAGGCGGAGCAGCTCACGAAAAAGGAATTCGGGCTCGGGAAAATCTCAGTGCTCTCAGGTCCCGGCGCGCGCGGCTATTATCGCAAGCAGGGCTACGCGCTTGACGGCGCGTACATGTCAAAGGAAATTTAGCCGCCATCAAACTTGTCCATTCGTGGAATGGCGCAAAGTTCTTTATAGATGTTAAGCGACACCACATATAGAGCCAGCAGCTTGCTTGGCTCTGAACACTTCTAAGGGCGTCTTGTATTTAAGGCTGCTGTGCGGCGTGCGATTGTATTCATGCTCAAACTGTCGCAG
>Ga0172368_10003080_pt1 | contig 20566 bp, 19 predicted proteins | sample Lak11m_FD_114540 | JGI IMG/M metagenome (GOLD analysis project Ga0172368, IMG submission 114540) | Freshwater microbial communities from Kabuno Bay, South-Kivu, Congo - kab_022012_11m | ecosystem: Environmental > Aquatic > Freshwater > Lake | place: Democratic Republic of the Congo: South-Kivu...
AGTTCTTTTTCTCCTTTTAATAATTAAGGGTTTAGTTTTAAACAGATTTTTAAAAGGCACAAGCCCGGAGATTTTAGTGGAAATTCCTCCTTATAGGATCCCGCAGGTTACTGCTGTAACGAAAAAACTCTGGATGCGTTTATCGGGTTTTCTAAAGGAGGCTTTGCCTTTAGTGCTTTTAGGCGTACTTTTTGTAAATATCCTTTATGCTCTAAGGATTATAGATTTTTTTGCTTATATCTTCGCTCCGGTTTTAACTAACCTTTGGGGGCTTCCTAAAGAAGCTATTTCTGCTTTAATAGTCGGTTTTTTAAGAAAGGATGTTGCTGTGGGCATGCTCGGGCCCCTTAATCTAACTACAAAACAACTCGTAGTCGGCTCTACAATATTATCGCTTTATTTCCCCTGCATTGCTACTTATATAGTCTTAATCAGAGAATTGGGGATTAAAGATACACTTAAAAGCACCTTTATTATGATTGCGGTTGCATTACTGGTCGGAGTATTGCTTAATTTAATTTTGATTTAATGAAAGGTAATATTTAGCAAGATACCCGTATGCGCAAGAAAATATTTTTTAGATGTTTTGCGGTTTTTCTTATCCTTCTTTTAGCTTTTCTGTCTGCAGGCGCAGAATGTCTGCACTGTCATAGCGATCGAGACTTTCATGCTGATTGTCCTGCTTGCATTTGGTTAGCGACAATCAACACGTTGGTTTTTTTGTGTATTTTTGTTTGTTTGGGCTTTTCATTGGAAACTGCTCAACGATTTTTTTATGTCAGCCCGCCTAGTTTTATCTCTAAACCTTGCCGTATACTCCAATATCTTCGCGCTCCGCCATTTCCAATCTCTTTTTCGTAGCATCTTTTCGCCAATATAATATTGTTTTTTGGAGGTGACGAATAATGAAAAAAATATTGTTTCTTATTATTGCGCTGTTTTCTTCAGCGACATGCCTCTATGCGGATTCTGGTTCTAATGAGATAGAACAACTAAAAGAAGAAGTAAGGTTGTTGAAATCTCAATTTACTGAGATGAAATCAAGCTATGAAAATAAAATTAATCAGCTTGAATCCAAAATTGAGCAGTTCTCACAGCCTGCGCCTGCCCCTGAAACAAAACCAATTCAAACTGCTCAGTCTCCCCAGACGAATTTAGGAAGGTATTTTCAGAATTTCAATCCTGATATTAGCGTGATAGGCGATTTTATTTATCATGGGACAGATAACAAAAACGATGCAGTCTGCAATCAATTTCAAATGCGTCAAGCCGAATTAGCTTTTTCTGCATCGGTCGACCCTTATGCGCGGGCAGATTTATTCCTTCATGTTGAACCGGATGGCGATGAATGGCATGTGGGTCTTTGCGAAGGGTATATGACTTTGCTCAATTTGCCTATTGAGAATTTGCAGGGCAAGGTCGGCAAATTCAAAGCCAATTTTGGAAAGGTGAATAGACTTCACCTGCACTCACTTCCCTGGGTTGATTATCCTAATATGCTCACAAACTATTTTGGTGAAGAGGGCATGAGTGAACCGGGTCTCTCGGCGAGTTATTTGATTCCTAATCCTTGGAATCAATATGCCGAATTGACCTTTGAGGTGATGAATAATCATAATTCAGCCAGCTTCGCCGGATCCCCCGGAAGAGATATGGTTTATTTAGGTCATTTAAAGAATTTCTTTGATCTTAACGAGGAGTCAACCTTAGAGCTAGGCACAAGCCTTGCGACTGGTCCCAATGATGATGGGCATGGGAAGAACAGGACGACTCTTGAAGGTATTGATCTTACCTACAAATGGAGGCCGTTAAAAGAAGGTTTATACAAATCAGTGATTTTCCAAAATGAAGTCCTTTTCAGCCAAAAAGATAATGTTGTCTATGAAGAGGGCGCGGATCCCAAGCAAGTTAATTCGTGGGGCGCTTATTCATCCCTGCAGTATCAATTTGCAAAACGCTGGTCAGCTTTTGGCAGGTATGATTTCTCAGAATTTCCAGACTATGCGAATAGACATGATAATGCATATTCAACAGGTCTGACGTTTGCGCAAAGTGAATATTGTTTTTGGAGATTACAATTTAAACATACGGATCGAGATTATGCCAAAGACAGTAATGAGGTCTGGCTGCAATGCAATTTTGGTTTAGGCCCCCATCGTAAACATGAATATTGATCATTTACGGAGGTAATCCAATGAAAAAAATAGTGTGTATTATCGGTTTGATGTTATTTTTCTTGCCGTGTTCTTACGCCCAAGAAAAAATTAACATATTGACTACTACCAGCGACTTGAAGTCTATCGCTGAATTTATCGGAGGCGATAAGGTTAAGGTTGACAGCCTGGCCAGGGGATGCCAGGACCCGCACTTTGTTGAGGCAAAACCATCTTTTATGATCAAGGCAAAAAATGCCGACCTTTTTATCCGTGTTGGCTTGGAGCTTGAGATTGGTTATGAGGAATTGATTATTGACGGCTCAAGGAATCCAAAGATAAGGATTGGCCAGCCTGGGCATCTGGATGCGTCCGAAGGTGTGCTTTTATTAGAAGTTCCCTCTGCTGTTAAGATCGACCGCTCAATGGGCGATGTGCATCCTATGGGCAACCCGCACTATTGGCTTGATCCCTTGAATGCAAAAATCATCGCTTCCAATATTGCCAACAGATTGGGAGAAATTTCACCGCAAAATAAGGATTACTTTAGAGAAAATTTAGCCGAATTCAACAGGAAAATAGACAAGAAAATGATTGAGTGGCAGGAGAAATTAAATCCTTTCAAAGGGCAGGAGATAGCCATTTATCACCGCAGTTGGCCTTACTTTGTGAATAGGTTTGGTTTGGGTATAGCTTGCGAGCTTGAGCCAAAACCCGGCATTCCTCCATCGCCCGGGCACCTCAAAGAAGTCATTAATATTATAAAGCAGAAGAATATTAAAGTTGTTCTCATGGAAGTTTTCTACGACGAAAAACCAGCTAGATTTGTGTCTGAGCAGACCGGCGTAAAGGTTGTAATCGTGCCTAACTCAGTAGGAGGCACAAAGGAAGCACAGGATTATTTTAGCCTGATGGATACGATCGTGGATAAGTTAGCCCAAGGACTTAGTTCCTGAAGGAGGAGGTGAGTATTATGCAAATGTTGATGTTGATGGCTGCGCCTTTTGCTGTATGCTTGATTCTTACAGGGATCCATTGTTATTTAGGTTTGCACATAGTTAGCCGGGGCGTGATATTCGTTGATTTAGCCCTGGCTCAGATTGCCGCTTTCGGCGCGACCTTGGCTCTTCTTTTTGGTTACGATCTCTCCAGCATACAAGCCTATATCTTCTCGCTTCTATTTACCTTTGTCGGAGCAGGAATTTTTGCCTTGGGTCGTTTCCGGGAAAAAGTTGTTCCTCAGGAGGCAATAATTGGGATAGTCTATGCGGTTTTTTCTGCGATGGCGATATTGGTTTTAGACCGCGCTCCCCATGGACACGAAGCGATGAAGGCCATGCTTGTGGGAAGCATTCTTTATGTTAATTGGCCTGAGGTAATGAAAATACTTCTGATTTATTCAACCGTTGGGGTTTTTCATTTTATCTTCCGTAAGAAATTCCTGCTTATATCGCAAGATGCGGATAAAGCGAGAAGACAGGGGCTTTCGGTTGCGCTCTGGGATTTTATTTTTTACATTACCTTTGGGTTTGTAGTCACAAGCTCCGTAAAGGTTGCTGGCGTGCTTTTGGTCTTTAGCTACCTGGTTGTTCCGGCAGCGTGCGCTATGCTTCTGACAAAGGGCGTATTAAAAAGGCTTGTGCTGGGCTGGGTTATCGGCTTTTTAGCTAGTATTTTTGGTCTATTCTTTTCGGCCAAATGGGACTTTCCGACAGGCGCGTCAGTAGTTACTTGTTTTGGTTTGGCGCTAGTCATATCCGCAGGTTTCTCATTAAGGAGTAAATTTTAAGATGAAGAGAATTGTTCATTTAGGAGCAGCAGTGGCTCTTGTGTTTATTTTAAGTTCGTGCGCTATCGCGCCAGTTAAGCCACCAACTTATCCTACAAAAGAAATTTCACCACAGCTTGCCGGGCCTATTTTAAGACAAGATATTTTTCATACTGTATCACCTGGTGAGACGCTTTGGCGAATAAGTAAGATGTATGATGTAAGCATAGAAGATATTCTGCGAGCAAATAATTTAACCAAATCTAGAGAATTGGAAATGGGGCAAAAATTAATTATTCCACAGGCAGCGCCTATAAAGCCGGTAATTCCTTTATATCGCTCAAATAAATGGAAATATATTATCATTCACCACAGCGCAACAGATGAAGGTAATGCATTGGATTTTAATGAATTGCATAAGCGTCGGGGTTGGGAAGGCATAGGATATGATTTTGTTATAGATAACGGAACCAATGGAAAAATAGATGGTCAAATTGAGGCTACGCCACGCTGGATTAAACAAGAAGATGGCGCTCATTGCAGGGCTTCGGATATGAATTCTAAAGGGATAGGGATTTGCCTGGTAGGGAATTTCAGCAAAGACAGGGTTTCCGAGAAGCAGATGGCATCACTGGTTTATTTGGCAGATGTTTTAAGGAAATATTATAAAATTCCTCAATACCGTATTGTGGGTCATGGGCAAGTCCGGGGAGCCAGGACCGAGTGTCCCGGTAAATATTTTCCCTGGGGAGATTTTAGAAACCGGCTTAAGCAATCAAATTAGCTTTCTAAAATATGGATCTTTTATCAACCATTATTCTTGGTATTATAGAAGGCGTCTCCGAGTTCTTGCCCATATCATCTACGGGGCATTTGATTTTAACAGCGCAACTTCTAAAGATTTCTCAATCAAACTTCGTTAAGAGTTTTGAAATCGCCATACAGCTGGGAGCAATTTTCTCGGTCGTTGTTTTATATTTCAAATCATTGTTAGGGAATTTGAAGATAATTAAAAGATTGATTGTAGCATTTATTCCCACAGCGATAATAGGCATCATTTTTTACAAGCTCGTCAAGCGGTTCTTGCTAGGCAATAGCCATGTAGTGCTCTGGTCATTGTTAATCGGCGGGATATTCTTAATTATATTTGAATTGTTACATCGGGAAAAGCCAAACGCGACAGATAATGTTGACTCGATATCTTATAATCAAGCCATGCTTATAGGCTTGTGTCAGTCAGTTGCGATAATTCCAGGAGTTTCACGGTCAGCTGCAACAATCATCGGAGGTCTATTGTTAGGTATAAAGAGAAAAACAATTGCTGAGTTTTCGTTTTTATTGGCTGTGCCGACTATGCTAGCAGCTACCGTGCTCGACTTATCAAAAAGTATGGATACCTTTACCTATAGCCAATTTGTAATTCTGCTTGTTGGATTTATTACTTCATTTATTGTAGCAATACTAGCTATTAAATTCCTGCTTGCGTTTATTCAAAAGCGTAGCTTTATAGCTTTTGGTATATATCGTATATTGATAGCATTATTATTTTTTGCCTTTGTGCGCTGAAAGATTAAGCATGGTGATTTCAATGAAGATTATTAAGAGAGTTGCCACAATACTGCTACTTTTAGTTTTTCTCGCAGCTTCTTTCTATCTATCTTGGCTCTCGCCGAGATACACAGTTCCAATCCTCACTTATCACGATTTTGGCTATGCCGGAATACAAGTTAGCCCTGATAATTTTACAAGGCAGATGCGTTTTATTAAAGACAAAAAGTATAATGTTATCTCGTTAGATGAATTACTTGAAGGTATAAAGAAAGGGAAGAAATTTACTCACAATAGTGTCGTTATTACCTTTGATGACGGCTATCAAGATAACTATACCTATGCTTACCCGCTCCTTAAAAAATACGGTTTCCCGGCTACAATATTTTTAATTACCAACAAGATAGGGGTAGATAGAAAGTTTTTAAATTGGGATGAAATCAAGGAAATGCAGGGGAGTAATATTTCATTCGGTGGCCACACGAAAAATCACGTTTATCTACCCGAAATAAGCAGTAAGGATATTCTGTGGGATGAGATATCCGGTTGTAAAAAGATTATTGAAGAGCATACCGGAAAACCCGTGGGATTTCTTTCTTATCCTAGAGGGGGTTTCAACGAAGAGATAAAAGCATTAGTCAAGAAAGCAAAATATAAAGGTGCTTGTGCCACTAACCGTGGGCTTGATATGCTAGACAGGAAAGATGCTTATGAATTGAATAGGATCTCCATCAGAAATCGTGATAATTCATTTAGCCTTTGGGCTAAGCTATCAGGTTATTATAATCTCTTCCGGAGGAAAAGAGAGGGTGATTAATGGCGGAGTTTAATTTTCTGCAAGAAATATGTTGACTAAATCCAATTGTCTAATATAATAATCAATTGTCTAATACATTAGACAGGAGAAGGCAATGGGAAAGAATAATAATAAGACCATAGACATATTCGCAGCTACTAATTCGCTCAAGGTGCTATCGTATCTTGCTCAGGACCCAAGTAAGGAATTCTTAGTCAGCGAAATCCAGAAAGCCACTCTTGCTAGCAGAGCCGGTGTATATTTCGCTCTTAAGGAGCTTATAAGACAGGGCCTAGTGTCGCAGGAAAGAAGAGGCAAGGTTATCTTTTATCGCATTGTCTACGATGACGCAGCCATAAAGCAGTTTAAGGTGTTGAAAAATGTGTTTTCCTTGCGTCCTATCGTAGCCAAGCTTAAATCTTTCTCGCGCAAAATTGTGCTTTACGGCAGCTATAGCCGCGGTGAAAATGACCTCTCAAGCGATATTGATTTATTTATTCTTTCAAAGGATCCTGAAGCAACAAAGGATGTGGTCTCTTCCATAAAAACCAAGCAAAAACTCCAGACTGTGATTAAAACCGCTGCTGAACTCACCAGCTTTAAAGAGAGCGAAAAAGTCTTTATGCAGGAGGTTGAGCGCGGTATAGTGCTCTGGGAGGAAAAAGGATGACCATAGAATACGATGACTGCTTAAAACGAGGCAAGATTAAGCCGTTTTCACGCGGGCCTGCCTTGGCTGCAAAGGAAATAGAAGCAGCAGAGGCAGATTTAAACCGAGCGCATAAAACCTATAGCGAAACCGACTACAAATGGGCGACTATCCAGACCTATTATTCGATGTTCCATAGCGCAAGAGCCTTGCTGTATGCTAAAAGCTTACGGGAACATAGCCATTATTGTCTGGTAGCTGCCATAAAGACTCTCTATGTTGAGACGAAGGTTATCCCAGTGTATATTCTGGAGGGTTTCCAGCAGGCTAAGACCTTAAGGGAAGAGGCTGATTATTACAACCGCTGGTCCCAGGCTGGCTGTGAAAAGCTGATCAAGCTGGCTGAGGAGTTTCTGGGGATAGCCCAGAAGACGGTCTTACCTAAGTAATAGGCTGTCAAAATAGCTGTTATTTGGGCTATTCTAGGTTTTAAGGAGCAAATTTTCACGCCTTAGCTGAGCAATAGAGTTTCGCTTGCTTTTCTCCGGCAGATAGCATACAATCTTGAAGGTTCTGTTTATTAACCAGTTCGGGCAGCCAAAATTTGCAGGATAGTCCATGCGGGTCAGTGGTTCGACGCGCCCTTTCGGGTTTGCTCAGCACAAACCAGTGAACTCTTTAGGTGGGGAAAGGTATCATTGGGCTACTGGGTAATATCGGGGGAGTTGAAGGAGAAGAATACAACTTGATCAAAATCCATTGATTAATACATGAGCATATTTGAGTCTAATGTTTTACTTGGCGCCCTAAAAAAGATTTTAAAAAATACAATCTATCGGCCCGGAACCGTCACCTTTATCTTGACAGGCCCTCTAAAAGGCTATAAATATAGGGTTACTGATAATACAGGATGGGCGCAGATTTACGGAGGATGGAAGCCAGAGGCCCAGAGAGTATTGTCTTTTTTGCTTAAACAGGGGCAGGTAGTATATGATATAGGGGCTAGCGTCGGAGTGATGGCGCTTTTGTTTTCAAGGTTAGTGGGTAACCAGGGTAAGGTGTTTGCTTTCGAACCGCTGCCCGGTAATGTTAAAGAAATAGAATCACTTAAGCTGCTTAACAAAGTCAGTAATATTTATGTTGTCAATAAAGCAATAGGCAATTATGAAGGTAAAGCCACGCTTTATTTAACCGATGATAATAACAATAATAAATTATTTTTTTCCGAAGACTCCAACGGCAAAACTATCCAATCCGACATTACTACGCTCGATAATCTGGCGCAAAATGGGCTTGAGCCAGCTAATCTTATCAAGATAGATACCTTAGGGAGCGAGTTGGAGGTGTTGGAAGGTTTCTTGAGGTCTATTAACGAACACCACCCTGCTTTTATAATTATGTTATACAAGCCCAGTAATGACGCAAAAATCGGCAGATTTTTTCAGGAGCACGGCTATAGCATCTTTAGATTGAATAACGATTTTGCCAGAAAGTTTGCTAAGCAACGCAGGCCCGTTGTTGAGATCCTGCATCCTGAAAGAGGATGGCCTGCGCCCGAGGGAACCTGGGGGCATATCCTGGCTCTTCATCTCGACAGGCATAGTAAGATCATTGATTCATTGCGCTCTAGCAGACCATTTAACCAATAGCGGTATTTTATAAAGATTTTCAGGAATATTCATATATTTTGCGCGAGGATGGCGGAATGGCAGACGCGACAGTTTGAGGGGCTGTTGGGCGATGAGCCTGTGAGGGTTCAACTCCCTCTCCTCGCATAAAATAAAAAACCCGTCTCTAAAAGGCAATTATTAATCTCTGCTTTAAAAGGGACGGGTTTTGTTTTTAGACTACTCTACGTTTATCTTTGACGTAATTACTTCTTTCTAGTTGTTTGGCATATCCTTTTAACTCTGCACCGATTTCCCCTATTTGCGCTACGTGGTCAATCTTGCGCGTTTCGTTGGTTACTACCCCGATGGAAATAGAGATTAAGGGGACTTTTTGTTCCTGTTTTTTTCGGTTATGGGCAATAATATAACCATTCTTCCTGTCTGCGGGATTATAGAAAGAAGGGGAGGTCTTTTCGAAGTCAGCAATGATATTTTTACAGAGGTTATCCGATGCCGAGGGGGTAGTTACGACCACGAAATCGTCCCCTCCGATGTGGCCGATGAAATCATCGGGGTTGCCGTATTGCTGGGTATTGCGGATGATGATGCGGGCAGTTTCCCGGATCACCTCATCACCGTGTTCAAAACCGTAGGTATCGTTATAAGCCTTAAACTTATCTAAATCGAGATAGCAGACCGCAAATAGCTTTTTATTTTCCAGGTGGCAGGTGAGTTCGTTTAAAATCGAGACATTTCCCGGCAGGCGGGTGAGGGGGTTTGCTTCTAAATCCCTTTCCGTGCGCCGGACAATCATGCGGATGCGCGCCAAGAGTTCCTTAGGCTCAAACGGCTTAACGATATAATCATCTGCCCCGGCGTCAATACCGTCAATCTTATCGCTGATTTCTCCTTTGCCGGTAACCATGATGATCGGCAAGTGCCTTAAAAGCAGGTCTTTTTTTATCTCTAAACAGACGCGCCGGCCGTCGAGTTTAGGCATTTTATAATCCAATAGCACCAGGTCGAAAGGCTTGCTATAGATAATTTTTAAAGCCTCTTCCCCGTCTTTTGCCTCGGATACTTCGTAGTTCTCTTCGGCAAGAGTCAATTTCAATACGTCCCTGATATCCGGGTCATCGTCGACAACAAGAATCTTTACAGCCATCGTCTTTAGTTATTTGCGGGTAGAGTGAAGCTAAAGGTTGACCCTTGGTCAACCTTGCTTGTTAACCAGATTTTCCCGTTATGCGCCTCTACTATATTTTTCACTAATGCCAAACCTAACCCTGTGCCTTTACTTTGTTGGTTAATAGGATTATCAACGCGGTAAAATTCCTGGAATAACCCCGCTTGCTCTTTTTCGCTCATCCCGCAACCGGTATCGCTGATATTGATTTGTATATCCTGGTTTACTTTTTGAGTGCTGATAATGATTTTACCGCCAGGTGGGGTAAATTTGATGGCGTTATTGATCAGGTTGATAAAGACGCGCCTGATCTGATTATGGTCTGCAGCGGCCGCCGGAAGATCCTTGGCTATATCAACGGTGAGCGTAATCTGCTTATCCTTGATCTGCACCGATAATAAATCAGCGGCTTCCTCGATCATTTTATTTAACTCCAGCGGTTCTTTTTTCATGGTCATCCTGCCGCTCTCGATACGCGCGATATCGAGGAGGTCATTGATGAACTGCACCAGTTCGTCGCTGTGCCGATTGATTTTTTCCAGGCGCAGGCGCACATCTTCGGGCAGGGAGCCGAGCTTTCCGGTTAGCAGTATCGAGGCGTAGCCTTTGATCGAGGTCAAGGGGGTCCTCAACTCATGGGATACGCTGGAGACAAAGTCTGTTTTGCGTTTGTTGATTTTTTTTACCTCCTCCAGCGCCAGGGTCAGCTCTTGGGTCCTCTCCGTAACTTTCTTTTCCAACTCCTGGTGCGCGCGCCAGGTCTTTTCAAAAAGCCGGGCATTTTCCAGGGCCTGGCCCAACTGGTTAGCTAAAACTGCAATTATCTCCTCATCCCCCTCATTAATCAGGCTGTCTGAATGCTCTTTCCCTACGAAGAGAAAGCCCTGGTTTCCTTCGTTGGGCCTGACACTAGAGATGATGAAATCATGAACCCCGAAAAGATGGTTTATCTTATCCCGGGATGACTGATTCTCCGGAGATTTTATCGCCGCTTTTATCAGATAAGAATAAAATTCTTTATTTGATTCCACAAAAGATTTTATTTTGACGATATCTTCTTCCGTATAGCCGATATTAAGGTAGAGGATGAACTTTTTTGCCTCGGCAGCATAAAGAAACCCGCAGGCCTTATCGAATCCCAGGTCTTCCAGATAGTCGGCGCTGATCAGTTTGAATATCTGGTTTTCATCCAGGGTCGTGCCGATCGTCCGGGAGATCCTTTGCAGGGCATAAAGGCTGTTGATTTTTTTGTCTAATTCCTCCTGGATTTTATTCAACTCCAAATCAGTGCGCACGACTAACTTGGCTTGTTCATCCATCTCTTCCAGCGCCTTCTTAAGATTGGTAACCTCCAGCTGTGTTTGTCTCAGGGCAGTCATTTTTAAAAATAGAAACACTGCCAGCATTATACTGCCGGATATGACGATTAATGCCAATAAGGGCATGATATATCCAGGGTCCAAGATGTTCATTTGTTATTCTCCTACACCTAAGATGATGATGGTCTGGTTATGGAAATAGGTTTTACCTCCGTAATTAAGCGTTTTGACCGGGCCTTGCTCTCCGTAAGTATAGAGCCCGATGACTGGCGTGCCTTCGTCAAATCCGCCCTTGATCACCTCTAGCTCTTTATTTACCTGCCTGCCTAATAAGGTATAGCGCGATACGGATTCGAAGACTAATATAAACCTGCAGGTTGCCCCGCGCAAGCCTTTTTTTACCTCTTCTATCGCTTGCTGTGTGGCGTCAAGGCAGGATTCCTTGGTCCCGATCATTAATCTAATCTGGCTGTCCTGCGCAACGTCCCCCTGACAGATAAGCGAACCGTCATCGCCGACGGCAGTGATATTCCTCAGCAGGTATTCATCATGCCCATCAAGGTATATCCCTAACGGATAAAGTATAGAGATACGCTTTAATTCCTGTTTGAGTTTAGCTGCATCGCAGGCAAAATAATCTTCGTACATCTTGGCTGCCGGGGCATGGTCTATTTCATGCACGACATTGCCGTTTGAGCTGGTTACTAGATGCGGTTTGCCCAAAGGTTGCCATCCGTGCTTAACCCCTAAGCCGAAAGCGAATTTACCCCCCCAGAGCATGCCGCAGGCAGCATTATTGAGCGTCTCCTGGTTAAAATATACATATGTCTTTTGAAAGGAGAGCTTATCTGAGGCTGAGGCGCCGGCTAAGGGGAAGCTGCTGCCCAGCCTGTATTGGATACCGGTGAGTAATTGTGAACTCTTGGGGATTAATCCGTCGGAGAATATGACGCTTAAAATGCGGGGAGGCTCCTTAAACCCGTGCAATAATTTTTCTCCCAGTTCCTCCCCGGCGGCAATAACCGATTTCCCGGAGACATCCGCGGTTAGTGCGGTATTAAAATAGACATGCTTGGGCAGGCTAATAAGCATAATCGCTAATCCGTGTTTAAATATGCCGCCGCTGGAAATGACTGCCAGGCTGCTACAGCCTATGATCGGGATATTCCCTAAAAAACCAGCGAGGATCTTGGGAAGGTTGACATAGGAGAATTCGATAGAGCTAAAGATAATGGCCAGGTCAATCTTTTGAGCGCCGAGCGGTTTCTTAGCGCGCTCAACTGCATCCCTGGCAGCCTTTAAGTGGTCCCTGTCTGAGCTAAAACCCAAACCCGCCTTTATGGACATCGCGTTTAGTAATTAGTAGGTATTATGTAAGAACGGTATCTTGAAAATTAAACTGACGCACGCCGCCTGATTTTTATAAAACCAGTATATAATGTAAAGCTGAGAGGGTCAATAAAATTATTGACTAAAGGACCCTATATAGTAGAATAAGGTTAAGTTTTTTAGAGCGAGAGGAAAAATATGGCCTCATCGTCTAGCCTGGTCTAGGACGGATGGTTCTCAGCCATTAAACACCGGTTCAAATCCGGTTGGGGCTAATAAGTTTTATAAGCATCTCGGATTTAACGGGGAAATTTAATTCCGAGCATCAAACGTTTATTTCTCGTAGATGCCAGGGATAAAGGAGGTTTATTTGAAAGGATATCTTAATAGCCTGAGATTTAGCCTCACCTTGATCATTGCCTCTTTGATTATTGGAATTTCTATCGTTTTAGCCGCAAGGATACTCGGCGAGGCGATCATTACAAAAGAGATCATTGCCGCAAGAATCCTGACGGGAAAGATGAATTTAGCCAAAGGCAGGGAATTTCTACCGCAAGAGAGAATAAAACCCGGGAGTCAGGTTGTCAAAGGAGTGACTACCGGAAGCAATTCTTTAAAAGGCAATCCCAATGCCCCGGTTTTAATGGTTGAATTCAGCGATTTCCAATGCCCATTTTCCAGGAGGTTCTACGAGGAGAAATTCCCTAAATTAGACAAAGAATATATCGCAACCGGAAAACTTAAATTTGCCTATCGGGACTTTCCCTTGGCTTTTCATCCTTTAGCTAAACTGGCAGCTACGGGTGCCCGTTGCGCAACTAGGCAGAATAGATACTGGCAGATGTTTGATAAATTAAGCCTTTCTAGCTCGTTAGATCCGGAGATGATCCAGAGGTATGCCAAAGAGCTAAATTTAGATATAAAAGCCTTTAATTCTTGCTTAAATAGTCAAGAAACAAAAGAGGAAGTGGAAAAAGATTTAAAAGAAGGGTCGAGATTCGGCGTTAGGGGGACCCCGGCCTTTTTTATCAACGGCCGTTTTGTAAGCGGCAATCTGGACTACGAAGTTTTTAAAGGAATAATCGAGGAGGAGCTTAAAAAAAGTAAAAAATAAAAATATCCTTGCAATTTAAGGTACTTTATGATAAAAATGTAAAAAGGAGGGACGATGCAAAAGCACTTAGGATTTTTAAAGATTGCCAGTATCATCGTTAAGGTAGTTGCTTGGCTTTCCTTGTTCCTGGGGGCACTTGGGGGGATCTCAATTATCTCGGGGCTGGTTCCTAATAACCCGCGCTGGTTCGGGCTCATAATATTATCGGTTTATATTTTCTCTTTTTTCTTTCTTTACCTGGTTGCCAAATTGGCGGATTTAGTAGCTCAAATCATCAGCGAGATTGAGCTTAAGAAATAGGATACCGTAAAGGGGGTTAAAATGCGCAAGTTTTTATTTTACTCAATGGGTTTTTTGTTGATTTTTCTCGTCGGCTGTGATAAGATCGATTTTCTTAAGCCCAAAAAAACTCCTGAACAACAATCCGCAGCTCCTATTATGCCCGTAGCCAAAGGCACGGTGATCGCCAAGGTCAATAATATGCCGATCACTTTAGAGGAGCTAAATCAGGAAGTTGAAGCCTACAATTCCATGGTCTCCGCCGATAAGCCGGAGGCAAAAATCACTACCCGCGAGCAAAAGATCAATTACCTAAAAACCGAAATGGTGCGCAGGCTGCTGCTCTATCAGAATGCTTTAGACCAGAGGCTGGATAAAAAAGAAGAAGTAGTACAGGGCTTAGAGAAAACAAAACAGGACCTTTTAGTTATGGCGTTATTGCGCCAGGAGGCAGATAAGATAGAGGTGACCTCTAAAGAAATCGAAGATTATTATAATACTTATAAAGAACAACTCAAAGAGCCGGAGCAAAGGCAGATCTTAGAGATCGCCGTTCCTAACGAACAGGAAGCCAAGGAAATACTTATACAGTTATTACAGGGTGGGGATTTCACTGCTCTGGCCAGGGAGAGGTCCAAAGCAGCAAGCGCCAAGAGCGGGGGAAATTTAGGGTTTATTCAAAAAAGGCAGAAGCCTGCCCAGTTTGACGAGGTGGCTTTTTCTGACGCGCTGGAAGTCGGCAAGACCAGCAATATTTTTAAAGGGCCCGACGGATTATATTATATCCTGAAACTGGAAGCCAAAAGCGGCGGGCAGCAGAAATCCCTATCGGAGTTATGGGATGATATCAAAAGAGGGCTATTATTCCTGAAGCAGCAGCAAAAAATAGAGGATTTACTCGGGAAGCTCTCCCGCGATTCAAAAATAGAAATCTCGGAGGGTCAGATAAAATAAGTTTTTCAATTAGCCCAGGAGGGCTTAAAGCCCAATGCAAAAACAAAAAATTATTTTAATCATTGGCGTCATCCTCGGTTTAGCCGCGGTTTTTATGGTAAATACCTATCTTGACCAGCAGCGCCGCCTGATGCAGGAGCAGGCCAAGGAGGCGGTTTCGGAAATTCAGGCCAAACAATCGGTAGTTTTAATCGCCAAACAGGACCTTCCTAAAGGCACGGTTATTGACGCTGCAATGGTCGGGACAAAAGTAGTTCCTCCTGAATATATCCAGCCCCAGGCCGCCACCTCTTTGGATCGCATAGTAGGAATGGTTACTGTCGCCTCCATTGTCAAGGATGAGCAGATTACTTTGGCTAAGCTTTCGGTCCTACAGCACCGGGGCGGGCTTGCCGAACGCACCCCCGTCGGCAAAAGGGCGATTACGATTAACGTGGATAGCATATCTTCTTTGGCTGGCGGAATGATTAAGCCCGGAGATTACGTAGACGTTATTTCGGTGATACCTACTCCGATGCAAACCGCTGACGGCAAACAGGTAATGCAGGAAATTGCCGTTCCGGTTTTTCAGAATGTATTGGTTTTAGCCGTAGGCCAGAATACCGGAGAAGTCTATGCTACTAGCGAAGGCAGATACAAGCAGGCAGACGCAGCCAGCACTGCCCCTTCCTCGCTGATTACCTTTGCCCTTACTTCTCAAGAGGCAAATATGCTTATTTTTCTGCAGGAACGCAGCAAGATCCGCCTGGTTTTACGTTCGCCCGCAGATCCTAAGGTAGAAGCAGTGCAGCCAGCTAGCTGGGATACGCTATTTCAATACCTTATGCCGAATATGGCCCAGCAACAGCCAGCTGGCAGCGATACCAAAGGCCCGGCAACAGAAGGCCCTTATGTAGAGATCTACCGTGGCTTAAATAAGGAGAGAGTCCCTTTATCCAAATAAAGGAGTAATGATAATGAAGAAATTATGCGCGAAGGTAGGCTTACTTTTTTTGCTGGTGGCAGTAGCCTGTTTAAAAATATCCGCTTCTGAGCCCGAGGGTAATGACGGAGAACTTAGGTTATATACCGGGGAAACTAAAGTTTTGCAGGTGAGTAACCCTACTCGCATCGTAATCGGCAATCCTGCGGTTATCGACGTAGCCAATGTGGGCAAAAATGACTTGATGATTAACCCGAAAGGCCCGGGTAAGACCACATTGATTATCTGGGATAATTTTGGCGAGAAATCATACCTGGTGCAGGTAGCCAGGGAGGATTTACGCGATATCAAGGAGAGGGTTGACAACTTATTAGAGACGCTTAAGATCGCAGGGGTATATACGCAGGCAGTGGATGAGGAGGGCAAGGTTTTGCTTTTAGGGAGCGTGAAGACTCCTCAGGCCCGGGAGAGGATTTTTGTTGCCCTTTCTACCCTTAAAGACAGAGTAGTTGATCTGATTGAAGTAAAAGAGGAGGAGGCAGTCGTAGAGATCGACGTGCAGGTCCTTGAATTAGATAAGGATGCCACCAATACCTTGGGTTTTACCTGGCCAGGAGCGCTTAATATGATTGAAAAAGGCTCTCCGGGAATCTCCGCTGTCGGGACCAAATGGTCCACCTTATTTAGGGTATTGGATGTGCAGCGCGGAACCGCTGACGGCGCTGACCCCTTTACCCTCAAATTAGACCTATTAGTCCAGGAGGGCAAGGCAAGGATACTTTCCCGCCCCAGGCTTGCCTGTCAGAGCGGCAAGGAGGCAGAGCTGTTGGTAGGAGGGGAGAAACCCATACTGACTACGGAGGTGGTGCAAAATGCGGGCACAGGCACTAATGTCGAATATAAAGAATACGGAATCAAGCTGAATATTAAGCCAGTGGTCAACCCTGACAACCGCATAAAATTAGCCTTGAAAGTAGAAGTGAGCGATGTAGGTACTGCCGAGACTTTAGGTACTTCTACCCAGACCACTGCTAAAGCCTACCCGCTGGTTAAGAGAAATGCTTCTACGGAATTATTCCTTGATAACGGTCAGATGCTGGCTATTGGTGGATTAATCAGGCAGAAGACCGAAGAAGAGATACGCAAGGTGCCATGGCTAGGGGATGTGCCGGTATTAGGGGCTTTCTTTAGAAAAAAGATTTCTAAGTCCGGAGGCGGATACGGAGAGAAGGGCGATACAGAGTTATTCATTACTTTAACCCCGCGCATAGTCACGCCCATGGATCAGGAAGCCAAACCTCCTAAGCAGGAAGCCATAGAGATTGCTCCTGATAAGGGCCACGCAGGTGGGGTAAATGCCGGAATTAGCCTTGAGCAGGATAGCCCGGCCACTGGTACGCCGGTTCCCGAAAAAGCAGTGGATCCGGTTTTAGAATATGCGGGTATTGTGCAAAAAAATATATTAAAGAATTTAACCTATCCTGCCGATGCCAAGCCTGCGAATATGAAAGGCGCGCTTAAGCTCGGCCTGCACATAGATTATACCGGCAAGCTTCTGGAATCTGCCATCAAAGAATCATCCGGTTATAAAATATTGGATGACCAGGCGTTATCCGTGGCTAAGGGAATCGGCTCTTTCCCTCCTTTCCCAGACTCTATCGATAAAGACGACCTCTGGATAGAAATCCCGATAGTTTATCATCCCGATTAATTATGGCTAAGAAGATTGTTATTTTTAGCGCTAAGGGCGGGGTTGGCAAGACACTCATCGCTACTAACTTAGCAGTAAGTTTAGCGAAAAACGAGAAGCAGAAAACCCTGCTTTTGGATATGGATACGCAGATAGCCGGGGATATTGCGATCATGCTTGGCTCGACTCCTAAGAAAACCATGATCGACTTAATTACCCTGCTTAAGGCACAAAGCGAGGATTTCAGGAAGGAAGATTTTTTAGCGCACCATTCGTCAGGTCTTGATTTCCTGCCGGTATTTTTTAACCCCACGCAATTCTCTGCTTTTGACCACGCCAAGATTAGGGAAGTTGTTGATTTATTCGACAGCGAATACGATTATATCATCGTCGATAACGGCAACACCTTCAACGAAATATCCCTCTCCGTATTAAACCAGGCCAATCTTATCTTATTGCCCCTTACTCCTGATGCCCTATCCATCTATAATACCAAGTGGCTGCTGGATACCCTGCAGCTTTTGCATTTTCCTTTAGAGATGGTCAAGCTTGTTTTAAGCCGGGCAGAGTCCCTCTCTAGCATAAGCTGGCAGGAGGTCAGGGTTAATTTTCCGATGGTGGATATGATCTCGCGCATCCCTTCTGACGGCAGGGCAGCGGGCCAGGCGATCAATAAAGAGGTGCCGCTGGTGATAGACAACCCCAAGGCGAAAATTACCCAAGCTATCCAAAAATTAGCCGGGCTCTTGGTCAGCGAAGAGAGATTTTATATTACGCATAAGACTTTGGTGGATTTAACGGTCAAGGATAAGCCGCTTCAGAAGAGCGGTATCTTGTGGCTGGAGGAGGGGTTGGTTGAGCCCCAACAGGAAACCACGGCCCCGGAAAAATTAAATAAAATCGCCCTGCTTAAACGCCGGATCCATAACCGCCTGATCGGTGAGCTCAATATCAAAAGGATTGACCTTAAGGTATTCAGCGACGAGAAAAAGATGCGCGATTTAAAGAAGCGCGCCGAAATCATGGTGGCTAATTTCTTGACCGAAGAAACCGGAAGTTTTATCTCTTCGCCAGAGGCAAGAAAACAGCTGGTGCGGGATATCCTTGATGAGGCCTTGGGCTTAGGCCCGCTGGAGGAATTTCTCGCTGATTCCACTATCACCGATATCATGGTTAATAATAAAGACGAGATCTATATCGAGCGCCAGGGGAAGATTTACCTGACCAATAAAAAATTTACTACTAACGAATATGTCCGGACGGTAATTGAACGTATCCTTGCCCCGATCGGCAGGCGCATTGACGAGTCTGTGCCGATGGTGGACGCCCGGCTTGCCGATGGCTCGCGCGTAAATGCGATTATCCCCCCGCTTTCTTTGACCGGGCCGTCTTTGACCATCAGGAAATTCAGGAAAGAGCGGTTCGAAGTAGAGGAACTGGTAAAGATCAGGACATTAAATAGCGCTATAGCGGAATTTTTAAAGGCCTGCGTGCTCTCCCGCCAGAATATTATTGTTTCAGGGGGCACTGGGTCAGGCAAGACCACGATGCTCAATATCCTTTCTTCGTTTATACTGGACAACGAGCGGATTGTTACCTTAGAGGATGCCGCAGAGCTCAGGTTAAGCCAGGAGCACTGGGTGAGGCTGGAGTCGCGTTCGGCGAATATAGAAGGCAAAGGAGCGGTTACTATCAGGGATTTATTCAGGAATACCCTGCGCATGCGGCCGGACAGGATTATCATCGGAGAGTGCCGCGGGGTGGAGACTTTGGATATGCTTCAGGCGATGAATACCGGCCACGACGGCTCAATGACTACCATTCACGCCAATTCTACGCAGGATGCCCTGGTCCGGCTGGACTCGATGATTTTAATGTCCGGGGTAGAATTGCCGATCAGGGCAATCAGGGAGATGGTTGCCTCTGCCATTAACCTGATTATCCACACTGCCCGGCTTTCCGACGGTTCGCGCAAGATTATCCAGATTACCGAAGTTACCGGGATGAAAGATGAGGTGCACGTTAACCTTAAGGATATTTTTTACTTTAACCAGACCGGCACAGGCAATGACGGCGAGGTCTTGGGCGATTTTCGCGCCACCGGCTATATCCCCTCCTTTATCGAAGATATGAAAGTAAAAGGTATCGGGCTCTCCGAAACCATCTTCAAATCCCAATGAGGATCATCAATCAAAGCAAAAATTGCCCCTTAGCCGAAGAAGCGGTTATGGCCGAGACTTTTTTTAAAAGATGCCAAGGGCTTCTAGGTAAAAAAATCCTTCCTGCCGGCCAAGCCCTGGTATTAAAGCCCTGTAATAGCGTGCATACTTTTTTTATGCGTTTTTCCATTGATGTCGCCTTTATTGATAAGGATAATAAGGTAGTCAAGATAATACCAGCTATTCCTCCCTTTCGGATTACCCCGATATATTTCAATGCGCATTTTGCGATTGAATTCCCCGCCGGCACTTTAGGGGCCGCTAACCTTAAAGAGCAGGACACAATAGAACTCGTCCACTAGTAACCCCTCCTCCTAAGCAAGGCCCGATCTTCAACCTTACAAGACCCGGCCTTATGAAGCTATGCGCTAATCTTAAGACCGGGTCTTGGTATTTATAAAAAACTCGGCGATGCGGCATGTCGGGCCTCTTACATTTAGAGGCTTGAGAGCCAACAAAAATTTTGGCAGTGTTAGATTTTAGCACCCTGCGCGTCTATTATAGCAGAAAGGAGGCCCGAAATGCCTAATTCAGTTGCAGCAGAAATCATAGCTGCAAAGATTTTAATTATAAGAGATAAGAGGGTTATATTAGATACCGATTTAGCTGTGCTTTACGGTACAAAAACAGGTCGATTAAATGAGCAGGTACGTAGAAATATTAAACGGTTCCCCGAAGATTTTATGTTTCAGCTTACCAAAGGAGAGGTTCTAAACTTGAAATCGCATTTTGCGACTTCAAATTGGGGTGGCGTAAGGAAGCTACCTCGGGTCTTTACTCAAGAAGGCGTAGCTATGCTCTCAAGTGTTTTAAACAGCGAGCGCGCAATTATGGTAAATATACAGATTATGCGCGCATTCGTACAGTTACGAAGGATACTTCTAACCAACAGAGATCTTAAGCGTAAAATTGAAGAAATGGAAAAGAAATATGATAAACAGTTTTTGATAGTGTTCAAGGCGATTAAGGAGCTTTTGGACGCGCCTCCAATTAAGAAAAAGCCGCCGATCGGATTTCGTACTTACGAGGC
>Ga0172368_10003081_pt1 | contig 20561 bp, 21 predicted proteins | sample Lak11m_FD_114540 | JGI IMG/M metagenome (GOLD analysis project Ga0172368, IMG submission 114540) | Freshwater microbial communities from Kabuno Bay, South-Kivu, Congo - kab_022012_11m | ecosystem: Environmental > Aquatic > Freshwater > Lake | place: Democratic Republic of the Congo: South-Kivu...
AAGCGTTGGTTTGGTTGGGGTGTCGCGCAACGGCGCGACGACCGGATTGAAACCGCAGTAAATTGTGCAAATGTATTGCACAACTTGTTCAATCTGAGTTTACCCTAATTCTGTCCCACAGCCAGATAGGGGAAAAACTAGAAAAACAAAGCCAACCCCAATTCACCTTCGCATGTATTACCGCGAGTACGACATCGCTATCAGTCCCTTTCAAGCACAGTTGATCCACGAAGTCATGTGCCGCCAGGTCCGGAAGGCGGCCGGCGAGGCGATGAGAAGCATCTTCGTCGTCTTTGAAGGCGGCACGGGCAAGGGGTATTTCCGCCGCGACGACTTCCGCACCGTAGGCGATTCGCTGGTCCAGAAGATCGTAGACGGCCAGCTGCATCCCAACCTGCTTAAAGGCCGCTTCGAGCGCGAAATCCGGCCCTTGTTCGAAGTGGTGCGACAAAACCCGGCGGAAATGGACGACGCCCAACTGGCCGCCTCGGTGGAAATGTTCTCCGACGTGTTCAAGGCCAGCTACGTCGGCGGCGTCATCCCCTTCTTGGCCGCCTTTTCGCTTGAAGAAGCCGCGGCGCAGTCCTTGAAAGAAGACGTCGGCGCCGCCAAAGTCGCGGAATACTTCCAAACCCTTGCCGCGCCCACCGGGCCGTCCTGGGACGCCCTGGAGTGGTACGACTTGTCCCGCATCAAGGACGGCGACGACCTGCCGTTCCATGCGCAGTTGTGGAAGTGGCTGGCGTACAACTACGAAAGCGGCAGCCTCCCGTTGGAACACTTCCAAGACCGCTGGCCGGAGGCCATCGCCGACCGCCCTAAAGCGCCTTGGAACCGGATCCACCACGGCCTGCTCAAGAAAGAGGAATTGGAGCGCAAACTCAAGTTGTCGCGCAAGACCCGCATCCTGTTCGACGCCATCGGCGACTTGGTCTACTTCAAAGAGTACCGCAAAGGCCTGCAGAGCCAGGCATTGTGCTATTTCGAGCCTTTTTTGCGCCAATCCGCCAAGCGCCTCGCGTTGAGCTTCAACCAAATCAAGTTTCTCACGCCGGACGAAATCGTCAACGGCCTCAAAGCAAGCGCCCTGCCGGAAGACCTGGCCGAACGCACGACGTTCTGCGTACTGGTCCAGAACCAGGAAACCACGCGCCTGCTTTCCGGAGCGCAGGCCAAACGCTATTACGAGGAAGCTCCGCGCGAGGACAAGAACCTGGGCAAAATCCAGGAACTCAAGGGCTTCTGCGCCAATGCCGGCCGAGCCGTTGGGCCGGCCCGCGTCATCCGCAGCCCCGCCGACCTACCCAAGATGAAAGCCGACGACATCCTCGTCTCTCCCATGACAACGCCCGAACTGGTGCCGGCCATGAAGCTGGCCGCCGGCATCGTGACGGACACCGGCGGCATCACGTGCCACGCCGCCATCGTTTCCCGCGAATTGAACAAGCCATGCCTCATCGGGACTCACCACGCGACACGAGTTTTCAAGGACGGCGACATCTTGGAAGTCGACGCCACGGCAGGCACGGTCAGGAAGCAAGCTAAATAGCCGCCGCAACCTGAGTATGCCGATGAAAACGTTTGGAATCATCGGTTTCGGTAATTTTGGAAGATTCGTCGCCGGCCACCTCAAGCTCCACTTCGACGTTTGCGTCTTCGATGCCGGCGACATCAAGGCCGAAGCCAGGAAAATCGGCGTCAAAACCGCCACTCTTGAACAAGCCGCCGGTTGCGACGTCGTGCTGTTGTGCGTGCCGGTCCAAAATCTTGAAGACGCCTTGGCAAAAATCAAGACCCACGTCAAGGTCCGCGCGCTGGTCGTAGACGTCTGCTCGGTCAAGCAAAAACCTGCCGGCCTAATGGAAAAAATCCTCCCAAAAACCGTTCAAATCATCGGCACCCACCCTCTCTTCGGTCCGCAAAGCGGCAAAAACGGCATCGAGGGGATGCAGATCGTCGTCTGCCCGGTGCGTGCGGACAAAGAAATGCTTGAAAAGGCCGAAGCATTCCTCCATGAAAAACTGAGTCTTGACGTCATCGAAATGACGCCGGAAGAGCATGACAATTGGATGGCCAAGACACAGGCCGTGGCGCATTACGTCGGCCGGGCCGCCAAGGAACTGGACCTTCCCAAAGCCCCGTTCAAACTGGCCACGTACGACGCCCTTTTGGCCCTACGGGACTTGGTCCAAGACGACTCGGACGCCTTGTTCAAAACAATCCAGAACGAGAACCCGGCGACAAAGAAGGAACGTCGGCGCGTGCGGGAAAAAATGGACGAAATCGAGACGATGTTGAGCAGCCCATGATGAAGCCGGTTCTGCGACCCGAGGAAAAGCCGTACGCCGAAGCACTCCGAAAATGCCTCAAGTCATCGGCGGGCAAAGCCATTTCCTTTCCATCCCCATCGGGGGCGGTGATGTTCTTCTCGAAAAAAAATGATGCCGACACTTTGGAAAACCGCCTGACGCAGATCGAAAACGAGTTCTTGGAGGAAGACGCCGATGCCAAAAAGGACAATCCGAAAAGCGCATTTCAGTTCAAGAACCGGCAGGATTTCGTGAATTATGAAGTCTATCATGGAGCCGGAGTGCATGAGACGCTCTTCGGCGAGAAACTCAAGTACGCCGGGCCCTTCGCCGTCCACCTGCGCTTCACGAATCCCCGGATAGGGTGGCACGTCTGGTCCGCCATCCACCCCAAACGACCCCGCCGCCTGATTGAATGGACCTTGCCGATGGCCGATGCATTCGAACGCGAAGCTGCCCCTAAGGATTTGGAAAGTTTAGAAGAGCTCAAGGAAATCCATCGGGCACTGGCGGAAGTCAAACAGGCGACACGGAACCACCTGGAGCAACGCTTGGATGCCATCGGAATCGGCATGCCCAGTTCCCAAGTATCGGAATTGGAGGCCAAGGAAAAGGAATACGAACGCAAACGGCGCAAATTCATTTCCAAGACTACGGCGCTCAATGCCGGAACCGCCGCGGCGCTGGGCTGGGGGGCGTCATCCTTGGGCTTGTTCGCGGCCCTGCCGTACCAATGGTCTCTCGGCGGCATCACCCTGAACCGGGCTAAGGCGTTCGCGGACCGCGAAAGCGCGTGGCTCAAAAGAGGCATCGAGCCGAAGCACTTCGTGGAACACGAGTTGCTCAAAGAATTGTCACCCAATGGAAGTTTAGCACAGCGCAAGACGTCTTCCCGCCGCGCGATCGTGCAAAACATCCTCAAGGTGCTGGACGATCACGTCACCTTGCACCACCGGTACATCGACCACCTGGATGGGCTCATCCGAAAGCTTAAACAAACGGGCTAAGGTAACCAACCCATGCAAAAAGAACTCGATCCTTGGTCCAACCAGCTCGTGTCGGATTACGACTACCTCTTCGAAAAATTCGGCCTGCAGCGCATGAGTCCGGCGTTGGTCAGGAAGCTGGCCGAGCACCGACTCTACCGCCGCGGCATCGTCTTTGCCATGCGCGACTTGGACAAGTTCGTCGCCGCCGCGGACGCCGGCAAGAAGACCGCCGTGATGACCGGCATCAAGCCCTCAAGTGAATTCCATCTGGGTTCGCGAATGACGGCCGAGCAGATCATTTTTTTGCAGCAGACCTTCGGCTCCACCGTCTTTTACGCCATCGCCGACGTCGAAGCGTATGCCGACAACGGCCTTGGTTTCGAGGACAGCCACAAAAACGCAGTAGACAACGTCGCCGATTTGCTGGCTCTGGGCTTGGATCCGGACAAGACGTTCCTGTACAAGCAGTCGCAGAACATGCATGTCGCCAATTTGGCCAACATCTTCTCACGCAAGACCACGCTGAACATGCTGGAAGCCCTCTACGGCCACCAGAACTTGGCCCTCTACCTGGCCGTTTTGACACAGGCCGGCGACATCCTCGCGCCTCAATTAGAGGCGTTCGACGGTCCCAAGCACACCGTCGTTCCCGTAGGAATCGATCAGGACCCGCACATCCGGCTCACCCGCGATTTGGCGGATAAATTCAAAGAAGAGTTCGGCTTCATCACCCCCGCCGCAACTTTTCACAAATTTTTCAGGGCCTTGAACGGCGAGACGAAGATGTCCAAACGCGACCCCTTGAGCGTCATGACGCTGAATGACACGCCCGAACTTCTGAAGAAGAAGCTGGCCAACACGCTGACAGGAGGACGCGCCACGGCGGAAGAACAGCGCCGCTTGGGGGCCGAGCCGGAAAAGTGCGTCGTGTTCGAATTGATGCAGTACCACTTCTACGACGACGACAAAGACCTTCAGCAGATGGAGCAGGATTGTCGTTCCGGCAAGTTGTTATGCGGCGAGTGCAAAGCCATCCGACTCAAACACATCCAGGACGCCTACAAGAAGCACCAGGAACGCAAGAAGAAGATGCTTCCAAAGGCCGAAAAGATGCTGGAGCAACCCATCGCGTTCAAGAAGCGTTAAAGCCGTCAAAAACCTTTTGCGTGGCCATATGCCGAAGACTGTATTCCAACAACGATTCCGCCGGATACTCGAAGACGTGCGGGAGGGCACCACGTCAATCGAACAGGCCGCCGGACAACTCGAAGCCCTGATGCCGCAGCCGGACGCGCTGCCCATCCTGGCCAAAGTCACGCAACAAATCCCGGCCGCCGGTTCTTCCTTCGCGCAGCGCATGCAGGCGTTGGAGCGCGCCGGTTTCAACATCTTTCACGTGGGCGAAGAAGACGGCATCCGCGTCGATTTCTTGACGGATTCGGGCACCGGCACGATGAGCGACGCGCAGTGGGCCGCCATGCTCGGCGGCACCGAGTGGTACGCCGGGTCCAAAAGCTTTACCGTCTTCGAGCAGTCCTTTCACGACGTGTTCGGCCCCCAGTTCACCATCATTCCGGCGCACCAGGGCCGCTCGGCCGAAAGCACGCTTTTGGACGCGCTCAAGCAGTCCGGCATCCTAGCGCCGGGCAAGAAGGCCGTCTTCAACACGGCGTTCGACACGACGCACGGCTGGGTGAGTCAGATCACCGGGTTTCCTCCGGAGAACTTATACTGCGAGGATTTCGAGAAACCGCTGGATGAACCGGCGCCGTTCAAAGGCAATCTGGACCCCAAGCGGCTGCAGGCGCGCCTCAAAGCCGGCGACGTGGGTGCCGTCTTTCTGACCGTGACGAACAACACCAGCGGCGGCCAGCCCGCGTCATTGGACAACATACGCCAAGTTGGCAAGGTCTGCCGGGAATTCGGTGTGCCATTCTTCCTGGATGCCTGCCGCTTTGCTGAGAACGCCTACTTCATCCAACAACGTGAAGCCGGACAGCAACAACGGAGCATCCAAGAAATCGTGCGCGACATGTTCGAGCACGCCGATGGGGCGACGTTTTCGGCCAAGAAGGACGGCAAGGCCAACATCGGCGGCGCCATCCTCATCCGCAACGACGCGGCCATGGAAAAAGTCCAGTACGCCGCCAAGATCCTGACCATCATGCGCGACGGCTTCGTCAGCTACGGAGGCCTCGCCGGCCGCGACTTGGAAGCCATCGCGCAAGGCATCCACGAAACCACTCAGGAAGGCTACCTGCGCCAACGCGTGGGCCAAGTGCAATACCTCCACCGGCTGCTAGATACCTTCGGCGTGCCTCTGGTCCACCCCTGCGGCGGCCATGCGGTGTACGTCAATGCCCGCGAATACCTGCCGGACGTGCCGCATGCGGAATACCGCGGCGTGACGCTGTCACTGGCCCTTTTCGCGGCTTACGGCATTCGCACGGTGGAAATCGGCGACTTCATGTACGGCCGAAAAGACGCCGCCGGAAACCTGCTGGAACCGGCGAAGAACGACTTCGTCCGCCTGGCCGTACCCCGCATGACGTATGCCAGCGAGCACATGCTCTACGTGGCGGCATGCTTTGCCGATTTGAACGCCAAGAAGCATGCCTTGAAGCGGGGCGTGAAGGTGTTGGACCGCTTCGAGAACAACCATTTCGACCATTTCTTCGCGCGCTTCAAGCTCCTGGATCCGACCGGCTTCGAGGCGGCGCTGCAACATGCGCAGATTCAGGAATCCGGAAAACAGGCCCTGCCGTAAACGCATCGTGCGTTCGAAAAAAAGGTCCGCCAAGAAAAACCGGAAATAGTCTTTTAAATCGAAACAGCGTGTTTGTTACGGGGAAAAAAACTTGTTGAAATACTGGAAGGATTGCCCGTCGCGTTGCAGCCGTTTTGGGAGTGATTAGCCGCCGTACATGCTCATTGATTTCCGCAAAGCCAAGAAACTCGTAGCTCAGCACGACTCGCCTTTGATGGTGATTTCCAAGTCGCGCATCCGCCATAACTACCAGACCTTCAAGAAAGGCATCCCGCGGGCGGAAGTCCACTACGCCATGAAGGCAAACCCCCACAAGGGCATTTTGAATATTTTGCGCGAGGAAGGCTCGGATTTCGACGTCGCATCCTACAACGAAATCAAGATGCTTCTGGACATCGAAGTCGACTCGACCAACATGATCTACGCCAATCCCGTCAAGTCGATTCCCGACTTGGTGCGCGCGTACAACGTCGGAGTGGAGAAATTCGTCTTCGACAACGATGCCGAACTGCAGAAAATGGCCCGTTACGCTCCGGAAAGCGACGTGCTTCTGCGGCTGGCGGCTTCCGGCGACGACGCGTACTACAAATTATCCACCAAGTTCGGCGCGCAGCCCAAGGACGCCATCCGCCTGTTGAAGAAGGCCAAGAAGCTGGGCTTGGACCCGGTGGGCATCTGCTTCAACGTGGGCTGCCAGGTGACGCGCCCGGACGGCTACATTCAAGCCATCCAGGCGGCCATGAAGATCTTCAAGGAAGCCAAAAAGAACGGCATCGAGCTGTCGGTGTTGGACATCGGCGGCGGCTTCCCGGTGCGCTACGGCCACAAGAAGACCGACATGGGCATGGACGAAGGCTTCGATGCCAAGCAAATCATCGCCGAAGTCAATGCCGCCATCGAGCAGCACGTGCCGGAACACGTCAAGATCATCGCCGAGCCGGGCCGCTTCATCGTCGGCGACGCAGCCATGCTCATCACGCGCGTCATCGGCATTTCACGCCGCAAAGGCGTCATCTGGTACTACCTGGACGACGGGTATTACCACACGTACAGCGACATGCACGCGTCGGGCTGGAAGTTCGACTTCATCCCGCAAAGCAAGGGCCGCAAATTGCGATCGGTCCTGGCCGGCCCCACGTGCGACTCGTTCGACGTCATCGCCAAGAACATCTGGCTGCCAGAATTGGAAATGGGCGAGCTCATCATGAGTCCCAACATGGGCGCGTACACCTCGGGCCTCTCGACGTGGTTCAACGGCTTCCCCCCGGCCAAGACAGTATTCATCGACTGAAAAACGAGGACACGCCCAAGTACGGAAAAAGAAGTGGACTTATTTTGCGAAAAGAACCCACCCAACGGCAACGCCAAGACCTTGCGGCCGCCATCCTGAAACTGTGGCCGCTGTTTTTCGTGCCGTTGACCATCCTCGCCGTGCAGCGTTTCGGACACGACGGCGCCAACCTGCTGTTGGGCGCTTTGTTCCTGTACGTATTCATCAAGAAAGCCGACGTGAAGCTGCGTCGGCTCATGATAGTCCTGGCCGTGTTCTCCGGATTGTTCGAGACGGCCAACGTTGCCTCCGGCGCCTACACCTATTTCGGCACGCTCGGCTCGCCGTTATGGATCGGCCTGGGATGGGCCATCCTGGGCTGGTGGTTCATCCAACTCAAGCAAACGGCCGAAAGAATCCCGGTTCATGCATCATTCGCAGCCATTTCCATCATCATAGCCGTCGTGGCCGCAGCCAACAACACGCTGGGCCTGACCACGATCATCGCCATTGCCGGCCTATACGCCCTTTCGCTTTCCGTCCGACAGCCGTTCGCTCTCTACGCATTCACCTCGGTCTTCGCCATCATCGCCGAATGGTCCGGCACGTACTCCGGATTGTGGGGCTATTTCGACTTGAACGGCGCACCCGTCGCACCGGATTTGGCCATGCTGGCGTTGGTTTACTCCGTCGTCATGGCTTTTTCCATCTGGGTCTCCGGATATGAGAACACGGAAAACCCGATCGGGAAAAGAAGCAATTGAAAGACGGAATCAGTCAAGTTGGCAAACCGCAACGGTCACGGCCAACAATCAAACCTTAGCGAAGACGCGGCACGGCGCGCCATCGGCATGCCGGACCTTCAATGGCGCCACGACGGCGTCGATGCGTTTTCCTGCCAGCGGCTCAAGACCCACGAGGTTTTCCAAGATCAGGATGTCGTTTCGGAAGAACAGTTTGTGCAAGGTGTACGGCGCGTTGTCCGGCGTCCAGGAATCCAGACCCACCATGCTGACTTTCCGGTCCACCAACGCCTGCGCCAATTCCGGCGACAGGACGGGGTTCTTGGAGTAATAATCCGGGCCGTGCGCTTCATCGGAGTGACCCGTCAGGAAAAAGGCAAAGTCACCGGCCTGCAGGCGGTCCAGATCGCAGTCCTTGGGACGGATGACGGAGCGGCCGCGGACATCCAGCACCACGGCCTTGCCCACGAAACGCTCCGGAAGATACGCATCCAGCGACTTGCCACCGGAAACCATGTGCAGTGGCGCGTCCATGTGCGTGCCGAAATGCGAGTTGAACGACATGCGCATGACGTTCCAGCCGTCCTTTTCCACAGTCGCCATGCAGCTGAACTCGCCGTGCCGGTCCCCAGGATAGACCGGCGTCTTCTCGTCCAGCAACATCGTCAAGTCCAGCCAAGCCATGAAATCCACCTTCAAGACAAAGGCCGATGACGGACCGAATAAATAAAGCCGTGCCGGCAAAAATCATCCCTATGGAACTCAAGTTCGTCTACAACGAGCCGGCCGCCGTCCTGGCCGACGCGTTGGTCATCGGCGACGTCCACCTTGGAATCGAATACGAGTTGCAGCGCAAGGGCTACAACATCCATTTGCAGTACAAAAAAGTCGCGGAGCACGTCAACCGCCTCTTGAAACAAACCGGCTCCAAGACCGTCATCTTCCTAGGCGACTTGAAGCACGACGTCTATGGCATGAAGGACCAGGAGGAACGCATGCTCAACGCATTCTTCCGACTCCTCAAGGCCCGCCGAATCATCGTATGCAAAGGCAACCATGATTCGTACATCGAGCACTGCAAGGGCATCGAAGTCGCGCCGCCGGAAGGCATCCTCTACGACGACACCAAAACCCTTCTGCTTCACGGCCACGCCCTTCCGGAGGCCAAACTCCTCAAAGCCGCCAAGACCATCTGCTTCGGCCACGAACACGCCTTGGCCAAGATGGAAGAGGGAAAGCACGCCTGGAGTGAGAAGATCTGGATCGTCGGCTCGCAGGCAGGAAAAAAATTCGTCGTCTTTCCGCATTTTGGCGACTTGGTAGGCGGGCGCGCGTTCGATCCGAACGACCACCTGGTACGCTTTTTGAAGAAGGATTCCTGTCGAAAGGCCGACGCGTACCTGCTTTCCGGAATCAAGCTGGGAAAAGTCGCACGGCTCAACGCGTAGTCCGCGCGCCAAGAACCCCTCCGCCCAAAAAAAAGGTTAATAATACCGGCCCCACTGCGTTAGTTCATATGCCTCTGCGCGTCATGGAGAAGCGAATAGTACCCCAACGCCTGGAACGCGACATCATGAACCACGACCAGGGACGCGAATTGGTGAACGTCTATCCCCATTTGCGGGCCGAGCTTTCCGAAGTGTACCGCCAGAGCGGCGGCGAGCGCAGCATGGAAGTACTGCATGAGCTTCACAGCGAGCATGCCCGAGCATTCGCACGCATGGAAAACCGTTCTGAATCCCCGCTTCGGGAATCCTTCAGCGGCGTGCAGGCCTCCGCCGCGCGCTTTGAAGACGCCGTTCGGGCGTACTTCCGCCACGGCTCCATGGTGACGCAGTTGACCGACCGACGCGGATGGGGCCGGACGAACGAAGTGTACGGACGCCTTGCTCAACTGCCGCATGATCAGGAAGCCATTCGGTTGGTCGGTCAGGCCGTGCGGGTGAGGCCCGAAAGCACCGTCCGCAGCGTGCAGACCCGGGCAAGCTTGAATGTACTCGGCGCGCATTCGATTCTGAACCCGGCGTTCCGATTCAATCCTGCCGCTTTGGCCGGCGGACGAATGCAAGCGGCGTCGCGCGAAGGAATGAGCGACGTCGAAATCGCTCGTCGCCGGATGACGGCAGCCGAACAAAAAATGGAGAACGCTTTGCAAGCCCGGGCAGGCCGGCTCCACGCGCTTTCAGAGGAACGAAGACAGTTGTTGCTGGGCGTAGAACAAAACCAAGCGGAAATGGCGAGAGGATATGAAAGGGCGTCAAACCAGCGCCGAACGAATCGTGTCGCTTGATTTGTCCGCCCGCACTACCCTGTGGCCGATTCCAAAACGAGCGTTTTTTAAGCGGGTTTTTCCACTCTAAAGGAGAAGCCAAGTACCGATTTTTGAGGCCGAATTCACGTCTAGAAACGGCTTTCACAGATCGGCGGCATTGGCCAATGAATTAGGTGATTCAAGATGGGTCGTGGACGAGAACGCATGATTACGTGTGCCCAGTGCGGCAGGCAGGTGCGTCGCGACAAGGCCGTGACCATCGAAAAACCCGTGTTCACCAACCCGCTGGACCGCGATGAAGTGGCCGACGAGCAGTACACGCGCATGCTCACACGTGAATTCTCTTATTGTCCCTCCTGCGGCAAGCACTTCCGCATCTACCAGAAGAAGACGCAGCAGAACGAACGCAGCCGCGAACGCGAGCGCAACAAGCAGTTCTTCCAACGCCGCCCCTACGGCGCTCCCCGCCCATCCGGTCAAGGCACCGGAAGCCAGAACCCGCCCGGACAGGCTCCGGCTGAAAAGCCTGCCGTGCAGGAGCAGCCGTCCGAAACGGTCAACAAGGAACAAGTGGCCGTGACGCAGTCGGAAGAAAAACAGATGGAAGCGGACGAGGCGTTCGATGAGGAAAACGCCGAGACGGACAAGACGGCATAAGCGCCGTCCGTATTTTCCTTTTTTTTAAGCGAGCGCAGGCGCGGTGGAAGAAAAAATGGGCCCGGCCGGAATCGAACCGGCGATTTCCACTGTGTGAGAGTGGCGTCTTACCATTCGACTACGAGCCCAACGAAAACCAGAATTACAACGTTGAGCCTTCCGTTTATTAAGTGTTTTTTTGCCGCTGCGAACGGCAGCGAATCAGCGGATTTTGTAGTAGTCTTCGAAGCGGTCGCGCTTCTTGCGTTCGCCGTACTTGATTTCCGCCAGCTTGCCTAAGACGGCCGATGAAGTCGTGCGGTCCGTATAGTCGAACACGTCCTTTTCTTCCGGCTTCTTGTCGGCTTTGAAGGATTGCGCGAACTTGAACGCGAGGATGACGACCAGCGACATGCCGGCGACTCCAAACAAAGGCCTACCCCAAGAGGGGAAGGTCTTGCCGTCCGAGGCGTTGGCCAGCATGGCCGTCGCCAGCACCACCAAGGCCGCCAATACGACGAATTGGAGCTTCTTCATCGCCAAAACGGACGACATCGAAACAACAACGTTTGGCGGGAAGAAAAGCCTTTGGCGCGGCCAGTCCGAATCGGACAGACGCAAAATCGCCGGTTGAATAATGAAGGAAAAAAGGAATCCGAAAAGTTGATTCCGGACGAGTTGCGTAAGGTGCAAAGACCGGAATACTTTCGCATTCCGGTCTTCGCGTAGTGTTTGGCGACGGCCTACGCTTTAATAAGTGGCCGGCTATCGGTTGAGAGTTTGGAAAAAATCGGGGACTTTCCTTTACCGACGTCACATCAATGCGCGTCGCCGCGTCGTGCCGTCCGGAAGGAAAAGGGGGAAAAACGCATGAACGATTTGGGAAAAAGCGTCGCGTTGTGGGCGGTGGCGGCGTTCGGCGGATGGGTGCTTAACGGCCTGTTCATCTTCAACATCCTCGGATTGACTCCGGCGTTCTCCGCCCTGGTGGTTTGGGCGGGGCTCTTCGCCTTGGCGGCCGTTGCAACGCACGTGCTGGTGCCGAAATTCTGGCAGAAGCCGCTGGCGCAGGCCTGGATTGCAGTCATCCTGGTCGGATTCGTTCTGGCCGCGGTCGATGCGTACGGCATGCTTCCTCCCGAGGCGGCGGCGTACGTGCCGATGCAGGCCTGGATCCTGCTGACGGCATTGGGATTCGGCATCACGGCATTTTGGGGTCCGGACCGCTCGCGCGTGCTGTATGGGGCGGGCGCTGTCTTGAACATCATTCTTCTGGCGGCTTTGGTTGCCGGCGTGCCGCCCGTGAGCCAGAACGCATTCTGGCTCGCGGCCATCGTCGTGCTCGCGCCGCTGTTGTTGGACGCCATCATGCACCATCACGCTTCCGGACCCGCGTTGCCAAAACCCAGGGAACAACTGGTGCCGCAGACGGTTTCCATCGCGCCGCCGGCGCCACCGGCCGAATCGGTGCCTCAAACGCCGAAGACCGTCGTGACGGTAGCCGCGGTTTCGCCTCCCGCGACAGCCCCGACTCGTCCGGCCGGAACCCCGCCACGCAAGCTCATCGTGCGGATTGCGCCGAAGAAAATGGAATAGAAGGCGACTGCTCCATCTGCGAGGGTTGCGGCAACACGGCGCAGGAGCCGCAGTATCCGCGGCCCGGATTGGACAGGAAGTTTAGGACGTATACTAACGAGTAGGGAAGTTATGCTCTGTCCGGGATTTGAACCCGGGTCGCCAGATGGCTCTTTTGGCGTTCGGTTTCCGAATGCCAGATTGAGAGTCTGGAATCCTTGACCGGTCTAGACGAACAGAGCAGAAGAGATATTCTTCGTGTCAAAGCGGGGTTTTATTACTTCTTTTTCAGCCTTGGACCTGTCCGCCGGTGCCTCCGCAAGCCCGAGCAAGCCTCAACCGGAGTCCCCCTTGTCCGGCCCAAAGCGCGCAGACACAAGTGCACAGACGGATCGAAACCCATCCGCAACGACCGACGGGTTTAAATAAAACAAGTATGAAAAGTATGAAATGGCTGAAAAATCAAAAAAAACTAATTCCAAGCCCGCCGCCTCCAAGGCCGATCCGGGGCATCCCTGCGTGTATGGCGGCGTGACGGTGGGCGAGCGCGGCCAGATCGTCATCCCGAAGGATGCGCGCGAGCAGTTCGATATCCAGCCGGGGGACCGGCTCATCCTGTTGGGACATCCGGGCAAGGGCCTGATGCTGGCCAAGGCGGAAAAACTGCGGGAATTCGCCCGCAGACTGCTGGAAAACGTCGGATGAACACCGCTTCGGCGGCCACATGTCAATGGAAGAAGGGAATTCAGCTCACGGCCAAGTAGAGCGCTAGAGTAGGGTTTGCATGGCGGACGTCATCGAAACGCAAGAATTGGTCAAGAAGTTCGGCGAGTTCACGGCCGTGGACGGCTTGGACCTGCGCATCCGGACGGGCGAACTGTTCGGCTTTTTAGGCCCCAACGGCGCCGGCAAGACCACGACCATCCGCATGCTGACGACCCTGTCGTCCATCACGTCAGGCTCCGCCACGGTGGCCGGTTTTGACGTGCCAAGCCAGCCGGCGCGGGTGCGCGAGCGCATCGGCGTGGTGCCGCAACAATTCTCCCTCTTCGAAGAGCTGACGCCGGTCGAGAACTTGTGGTACATCGGCAAGCTCAACGGAATGCCCGAAGCCGAGATCAAGGCCCGCACCACGGAACTGCTGAAAGTCGTCACGCTGCATGACAAGAAAGACGTCAAGTCAGGCGGTTTTTCCGGCGGCATGAAGCAGCGTCTGTCGGTGGCCGCGGGCCTCTTGCACACGCCTGAAATCCTGTTCATGGACGAGCCGACCACAGGCTTGGATCCGCAGAGCCGCATCGCCCTGCGCGAATTGACGCAGGAACTCAACGGACAGGGCATCACCATCATCTACACGACGCACGACATGGAGGAGGCCGACAAGCTGTGCGACCGCATCGCCGTGATGGATCACGGCCGCATCATCGCCGAAGGCACTTCATCCGAGCTGAAGCACAAGATCACCCAGCACAAGCTGATTGAAGTCGAAGTCGTGGATCCGGACGAGGCGCTACTGCAGGCCGTCAAGGACCTGGACTTCGTGCAAGGCGTCCGCAAAGAAGGAGACGTCTTGATCCTGCAGGCCTCCAAGGCCGACGACGCGTTCTACAAGCTGACCGATTTGTTCCGCAAACGCAAAAAACAGGTGCATGAAATCCGCATCCGCGAGCCTTCGTTGGAGGACGTCTTCATCCAGCTGACGAAGAAAGACCTCCGCGACGAATGACGAACAAAAAGGGGAATCCACGAAACGCATGGCGAAAAAAGGCAAGTTGCAGCATTTGGGCGTCGACGCCGGCGAGACGCTTCTGGACCTGGAGAAGGTCAAGGCCATCATCCGCAAGAACTGGTTCGTCCTGCGTTCGGACCGCATGCGGCTGGTGCCGATGATGATGTTCCCCGTCATCATGATCGTCATCTTCGGCTACACCAGCGGCGTGACGCCCAAGAACCTGCCGGCCGCCTTGGTCGATTACGACAACAGCGTGCTGTCCAACGAAGTCGCCGGACAATTGCAGGCATTGCAGGTATTGGCCATCGAGCACCGATTCGGCTCCGAGTCGGAAGGCAAGCGGGCCATGGACGCCGGGCAAATCCAGGCACTCATCATCATACCCCCCGGATTCGGAAAAGACGTTTCGGAAGGCAGGCAGGCGTCCATCCGGCTGTTGGTGGACGAGTCCGAGCCGTCCATCGCGCAAATCGCCAAGTCAAGCGTAGCCGTATTCGTCAAAGGCGTTTCAAGCAAGATCAGCCTCCAACGCCTGTCGGAACAGCAACGCAAGGCCCAATACGCGCGCCAGCAGTTGGCCTCGGTGCAGACCGCTTTGCTTTATGCCGACGGCACGCAAGCGGATGCCTATCGCCTGTCGCTGCAGTCGCTGGCCTTGGCGCAATCACGGCTCTCCAGCAACATCAAATCCGCTCAGGCGTCGGCGCAGGCAGTGGCCGCGGGCCTTTCCACGCCGTCGAACCAGGATTTGCTGCGCTCGCCGGAATTCCAGGAACGCACGGCGTTGCAAGATGCGGCGGCACGGGCGGCACAGGTCAAATCCATCGCGCAACAACAATCCTTGTTGGCGCAGATGGCGGCGTACAATGCCTTGGCAGGACGCGACGCTGCCGCAATCAAGCAAGTCGCCTTGGTGCGGGCGCAGATGGCTCAGTGGAAAGCCGCCGACGCCGCGGACGCCGCGCAGGATGAATCCGCAAGCCGGACGCTGGCAAGCGTGGACGACGTGTTGGAACGCATCGGCTCGCAGGACACGTCCATTTTGTCCGACCCCATCCACCTGGAGCAGGAGGCGGCGTACGGACAGAACCGCCAAGGCATCGACTTTCTGCTTCCCAGCCTCCTGGCATTGATCATCTTCCAAGGCGCGACGCAAGGCATGGGCCGCGCCATCGCGGGTGAGCGCAAGGACGGTTCATTGACGCGTGTCTTTTTGACGCCGACGTCGAACGTGACCATCCTGGTCGGAACGCAGTTGTTCTACATCATCTTCGAGACCATCCGCTCGTCCTTCATCGTCTTCTTGGCCATCCTGCTGTTCGGCGTGCGCATCTCCGGCAGCATCCTTGAGACGCTGTTCATCATCGCCTTGTTCGCCGCCGGCTCAGTCGGCGTCGGCATGCTTCTTTCTGCAATGGCCAAAGGCGAGGAACAATACATGCCCTTAGCCATGATGGTCAGCCTTCCGATGGTCTTTCTAGCCGGCGTCTTTTTGCCCATCCAGACGATGCCGGGACCCTTGAAGGCGCTGGCCACCGTCATCCCCATCCATTTCGCCGGCAACGCCTTGCGCGGCGTCATGATCAAAGGCTTCTCAATCCTGACGGTCCTACCGGACATCGCCTACTTGGCAGGGTTCGCCTTGTTGACATTCGTCGTCTCGCTCATCGTATTCAAACGCGAAGTATTGTAGTGAAAAAGGTGGTATTGATGCAGAAGAAATTCCCGTTCGTTTTGGCTGGCGTGGTCGCGCTGGTGCTGCTATCCTCTTTCGCCTCGGCCTTGATCCGACCCGACGTGCGCATCACGGATTATTCCATTCGGCCGGATTTGACGCCCGGAGGAACGGCCCAGTTGGCCATCCGGTTGCAGAACGTGGGCAGTGACGAATGCGCGTACCGCGTCAGCGTCCAAATCGCGCCCTTGTCCCCCATCGGCGTCAAAGGTCCGGATACGCGCCTCTTGGAAAAACTCTGCAGAAAGGAAGGCGCGCAGAACGTGACGTTCACCCTCTTGGCCGATTCCTCCGCCACCTTGTCGAACAACCCCGTCACCGTATCCGTGTCGTATGAAAGCGAGTACGCCGCGCCCTACGCAACTTCCCAGACGGCCACGGTTCCGGTGCGAGGAGCAGTCCGACTTCGCGCGCAAGTCACGTCAAGCTTGCCGTTGGACGTGCATCCCGGCGACTCGGCATCCGTCCAAATCACGCTGGAGAACACCGGTTCGGCCAAAGCCCAAAGCATCTCGGCCACCTTGGAGGCGCCGGAAGGCATCAGCGTCAAGGCCAACAGCGCCACGCAGGTCGTCAATGAATTGTCGGCTAAGAAAGGCACGGCGTTAAGCTTCGCGCTGTTCGTGCCCAAGGCTACCGCCGCGCAGGACTATGCCTTGCGCCTCCGCGTCCAATACGTGGACGAGTACGGCAAAGCCCAAGCCGCCGACCTGCCTTTGATGCTGGCAGTCAAGGCCAAAGCCCGGTTTTCCGCCGTCACGGAGGACGGCCGTTTATTTGCCGGCTCGAACAACGTCAACGTCCGCTTCCGCCTGACCAACGACGGAGCCGACGCCGCCCGTAAACTGCGCGTCAAGCTCATTCCCCAGTTCCCGTTCTCGACGGATGGCAGCGAGAGGTACGTCGCCGAATTGGCCCCCGGAGCCTCAGGTGCCGCGGAATTCATGGTGAGCGTGGACAAGGAAGCCGCCTTGGGCCACTACGCCTTGCGGCTGCAAGCCGTGTTCGAGACGCCGCAAGGTGAAAGCATGCAGGACACCATCGACGTCGACTTGACGGTTCCGCCCAAAGACCTCGTCACCGCCGTGTTTCTGGATTACTGGTTCGTCTGGGCCGGCCTCATCATCCTGGCGTTCGTCATGCGCAACCGCATCCAAGCCGCGTTAAGCGGAAAAGGCAAGGAAAAGGCCAAAAACTGATTCCACGCCCAACCGGCGCGAATATATGGCCTCGACGCCTAGCCGACAATTGGCTTTGAATCATGCACCTTTTCTTCCGCCGAATCGGCCCGAAACGCCACAAGGGACGCACCGGAAGACAAACCGTGTACCACGTAGAATTAAGGCCCGGTGAGGCAGTTGAAAAACAAGGCGTCAGCATCTGGTATACGACCAGCGGAACGGCGCCGTATGAAACCCGCAGAATCCGGTCGATCAAGCCGGCCATCGTAGTCAGGGGAACGTTGGAAGCCCTAGGACCCAAAATTGTTTCGGCCTTGCACGCCATGAACATCGAAAGCCAGTCGGTAAAGTTCAACGTCCAAGGCGAGCAAAAGACCGAGAAAAACCGGATGAAAAGAGCGTTGAGCTGGCTTAAGCCGGTGAGAAACGAAAAGCAGATCCGCGCGCTCGTCGATGCAGTCCAAAGCCAACTGAAGGCCAAGAACGAAGCATTCCGTCTCGAACAATACGGAACCGGCTCCGCCCGGTCCGAGCAGGACCTCCTGAGCGAACACATCAAGCCGACGGACCGCGTCGCCTACTTAGGCGCCAACACCGACATGCAGATGGACGCGGCACTGTCCCACGTAGGCATGATTTTGGCGCGTTCCGGCCGCCGCACCAACCGACTCACCCTGGTTGACCGCGATCACGCCATGATATGGCCAGGAAAGTACGAACAAATTTCAGAGTTCGCCAAACGGGAATTCTGGAAATTAGGTGAACAAAGGGGAAGCGGCGATCCCATCTTCCACCGCATGAGCCAAAGGGAATTCCTCAAAGCCCGCCCCGATGTGAAAATGACACTTCCAAAAATCAGGATTGCCGACATCCTCGCCAACCCCATCGAACCCCAGAGCCAGGACGTCGTCATCGACCACGGGTCCAACTGGTTCATCGTAGGCGCGGAAGGGGCGTCCGCCCAAAAATTTCAGGAAAACGCCGAAAAGCTGGCACATCAGTACGACCGGTTCCTGCGGCCCGGCGGGAAAGCCATCATCACCTTTTCGGCCTACAAAAGCCACTTAGAGCGAAAGGGAATCATGCAACGCCGCATGCTGGAAACCTTGGCGGCCAAGGGCTACCGGATCCAAGTCCAACCCTTGACGCCCGGTCACTTCCGGCTGGGAGGGGAAAAACTCAGTCCGTTTCATGAATGGGCCGTCATCGCGACCAAACCCAAGTCCCAAGCCGAGCAGAGGCTGGAGCGGCTCAGGAAGCTACAGAAGAATTAGAGAAAGAAGGAAAAAGAAGAAAAAGGGAACGGCCACAAACGCGGCCGTTTTTGTCGATGCGTCTTTCGACGTCCGACGAGTTTATTGTTCCTTGGCGATGGCGTAGACTTCCTTCAACGCGATGAGGACCGCGCCGGGCGCCACGAAGAACACTAGGTTGCCCAGGATGGCCTGCAGGTTCGTCATCAGTCCGCCCAAACCACCCAACGGGGCGGCCAGGACCGTCAACATGCTGCTGAACGTGCCGGCACCGATCATGATGGCGACGTTGGCCAACAGATAGGCGTGGATTTCCTTGTCCGTGATGTTCAGCAAGGCCACGACCAGACCCAGAACGGCCAGAACCGCGACCATCCAGGCTTGTGCCTGCATGAAACCCAGGATAACGGACAACACTACGCCCAGGATGAAGGCGTACGAGCCCATCATGTTACCTTCTTGCTTAGCCATATGACTCACTCCGGTACTTTCAAGCCGAACCGCTTACCCACCCAAATGGACAGCCCTTGCGGTACGGTTTCAAAATACCAATAGCAATGGGGCAAAAATCGCCGTATAAACCAAACGCTTTACGACAAATGACGAAAAATTTACGTGTTTGAGACGACGGAAAAAAGAAAAAAAAGAAAAGGCCGTGCGAACGCCCGTCCAATACTTTAGGCCGTGCGCAGGCTCTTGACCCAGTAGTGCAATGTGGCCGGCGTGCTTTGTCCTTGTGCCAAGGCATACACCTCGGACAGGGCAATCAGCACGGCACCGGGCGCCACGAAGAACACCAAGTTGCCCAAGATAGTCTGGAGAAAGACCGCTAAACCGCCGAGACCTAAGGGCGTCGTCAGGACGCTGAGCATGTTGGACAGCGTGCCGACGCCCACCATCACGACGGCATTATATAATAGGTACGAGCGGACTTCCTCGTGCCGGATATTCAGACCGGCCACGACCAAACCCAGCACCGCCAGGACCGCGATGGCCCAGATTGGTGCTTGAAAAAGGCCCAGCAGGATACACAGCAATACGCCTAGGATGAAGGCGTACGAGCCGACCTGGCCTTTGCCCTTATTCACCATACGATTCCCACCCCTTGATTGAACCCGCCACCGTCCAAAGTCGCCGGAAAAAGACCCGCCCCCACCACGGCGGGTCCATCAGGCAACCCGTACGGTACAGGTTCAAAAACACTGCAACGCATGGTGCGAAAACGGACGTATTAGAATTCCGTCCTAAGACGATTGGCGAAGAAAAGTGTTCGAATTTGAACGTCAGCCTAATGGAGCCAATCCAGCTCCGGATGGGCCTTGAGCAGGGCTAGGCGTTCCCGGCGAATCGTCAGGCTTTTGGCGCAATATGCCAGTGCCTTGCGGACCGGCATGCCGGTTGCCACTTCCCGCATCAGGAAAAAGCCGTATGCCGGCAATTTGAGGCGTGCTTCCTCTAATTTGGCCAAATCACCCAGTTTCATGGCAGGCGTCCCTAGGGCATTGTGGCCTTCCGCATTTTCCTGTCTAAATCGGGCCTCAATTTCAGAAAGGCTGAATGTCCGGCGTTCCGGGGCGGCAAAAGGCCGTGCGCGGGGCACTTGAACGTAATGCAGTTCATTCCCCCGGACCACCGGCTTCCGATAAACTTCGCCGATGTCCCAAGTGCCCCATTGGTCTGCATAGCTAGTGAACGCGTCAGAAAGGGAATAGTGGTTTCTCGATGTTTCCCGGAAAAAATGCAGCCACTCGTGATTGTACGACTTGGGCCCTTTGAGGGTCATCGAGCCGGGAACAAGAAAATGGGGAAAAACGGGACTCCCGGCATGGCCCGCCACGGATTCCGGATCATGGCCCGACCAACGCATGTAGAGGTTTTCTGCAGGCGGAAAAAGCCGGGCGCGCGTCACGGATTCGTTTACCGCCGCATCATGCATAGCCGCAGACAGACCGGGTTTGAATACGCGGACCATTAAGAGCTTATCCCATTAGCTTAAATTGATGGAGGTGGTTGTTGTTTCGTAGGTGGGTTTTTGGAGGAAAAAACCCATGGGATTGATTGAACGAAACGACAACTGGCGCATTTCAGACGCCTTCTGG
>Ga0172368_10003085_pt1 | contig 20548 bp, 7 predicted proteins | sample Lak11m_FD_114540 | JGI IMG/M metagenome (GOLD analysis project Ga0172368, IMG submission 114540) | Freshwater microbial communities from Kabuno Bay, South-Kivu, Congo - kab_022012_11m | ecosystem: Environmental > Aquatic > Freshwater > Lake | place: Democratic Republic of the Congo: South-Kivu...
ACGCCACGGACACGTTGCCTTGGCCCGAGGCGTTCACGGTGCAGCCGCCGCCGGCGCACTGCAGGGTCGCGTTGCCCTGGCCCGTCACCGCCAGCGTGCACTTGCCGTCGGGACACTCGAACGTGGCGTCGCCTTGGCCGCCGGCCGAGAAGGCGCAGCTCTGGCCCGAGCAGCTCCAGGTGCAGGTTCCCGCGCCCGTGCAGCCGCAGTTGGTGTCGCCCGACTTGCAGACGTTGCCGCAGCCGGTCGCGGCCGCGACGAGGCCCGCGAGCATTGCCGCCCACGCCGTGCGCTTCATGACGCTCTCCCTTGCCGGGTGCCATCCCGACCGGTGCAGATCCGGCCCGCAGCAAAGGACGCGCGCCGGGAACTGTCAACCGGAATCGACATGCCGCCCCCACTTCTGCCTGCGGCCCTGCCGATCGCGCCTTGAAGCCGGGCACGTCCGTGCCCGGGTCGGCCGCGCGCGCGACACCCGGGCACTTGCGCGCCCGGCTTCTTTTCCGCGGAATCGCAGCGTCCGGAGAAAGACCGGGGGCGGCAAGGCCCCGTCCCATTGACGTCCGGCGCCGCCGCGGCGCAGAATCCGTCCCGTTTCGACCGACCGCCGGCTTCGGCAGGGAGAGCGCATGGCCACATCGGGACGACCTGGACTCGTCGACGAGCGCGAGGCGGAAGCCATCATCCGCAGGGCGTCGGCGCGCATCCAGCGGGCGATCCGCACACAGGTCGCGGCGCTGGTGGAGGAGGCGGTCGCCAGGGCCGCGAAGGCGGAAGCGGCGAGGACCGCGAAGGCGCAGGCCGCGAGGACGGCGAAGGCGGAGGCCGCTGCGAAAGCGGGGGCCGCGAAGGCTGCGAAGGCAGGGGCCGCCAAGTCGGTCGCGAAGAAGACGGCGGCGCGCACCGCGAAGGCGGGTGCCGTCGCAGGCCGGCGCCGCTGCCCCGTGCCGGGATGCCCGGCGCCTTCGGCCGGTCCCCGCTACCACCACCGCTGCCGCGACCACAAGGACGTCACCCGCGCCGAAATCGACCGGATGAGAGCCGCCCCCGCGACCGGCGCGCGCCTGCCTGCCGACGTGCCGGTGCCCAAGGAGCCGATTCCCGAGGCCGCGCCCGCCCCGGCGGCGGCGCCGGAGCCCGAAGTGCCGCCTGCGGCCGCCGACGCGCAGACGGCCGCACCGCAGGCATCCGAGCCGGTGCCCGCGGAGCCCGTGCCGGAGCCGTCCGTCCCCTCGGCCTGACGCAGCCCTGCCGGGCGGTCGCCGCCCGTGCCCGGGAGCAGCCATGACCCGGCGTTCCGTCGCGTTTCCGCCCGGCCTTCTGCCGGTTCTCGTGCTGGCCTGCAGCCCTTCCCCTCAGCACGAGCCCGATCCGGGCTCCGGCACGCCGGACGGCGGGGGGACGGGGCCCGCGTGCGTCGCGAAGGGCGACGGCTGCGGGGCGCCCGACGACTGCTGCGAGGGGCTTTCGTGCGCCGACGGCGTGTGCGCCGCGAAGGACTGCACGGGCGGCGGCTGCACGACGGGGCAGTCGGCCGGCGGCTGCTGCGCCGAGGCCCCGTTCTGCGGCAGCGAGCCCTCGGCGGCGACGAAGATCTGCCGCGCCCGGTGCGTCGAGCGCGGGGGAAGGTGCGCCGCGGGCGCGGACTGCTGCGAGGGCTCCGCCTGCACGTCCGGCCGGTGCGCGGAGGGCTCGGGCGTCGCGTCGTTCGGCAAGGTCTGCACGTCGAACGCCGCGTGCGGCGGCGCGCTCGTGTGCCGCAAGCGCGCGGGCGCGACGAAGGGCTTCTGCACGCAGCCGTGCGGGACGGGGTGTCCGGAGGGGTCCGCGTGCGTCGACGACGCGTGCATGCGCGACTGCGACGAGACGCACCCCTGCGGCGCCGGGGGCGTCTGCGCCGACGGCGCGTGCCAGCCCGACTGCCGCACGAACTCCGGCTTCTGCGCCACCGGGACCCAGTGCGGCGGAGACGGCGAGTGCGGGATCCCCTCCTGTAAAGGGGAAGGGGTTCCTTGTAGCGGATCCGAGGGCTCCTGCTGTGCCGGGCTGCAGTGCACGGACGGTCTGTGCGCCGGGTCCTGCTCCGCGCAGTCGTGCGGGGACACGAGCGCGTGCTGCGCCGACGCGCCCTACTGCACGGGGCAGGCGGGCGGCGAGCTGACGTGCGGTGCGAGCGCGGGCGCCGCCGGCGCCGGGTGCACGGGCGCCGCGGACTGCGCGGCGGGGCTCGAGTGCCGCGACGGCACGTGCGGCACGTTCTCGTGTACGGGATCGCCCTGTTCCTCGGACCCTGCGTGCTGCGAGGGAGCGCCGTACTGCTGGGGTACCGGTTCCGTTCTGTCCTGTCACGCGCAGTGCGGAGCCTCGGGCGCGCGCTGCGCCGGCGACGGCGACTGCTGCGGCGGAGCGTGCGGCAGCGCCGGCGTCTGCGACCCGTCGACGTGCGAGCAGGACGCGTGTACCGCGCCGGACGAGTGCTGCGAGGCCGCCCCGCACTGCTGGGGCGCGACGACGGCGTCGCTCGCATGCCACGCCGCGTGCGGGGCGCAGGGCGCGAAATGCTCCGCCGTGGAGGACTGCTGTTTCCCGTACGGGTGCCCGGGCGGGACCTGCAGCGCCGACAGCGCGTGTCTGACGCACGCCTGCGGCCCGGGCGCGGGGTGCTGCGCCGGTGCGCCCTACTGTGGCGCGCTCGAACCCGGGGACGCGCTGACGTGCCGGGCGACGGCGGCCATCCGCGGCATGGCGTGCCTTGCCTCCTCCGACTGTGCAGCGGGATTGACATGCGCGCAGGGCGTGTGTACGCCGGCCTCCGCCTGCGACTCGACGCCGTGCACGGCCGGATTCGGCGAGGGCGGCTGCTGCGAGGACGTGCCCTTCTGCTGGGGCACCGCGTACGCGGGAGGTCCGCGCACGTGCCAGCGCTCCACGGGACCGGGCGGTGCGCGCTGCGGCGACGACGCCGACTGCGCGGGCGGCACCTGCACCGGCGGCACCTGCGGGGCCGCCGGCTGTGCGGGCAACGTGTGCAACCAGGGCGGCGGCGGATGCTGCGCCGAAGCCCCGTACTGCTGGGGCATCCCCACCTCGACGAGCCGCACCTGCCAGGTGGAGGCGGGCGCGCCCGAGGCGAAATGCGCCGGAAACGACGACTGCGAGAGCCTTGTCTGCTCCGGAGGGCGGTGCCTGTGAAGGATGAAGAGTGAAGAATGAAGAATGAAGAGTGAAGGATGAAGAGTGAAGGACGAAGAGTGAGGAGTGAAGGATGAAGAGTGAAGGATGAAGGTTGAAGCAGGGCTTCGCGCGCCCTGCTGCCATCCTGCGCCGCTATTGCTCAGGGCGCCGCGGATTCTCCCGCTTCCGGCCGTTTTCTTGCCCCGCCGCCGTCCTGCCTTACCCTCGGCACGTGATGCGCCGCCTGCCGCCGCTGCTCGCGCTGCCCGTCCTGACGCTCGCCGCACCCTGCGCCGCCCGCGCCGACGGCTCGCAGGAAGCCGAATGGGTGCGCATCGCGCTGGCGCGCGGGCCCTCGCTGCTCGTGCAGGGACGCGACCTCGTGGCGACCGCACCCGGCGCGGCGCCCGTGCCCCTGGGCCCGCGCGCCGAGCTGACCGCCGCGGGGCCCTTCGTCACCGACGGCACGACACTCGCGCCGCGGCTCGCCGTCGCCGACCGTGCCGGCGCCGGCGTGCGCGTCGCCGGCATGGGCGTTCTCGGATCGCTGGAGATTCTCGCCGGAAACGGAGGGCTCGTCGCGATCGATACTCTCGACATGGAGTATTATGTCGCGGCGGTGGTCGGCGCGGAGATGCCCGCGTCGTGGCCCTCCGCGGCGCTGGAGGCGCAGGCGATCGCCGCCCGCACGTACGCGCTGCGCCGCAAGACGTCGGCCCCCGACGCGCCGTTCCACCTGGAGGCCTCCGTGCGCAACCAGGCCTACCGCGGCGCCGACTCGTTCGACCCGAGGGCGGTCGCGGCCGCGCATGCCACGCGCGGACTCGTCGTGGCCGCGGGGCACGAACTGGCGGAGGCCTACTTCTTCTCGTCCTGCCGGGGAACCACGGAGTCCGGGACCGCTGCGCTGGGACGCGACGCGCCCTACCTGCAGCCCGTCTCGTGCGCGGGGGGCGAGGACGCGCCGGCCGCGTCGTGGACGCGCAGCGTGCCGCTGGCCGAGCTGTCGCGCCGACTGCGCGCGACGGGCGCGATCGGCGACGCGCTGACGGGAGTGGAGATCGCTTCGCGCACGGCGACCGGCCGCGCGGCGTCGATCCGGCTGACCGTGCGCGGGGGCGCGCGCACCATGAGCGGCGCGGAGTTCCGCCGCGCGGTGGGATGGTCCGAGCTGCCGTCGCTCGACTTCGACGTGCGCGTCGCGGACCGGGTGGTCGTGCTGACCGGCTCGGGCGCGGGCCACGGCGTCGGCCTGTGCCAGTGGTGCGCGCGCGGCTTGGCGGCGCGGGGGACCGGCCGCGATGCGATTCTCGCGCACTTCTACCCGGGAACGGCGCTCGTGCGGATGTACTGACAGGGGTACGGCTCACGCCGGATCCGGACCGTCGCGCGAACCGGCCGTCCTCTGGAACCGCCATGCCCCCGGGGTTCCTGCAGGTCGCGCCCACGCCCTGGCGGGCACGCCTAAATCGTTGTCGTGGGATTATGCAGAGCTGATTTTCCGCATGGAGCGGGAGGAGAACCGCTCCGCCGGGGACACGGAGATCCATTCGCCCGAACGGGTGAATCGCGTCGGATGGCATGCGACGCCGGACGAAGCGCCGCCGTGCCGAGGCGGACTGCGCGCCGGCTGGTGCTGCCCGGCGCGGCGGATCGCGGCGATTCGAGCTTGTCGCCGAGGCGCTCTGGCCGGGGGAGTGAAGGTCTCTCACACTCCCACGACACGTACCGTCTTGCTGCCCGACCGGAGCTTACGATTGAAGATCTTCCGGTCCCAGGCGGTCTTGCGCAGGTCGAACAGCACGAGCCATCCTTCCGGGAGCCCGACGAAGTCCAGGTAGCGCACGGTCTTCTCGATCGCGTCGGGCAGGGTGCTGCGATCCCGTCGCAGTTTCACCTCGACGGCGAAACGCTCGTCCTTCCACGAGACCAGCAGATCGAGAGCGCCGCGGCCCAGCGCGTACTCCCGCTCGACGCGCCCGCCGCCGTTCACGATGCGCTGCAGGAAGGCCATGAGCATGAGATGCGGACCGGCCTCGGTGTAGCGGAACCCCGCCGCCGCGAGATGGCCGTCCTTGCGCCAGAACTGCTGGAAGCCGGTCATCAGCTTCGCCATGTCGAGACGGCCGTCGGGGCGCACGCAACCTTGGGAATCGCACGCGATCTGCCTTTCCTGCGCGCGGGTCAGCGCACGCGCAATCGCATTCGCGCAGACGGGGTTGGCGACCTCCAGCCTTCTGTCCCGAAGCGCGAGGATGCCGAGGTCCAAGACGTAGTCCACGTCGTCGTCCGGTACGTCGGCGCCGGTCATCTCGCCCATGAGCATCGGCTCGACGACGCTGCGGACGCGATCCTCGTCGAGTCGTGCGGCAAGGTCCTCGATGTGCGTCTCGCGCGCCTCGACGACGACTTCGGCGGCCCGATCGATGTGCGCTGCCCCGACGGGATCGGTCCGCCGCGGCACGAGGCGCTCGACGCACTCGCTGGCGATGCGGTTGACGAGCCAAGGCTGGCCCTGCGTCCAGTGGAACGCGCGGTCGATCGCTCCCGGCAGGAACCGCTGACCGGTGTCGGCGGTGTGCTGCGCGTACAACGCCGCGACCTCGTCGCGCGTAAACGGCCGCAACTCCGGTGTGCCCTGGGTGATGTTGTACGGGCTGCCGGAGTGCGTGCGGTAGTCGCGCGCGGCGCGCATCCCGACGAGGCCGACGGACGAGGGGAAGCCGTGCGGCCGGAAGGAGTGGCCGGAGCGCCCCTGGCGAAGCAAGGATTGAAGCGCGGCGTCGGGAAGTGCGTCGAAGTCGTCGGCGAACCGCGCAAGCGGCTTGGTCGATGTCTTGGCCCAAGCACCGAGGGCCGCGCCGATCCGGGTCCCCGGTACCGAGTCGGGCCATGGAGGCGGAACGAGCTCGGGGGCCAGTTGCTGTCCCAAGTTGCCACGCCACTGCTGCAACAAAGCGGTCTCGACCGTCCCGACGTCCGGCCCCGGCCACTTCCCCGCGTCCGCCGAAAGCACCGCGGAGATGCATCGGCCCTCCGCCGTCAACTCGGAAGCGAGGGCGAGGGTGGAAGTTGTCTTGCCGCTTCGGGGCGGCGAATGCACGACGAAGTAGGCGTGGCGGCCGACCAAGTCGCGCACGCTCTCCAGCCGGCGGGTGGCGGGGACCGCGTAGTGTTCCGACGGGTTGCACGGCCCCGCGAAGTTGAAGAAGCGCGCCATCGCCCACCTCCGGAGCGCATCAATAGGCCCGCGGCGCGGCGTGTCAAGGCGGCGGCGGCGCGGAGTGACGGCAGATGCAGACTTCCGGGGCTGCGGTGGAGGGGGCCGCCGCAGTCGAGGCGAGGGCGCCGAAATCGTCCGCCTGCGGCCGGCGGCTGGGCTATGCTGCCCGGCCGGCTGGAGGCGTGCCATGCGGCGGGCGGGTGTGTGCGGTCTTGCTCTTCTGGCGCTGACCTGCACCGGAAGGTCGCGACAGGAGGAGGCGCCGGCGGGCGAGGCGCTCGCGCGGAGCAGCGCGGCGCTGTCGAGCCGGACGGTCGTGATCGACTCGACCTCGGACTTCGCCCTCGGCGGGAACGACGAGGGAGGCGTCGACATTGCCGACGGGCAGGTGAAGCGGGCGAAGACGATGCGCGGGGTCGGGGCGTGGACGGCGACGACGGCGTTGCCAGAGGCGCGGCAGGGGCATAGCACCGTAGCCAATGCCGGTTATTTCTATGTCCTCGGCGGCGCGCTGGACGGAGGCGTGCATTCGAACGACGTGCGGTACGCGAAGGTAGGCACCGACGGCTCTGTAGGGACATGGGTGGCCGGCCGTTCCTTCGCAACAGGGCGGGTGTTCCACTCCAGCGTGGCCTACAACGGCTACCTCTACGTGATCGGAGGCACCACCGCCCCGAATGTGTGGACAAATGACGTGCAGTTCGCGCGGATCAACCCCGATGGAACGGTCGGTTCGTGGACGCGGACCAGTGTCTTCGCCAACGGGCGGAGATCCCACACCAGCGTCGTCTGGGGTGGCTACCTGTATGTGATCGGGGGATGGAACGGAGCGATGCTCAACGACGTGCAGCTTGCGCCAATCAACGCCGACGGGACACTCGGCACATGGAGTTCGACGACTGCCTTCCCGACCGCTCGCTTCGAGCATACGAGCGTGGTGCAAGACGGACACCTGTGTGTCATGGGCGGCGTGGACAGCGGAAATCAGTACCTCAGCGACGTGAGGGTGGCAACGATTGGCGCGGACGGATCGGTCGGGAGTTGGTCATCGACCGCCGCTTTCGCCAGTCAGCGGTGGGGGCATCAGAGCGTAGTCGCCAATGGCTATCTCTACGTGATAGGCGGAGCTGCTTCCGGGCCGCTCTTGAGCGAAGTGCAGGTAGCGGCGCTGCAGCCCGATGGCAGCGTGGGCCCTTGGGCGGCGACAACGTCCTTGCCGACAGGCCGATACCAAGCCGCTGCGGTCGCGGCTGGCGGCAGGATCTACCTCGTCGGCGGCGGCGAACCGTCCTCTATCGGCGATGTTCTGGTCGCTCCCCTGAACCAGAACGGCGCGGTGGGGGAGTGGACCGCGACGACCGGAATTCCGACAGCCCGATGGAACGAAGCGCTTGTTATCCATGGCGGATACATCTATTCCATTGGCGGAGCTACCAATGTCGAGTACCTATCCGACGTGCAGTTTGCGCCCATTCTTCCCGATGGAACAGTCGGGACGTGGGCGGCAACAAGCGCCCTCCCGTCTCGCCGCCACGGCAGGGCAGTGGCTTGGAACGGGCACTTGTATCTCCTTGGAGTCAACGGGTTCTGGCAGGGCAACCTTGTCGACGTGGTGTACGCGTCCGCGAACTCTGACGGGACCTTGGGCGCTTGGACTGCTACAACACCTCTTCCGACGGCTCTGGCTGCCACCGCGGCGGTTGCACGAAACGGGTTCGTATACGTCATCGGCGGAGACTTGAACAACCCCGGTGCTACTTCAAGCGCGTGCATCTTCGCGGCGGCAAATCCCGATGGCACGGTCGGCGCTTGGACGCCGACCACTAGGCTTCCAGGCGCCCGGCATGGTCACGCCGCGGTGGCCTATGGCGAGTATTTGTACGCCATAGGCGGGACGGATCCCAACGGAATCGACCGCAACGATGTTCAAGTGGCGCGGTTCAATGCGGATGGTAGCATCGGCGCGTGGGCGGCCGCGACGGCCCTTGCGAGGGAGAGTACTTGGCATACCTCCTTCGCGTGGAATGGTAGTCTCTACGTCGTCGGAGGGTGGGCAAACCAAGGGACGACGGCCCTCAACGAGGTCCACGCCGCGCCAATCTACTCAGATGGCAAGCTCGGGGCTTGGTTGGATGCCACAGACATTCCCCCTGTTCAAGAGGGCGGTCATTATGTGCCCGGCGTAGCGAGCAGCGGCCGCGTGTACGTCCCGCGCTATGACTCGCCCGGCGCTTCCAGCCCGCTGTACTCGGCGCCGCTCGACCCGGCCGGAACGCTGGGAGCTTGGACGACCGCCACTGCCTTCCCGACACCTCGCCAAGGTCACTCGAGCGTGGCGAGCAACGGCTACGTGTACGTGATCGGGGGGTACGACGGCGCGCGTCTCGGCGACGTGAAATTCGCGCCGCTGAGCGCCGACGGGACGGTCGGATCCTGGACCGCCACACAGTCTCTCCCCAGCGCGCGCTCCTACGGGTGCGCGGCTGCCGAAAACGGCCGCATCTACATGCTCGGGGGTTGGAGTGGAGGTTCGTTCTTCAACCAAGTCCTTGTGGCCACCGCCGAGCCCGATGGCACCTTGGGGACGTGGTCAACGACAGCCCCGTTCGCGACGCCGCGGGAGCCGGCCTGCGCGGCCTACGCCGGTCACCTCTACGTGGTGGGCGGCAGCACGAGCGAGGCGGCACCCGCGGATCTGAGCGACGTGCAAGTCGCGACGGTGAATTCCGACGGCACCCTCGGCGGCTGGGCGAGCACTACTCCTCTGCCCTCACCGCGTAGCGGCCGGGCCGTGGCGTACGGCGGCCACATCTACCACCTGGCCGGTTCGACGAATGGCGTTGTCACGCCGGATGTCCTCACCGCACCCCTCGGAGCAGACGGTACCGTGGGTCCCTGGCGCCAGACCACGCCGCTGCCTCGCGGCCGCGTCGCTTTCGCGACCGTTGCATACAACGGCTTCCTGTACGTCGTGGGTGGAGGAAGCGACGCGTACCTTGACGAGGTGCTGGTTGCGCCTGTGAACTCCGACGGCAGTCTCGGTTCCTGGTTCACGGCGCCTCGGCTCACCAAGGCCCTCTACAGCGGGACTGCCGTGGCGGGCAACGGGCACCTCTATGTCCTTGGCGGCAACAGCAATTCCGGATTCGCACACGATGTCCTGGTCGCCCCGATCAGCGGTCCCGCATCGCGCGCCACCTACTCGAAGGTGGTTGATCTGGGCGGTACAGCGCTTGCGGCATTGGCGATCACCGCGAACGGCCTGGCGAAGAACCACGGCACGGTGTCGCTGGCCTATCGCGTTGCGCCGGCGAGCGGAGTCTTCGGCTCTCTCGTCGACAAGGGTTTGATTCCTCTTGGCGTCGCGGTGCCGCTCGGCGACGCGAACGTCCGCTACGTCTGGCTTCGCTTCGTGCTGGATGACACGTACGCGGCGGCCGTCAACTCGGACGCGTCAAACGAACGCGACATCAGCGACTTCGCGCTGACCTACAAGCCGAGCTGCGAGATGATCACTTGCACCGCTCTCGATGAGTGCCACGATGTGGGATTCTGTGACGGGCCAACCGGGGTGTGCTCGAATCCCGCCAAGCCCGACACGGAGACATGCACGGACGGCGCCTGCCGAAGCGGCGTCTGCACGGATCTGTGCACCGGCGTGACGTGCGCGGCGCAGGACGAATGCCACACCGCGGGCGAGTGCGACAAGCATACCGGCCAGTGCTCAAACCCCGCCAAGTCCGACACGGAGACCTGCACGGACGGCGCCTGCCGAAGCGGCGTGTGTACGAATCTCTGCACCGGCGCGACGTGCGTCGCTCAGTACGAATGCCACGCCGCGGGCCAGTGCGACAAGCACACGGGCCAATGCTCGAACCCCGCCAAGCCCGACACGGAAACCTGCACCGATGGCGCCTGCCGAAGCGGCGTCTGCACGAATCTGTGCACCGGCGTGACGTGTGTTCCACAGGACGAGTGCCACGATGTCGGCTCGTGCGACCCGCAGACGAGCGAGTGCTCCAACCCGGCCAAGCCAGACACGGCGACGTGCGCGAACGGCGCGTGCCGCAGCGGAGTGTGTACGGATCTTTGCGTCGGCGTGACGTGCGTGCCACAGGACGAATGCCACGACGCGGGCCAGTGCGACAAGCACACGGGGCAGTGCGCCAATCCCGCCAAGCCCGACACGGAGACGTGCACCGACGGCGCCTGCCGAAGCGGCGTCTGCGCGGATCTGTGCACCGGCGTGACGTGCGTCGCACATGACGAATGCCACGACGCGGGCCAGTGCGACAAACACACGGGCCAATGCTCGAACCCCGCCAAGCCCGACACGGAGACCTGCACGGACGGCGCCTGCCGAAGCGGCGTCTGCACGAATCTCTGCACCGGCGCGACGTGCGTCGCACATGACGAATGCCACGCCGCGGGCCAGTGCGACAAGCACACGGGTCAATGCTCCAATCCGGCGAAACCCGACACGGCGACGTGCGGAAACGGCGCCTGCCGGAGCGGAGTCTGCACCGACCTTTTGCGCCGGCGTGACATGCGTCGCGCAGGACGAATGCCACGACACAGGCCAGTGCGACAAGCACACCGGCCAATGCTCCAATCCGGCGAAGCCCGACACGGCGACGTGCGGAAACGGCGCCTGCCGCGGCGGAGTGTGTACCGATCTCTGCCTCGCCGTGACATGCGTCGCGCAGGACGAGTGCCACGACGCGGGCGCGTGCGACAAGCACACGGGTCAATGCACCAATCCGGTGAAACCCGACACGTCGACGTGCGGAAACGGCGCCTGCCGAAGCGGCGTGTGTACGGATCTTTGCGCCGGCGTGACGTGCATCGCGCAGGACGAGTGCCACGACGCGGGTGAGTGCGACAAGCACACCGGCCAATGCTCCAGTCCGGCGAAGCCCGACACGGAGACGTGTACGCTCGGAGCCTGCCGCAGCGGCGTATGCACGGATCTCTGCGTGGGCGTTACGTGTCCCGTCCCGGACGAGTGCCACACGCAGGGCGCTTGCGCTTCCACGTCGGGCATCTGCGCACCGAACCCCGCAAGGGACGACGGCGAACCGTGTACCGGCGGGACGTGCCGCTCGGGCGAATGCGTGCCGTCACCACCGGACGGCGGCACGGCCGACGCAGGGGACGTGACCGATGCCGGCACCGCTGATGGCGGCCCTCTGGACGATGCCGGCCCCCGGGAGTCCGACGCGGGCCGGTACGCCGCGCCGTCCCCCTACTCGTGCATCTCCTGCTCCAGCGCGGGCGCGCCGTCGCTGGTGCTCCTGGCGTGCGCGGTCCTGTGCGCAAGAAGGCGCGGTCGCCGCCCGCCGGAGGCGTGACCTGGGTCGGCCGCGTCCGCGGACGGGCAGCCCGCCGCGCGCCGCGCCGTCCTCACTGCCGACGGGCCAGGTCCGAGGCGGCGCACGACGGGTCTGCCCATCCTACTCATAGAGGCTCTGCTCCGGGGAATCGCCGAGCACCTCCGGAGACGTCGCTGTAGGCCGGTCGGTGCGTTTCTGCTATAGCCGCGGGCCGTCGGAACTGCGCCGCGACGATGCAGGCGAGGAAACGCGCAGTGGCAGAACCCTTTTGCCCCACGTGCGGTCGCCGCTTTTCCCGCGAGGTGTCCTTCTGCCCGCAGGACGGCACCCGACTCGCCTTCGAGGGCGAGTCCGCCACCGCCGTCCTCCCCGACCCGCACGACCCCGAACGCACGCTGCGTCTGGACGATCCCGGTGCGACGCCGCGCGATCCCGCGCGGTTGCCCCGAAACGCGCCCGGCGGCAGCCCTGCGGGCGCTCCGATTTCCGGAGCGCCGGTAGCGCTGCCAGCTTGCGCTGAAGCGGTCCGGCCCTCCGCGCGCAAGGCCTCGGGCGAGCTGGCGGAGGGCTCCGTCATCGCCGGACGCTTCACCGTCGTGCGCAGGCTCGGTACCGGAGGCTTCGGCACGACCTATCTGTGCGACGACGCGAAGTTCCGCCGTCCCGCCGCGGTGAAGCTCGTCCACCTGCACCACGCCGGCAACCCGGAAATGCTCCGTCGTTTCGAGCTGGAATCCCTTGCGTTGTCGAGGCTTTCGCATCGCAGCATCGTCTCCATGTTCGACAAGGGAGAGCACGACGGACGGCCGTACTTCGCGATGGAATTCGCCGACGGGCAGCTCGTCTCCGACATGCTCAAGGCCGGTCCGCTGCCCGAGCGCGAGGTGTGCGAAATCGGGGCGCAGCTCTGCGAGGCTCTCGCTGCCGCGCACGCCAAAGGATTCATCCACCGCGACCTCAAACCCGACAACCTCGTCTGGTGCCGGGACGAGAACGGCCGCCCGCTCCTGAAAGTGCTGGATTTCGGGGTCGCCGCGATCCGACAGGACGCGCCTGTTGAGACGGCGGTGCGCGACCTGCGCTCGGTCGTCGTCGGCACCATCGTCGGCACGCCCGCGTACATGTCTCCCGAGCAGGCGCGCGGCGAGCGACTGACGCCCGCCTCCGACGTCTACTCGGCCGGAGTCGTGCTCTGCCACCTGCTGACCGGACGGTTTCCCGCGGATTTCCCCGAGGAATGGACGCCCGTTGCCGCCATCGTCTACTCCGCGGCGAAGCCGGTTTCCATCGTGCGGCTGCGCCCCACGGTGACGCCCGAGGTCGGCGCCGCAGTGCTGCGCGCGCTCGAAAAGGAGCCGGATCGGCGCTTTCCCGACGCGACCGCGATGGCGGCCGCATTGCGCCGGGCCGCCGACCGCATCGGCAGGAAATCCAGCGCGAGGAACATCCGTGCGGTCGCGGCGGTGGCGAGCGGCGTGGTCTGTGTCGCGGGGCTCGCCTTGTGGGCCGCGCGCCCTGCGGCTGCGCCGTCGCCTGCCGCCGTGCGTGCCGATGCGGCTCCACCGCCGATTCCCCCGCCACCCGCCCCCGTTGCAGTGCCCGCCGCCGAGTCCCGCCCGCCCGTGGCGGTTGCACGCGAAACGCCGGACGCCCCGGAGAAACCGGTCGTCCGCGAGGCACGGGCGGTGAATCGCTCTTCGCAGGCAACGGTGCCCGCCGTGTCGGCCGGAGCGCCCCGAGAAGGCGCCCGGGCGGAGCATCGCGACGACATGGTCTTGGTTCCCGCCGGCACCGGCCCCATCGGGTGCGCGGGCGACGGGTGCGAGGAGGAGGAGGCGCCTCGAATCGAGCCTGCTCTGGCCGCCTTCCGCATTGATCGTCACGAGGTGACGACGGCGGAGTATGCGGCCTGCGTGCATGCGGGGGCGTGCTCCGCCGGCGACGCTCCCGGGTGCTCGACCGGTTCGCGCGCGGATCGCGCCCCGATGGCGTGCGTTTCGTGGGCGCAGGCCGACGCGTTCTGCCGATGGCGCGGCGCGCGGCTGCCGACCGAATTCGAGTGGGAGCGCGCGGCACGCGGTGCTGCAGGACGGCGCTATCCTTGGGGCGATTCGGAACCTGACTGCACGCGTGCCTCGATGAAGACCGACAGAGGCAGAGGCTGCGGTTTCGGAGAGCCGGGCGAGGTCGGCTCGCACCCGGCCGGAGCGACGCCTCAAGGCGTCGAGGAGCTCGCGGGCAGCGTATGGGAGTGGACCGCGGACTGGTTCGGCGCCGGAACGTACGCCCGCGGCGCACCGCCCGCATCGGGGAGCGCGAAGGTCGTGCGCGGCGGTTCGTTCGAGAATGCCGGCCGGATGCTCGAAGCGCTGTACCGCATGAGCTTCAATCCCGCGCGAAGCTTCCCGACGGTGGGGTTCCGATGCGTGCGATGAGGCTTGTGCGCGCCGCGACAGCGGCTGTTGTACTGGCGGCGTCGATCGCCGAGGCCGCGCCCTCGGACGCGCCTCGCCTCGTGCTGCTGCGCACCCGTGCCACGCGCGGCGTCGAGCGCGATCTGGCCGAAATCGTTAGCGAACTGCTCGCCGGGACGATGTCGCGCGTCGCCTCGGCCGAGTTCACGGACGAGGCCGCGGCGCTGTTGCGGCTCGACTCGGCCGGCCGCAGGCAGCTCGGCGGCGCTTGCGAGGAGGACTCCGCCTGCATCACGGAAATCGGCGGCTCGCTGGGCGTGGACTACTTGGTCACGTCGAGCCTCGGAACCATCGGCTCGAGCTTCGCGCTGTCGCTGCGCGTGCTCGACGCCCGAAGGGGTGCCGTGCCTGTGCGTGCGAGCCGCACCGTCCCGCGCGACGAGGATCGACTCGCCCGCGAAATCTGCACGCTCGCGGAAGAGCTGATGACGGGCCTGTCGCGCCTCGACACGAGGCTCCGGGTCAGCGAGGGAGCATGCCGCGAGACGCCCGTCGCGGCGCCGGCTCCCGCCGCAACGCCAGCTCCGGCTGCTGCGCCGAGTCCCGTTGTCGCCGCGGCCGTGCCCGCCGAGGCACCTTCCGCGATCGCCTCTCCGGCGCCCGTGCCTTCCGTCCCGGCCCCGACGCCGATCGGCGCGGACGCTCCCCGCGATGCCGCTCCGAAGCCCTCTTCCGATGCTTCGTCCGCTGGAATAATCATCGACGGGGCGGTCCTCGCCGACCTGGGGCACGGCATCGGCTTCGAACTCGGGGCGGGCTATCGGCGGGGGGACTTCTCGCTGGCCGCGCACTGGATCGCCGGGGGAAACCAGGGGTTCCTTCTCCAGGCGGCCTGGCGATTCCTGCGATTCGGCGGTGTCGCGCTCTACGCAAACGCCGACGTTCCGCTGCTCTTCGCCGTCGCGGAGAGCTCCGGGCTCGCCGGCGGCGCCGCGTTCGGCGCAGGAGCAGCCGTCGGTGCCGAGTACTGGATCGTCCCACGTGCGGCGCTGGCTCTCGACGTGTCGGGCCGCTGGCTCGCATCGACCCCGCCCGCGCTGCAGGGGGCTCCGGTGGTCGGATGGCTCGTCGTACCCGGCGTCCGTTTCCGCTGGCCGCAGGGCCAGCCCCTCGCGCGAACCCCGGCCGCGTCCAGTGCACGGGCGACCAGGAGGGCCATTGGGTGCAGCTCACGCCAGATCCGGCTCGTCGTGCGGACCGGCGCGCGGCCCTCACCCCCGACCCCTCTCCACACGGGCCACAACCGCACCGCCCCTTCGATCGCAAAGCGGCCCGGTGGAGAGGGGAGGGCTGCCGCTCCTGGAGCCGGCGGCGCGGATATTCCCACCTGCGCGCGCCGTGCGGTTCCACCCCAGGCGCACGATTCGACGCGCTTTTCTCCCCCTCTCCACCGGGCCGCAACCACGCAGGATCGAGCGTTGCGCATCGCGGCCCGTGTGGAGAGGGGGCGGGGGGTGAGGGCCGCACGCGCGACCAGGAGGGCGACTTCCAGCGCGTCGCCGGGGGCGTCAGCGGGCATCGTCCGGAACCGACCCGTAGATCCGCCGGGCGAAGGCGCGTCCGTAGATGCGCGCCACCAGCCGCACGCGCACCTCGTGCTCGTCGGCGTCGGGATGCTGCATCCGGATGCCGAGCTCGGCCATGCGGCGCACGCCCTGGGTGAGGGCCGCGGCAAGGCGCCCGCGCTGCAGCGGCGTCATGGCCCGCAGCAGCTCGAAGTGGCGCTCGACCTGCGACGGGGCGGTGTCGCGGCACGTCATGAAAACAGGATCGGCCGGTCCTTGCGGGGCGTCAAGCGCCGGTCGACCCGCCGGGATCTCCGTGCTGCGGCATCGCCGGGGAGCGTGCCGCCTACCTCGCCGTCGGCGCCGCACACCGCAGGCCGAATCCGTCGAGCCCGTCGCCGGCTTGGATGTGCGCGCCCACCGCGATCTTTCCCGCAGAGCAGGGCGTCGCGGCGAACGCACTGCCTCCTGTTCCCTCGGGGGTCGCCGCCAGAGGCGTGCTCGTCCCGATGGTCGTCGTGAACGAAGCGCCGCCGCCGGAGAAAGTGATCGGTGCGCACTGGAACACGAGCTGGTCGACGAGGCCGCCCGAGCGCCCGGAGAATGAGGACACGAAGGTGTTCGCGGGGCACCGGCGGCTCCAGCTCGTGCCCGGGTTGATCCCGCGCATCGAGAGCGATGTGCCCGGCGCGGCCGTCGCCGTCCAGTTCGGAGGAGCGTCGGCGAAGCCTAGGATGCCGCACACGACTTGGATGCCGGTGACGTATCCACTGACGCGTCCGTCGAATCCGATCGCCGCCTGGCCCGTCGGACACGTGTCCAGATACGTGGTCCCGCCGTAGGCGTTGCCTCGCACGGTCGTCTCCGAGACCGTGCCGAACTCGACGCTCTTCGGCCCAGTCGGCACCACGACGCAGCTCGACCCGTCGCCGCCGCACACGCCGCAGACGTCCATCTGGGCCTGGCCGCCCCATTCGCCCGAGCAGTCTTGCGCGCAGTCGTTCCTCGGGTCCGAGTCGCAGACGCCGCAGTGATCGCACAGGGCGTCCGCCACCGGAGCGAGCTTGAGGCAATCCAGCCGCAGGGACAGAAGCCCCGAGCCCACGCGTCCCGCGGTGCCGGTCACGGCCGCGTCGGGCGGGCACGCAACGTCGAACGTGTCGTCGGTCTCCATGCCCGCCATCCCCGCGCTCGCGGGCGTCGAGAAGGTCGCCGACGCCTGCCCGGGCGCGGCGTCGAGGGTCGCGGACGAGCAGAAGATTTCCAAGGCGCGGATCGCGGGATCCGCCCCGGTCCCGGTGAAGCGGCCCCTCACACGCGTGACCACCTGATCCGCGGGGCAGGCGAGCGCGAACGGGTCCGTCCCGCCCGTGCCGCGGATCGGCAGTGCAGCGCCGCCGCCGACGCCCGCCAGGTACCGGTACGGCACGACGCCCGGCTGCGTCGAGAGGACGAGCGGCGCGCAGATCCACTGAATGGACTCGATTCCGGACTTCGTCAGTCCGGAGGCCCCGACGACGACGTGGTCCGGGGGACACGGATCGGCGAAAGACGTCGAGGGACCCGGCCCTCCGTACTCCGCACTGCGCGTCGTCGGCGCGACGAGCCGCAGCGCCGCCGGGCAGCCTTCGTCCGTGTTGCCGTCGAGGTTCTCGTCGGCGCCGTCGCAGGCCAGCTCGGCGATCGGGACGCACGTGCCGGCCGAGTCCCGGTAGCCCTGCGCGCAAGCGCTGCACGCTTCGCCGGAGTATCCCGTCGTGCAGGTACACGCCGCTGTGCCCCGGGAATCCGAGCACGTGCCGTGCCCGGAGCAGTCGCCGAAGCCGCTCGTCGCGCACGTCGCCAGGCACGTACCGTTGCTGTCGTTGTCCTGGTATCCCTGAGCGCACGCGTTGCAGGCCGCCCCTGTGTAGGCGGCGTCGCACGTGCAGGTCGCGGTGCCGCTCGCCTCCGAGCACGTGCCGTGACCCGAGCAGTTCCCCAGCCCGCTCGCGGTGCAGGTCGGCATGCAGGTGCCGTCGGTGTTGCCGTCCTGATAGCCGTCGGCGCAGGAGCCGCAGGCGTCGCCGGCGTAGGCCGTCGTGCAGGTGCATCGCGCGGTGCCGCTCGAGTCCGAGCACGTGCCGTGGTCCGAGCACGTGCCGAGGCCGCTCGTCGCGCAATTGGGTGCACACGTGCCGTCCGTGTTGCCGTCCTGGTAGCCGGCGGCGCACGAGTCGCACGCGGTTCCATTATATTCGACGGCGCACGAACACGTCGCGGTGCCCGTCGCCTCCGAGCACGTACCGTGGTTCGAGCACGTGCCGAGCCCGCTCGTCGCGCAGTCGGGCGCGCAGGTGTCGTCCGTGTTGCCGTCCTGGTAGCCGACGGCGCACCCGCTGCACGTGGTTCCCGCGTAGCCCGTCGTGCAGCCGCAAAGGGCCGTGCCGGTCGCCTCCGAGCACGTGCCGTGACCCGAGCAACCGACCAGTCCGCTTGTCGTGCAGTCGGGCGCGCACGCGCCGTCCGTGTTGCCGTCCTGGTAGCCGGCGGCGCACGAGTCGCACGCGGTTCCGGTGTATTCGACTGCACAGGCACACGTCGCGGAACCGGTCGCGTCCGAGCACGTGCCGTGGTTCGAGCACGTGCCGAGCCCGCTCGTGGCGCAGTCGGGCGAGCAGGTCCCGTCGGTGTTGCTGTCCTGGTACCCGGCGGCGCACCCGTTGCACGTGGTTCCCGCGTAGCCCGTCATGCAGCCGCACAGGGCCGTGCCGCCGGTGTCGGAGCACGTGCCGTGGGTCGAGCAGTCTCCGAGTCCGCTCGTCGCGCACCCGGGCGAGCACGCGCCGTCGGTGTCGCCGTCCTGGAAGCCGTCGGCGCAGGATCCGCAGGTTTCTCCGGCGTATTCCGTCGCGCAGACGCACCTCGCTGTGCCCGTGGCGTCGGAGCAAGCGCCGTGATCGGAGCAGTTGCCCAGGCCGCTGTTCGCGCAGTCGGGCGAGCAGGTGCCGTCGGTGTTTGCGTCCTGGTATCCGGCGGCGCACCCGTTGCACGTGTCTCCCGCGTAGCCCGTCAGGCAGCCGCAAACGGCCGTGCCTCGCGTGTCGGTGCACGTGCCGTGGCCGGAGCAGTCGCCAAGGCCGCTCTTCGCGCACGTCGGCGCACACGTGCCGTCGGTGTCGCCGTCCTGGTAGCCGTCGGCGCAGGATCCGCACGTTTCTCCGGTGTATTCCGTCGTGCAGACGCACGTCGCGGTGCCCGTCGCGTCCGAGCAGGCGCCGTGCTCGGAGCAGGTGCCGAGGCCGCTGTTCGCGCAGTCGGGCGAGCAGACCCCGTCGGTGTTCCCGTCCTGGTATCCGGCGGCGCAGGCGTTGCACGTGGTTCCCGAGTAGCCGGTCAGACAGCCGCACAGAGCCGTGCCGCCGGTGTCGGAGCACGTGCCGTGTCCGGAGCAGTCGGCCAGCCCGCTCGTCGCGCACGTGGGCGAGCACGTGCCGTCCGTGTCGCCGTCCTGGAATCCGTCGGCGCAGGAGCCGCATGTTTCTCCGGCGTATTGCGTCGTGCAGACGCATTTCGCGGTGCCGCCCGCATCGGCGCAGAAGCCGTGATTCGAGCAGTTGCCGAGACCGCTCGTGGCGCACGCGGGAACGCAGGAGCCGTTCGCGTCGAAGTCCTGATAGCCGGCCGCGCAGTCGCCGCAGGTGTCGCCCGTGTAGCCTGCCGTGCAGGTGCAGCGCGCGGTGCCGGTCGAGGCGGAGCACGCGCCGTGACCCGAGCAGTTGCCCAGACCGCTGGTCGTGCAGTCCGGCGCGCACGTCCCGTCGGCGTCGCCGTCCTGGTGGCCGGGGGCGCAGGATCCGCACGATTCTCCGGCGTATTCCGCCGCGCAGACGCATTTCGCGGTGCCCGTCGCGTCGGAGCACTCTCCGTGGCCGGAGCAGGTGGTCCCGCTCGTCGCGCACGTCGGCGAGCAGGTGCCATCGGCGTCGTTGTCCTGGTATCCGGCGGCGCACCCGCTGCACGTGGCGCCGGAATACCCGGCGGCGCAGGTGCAGGCCGCGGTGCCCGTCGCGTCGGAGCACGTGCCGTGACTCGAACAGCTCCCGAGTCCGCTCGTCGCGCAGTCCGGCAGGCACGTGCCGTTCGAGTCGCTGTCCTGGTATCCGGCGGCGCACCCGCTGCACGTATCGCCGGTGTATCCGGTCGCACACGCGCACGCCGCCGCGCCGGACGCGTCGGAGCAGGTGCCGTGGCCGGAGCAGTCTCCGAGGCCGCTGGTCGCGCATACGGCGAGGCACGTGCCGTTCGCGTCGTTGTCCTGGAATCCGATCGCGCACGCGCCGCAGGTTTCTCCTGCGTAGCCGCCCGCACACGCGCAGACCGCAGTGCCCGAGGCGTCGGTACACGCGCCGCGATTCGAGCAGGTACCGAGGCCGCTCGTCGTGCAGTCGGGCAGGCACGTCCCGTCGGCGTCGTTGTCCTGGTAGCCGGCGGCGCACGCGCTGCACGTGTCGCCGGTGTACACCGCTGCACACGTGCATGCCGCAGTACCGCTCGCGTCCGAGCACGTGCCGTGGTTCGAGCACGTGCCGAGGCCGCTGGCGGCGCAGTCCGGCAGGCAGGTCCCGTCGGCGTCGTTGTCCTGGTATTCCGCGTCGCAGGCGGAGCACGAGGCGCCGGTGTACCCCGTTTCGCAGGCGCACAGCGCGGTCCCCGACGCGTCGGCGCAAGCGCCGTGCACGCAGGAAAGTCCCGCCGTCGCGCAATCCGCCGTGCAGGAGCCGTTCGAGTCGTTGTCCTGGGTTCCGGCGGGGCACCCCGGGGTCGTCGCCTCCGCGGTGTCGGACCAGTCCGAGGCCC
>Ga0172368_10003086_pt1 | contig 20547 bp, 23 predicted proteins | sample Lak11m_FD_114540 | JGI IMG/M metagenome (GOLD analysis project Ga0172368, IMG submission 114540) | Freshwater microbial communities from Kabuno Bay, South-Kivu, Congo - kab_022012_11m | ecosystem: Environmental > Aquatic > Freshwater > Lake | place: Democratic Republic of the Congo: South-Kivu...
AAAAATAATGCGCTGGCCGGTGATGACGTGGGCGGCATACCCATGGCCCGGCTTCAGTCGGTCATCGACAGGCTGCGGGCGGCTCGTTACAGCGTGGTCACCTGGGCTGTCGGCCAACTCGATTTTCAACATGCAGAACTAACCGTACAGCAACTCTGCCGTCTGGTCGTCCATTTGAATCAGGGCGGTACCCGCTCGGCCGGTTTGCCACTCGGTGGCCAGAGAGGCGACAAAACCGCCAGTCAGGTCTGTACCTGGATCAGCGGCTACCCGACACGGGTAAGCTATGCACGCGGTTATCCGGAATACGACCCTTACCATCATGCCACCCCGCGACTTCTGGCCCGGGGAGAGGCCGATGTCCTGGTCTGGGTCTCCAGCCTGGGATTGATGCCGCCTCCGGTCACGGATATTCCCACCCTGGTGATTGGTCGCTCAGGTATGCGTTTTGAAAAGGAACCGGCGGTGTTCATTCCCGTAGGGGTTCCCGGCATTGACTTCAGCGGTCATTATTACCGGTGTGACAGTGTGGTAGCCCTGCCGCTTTACGCGCTGCGTGCTGCCGGCTTGCCATCGGCTGCCCATATACTTCGGGATATCGAGTCCGCACTGGCCTGAGGGGCCAGGGTGATTAGGTTGACTGGCGCGGGAGAGCTTGTTCATGGTCAAGGTCGGTCTGGCTGATTTGAAGATAGGCATACCGGTTCCCTGGGATGCCTATGATGCCAACGGTAAACTGCTGATACGAAAGGGTTTTGTTCTGGAATCGGTTCATCAGCTCGAAGTCCTGGTCAACCAGGGCCTGTATGTGGTGGGTGAAGCACAAAAACCGTCGGTCAGGCGGTTGCCCCCGTTACCCGAAGCGACGAAGACAACGCCTGCAGCCGCCATCTCGGTGCTGACCCGTGAACTGAAAAACCAGGGCCACCTGGTCAGGATGATCCGGGAAAAAAACCGGCAACACGATATCCAGAGCCTTTACGCCGCCTCGGTTCGCAATGTCATCACCGCCGTGCAACGGCAACGCGACCTGAGCCTGGCTTACGTTTTTTTCAACAAGACGACAGAAAATTACCCGCTCCGGCATTCGCTGGATACGGCGATCATCGCCATCATCATTGCGGCAGCACTGGATAAACAGCCGTCTGATATTTTCAACATGGCGTGTGCCAGCCTGACCATGAATATCAGCATGCTGAAACTGCAAACCCGGTTGCTGAGTAAATCAGAGGCATTGACCGAAGCCGAACTAACCGGCATCCGCAGACACCCGCTCGCCTCCCGGATCTTGCTCGAACAGGCAGGCATCAACAACGTGGACTGGCTGGATTACGTCCTCTGCCATCACGAAAAAAATGATGGCTCGGGTTATCCGCGGGGGTTGCGGGAGGATGACATCCCGGAAGGTGCCCGGATCATCTGCCTGGCTGACCGCTACACCGCGACCCTTTCACCCCGCACTTACCGGCCAGGACTGCTGCCCAACCTCGTGCTGCGGGAGCTGCTCATCAATCAAAAAGACACCCTGAATCTCAGCCATGCCGGTGTGTTAACCAAAGTCGTAGGCATTTACCCGCCCGGCATGTTCGTCAAACTGCGCAATGGCGAAACGGCGGTGGTCTTTGCCCGGGGCGAGGATGGTGCCTGCCCCCTGGTCAAATCAATACTCGGACCGGACAACGCGCCCCTGCCATTTCCCGTTACCCGTGACACACGGGGAGGTGTCTTGCGCATCGCAGGTGCCGTGCGTCTCGAACCGGAGCAGGTACCCTTCGACATGGTAAAAATCTGGGGTGAGGCGGGACACACCCGTTGAAAAACTAGAAAAACTACTCTCCGGGCAGGGCAGGTAGCCGGATCGTAAACCCGGCACCGGTGTCGGCTTGTGAATCCACCTGTATGCTGCCGCCGTGTTCCTCGATGATTTTCTTGACGATGGCCAGTCCCAGGCCGGTTCCACGGGCCTTGGTCGTAACATAAGGCTCGAATACCCTGTCCCGGTGTTCCGGGGGAATGCCGGGGCCGTTGTCGTGCAGACGGATTTCCAGCCAATGACGACGGTTGTCTTCTACCCGGGTTGTCAGGATGTCGATACACCCCGGCGGTGACATCGGCATGGCTTCCTGGGCGTTCTTGATCAGGTTATGCAGGACTTGCCTGAGTTTGACCGGATCCCCCGACACCTTCGGCAGCCCCTCCGTCATCGCCAGTGTGAACGTCAGTCCGGAAGGCGGCGGATAAAGGGCTACGACTTCTTCGATCAATTTTGCCATGTCAACCTTTTCCTGGCGGACAACCGAGGGTTTGGCGTATTCACTGAAGGCGTTGACCATGGATTTCATGGCCTCGACCTGTTGCACGATGGTGCGGGTAGCCCGTTCCAGCATCTCGGCTTCGGGTGCGTCGAGGCTTTTGGCCAGTTTGTATTGCAACCGCTCGGCACTGAGTTGTATGGGGGTCAAAGGATTCCTGATTTCATGGGCGAGGCGGCGGGCCACTTCGCCCCAGGCAGCATCACGCTGGGCCTGGATCAGTGCGGTGACATCATCAAATACCACCACAGCCCCCTGCCAGGTGCCATCGGCATCCAGCAGGGGCGTTCCCCGGCAGAACAGTTCCTGCCGTCCCCGTGGGCCGGTGCAGGGCATCTCTTCCTGCCACGCCCCTGTTTCCTGCGCCAGCCGCCGGGTCAGTCGCTCCATCAGGTCGATCAGATGAGGATAGGTATGGCCCAGGGTTTCTACCGTCAAGCCTACACAGGTCTGGTGGTCGATTTGCAGCATGGCATCTGCTGCCTGGTTGACCATCAGGATACGCCGCCCGCCATCGAGACTCAGCACCGCCGAAGACAGGTTGGCCAGTATCGTGGCAAGGTAAGCACGTTGCCGTTCCACTTCCTGCCGGGACAGGTGGGCCTCATCGCGAGCCTGGGCAATGCGCTCGGTCATGGCGTTGAAGGATTCGACCAGAAAACCCAGTTCATCACGACTTTTGACCCGGAGACGTTTTTCGTAATTGCCGGCCGCCACCGCCCGGGTTCCCTGGGCAAGATGCCTGACCGGCGCCACGATACGGCGAATGCTGAGGAAAGCCGCCCAGATGGCAGCCAGCAGGCTCAACAACAGCACCAGGGAGAGGGTCAGGGAGAAGGTAAACTTGAGCGACCGGCGCAGGAAGGTCATTTCCTTGTAGTGCAGGTAAGCCCCTTCCACGGTCTCGGCCAGTTGCGTCAGGCGTACCGGCACCACATGCAGGGCCTGCAAATACAGCGGGTCATCGCCGGTCATGGCCACCAGCACCCGAATCTGCCGCCGATCAGGGGAGTAAGGCTCCAGGCCAACATAAGATTTGCCCTGCCTGACCTGCAACAGCACGCTGATTTCGGGCAGGTCGGGAATGATGGAGCCGGATTGTCCGCCACTCAGGGCGATGATTCGTCCCTGTTTGGAGAAGATGGTCAGTTCCCCGTCCTCTGCGTCATCCCGCACCGCTTCCAGCCGCACCGACAGCAGGCTCTCCGGTATGTCCCTGAGATGCAGGGCCATTTCCTCGGTCTGGTTCAAAACCGCCCGCATTCGCTCATCCAGCGCGGCCTGCCCCAGTTTGAGGGCATCTTCCATGGCCTGATCGATCCGCACGTCAAACCAGCTATCGATGCTCTGCTGAACGAACTGCATGGAAAAATAGAACACGACCGAAGCCGGTGCCAGCGTCAACAGGGTGAAGAGGATCACCATGCGGGCGGTGAGGGATGAGCCGGCCTTGCGCTTTTTGATCTGATTGAACAGCGAATAGACGTTGGCCCCGACCAGACCCAGCAACAGAATGGAGGCCAGTGAATTGATGAGCAGCAACCAGGAGTACAAGGGCCCCAGATGGGAGGCATTCTGGGTGGCCGTACTCATCAGGTAGAGCGAGGCTAGTATGGCCAGAAACAGTCCCAGCAGGCTGAGACTGAGTGGCGGCTTCAACCGGCGACCGGCCATGGCCAGGGAGGGCTTTGCAGATGCCAGTCCGGACTCAGATAGGCCAGGGGCCGCAAGGGCAGCGGTAGCGACTCGATATCCAGTGTGACCCCGAGGCGGGCGGTGTAGTGGTGACCGGCTTGCAAGGTGCAGGATTCAGGAATCTGCCAGTCCCGCAGGGTGCCCAGGTATTCGATCAGGGTGGTCAGGGTAGCGAAATGCTCCATGACCCCGGTATCGGGATAGATGATACGGTAGGAGCGGGTCAGGGGGTGATAGCTGACATGCAAGCGACGGGATACGGCGAGCAGGGTTCGATCCGGCCAGTAATCACGGGGTTCTGCCAGGGAGAACCGGATCACCAGTGTCAACGGCACCCCCTGTTCCAGGGCCTCGATCACCGGCGGGGTAAACCGGTAATCGAAACCGGCATCGATCCGGCACACGCCGCCTGCTGCAGTCAGACGGGCCTCGATGACGCTGAAGGCCTTACCGTTCGCATTAACCGGATAGAGCGATGAACACCCGCTGCAGGATACCAGGCCGGGTATCAGTGTGGTCTGAAGCCACATTCGCCAGTCCCGGGATTTGTTCATCATTCCGGCACTATGGCCTTCCTGAGCCTGGCGTAATAAAAGCCGTCCATACCGGACGCGCCGGGCAAAATCTGAACCCCGTGTCCTGCCGGAACAGCGTGTGGCAAATCAAGGGGTTGCACCTCGACATCGGGGTGACGGGCGACGAAATCATCCAGTTGCAGGCGGTTTTCACGCGGCAGGATCGAACAGGTCGCATAAACCATCAGCCCGCCCGGAGCCAGCAGCGGCCAGATGGCTTCCAGTATTTCACCCTGCAAGCGCGGGAGTTCCTCCAGGTCATGGGGCGTGCGCAACAGTTTGATGTCCGGGTGACGACGAATCACCCCGGTGGCAGAACAGGGGGCATCCAGCAGGATGCGATCAAACGGTTGACCGTTCCACCACACGGCGGTTTGCCGGGCATCGCCGACGATGATCTCGGCCGTGCGACCGGCCCGCCTGAGATTCTCGTCGATACGCGCCACCCGGGCCGGAACGGCATCGACCGCCACCAGTCTGGCCAGGGTCGGGCAGGTCTCCAGAATGTGCAGGGTTTTACCACCGGGAGCGGCACAGACATCCAGCACGGTCTGTCCGGGCTTGAGATCGAGCAAACCGGCGGCGAACTGGGCGGCGGTGTCCTGTACCGAAACCCGGCCTTCGCTGAATCCGGGCAAACGGCTGACCGGCACGGGTTGTTCCACGATGACCGCACTGGGACAATCGGGCGAGGCGACCGCCTTGAGGTCCGCATCTTCCAGGCATTTCAGGTAATCATCACGGGACTGGCTCGCCAGATCGACCCTCAGCACCAGGGGAGGCAGTTGATTATTGGCCAGCAGGATGTCATCTGCCTGTTCCGGCCAGGCTTCGCGTATGGCCGTCTCCAGCCAGTCCGGGTGAGCATGACCGACCGTTACCGGTATCGCCTCAGGGTTTTGTTCCTGCTCCGTGATTTCGCGCTGGCTGGTTCTGAGCAGCGCGTTCAGCAAGGGCTTGGCCCAGGCCTTGCGCTGGGCGGCTGCCACGGTTTCAGCCACGGCGGCATGGGGTTTGACCCGGGTAAAACGGAGCTGGTAAAGCCCGATCAGGGCCAGCAGACGAATCTGTGTATCCTTGATCGGTTTTTGGGTCAGGGCAGCCAACTGGGCATCCAGCAGGTAATACCAGCGGCATACGCCATAGCAAAGTGCCTGCACGAAGGCCCGGTCATTTTCCTTGTGAAGCCCGGGCAGGGCTTCCTCCAGTGCCATGGTCAGTGTCTTGTGTTGGCTCACAACCTGTTCCAGCACCCTCGCAGCAATCAGACGCGTGTTCACGTAATATCTCCTAGTCGTTCGCCCTGTACGGAATGGGCATTCAAAAAAGCCGGGGCACTGATACGTTTGCCTCCCGGTCGTTGTACTTCGAGCAGGCGCAGTACACCCTGACCTGTCGCCACATCCAGGGTCTTGCGCTCGGGAAGAACGCAGCCGGGAGCGGCACTACAAGGCTCATCGAGTGTGCAGGCCTGCCATATTTTCAGGGTTTCATCGCGGTAACGGGTTTCCGCCACCGGCCAGGGATTGAAGGCTCTGACCTGGCATGCCAGTGCGTGGGCTGAACGATTCCAGTCGAGCGGGGATTCCTGCCTGGACAGTTTGGTGGCATAAACGGCATCCCCTTCGGATTGCCGAACCGCCTGTACCGCGCCCTGTTCCAGCACGGGAAGCAGCTCCATGAGGGCCGTCGCCCCCAGCAGGGACAGGCGGTCATGCAGGCTGCCGCCGGTGTCTTCGGGCAGAATCGGACATTCCTTGCGAAGCAACACGGGGCCGGTGTCCAGACCCTCGTCCATCTGCATCAGGGTGATCCCGGTCAGGCGGTCGCCATGGTAAACGGCTCGCTGTATGGGGGCCGCACCGCGCCAGCGCGGCAACAGGGACGCATGAATGTTGATACAGCCCTGACGCGGAATGTGGAGTACGGTCGTTGGCAGAATCAGGCCATAGGCCACAACGACCATCAGGTCGGGAGCCAGGGCCTGCAGCACGGCCCTGTCTTCCGCCTGCCTGAAATGAGGCGGTTGAAAAACCGGCACGCCGTGTTGCAGGGCCAGTGCCTTGACCGGACTGAATTTGAGTTTGAGCCCGCGGCCCGCCTCACTGTCAGGCCGGGTGTAGACACCCACCAGTTCATGGGTGCTGGCCAGCAGGGCCTGCAGGGGAGGGACGGCAAATTCGGGTGTGCCGGCAAAGAGTATTCTCATGGGGCTGGAAGGAAGGCATGCGGGGCGGTGGGGGGCTGAATCAGGCTACGGAATTTCAGGGAAGCTATGGTGTAAACGGCGGGTCAGAGCGAGGCCGAAGTCTTCTTGCGTGCTGTCCCCTGACCGGTCGAGCGGTTACGCTGTTCCTTTTTGAGGCGGCCACGCAGCAGTTGCCGTTTGAGGGGAGACAGGTAATCGACGAACAGCTTGCCTTCGAGGTGATCGATTTCATGCTGAATGCAGACGGCGAGCAACCCTTCTGCCTCCATTTCGAAGGATTCACCTTCCCGGTTGAGTGCCTTCACCACGATCTTTTCGGACCGGGATACTTTCTCGAAGATACCGGGTACCGACAGACAACCTTCCTCGCCTTCTCCCCGCCCTGTTCGTTGCAGGATTTCCGGGTTGATGAAGCAATAGGGTTCGTTTTTTTGATCGCTGGTATCCAGTACCAGAACCCGCTTCTGGATGTTGACCTGCGTAGCCGCCAGACCCACACCGGGTGCGGCATACATGGTTTCGAACAGGTCGTCTACCAGTTGACGAATGGACTCATCGACCTCTGCAACCGGCAAGGCTTTCTTGCGCAGACGTTCATCAGGAAATTCGAGTATGCTTAAAATGGCCATGATTCAGGAAATGAGTGTGAAACACACACGGTTTTAACGAGAAGTTGCCATTCTAGCGAAATTCAACCCGGATATGTCGATTTTGTTTGTCCGTCCGGGGAAAATAACCGCCGCTTGCAGGATGCCTTCAACCACACCCGGGTCAGGGCAAAAAGTGCCTGGAGTTCATCGGCTGACGGGCAGGCCTCCGGCCGATAAAGGGTTTCGATCAGATGATGACCGATACCTTGCGAAAAACGGGGCTGATCCAGTGCCTGATCCAGAAAGCCGAGCCAGGATGGCCCGGTCAGCCCCGCAACGGTTTCCCGGGGATACAGACTCAGACACACCTGCCGCAACAGGCACGATAACCGGCGACAACGGACCACGGGCGACAGCAGCGGATCCTGTTCGAGGTTTTGCAATTCGGCCAGGGCCTGTCGAATGATGGAGCGGTTTCGCCTGCGCCACCACAGCACGCTACCGGCAGCGGCCAGCAGCAGCAACAGGAGAACAGCCCACCAACCGGGAGCCGGCGGCCAATCCCGCAAGGGCTCCGGCCAGTGAATATCGCGTAAGGGTAAATTTTGCATGTCGATGGAAGGAACGCTGATAAATGGGCCTCGATGCAGCGAAACGCAATCGAGGAATTACGATAGGGAGCCGGACTGGCCATTCAGGCGACACGCCCCGAACGTAGGATTTATGAAGAGAGTTCACCCTTTGTTGAAACGGGCCTGTGCCCTGAGAGCTGTCAGCCATGCCGCCAGCAAGAGCCAAAATACGTCGACCAAGGCGCAATTGCAAAAGGATGTCGCTGCCACGTTGCAGGGCATTTGCCAGACCGCCTGGGGCGGCTGGTCAGGGGATTTTGGGGTCAGGTCTTGCGTCAATGCATCGATTGGTAGTAACGAATTTGACTGTATGTTAGCTTTTAGCTAAAATTTGCACATGTACCAGATCGAATACAGCAAACAGTTTATTCGCACACTCAGACGCATGCCGACGAATATGGCGATGCTGATTCGCAGCAAGATCGAGGCAGTGGCGCAAGACCCGTTTGGTGCGCAGGGCATCAAAAAACGGGTCAGCCGAGACGGATACCGGCTACGGGTTGACGACTGGCGGGTGCTGTATATTCTGGATGACCAGCGGCTGCGGGTGCTGGTTACGGAAATCGGGCCACGAGGAGGTATGTATCAATGAATATCCAAACCATCAACCGCGACGGCAAGCCGGAATATGTGGTACTGCCGTGGGCGGATTACCAGGCACTGCTTGAAGCGGCGGAAGATGCCATCGACAGCGCATTGCTTGATGCATTCAGGAACAAACTGGCTTCCGGCGAAGATGAAACGGTTCCCGCCGCTGTGCTTGACGCACTGCTGGCCGGTGCCAACCCGGTCAAGGTATGGCGTGCGTATCGCGGGCTGACGCAGGGTGCGTTAGCCGCCCAGGTCGGCATCAGCAAGGCTTACCTGTGCCAGATCGAGACGGGCAAGCGCGAGGGGGCCATCAAGACCTTGCGTGCCATCGCAACAGCACTCGACGTTACTGTTGATGACCTGGAATGAAACTCCACTTTTACCCCGTAAAGCAGGTAGCTCCATGACCCGTCGTCGTTACCGTTCGTCTGCCGAATTCAGTGCATGCCAGGATGCGCGAGCTGGCAGCGCGTGACGCAATTTCGGTGAACCCGTTTATTGCCAGCGCAGAGGCGGAAAAGCGGGCATCGGTGCTGACCCTGGACTATTTACGTCAGGAAGCGGCGCAAGGTCGGCGGGAGGATTTTGATCGCTATCTGAATGCCGTGCCGGATGTGCCGGACGAAGGATGATCGAGGCCGATAAATGATCCCTTGCATATTGCGGTTTTCCGCAAATCCGCCTATGTTTTGCCCACCACCGCACAGTGGCTACACCGTTCGCTGTTGCGGCACACCCCGTCACCCGGAGTGATGCCTTCAATAAATCGCTTCAATCAATAAACATAATATCTGGAGGAAACCCGATGACCGAATTTGTTTCTGCCACAACCGCCTTCGTGATGGCCTGGTCTGTCTACCAAGTGTTTCAATCGGTACGTGAGACCCGCAAGGCGACCTCATCGTCCCCTGTCGTCCACACCATCCCGGTTGCAGCAGCGGCCCCCGTATCCACAAAACCGGCAGTACCGGAACGGATGCCGGAACCCCCCCCGGTTCCGGCCACTCGCCGGAAAGCCTCTGCACCTGCCGGAAGCCCTGTCGGAACCCAGGTCAGGGATCCCGTCTCGGGAGAAGTCATCAATATGCCAACCAACTACCGTTTCGCCAAGAAATGGATCAAGGCTGCCCTGGTTACCGAGGGGTTGCTCGACCGGGTTTACAAACCCAATGAACTGGATGAAGTGGCCACCCAAAAGACCCGTAACGCGCTGGAACGCTTCAGGTCGCTCCCTAAATATCAGGCCTGACATTCCCCGCCAAACCAGGCCATTGCTTACCGCCGGTGCAGGAGGGTTCCGATACCCCGGTCGGTGAACAGTTCGAGTAATACGGCGTGTTCGATTCGACCATCGATGATGTGTACGCTGTTAACCCCGGCATTGAGCGGATCGGCTACACTCCTGACCTTGGGAATCATACCGCCGCTGATGGTGCCATCGTCTATCAGCGTTTCGATCTCGGCAAGGCTCAGGCCGGTGAGCAATTGTCCGTCCTTTGCCAGGATGCCGGCTGTATTGGTGAGCAGCATGAACTTCTCGGCGGCCAGGGTTTCTGCAATTTTGCCCGCCACCAGGTCAGCATTGATATTGTAGGAATGGCCGTCCTGTCCCACCCCTACCGGGGCAATGACCGGAATGAAGCCACCATTCATCAGGGTATGGAGTATCGACGGATCGATACTCTCGACCTCTCCCACATGCCCCATGTCGACAGGATCCGGTTCGTCACCTCCGGTGGCTTGACGGGTCGCGTTGATTTTTCGTGCCCGTATCAGGTCGCCATCCTTGCCGGTCAACCCCACCGCCAGACCGCCGGCCCGGTTGATGAGGTTTACGATATCCTTGTTGACGGAACCCCCCAGCACCATCTCCACGACATCCATGGTTTCGGCATCGGTGACCCGCATCCCCTGCACGAAAGCCGTGGTCTTGCCGAGCCGACCCAGCAGGTGATCGATTTGCGGGCCGCCGCCGTGTACCACCACCGGGTTCATGCCGACCAGTTTGAGCAGCACGATGTCATGGGCAAAGCTGGTCTTGAGCTGGTCGTCCGTCATGGCGTTGCCACCGTATTTGATGACCAGGGTCTTACCCTGAAAACGGCGGATATACGGCAGGGCTTCGGTCAGGACGTGGGCGATGCGATGGGCTGATTCGCGTTCGAGGCTGGTTTGCTGCTTCATGATTTTCCGCCCTATTTATGCCCGCTCGAGCCGAATCCACCTGCGGCACGGTCGCTGGTGTCGAATGCGTCGACGATATCAAAGCCCACCTGCACGACGGGAACGATCACCATTTGGGCGATGCGGTCACCGGGATGGATTTCAAAGGCCGTATCGCTCCGGTTCCAGCAGGACACCATCACTTCACCCTGGTAATCCGAGTCGATCAGTCCGGTGAGATTGCCCAGTACGATGCCGTGTTTGTGACCCAGACCCGAACGGGGTAGTAACAAGGCCGCCAGTCCGGTATCTTCGATGTGCAGCGCGAATCCGGTCGGAATCAGGCAGGTTGCGCCGGGCTCGAGCCGAAGGGATTCGGACAGGCAGGCCCGGATGTCGAGACCGGCTGAACCGGTCGTGGTGTGCCCGGGCAGGGGAAATGCTGTTCCCAGCCGTTTATCGAGAATTTTCAGGCGAATTTTTCGCATGGTAGTGTTCCGCTATGAGTGTAACGAGTCGTTCAGCCAGTTGCTGTTTGGGCATCAGGGGGAAGTGGGTGTCACCGCCGTGCCAGCAAACGTACAGGGCATTGTCATCGGAACCGAAGCCGCCTTCGCCCCCCCCAACCCGGTTACCTGCCACCATATCCACGCCCTTGGCTTCGCGCTTGCGGCGGGCGTAATGGGCCATGTCTTCGGTTTCGGCGGCAAACCCCACGGTAAATGGCGGAGGATCGAGTCTGGCCACGCTGGCCAGAATGTCGGTCGTTTTTCGGAGTGAGAGCATCAGACCGGCTTCGGTTTTCTTTATTTTGTGGGGTTTGACCTCATCCGGGGTGAAATCCGCCACGGCAGCCGCACCGATGTAAATCTGATGACGGACCGATTCCGCCATGACTGCGGCATGCATGTCCGCCGCCGTTTCGACCGGGATCAACCGAACCCCCGCAGGGACGGTCAACGCCACCGGGCCGCTGACCAGCGTCACCCGGGCTCCGGCCAGCCGGGCTGCCCGGGCCAGGGCATAGCCCATTTTTCCGGAACTGCGGTTGCCTATGAAACGCACCGGATCGAGGGGTTCATGGGTGGGGCCGGCACTGATCAATACGGACAAGCCCGCCAGACTTCCGCTGGCTGAATGCTGCAAGGCTTGCAGGATGTCAGGGGGTTCGAGCATCCGGCCCGGGCCGCTTTCGCCGCAGGCCTGCAAGCCGGTAGTCGGCCCCAGACAGCGTATTCCCCGGCTCTCTAGCACCTCGATGTTGTCGCGGGTGGCCGGATTTTGCCACATGGCCTGATTCATCGCCGGTGCCACGACGATGGGCACTTCAGCCGCCAGACACAGGGTGGTCAACAAGTCATCCGCCCACCCGGCCCGTAATCGGGCCAGAAAATGCGCCGTAGCCGGGGCAATCAGGATCAACTCATGATCCCGGGCCAACTGGATATGACTCATGGCCGATTCGCCGGCCGGATCGAGTAACTCAAGCCGCACGGGCTGTCCGGACAAGGCCTGCAAGGTCAATGGTGTGACGAAAGCCGTGGCTTCCGGAGTCATGACGACCTGTACCCTATAGCCCGCCTGCACCAGCAGCCGGGTCAATTCACAGCTTTTATACGCTGCGATTCCTCCGCTGATGCCCAACAGTATTCGGGTTCCTTTCGGTGGGTTCATTGCGTTGCCGCGTGATTTTATCACGTAATGTTATAGAAAAGCCGACCAGGAAGTTCTATGCTTGATGGTATTCCAACGAATACCATCAAAGAGAAGACTTCATGTTACGAATTACCGATTGGCCTGCCGATGAAAGACCCCGGGAAAAACTGCTGCTACGGGGGGCCGAGTATTTATCAGATGCCGAATTACTGGCCATTTTCCTCAGAACCGGCGTAACCGGCAAAACAGCCGTCGATCTGGCGCGGGATCTGCTAGTTGAATTTGGCTCGCTGCGTGCCCTCTTGGCTTGTGATCTGGAGCGTTTCAGCCAGGCACGGGGACTGGGTGTAGCCAAATACGCCCAGTTGCAGGCCACCCTGGAAATGTCCCGCCGTTTTTTTCTGGAAGAACTCAAACGCAACGATGCCCTGACCAGCCCTGATCTCACCCGGCGTTTTCTCTCGGCCCAACTGAGGGATTACCCGCATGAAGTATTCGGTTGTCTGTTCATGGATAACCAGCACCGGGTACTCTGTTTCGAGGAACTATTCCGGGGCACCATAGACGGTGCCTCCGTTTATCCGCGTGAGGTGGTAAAACAGGCTCTCGCCATCAATGCGGCCGCCGTCATTTTTGCCCACAATCACCCATCCGGCCTGGCCGAGCCCAGTGAGGCCGACAAGCACATCACGCAAAAACTCAAAATGGCCTTGTCTCTGGTCGATATCCGGGTACTGGATCATTTCATTGTGGGCGACGGCAGGGGCTACTCATTTGCCGAAAACGGGCTGCTTTAGACCCGGCCTGTCGGGTAGACGGCCTCGCTGCCCGGGTGGAACGGACTCTGACCGGATGTCCTGTCCTTAAGCCAGTCATACCAGGCGGACAAACCCGTTCCCCGGGTGGCCGACAACGGAATGACGGGCACTGCCGGATTGACCTGGCGCAGGTAATCCAGGCAGGTCTCCACGCTGAAGTCGAGGTAAGGCAGCAAGTCGATCTTGTTGAGAATCACCAGGGCGGCCCGGTGAAACATATCGGGATACTTGATGGGCTTGTCTTCGCCTTCCGTCACCGAAAAAATCACGACCTTGCCCTGCTCACCCAGATCGAACAGGGCCGGGCAAACCAGATTGCCCACGTTTTCGATGAACAGAACCGACTGTGCTTCGGGTTGCAGATCGGTCAGAGCCTGACGGATCTGATGCGCCTCCAGATGGCAGCCCTTGCCGGTATTGACCTGCACTGCCCGAACTCCGGTCGCCCGGACGCGCTCGGCATCCCGACTGGTTTGCTGGTCGCCCTCTATCACGGTGAAAGGGATTTCTTCGCGCAGATCCGTCAGGGTTCGTTCCAGCAGTGAGGTCTTGCCTGATCCCGGGCTCGATACCAGGTTGAGGGCCACGATGCCCCGTTCAGCCAGCCAGGCCCGGTTTTCCCGGGCGTGGGCATCGTTCTGTCCGAGTACACTCTGCTCCAGCCGGATCAACCGCTGCCCACGCTGCTCCGGCGGGTGGATACCGACCGGGCTGAGCCGATTCTGATCACTGCAACCGCAAGTTCCGCACATCATTCAACCTCGAGGTGTTTAAGTAACAGACAATCCCCCCCGGTGATGGTCAGACGATGACCACCGCACTGCGGGCAGGGATCATGCCGGGTGTCGATCGCGATGTCGCGGTCGCAGTCCTGGCAGCGGGCTGTTCCGGTTGGCGTTTGCAGGCGGAGGCTGGCACCGTCGGCCAGGGTTCCGGCAATGGCGGCCTCCAGCGCAAACCGCAAAGCCTCTGCATCCACCCCGGCCAGACTGCCAACTTCCAGCTCGATCACCCGGATGCGGGAAAATGACTGGTCGATGGCCGCCTGTTCCATCAGCTCGACCAGCCGTTCGGCCAGGGAAAGTTCGTGCATGGGCTCAGCGCAGGGCTCGCCCGGTCAGGGCATCATGGATGGGAGTGGGTTTACGCAGGCCGCCCAACATACCCGGCACCCGCAACAACGCCGGGTTTTGCCGGCAAAACCGGATTATCTGCATGGGGTGACGAGCCGGTAAGCGACCACTCTTGTTGGCACTGGTCGACACCAGTGGACCGCCAAAGGCCAAGCACAGGGCTCGCACTACGGGGTGAGCCGAAACCCGCACCGCCAGGCTGCTTCTTCCGCCGCTGAGCCAACCAGGCATCCAACCGGCAGCGGGTATGATCCAGGTCTTAGGGCCCGGCCAACTCGCCATGAGGCGTGCCTGGACGGATTCATCAAGCGGAGCCAGCCAGGGTTTTACCTGATCGAAGGTCGCGGCAATCACGATGAAACCCTTGGAAGCAGCACGTCCCTTGAGGGCCAGAATACGGCTTACGGCAACGGCCTGGAGCGGATCACAACCCAGCCCGTAAACACCTTCGGTTGGATAGGCGATCAAACCGCCCTGCCGAAGGTGACGGTTGATGCATCGCAGGCGGAAGAGGGACAGTCCGTGTCCGGCCGGCAATATTGGAGGAAACGGGTTGCGACGTGAGTCAAGCGGCCTGTGCCGCGCCATACCGACAGGCTGGCGCGGAGTGCTGTTTTTCAAAACCATATCCGGAACCGGTCGTCAGGGAGGTGTCAGGGGAGCCCCCTCATAGGGGGTCGTAAAACTGCACTCTTTTCGTGGGCATACTTTTTCCGTACCCCGTCGCTTGGTGACCTTGAGGGTCATGACCGGCCAGTGGCAATGAGGACAGGCCTCTTTCAGGGGCGGATTCCAGACCGCATAGCTGCAAGCCGGGTAAGTCGAGCAGGAATAAAACAGTTTGCCAAAACGGGATTTTCGCTGGATCAGACTGCCCTTGTGACATTCAGGGCACTCGACACCGGTATCCTGTGGTTTTTCCAGGGGTTCTATGTGTTTGCAGTCCGGGTATCCGCTGCAGCCCAGGAATTTGCCGTAACGCCCGGTTTTGAGCAACAGCGACGATCCGCACTGAGGGCAATCACGCCCTTCGACCACCACCGGTTCAGCGGCCTGGGCTTCTTCATTGAGATTGCGGGTGTATTTGCAGGCCGGATAGTTGGTGCAGCCGATGAAGCGGCCATTACGCCCCAGCCTTATGGAAAGCGGGCTTTGACATTCAGGACAGGTCTCATCGAGTTGCTCCTGGGTGATATCGGCCCGTTTGAGGCTCTCATCCTTTTCCTCGATCAGGGACTTGAATGGTCCCCAGAATTGCTGCATCAAGGGAATCCATTCCTGTTCACCCCGGGATACGGCATCCAGGTCGTCTTCGAGGTGGGCGGTAAAGTTGTAATCCACATACCGGGTAAAGTGTTCGGTCAGGAACTTGTTGACGACACGCGCCACATCCGTGGGTTTGAAACGCTTGTTCTCGAGTAGTGCGTACTTGCGCTGTTGCAGGGTCGAAATGATGGTGGCATAGGTCGAGGGCCGTCCAATCCCGTATTCTTCCAGTGCCTTGACCAGGCTGGCTTCAGAGTAGCGTGGCGGCGGGTCGGTGAAATGCTGGGCCGGTTTGATATCGAGCAGTTCGACCACTTCCCCTACCCGCAGGGAAGGGAGGAATTTTTCATCATCATCACCGGTCGTGTCGTCCAGACCCTCCCTGTAGACCGCCATGAAGCCCGGATGCACTACCGTTGATCCGGTTGCACGAAATACCCCGACATCACCACAGCCCAGATCGACGGCCACGGTGTTGATGAGGGCGTTGATCATCTGACTGGCAACCGTGCGTTGCCAGATGAGGTTATAGAGTTTGTGCTGATCGGCACTCAGGTAGCGTTTGACCTGCTCCGGCAACCGCAAGGCCGAGGTAGGGCGCACCGCTTCATGGGCTTCCTGGGCATTTTTACTTTTGGTTTTGTACTGGGGCGGTTGCGGGGGGACATTATCCTGACCGAAACGCTGGCCGATCAGTTGCCGGATTTCCTCGACGGCTTCGCGGGCGAGGGTCACCGAATCGGTACGCATGTAGGTGATCAGCCCCACGCTTTCGCCACCCAGCTCAATGCCTTCGTACAGTTGCTGGGCGATCTGCATGGTTCTGCGGGTGGTAAATCCCAGTTTGCGGGCCGCTTCCTGTTGCAGTGTCGAGGTTGTAAAAGGTGCCGCAGGGTTGCGTCGGCGTTCCTTTTCTTCGACCTTGTCCACCGTCAGTTTTCCCTGGGCAGCCGCCAGCAGACGATCACGGGCAGCCTGTGCCTGTTCATCCTGCGTAATGCTGAATTGCTCCAGTTTTTGTGCTTCCAGATGGGTCAAACGCGCCTTGAAGCCTTGCTGCCCGTGACGGACATCGGCTTCAAGCGTCCAGTATTCCCGAATCTGGAATTGCTCGATTTCGAGTTCACGCTCGACGATCAGACGCAGTGCCGGACTTTGCACTCGCCCGGCAGAAAGCCCTCGCTGTATTTTTTTCCACAGCAGGGGCGACAGTTTGAATCCTACCAGATAGTCCAATGCCCGGCGGGCCTGCTGAGCGTGGATCAGTGCCGTGGAAAGCGGTTTGGGATTTTGCATGGCTTCGGTAACGGCCCGTTTGGTAATCTCGTGGAAAACCACCCGGTGAACCGGCTTGCCATTCAGAGCCTGCATTTGCTGCAGTATTTCATGGATATGCCAGGATATGGCTTCGCCTTCGCGGTCGGGGTCAGTAGCCAGAAACAGGGCATCCGCCTTTTTGGCCGCACGGGCGATGGTCTCGACATGCTTTTCATTGCGGGCAATCAGGGCGTACTTCATGGAAAAGTCATTGTCGGTATCCACGGCACCGGCCTTGGGCACCAGATCCCTGACATGGCCATAAGAGGCGTGGACGACGAAATCCTTGCCCAGGTACTTTTCTATGGTCTTGGCTTTGGCCGGAGACTCGACTATCACCAGATTCTGACTCATCGTATTCGCAGCTTCAGTGCAGGTAGTTGGGCAAATTTTCATAGACCAGGGTTTCCATGCGGGCAAATGCCTGCTCCTGATCCGGTTGGGTAAACAGTACCATCAAAACGATCCATTTGAGGTTTTCCAGTGAAATGACCTCCTCGTCGAAATCCAGTACCCGATCGAGTACGATCTCCCGGCAAGCCGGAGTCAATATGCCGGTCTGTTCCAGAAATAACAGCAAACCCCGGCATTCGGTATCCAGTCGGGCCATCTCATAACTGGAATACACCCGCATCGAACCGGAGGAAACCGGCTTGATCGATGGACACCGGGTCAATGATTCCAGCCAGTCAAACGCCTGGCTGATTTCAATATGGGGATAACCCGCCTCCATGAGTTCATTGTAGATGGCATCCGCATCCGGACCTTGCTCCATCTCGGCATCGAGGTATTGCTCGAACAGGTAAACCAGCACATCAAATATATCTTCTTTCATCAAAGCTCTCTGTAATGGAGGCCACTGTTCCACAATTCTTTCCGGATGGGGTACACGATAACCGGATCGCCCGGATCAGCGCAGGCGACTATAACCGCCCCCGGGGGAAGAAGCGACCGCACCTTCCAGTTCCAATAGCACCAGCATCATTGCAATGTTTTCTGCGGTATATCCTGTCAGGCAAACCAGGTCATCTACTGAAACCGGATCATGACCCATGGATGTCATCAGTTGATGATGAACCGCTTCAGCACTCACTTCAGGTACGCTGCCGGATGTTGCAGCGTGCGACCAACTGTACGAAAAATCAAACTCCTCGAGGATGTCTTCCGTACCCTGTACCAGTTTTGCCCCCTCTTTTATCAAATCATGGCACCCTCTGGAAAGAGGATTGTAGATCGAACCCGGCACCGCAAACACGTCCCGCCCCTGTTCGAGTGCCATACGGGCCGTAATCAAGGAGCCTGAACGGGGAGCCGCCTCGACGACCAGGGTGCCCCGGGACAGGCCGCTGATGATCCGGTTGCGTCGGGGAAAGTTGCCGGCCGTGGGACGGGTTCCCGGGGGAAACTCGGTAACCAGCGCACCGCCCGCCGCAAGGATGGCTTCAGCCAGTACACGATTGGCCTGAGGGTAGATCAGGTCAGGTCCGGTGCCCCCTACGGCGATAGTTACTCCCTGGCCATCCAGTGCGCCCTGATGGCTGGCTGCATCAATGCCCAGAGCCAGACCGCTGACGATGCCCAAACCGGCACGGCTCAGTGCTTTTGAAAACTCACGGGCCGTTCGCAAACCCCCAGGACTGGGATTGCGACTTCCCACCACGGCTAGATGCTGGCCATCAAGGCAGGCCACAGACCCCACAACGAACAGCAACGGCGGTGGATCGACGATTTGCGAGAGCAACGGCGGATAATCCGTGCCGCCCTCCAGCAGGATATGATGATCCGGTTGTGTCTGCCAGACCATATCCAGATTGATTTGATTCCAGTCCGGATTGGACAGGTAATCACAGGTGACGGGTTTGAGCCCTGCCGCCCGCCAGTCCACCTGACTTGCCCTGAAAAACGTTTCGGGATCACCAAAGTGTTCCATGATCCGCGAGATACTGCGGGGTCCCAGCAAGGGAGCACGTAATAAGGCCAGCCAGTAAGGTAACGCATCCATAGCCATGTTGCATGAGGGGGTTAAGGTCGGGTAAAGGCTCAAGATCGGCAAACCTGGCGACAGCATTCGTCGGTCAGATCGCACCGGGTGTGAATCGTAGCATAGGCTTGAGAGCTTTCACAAAGTGATAAAACAGTCGCCCACGCATCAGTGGCCTGCGGATCAGGCATTTGGCCTTGAAAAAGACGGAACCGGACGCTGGTCTGATGACGATGTCGGGGTGATCTACTGTCTCAAGAAGGTCGGCAGGCCGGGCTGACCCACACAAGCCGGGGCATCGCGTCCCGTAGCTTCAATGCAGCCAAGCGAAATAGAGGATTCGCCATGCGGTCATCACCGAAGGCTGGAGAAAATGGAATGCCGCTGACAAGTCCAGCCAGTCTGAATATCGATCGCTTTTTGCTTGAATAAGGGCAAGCCCGGTGTATGCAAATACACCGGGAAAGGAGTGGGGACGTTCTGAAAATTTGGCCTTGATCATCGAACAGCCCAATCGTAGCCTCGATGCAGCGAAGCGAAATCGAGGAATTACGGCGGGTAAGCCAGACTGGCCTTTCACCAGCGCGTATTTTTGGTCTGAAAGATGGCCAAAGCCGAAAATTTCAACTCTGGCCTGGAATCAAACCTGCCGTTCCAGGTTTTAGTCTCTTGCAGGACACAGTGATATCCTCTACGTGACAGCGATATTGATCCGCGCTCTCGCTGGCGCAGGGATCACATACTAGTTTTCCGGATGTTTTCTGTTCTGATAAATACCACCCGTAGCCTTGGGTTTCACAAAACCGTTTGGAGAATTTTTCGATGGTGTAGGCATCCCGGGCCCGACCCTCTGCCTCCTGCAGCGAATTGCATCTTTGAGGTGCAATGCTATTACCCATAAGGTCACGGTAAATATACTCCGAAGCATTGGCATGACTGCCTGTCAGCACGATTGCAAAAAAAATTGAAAGGCTTGTTTTTTTCATGATCTGATACCTTTTTCAGTGTAACGGCATCTAATTTAAAACCCGAATATTCATCAGGTTCGCCTCCTCTGCCAATTGTTGACGTATCGGATCATATTTGTCATTTTCGCTCAGTTTGACCATCGCAATAATCCCTACCAGGATGATTGTCGAAACGGCTATATAAAGCCAAAAGTAATCTTTTTTGCCGGTATTTTCCACATTCATTGATACTCTCCTCCGCTCGCACAGCGTTTGGTAATACGAAGTGTATGGCCGCCCGCACAAACCAGTACATCATTGAAGATAGCCGTCGGCAGGAATAGCCACTATGGAAATCTTGATTCGTTAAGATTTCGTGTCGAAACTATATAGCCAGAAAATAGGCTTGTCAAGCGAATTTCTGTAATGGCACGGACGACGACATCAGGAAAGTAAGGCAAAAAAAAAGCACCCATCTGTAAGAGAGGGTGCTTTTTTGTGAATAAGAGGCCTGGCGGTGACCTACTTTCGCATGGGGGTCCACACTATCATCGGCGCTAAGTGGTTTCACTTCCGAGGTCGGGATGGGATCGGGTGGTACCCACTTGCTTTGGCCACCAGGCCAAAACGGGTTGAGGGGTTGTAGGCCCTGACCTGGAAAA
>Ga0172368_10003087_pt1 | contig 20547 bp, 18 predicted proteins | sample Lak11m_FD_114540 | JGI IMG/M metagenome (GOLD analysis project Ga0172368, IMG submission 114540) | Freshwater microbial communities from Kabuno Bay, South-Kivu, Congo - kab_022012_11m | ecosystem: Environmental > Aquatic > Freshwater > Lake | place: Democratic Republic of the Congo: South-Kivu...
AGTTGATTTAGTTGACTTGAAAAACTACGGCCAGCTCGGCCGGAAGTTACGCCTGCGGAGAGTATGTAAGACGTGGTAAAACATGCAACGCTCGTGGAAGCAGGAACCAAACATCAAGTGTACGGTGCGTATATTTGACAGGTTTTGGTGAGCGGCGATGATTTTTGATGTCAGAGTTCTTGCGATTCTGAAAGCGCTCAATGCCCGTGCAGTGCCACGCTTACTTATTGCTGGAAAGTAGGACTATTGAACACCTTCATCACAGCATATCTTGTGCAATTATGCAATCTAGTTGCATAATTGCACAACTGGTATTCGGGGGAAGCATTCGTGTACGAGTTATTCTGGTTATTTATGATAGATCACAGATCAGTTAATATCAGTTTCAAATACGCGAACGAACAGGTCAATAAAATGATTTTACGAACAGTTTATCCGTCTTAGAACCGAGGCCGATCACCGCATGAACCGGACAAGTTCTGGTGTTCGCCGTGCTTTCAGGGAAGCGGCTCCAAACGGCGGATCGGCGTCTCCCGGAGCGGTTTTTCTGACAAAGCCTGCCCTTGCCGGTACACCTTCCGTTGGGTTGTTCTTGGCGCAATAATCGAAACAATTATCTTGGGTGCTTGACACATGGCGCGGAACGCTATACGATAATATCGTGATAAAACCCTTCAAAGACGAACTTACACAGAAAATTTATCATCGCCAACTTTCGGGAAAATTGCCGCCCGATATTCAGCAAGTTGCTTTGCGCAAGTTATGCATGATTAACAATGCGACATCGCTTACCGATTTGCGCGTTCCCCTTGCAAATCGGCCTGAAAAATTAAGTGGTGCTAGAGCCGGTCAATGGAGCATTCGCGTCTTGGTCCCGGTTACTGGACGGGAATGACCAAAGGCGTATTTGTTTTGAGTGCCGTGAGAGTGACGCCTTCGACATTGAGATTGTGGATTAGCGCTAAAGGTAGGTTTAAATATGGTAGAAAAATTGAGCCCTATCCACCCAGGTGAAGTATTGCTCGATGAGTTCCTTAAGCCGATGAATTTGAGCCAAAATCGGCTCGCAATTGAAATCGGGGTTGACGCGCGTCGGGTTAATGAAATTGTATTGGGTGGTCGTAGAATCACAGCCGATACTGCTTTACGTTTGGCTCGTTATTTTGGGGTTTCCCTCTGTGTCTATTATGGTGAGATAACTCCAGCCAATAATTTAGAGTGCAAGGCGGTGGAGAAAAAAACAGAATTTTAGCGATAAAGTAAACATAGAAATGCCAAATACAGAAGTGGAGGCCAAGGCCAAGCGTATGCAATTCATAATTGTCGTAAACTCGTTGGAATGGTCCGGTATGCGCGACGATCGTCACTCATGTGCCACCTTTTCTTTCTTGGCGGAAAAAACTTAGTGGTCCCAATTGGCAATCGTTATTTTATTAAAAGTGTCCTGAAGTCAACCTTTAATAACCAATTGCCTGGCCTTTATTATCTGAAATTTTTCGATATATCGCCAGTTTGAGCGCTATTCACCCGGTTTCTCAACCTTCCATTACTTCAATATTGGCGATGATGCTGCAAATGTGATTATTACCAACCCAATAAAAATTGCCACAACCAGCGGGGAATTGTCTTTGCGGTATTTTCGCCAGAACAAATCAAATACGACCATGGTCAGAAGCGACGGGAATAGGGTCTCTGGCCACAGACCAGCCAGGCCCACAAGGATTTTTGCATCCGCAGCGCCATAGCCGCCTCTTATCAGGGCGGCTACGACGACTGCAGCCGCGACAAAAATAATTGCCGGGTTGTTGGAAACCAGGATCCCAATAAGACCGAGAATGAATAGCGGGACTGTGATCAGATTGGACACTTCGCGATCACGAACATCCTGAAATGCTGCCAGTAGTACAACTGACACCAGACCGATATGCAGGACAGTTTTCTCAGATGGCATAGATCCACAATCTTGCTGGATCTCTCCAATCCAATCCTAATTTCTGGGCTACGGCGGTGGCTTCGATATCCAGAAACTCATGATCCAGGAGCGTTCTCGACATTACGGTATACCGGCCAATCAGGACAGGTTTTGCGGCAAAGGTATCCAGCCGTCCTTTTCCCTTTTTTTGCTGTCGGTCGTAGCGCAAGATCTCTGCCTCGGCAAGTGGAGATACCAATACCTTCCCACCATCCGCAAATGTGATTTCGGCTGCATTTACTGGCAAAATTGAACGCACAGATACAGGATCGATATGATTCTCTGAGACAGCCTGAACCTGGTCAGCGAGCCATGTTTGGGGGTTCAGATCAGATAACGAACCTTCACGTTTTGCATGCCGGTCCCGGATCTCCATGGAAACCATATCTTCGCCAAGCTGCCTTATCCCTTCTATGGCAACTGCCTGGCGGCGATTGTAGAGAGAAAGAATAATCGTCAGACCTATTATCAGGAAAAATACAGAAATATCAATTACTGAGAGGTTGCTCATGTGATGACTCCATTTTTTGAATAGTATTCGCCAGACGACGCAGCGCGCGCGGCCTGGGATCGGATAAGGTAAGAAAGAAAAATCCAATAACAAAAGCGGATAGCACCGAAATCGAAAATAGATCTGGCCGGTCAGTCTCAGTCGGAATTGATGTAACCTCAACCAAAGGATGGTTCGAAGGTGGGGACAAATTCACCGGCTGAGGCGTCGGTGTATTTTGCGCTATTAATTCGGTGGACTTTGCGGTCGGTTCAGAAGTCGGCGTCCAGGATGGTACCGGGAGAGACAGGAAGGGGATCTTGATGACGCCAGATGCATTCGAACAATTGCCAAACACGTCGCATGCTTTCACGGTTACAGAATAATCACCGCTCTCTGCGGCATAGGCCCCGTTTCCACACCGGCGATCCCACTTTATTTCCGATGGAATATTCTTATCGTTATATGACAAAACAACGTCCGGGTGATAAGGTGCGCAGGAGATTCGTACAGAGACATCTCCCAGGGAGATTTGACGTGGCTTTACCCTGATATACCCAGAATCCCAGAGCCACCAGGAAGGTTGAATCTCAACCAGCGGTGGCATGTTACCAACAACGAATTGAATTCCAGCTTTCTCTTCCAGGTTACCAGCCCTGTCTTCTGTCTTCACAAGGATGGAATGGGTCCCATCTGGAATCTGCCTGGTATCCCACTTATATGACCAGATCCCATCCAGGGCTGGTACTGACAGCCAGGTTTTGCCATCATCAACTGAAATCTCAACAGAAGACAGGCCGGAATATTTATCACTGGATGAGCCAGTGATTGAAACCAGTCCAGAGACTGCAGGTTTGTTTCCTTGTGGCAGATTCGTGATGGCAGAGATTGGTTTCGAAGTATCCAGTTTAAATGAACGCATTGCCGTTGAAATATTTCCGGCACGATCAGTCACACGCATGTCGATGCTGTGTTCGCCTTCAGCGTAAACGGTAAGGCCGCTGCCGGATTGCCAGTCTCCACCATCCAGGCGATATTCTGGCTGGTTTACCCCACTGGTTGTATCCAGCGTATTGATTGAGATGGTTACAGGCGAGTTGTACCAACCGTTCGTAAAACTCCCCGAAATAACCGGTGCAAGTACTGGAAGCGTGGTGTCAACTTTTATATCCTGGGATATTCTGGTTATATTGCCAGCGTTATCTTTGGCCGTGGCTGAGATGACCTGCTCACCTTCGGCTGGAGTGTAGGTGGTAGTACCATTATCAAAAGCGGCATTGGCCAGGCCGGAGGAAGAATCACTGGCAACCAGGGACAGGGTTGGCCTGGTTACATACCACCCTTCCAGGCCGTCTGGCAAATAAGGAACCGAAATTGAGAGGGATGGTGGGGTTGTGTCAACCAGAACAGTCGTGAGTGCGGAAGAAAGGTTTCCAGCAATATCACTGGCAGTTGCCGAAAAATGAAAGATACCATCACTCGAAGCTGTAATAGTTGGTTTGCCATTTTCAAATAGCGCACTGTTTAGACCCGATGTCTTATCTTCGGAAAAAAGAGACAAAGTTGGGAGCGAAATATACCAATTATTTTCCCCGTCAGGTGATGAAGGAATGTAAAGGGTTGGCGGAGTAGTATCAACCCGGACGGTTTTACTGGTAGACAATGTGTTTCCAGCCAGATCTGCTGCTGATGCGCTGAGGTTGTAAATTCCATCGGTGGTTATTTCAGTGGTTGTTTTCCCATTACTGAACATGGCGCCTGCAAGCCCAGATGCTGGATCGTTGGCCGCGAGAGAAAGGGTTGGTAAACTGATGTACCAGTCATTTACTCCATCGGGATTGGGCAGGATGCTTAAGGATGGTGGAGTTGTATCCCTTTTAATAATCATATTCATGGATGTGACATTCCCAGCATAATCTGTTGTGGATATGTCCAGGCTGTGTTCACCATCCAGAGAAACTGTTGCCTGGTCTCCCAGCAGCCAGGTACCATCGTCCAGGCGGGTTTCGATCAGAGAAATACCGCTTGTGGTATCCAAGGCGTTGGCCTTGACGATCACATCTGTTGTATACCAGCCTGCAATAAGGGTGCCAGAGATGACTGCCGCATTCAAATCGGGCGATTTACCATCAACCTTCACCATCTGCGGAGCAGTGACTGTTTCATTTCCGGCATTATCAATCGCCTGTCCAATAATTGAGTGAATTCCTTCTGCCAGAGCTGCTGATGACTTCCAGTTACCTCCATCTACAGAGATAAAGTTGCTGGCTAAGCCTGAAATTCCGTCCGATCCGTTTGAAGAGACATTCGCAGTTTTATACCAACCTGACGCACCCGGAATTCCTGTGATCGCCAAATCAACCGAAGGCGGGGTTGGATCGAAGGAATAATTCAAATTTCCAACTGCTGATGAAAGCCCCGATGAAGGAGTAGTTGCCTGAAAATGAATTGAGCCGCTACCGGCTGGTAGAGCCAGCGAGCAGCCAGGTCCATTACAAGAGAACGGAACTCCAGCAATATCGCCCGTAATGGTTGTGGAAAACCCTTGCGGATCAATCGCACTGAGAATTAATTGCGCTGTGTTTACGCACCAGCCATCTTTCCCAGGCTGATTGCAACCTATCACCCCGGAAATGGTGGGGGGCTGGTTAGCCGGAACCGGGGTTGGATCAGGTTCGTTACAGGCAGGATCACAGGTGGTCTGGTAGGCAAAACAGCAGCCTTTGTCTGGCGGTTTTGCGTTGCAGCCACGTTCACCTGGGGCGGCCCAATCACTGCAGGTTACGATACGGCATGCAGCTGGGCAGGCTGCAAAAGCTCTGGGCATGCCGTTGCAACCCGGGGCGAATAATTCGGGAAACAGGTATACAAGGGCTGTGGCCGCCAGGACTGTCAGAAACAACACTGGTTTAGGGATAACCGGGTAGTGTTGCTCCTGTGCCAGTTTCGCACTTAACAGCAACAGAATCGTTCCAACTATGATCAGGACCCAAAACCAGGTTGCGTTATTGAACAGATTATTGGAAACCACGGGCGAAATCCAGGATAGTCCCGTCAGAAACAGGCCTAATCCGAGACCGACCGCTACCATGGTAAAAAGCGGTTCGTGGTTGATATTTGGATTGGTTTTCATGGTATCGGCCAGAATCGTACTCGCGCCATTTCAGTTGGATCAGATCGTATAAATTGCATATCAATAGTAAGATGATGAGATTGCCTTGGCGGCGAGCAAAACCTACTTGTGTTTTTCATCCTTACCTACCTCTTGATTACAACCAGGATTTCGCCTGGGCTCGTATTTCCGTCGCAGTCCTGTGCTCGTAAAATAACGATATGAGCCCCTCTGGTAAATTCCGGAAAACCGGGATGATAAGTCCAGGTGGTCTCCTTGACCACTTCGTTCAGAATAAAATCTTGCGCATCCCAGCCATTCTCCCAACTGCGGCCATTGTCTGAGGAAATCTGCACCAAGCAAACTCCTGAATCTCGATCTGTAATTTCTGCCGAAATACCAGAGATTGAATCTGTCACTTCAGTGTTGAGGGGCGAGTTCCAAATTACCAACGGTGGAGTTATGTCGATCCCAGGTTGGATATGCCGATTTGTTGTGTCCACTCTGAGGTAAGGATTATTTGGTTGGATTTGTCCTGAATCAGGCAAGCCATGCCCGGTTCGCGGTAGTCTGCTATTTTCTCGTAATTGCGAGATTGCATAATTCGACCGGTCCGAAATGTGCCAACCGTTTTTCACCTCGGGAGCTGTGCCAGGGACAGATAAAAGGGACATTTGATTCGGGCTTGGTTGTTTTACCAGGAGAGGTGACATCAAAATCAGGGATGATGTCACTGTGAGAAACCATAGAAATTTCAACTTACCTCCTAACCTAGAAAGTGAATAAAATCGGATGTAAGGATCTCCAACCAGGAGATTTCACTCAGCATCAGTAAGTATTCTGTGTGAGCTGCGCAGGGTGGAAGCGTGGAAAGCCAGCCGCTGATTTCTTCTGCGGATGCATTTTTTACCAGTCCACTTGACTGTGTTTTGATCCATGCCCGAAAAACAGGTTGAGCCATGGGTAATAACCGCTGCGATTGTTTGAAAACCTGATCGGCATAATCGTCTGCATCCCCGGCATTGGGCTGATGGGAATCTTGATTTTGATCTGGTTGTGAATAACTTTGCGGCAATGCTGTCATCTTCGATGAGTTCCATATTCCAGAATAAGGCTTGTTCGATAGTCGGTTTTGTACTGGCAAAGTGGATAAATTCATTGCTCGGCGATACAGGCAAATTCCATTCAGCTGAGAGTGGACCGTTATCGTACATTCCTCCCTGGCGGCAATAATTTGAACCTGCGGGCAGGCATAAATTCCAATCCACACCGTTTTTTGAAACATGGTTACCGCTGATGCTGACGCGAACCAGGTCGCCTACCCCGGCATTTCCTAATTCGATTTCACTCAATTCTTTACTTTGAGATTCCATCATTTGTATGACCCACACGTCGATTTCAGGACCCTTGACATGGGCCAGCCGGGTATCTAACCCCATTAAATGAATTTGCCGTGTTTCGGTAACCTGGCCAATGAACGACCAGGTATTGGGAGATGAGAAAATAAGGCCGTGCCAGGCCAGTGACAGAAGTAGGTAACTTGAGGTGAGATAAGACATGGATTATGAGCAGGAGAATGAACGGATTTTTTTCTCCGCTCATTCTCCTGAGTTGATTGGTTAGGGAATCGCGGCGGTTGGAGTATTAGCAGGCAGCATTGGGGCGATGAACAGCACCTTTTTTTGTGGCTTCCCATGCCCGTCCGGGTTGATCAATACTGTGTATTTCCCTGGTACCAGGGTGCCGACATTGATTGTCCGTTTGAAGGATTTGACCTGACCGCAGCCAACGCCTGTGTATTTGATTTTGACATCATAAACATAGATATTGATGGTTTTCCCGCTTACGGATGAATTCACCTGCACATAGTCACAGGTAATCGTGCCCAGAAGTTGGAGCGAGGCTGGCTGGGTGCCAAGCAGCTTTACCTTGTAGATGTCAGCAAATCGGACAATACGTGAGTCTGCTGCCAGGGCGCTGCCAGCAAAGATGCTGGTGAACAGGGCCACAAGGGCCAGGGCGAGGAAAAACTTGTTACTATTCTTCATGTACTTCTCCTTGAATTGAATGTGTTGCTAACGGTCAGGTGACCGAAATAGCTGATCTTGGATTGTTTCCTGGGTTGGACAGGAATTAACGAAAAACGCCCTTCCAGAGAGAAGGGCGCTGTGATAATAGTGCTTGAAAATAAAAAAAGCGGCATCCGCCAGGACACCGCTTTCTAATAACTTGCGAAATAATACAACTGATTTTGGCTGCTGTCAAGGATGTATTTGCAAATTAGATGTACTTCTTGAGTTTAGAGTTTCAAAGGTAATAGGAATTTAACAAAAAGTGGAACTTGCCGTAGAAGTTTTGTTTTGGGTAAAAAACCTATCAGCGTGTTCCGAACTGCCGTACACCAAAAAGTAATCTATCGCCGGGATGCAATTCTGGATTTGATAGATGCCCTGACCATTAACGATCAGCTTTCCTCTCCAGTAGCCATCAGTGATTACCCCGATTGCTCTCCGAATTAGGAGAGTGCCCAGCATTGGATATGGTTGTGTCGTCCCCTGGCTTACTGGCAGTTTCTTCTGATACGTAACGAAGTTCAGCCAAATTGGCCAGCCTGGCATCCACGGAAGAAAGATGAAGAGAACAGACCACTAACCCCTGCACAAGTTCAGCGCTCTGCAATGACATTTTTATTACATACTGGTACGCCAGGCCACAGGAATTCTTCGGTGAAGGAGACACCCGAGATATCTGGTGTCTGAGAAACACCTGGATCGTAAGATCCATCTCGTACGATGAAGCCAAGTCGCTGGGAGTAGATCGCACCGAACACACCTCGTACTGGTGCAGATCGGTGGATCGGTCATCCGAGTGAATGTATTCGTTATTTGGGGTATTTTCCCTCGAGGGAAAATTAGAGCAATAATAATTCCAATCACTCGAAAAACACAATCTTGCTGTCTCCCAATACGAAACGGATTTTTTTTCTTACTTTGCCAAAAGTTCTTTTACCGCTTCACAATTTCTGTGCTTAATACTTCTTCAGAAATCAGGTAAACAGGATCTGCGAGCATTTTCTTCCATTCTTTCATTCTTGCCTGATATTCAGGCTCATAAAATGATTTTTTAAATGTTTCCATATCAGGATAATACACCTCTGTAATATATCTAAAAGGCAGGCCTTTTACATCCCAGGCTTCCTTGACGATATAAAAATCGGTTTTGATCACTCCTGGTAGGCTGACATTATCATCCTGGTGATCCGTAGTGCGCCACTTTAGAAATTCTTCATGATTCGCATCTGGCGGCAAATTATATATTGCAGTTAATTTAATCATTTAGTTCTCCGAATTTTCTAGAAATTTGGTTTCTTCAGATAATGGTTGAAGTATCCTTGTACCTATAGCAGGATTTCTTAGTTTACACCTTGTGAAATATTTCATTATCGCCTGTTATTTTGCACTATAAACGATCCCTCTCTTTATTTCCCTCAGATTGATTTGGAGGGAAGACGATGGATATTTTTTCGTAATTGCGCCTTTTAGAATGATCTGATTTGTTCTGGTTTTCCTGAAGACTACAATTACCTACAAAGGCCAATAATATTGGCTGCCGGATTAAGGAAATGATCAAGCTTTGATGATCAAAGAGTGGTCAAACCCGGTAAGGTTTCTTACCCCTGTAGGAGTAACGACCACGATATCCTCAATCCGGACACCGAACTTCCCCGCCAAGTAGACACCGGGTTCGATGCTGAAAACCATCCCCTCTTTTAAAACCGCCTGGTCACCAGACATAATCCAGGGTGGCTCATGCCCATCCAAGCCAAGCCCATGCCCGGTTCGATGGGTAAAGAATGGTCCAAAGCCAGCATCATCCAAAGCGGCTCGCGCAAGATGATCGATTTCGCTCGCGGATATTCCGGGGCGCACTGCAGCCATTGCACGTTGGTTTGCCTGAAGGACTGCATCGTATGCGACTACAAATTCTGTCGGCGGCGTGCCAAGGAAAACCATGCGGGTAATATCAGATTTGTATCCATGCAGGGAGGCACCAATATCAATGATAACGGCATCACCAGTTTGTAACTTATACTCTCCGCTATGATGATGCGGGAATGCTCCGTTGCTTCCTGATGCGATAAGGGTGAAACAGACTTCCTCGGCACCATCCTGACGAAACGCAGCCTCAGTTGCCCATGCAACATCGGCCTCTGTTACCCCGGGGCGGCAGGTATCCATTGCCACCTGCATCGCCCGATCTGCCTGTGCGGCAGCGAGTAAAAGTCCCTCAATCTCTTCAGCTGACTTGCAAATTCGCAGTGGTGATATTAAATCGCCAGCAGCGATAGTATTTTCAGGAGTAACCACGGAAAGTAAGTGAAGTAGAAAATCAGATCGCATTGCTCCATCTACTGCCAACTTAGGCGGTTTTCGATTGAGGATCAATGCCTGCTCCAAAGCAGAACGCGGGCCATCAGCATCCGCCCAACCGATTAGCTCCAATCCGGTATGGGCAGCAACTTCTTCACGGTTGAGCTCTGGTACAACCATCCGGGCAGATTTTCTATCCACCAATAACAGGCAAGGTCTTTCATCGGCGTGAGGAACAAACCCAAGCAAGTAACGCATGTTGGTTGTGGGTCCAATCGCAACCAGATCAGTACCTGTCTCTTCCATTCTTGCATGCAAATTTGCCAAACGATCGTTTGTGTACATTTTATTATCCTTGATATTGGAGATGATAATATTTTCTATTAACTAATCGGATTATGATAAATCACTTGAACAGGTTCCAAGTTGCAATTTCAGCATCAGGAGGTGCCTCGCTGCCCCATTTCCGGCTTGGTTTCCAGCCAAAACGGTTCGCGAGGTCTGCCAAAAATTCTGCATACTTAAATGATGAAAGGACAGCATCGAGGACAGGGACACCGAGTTCCGCCTGCATTGTTTCGTGAAATCCGTATTCAGCTGTGCAACCAAGGATTAAAACCTCTGCCCCATCCTCCTCAACAGCCTTGCGGCCTTCAGTAAGCAAACGGTCACAGGTTCGGTCGTGATCTGCCTGGAAGTCATGTACACCCAAATCCAAAGGCCTCATTGAAACCATGCGATGACCGTGCCCGTAGGTATGGACATTTTCTCGCATTTTCGGGATCCACTTGCGTCGCCCAACCAACACTGAGAAAGTATTGCCAAGGTTACTTGCGATAGCAGTTGCCGACTGGCAAGGTGCCGTGACAATCGAAGTTCCTGATACCTCGCGTGCTTCACGCAAACCGACATCGTAAAAACACCCTATCACAATGGCATCGTATGCATTGGCTGCCTGTCTGGATAACCTCACTATGTCGCCAATCACCAGGCCTTCGTAAGCGTGGTATTCCAGATGCCTTGGTCTGTCCGGCGCAAGGGAAACCACTTCTACTTGCGTATTATTTATTTTTGCTGTGTTCAGCAGCTTCTGTGTGTCCGTATCGAAAACATCTGTCCCAACTGGATTGATCCACAAAATCCGCATGCTAATCACTCCTTCCTTGAATAAATTCAAAGGAATTTATTTTCACCGATTAAAGTTGAGGTAAATGCCAGGGTATATTATGCAAGATAAAATATACCCTGGTCACGAATACCCTACTCGGCAATTGTTACTAACAGTCGAGCATATCCAATGCGGTTGAGATCCTAACCCAGGGCTTCCCGCTTATCGAGATCATAGAAACGGTTCGCTTGCTCAAGTGTAATGTAACCGTTTTTTACATCACCTTTGACCTTCTCGATGCTGCGCTGTTTGGGGTCGCCCCAGCCTGCGCCGGTTCCGGTCATCACACGAATTACATCATCTGTGTTCAAGGTTAGTCCACTGATCACCGAGTATTCTTCCTTCTTGCCGTTTGCTCGTTCAATGACAATGTAATTGGAAGAACCTTCAAAACCGCCTTGCAAAGGCCAGGGTTTAACCTTGGAACGTGTATAGGCTACTGTCAGCCAGGCATTATCGGTTTTGATGCGATAATCAATGCGCACACCTTTGCCGCCCCGGTGCAAACCGGCGCCTCCCTCATCATCATGGAAGCTCAAATAATCCACTGATACACCATAACGCGCTTCAGCAACCTCGGCTGGGCAGTTATAGGTCTCTCCATGAAGCTGGCAGAACTGGCCCGAATTGCCATCGGCTATTGAACTGCCTCCCCACCCCCCCAATTCAGGTTCGATTACCGCATATGGCCGGCCGGTATCCACATGTGTCCCACCAAAGAGGGTTCCGCAAACTGAAGCAAAACCGCCGGCGGGAATCCTGTCTGGCATGTGTTGGGCAAGGCAGCGTAAAACCAGATCGGCTAAACGAATGGTAATTTCATAATAAATACCCTGGGCAGCTGGAAATCTGGGTTGGAAAATACTGCCTTCGCGGGTGAGCACTTTTAGCGGGCGGAAGGTGCCGCCATTGGCTACCTTTTCTGGATTGGTGGACGCCTTGAACGCCATCTGGCAGGCTGTTATGGCTTCATCCCGGCTCATATTAAAGGGGCCTTTATCCTGTTCAGGGTTGTCCCGTAAATCCACGATAAATTCGATGTCAGTGATTTCAACCTTAACGCTGTAATCTGGGCCGTTGTCCTGCTCTTCAACCAGTTCAAACTTCCCTTTGGTAAGCTTTTTGAGTGCGTTAAGGCTGACCTTTTCGCCAAAATCCATATACTCTTCAATGGCATGCAAGAAAACATCTTTTCCATACTTTGAAGCAATTTCCTGAATGCGGCGTTCACCAACTCGAACAGAAGCTACGCCCGCCCACATATCACCGGTGAGGAAATCTGGCATGCGGCAGTTGGCGGTCAGGATTTCATAAACGGACCGAATTAACTGACCTTTTGAAAAAAGCTTGATGCCAGCCAAAATGATCCCTTCCTGGAAGATTTCGGTGGCAACAGTAGACATGCTGCCAGGCACCATGCCTCCAACATCATTCCAGTGAGCAATGTTGGCAGTCCAGGCAACGATCTCGTTTTCGATAAACACAGGCATCACCAGAATGGCATCGTTCAAGTGGGTTACGCCGCCATGGAACGGGTCATTGGTGATAAAAATATCCCCAGGTTCGATATCACCTGTCTTATCAAATTTGGCAATTACGCACTTCACTGTTTTATCAAGCACACCCACAAATGCTGGAATTCCCGCACCTGAGCCGGCAAGTTCACCATTCCGATCAGTGATACCGGTGCCCATATCGAGAACTTCATAAATAATGGCGCTCATCGCGGTATGACGCAGGGCAGCAAACATTTCATCAGCGGCTGCCTGTAATGAGCTCTGAATAATTTCCAAAGTGATAGGGTCATATTGTTTGTTCATGGTGTTTATCCTTATCATCAGGCTGTTTGAATGCAATAATTGCCATAATCATCCACTGAGCATGGCATATTGGGGTGAATCACAACGGTTGTCCCAGCTTCTTCGATAATCGCTGGACCGGCAAATTTCATTCCGGGTTCCAATAATTCGCCATTATAGATAGTGGCTGCATGGATCCCTGCCTCGATGTAGTCTACATCCCGGGTTCCCTTTACGGCTTCTTCCAGCTTACGCCCAGACGGTATTTTTTTCTCAGGTTTCAACTTGTCAACATCCGCAATAGCTACAAGGTGATAGCATACCAACTCAGCAGGAGCATTGAGGCGATATGTATATTCTTTCTCATAATCCGAGTGGAATCGTTCAACAATAACATCGAGTTGCTGATTGTTGATTTCCCCTTCGGGTAGCAAAATCTCGACAGAGTGTTCCTGGTTTTGATACCGGCACCGGCCATAGCGCATGAAATGTACGCTGGAGGCGTCTATATTCTCAGAAGCATACTCAACCAGTGCTTGCTGTTGCATGGTATTCAATTCATCGTTGATCTTACTGGAGGCCATATTAGAATTAAGTTCAACGATCTGGGTCTTGAGATAATCCCTTCGCAGATCACTGAGCAGCATGCCCCATGCTGAAAATACACCAGAAAGATTTGGGATGACTACCTTTTTGATCCCCAGCTCTTTTGCCAGCGAAGTAGCGTGCATACCACCACCTCCACCAAAAGCGATTAGGGTGAACTCACGCGGGTCATGACCTCGATTGACAGAAATCAATTTTATTGCGTTAACCATGTTGTTGTTGGCGATGCGCAGGATACCTCGAGCGGCATCCTGAGGACTGACCAATAACTTTTCGGAAAGCCTTTCCAAGGATTTATTTACAGCCGGCATATCCGCCACCATTGTGCCACCACAGAAATAATCCTTGTTAATCCGTCCAAGGGCAAGGTTGGCATCGGTTGTGGTCGCTTCAGTTCCACCGCGACCATATGATACTGGACCAGGCACAGCACCAGAACTCTGAGGACCAACATGTAATCTGGTAAATTCATCAACCCAGGCAATCGATCCTCCTCCATTTCCAATCTCAACCAGGTCAACTACCGGCACCATGACAGGATAGCCAGCGGAAATCTCAGTACGTTCAACCATGTAGTTTGTGTTTAATTTGGCTTCGCCATTCGTTATCAGGCCACATTTGGCAGTGGTTCCACCAATATCAATCGCAATTGAGTTCAATTCGCCGATCAGTTTACTCAAAGCTGCGGCTCCCCAGACACCACTAGCAGGACCCGATTCAATCATCGTGATCGGGATCAGGCGAGCATTTTTCATCGTATCTACACCGCAATTGGACTGCATGATCATGGGGGTGCAAGTCATGCCCATCTTTTCCAGACTTCTTGTCAGGTCATCCAAATATTTATGGGCAATCGGTTGAACATAAGCTGAAAGCACAGCAGTGCTTGTGCGCTCATATTCACGCCATTCCCGGGTGATCTGGTGAGATGCCACTACAGACATATCTGGCCACAGTCGTTTTATTTCAGTCAGGGTTTGTTCTTCATGTGTAGAGTTGGTGTATGAGTTTACAAAGCTGACCGCAATCGCCTGAACCCCTTCCTGCCTGAAGTCTCTCAATATATCTGGCAAGGATGATAGGTCAAGTGGTCTCGCGACCGTGCCCTTATAGGTGATCCTTTCAGGGATTTCACGACGCAGATAACGGTCTACAAACGGTTTGGGCTTGGGATAATCCAGATTGAAAAAATCCGGGCGGTTTCCACGACCAATTTCCAGGATGTCGCGGAAACCCTGGGTGGTGATCAAACCAACTTTTACGCCTTTGCGCTCGGTGATCGCATTGATCACAATCGTTGTACCATGCACGAAGGAAATGAACTCTGATGGGTTGATATTACTGGCAGAAATAACATCCATTACCCCTTTTTCAAACATTCCCGGGGTTGAGTGGCTTTTGGCCGTACCCACTGACCCATCCTGGCTAACATAAACCAGGTCGGTAAAAGTTCCTCCAATATCAGTTGCGACTCTAAGCATACAACCTCCCGAAGAATTGAAAATGTGAATGGATCATTGAATGTTTTTTGAAAACAAATGGCAACGTACCATATGTCCGTTGTTACCCTGGTTCACCATCACCGGGTCTACTTTTAGACAAATATCTTCCACGAAGGGACAACGAGTATTAAAACTGCAACCGTTTGGGATATTAACCGGGCTGGGTATTTCTCCTTTCGAAATGACTTTTTTGGGTTTCATTGCCTCTTCAGCATCAGAAATTACCGGAATGGAAGAAAGCAGCATCTGAGTGTAAGGGTGTAATGGTTTTTGGAAGAAATCAGATGTATCCGCGATTTCGCAAATTTTTCCGAGATACATGATTGCTACGCGGGTAGCTACGTTTCGCATTAAGCTCAGGTCATGCGTTATAAACAAATAGCTGAGATTAAGTTTTTTCTGTAAATCAAGCAGCAAATTGATCATTTTTGCCTGAACAGAGACATCTAGCGCGGACGTAGGCTCATCTAAAATCACCAGCGAAGGATCGGTAGCGAGTGCTCTCGCAACTGCAATGATCTGTTTTTCACCACCACTGAGCATGTGCGGGTTCTTATACATATATTCTGGTGGCATTCCAACCAGATCAAGAAGGCGTATTGTTTGTTCAAGCGTGTTCTTTTCGGGTTGGTGCAGCCTAAGCGGCATTTCAAGGATATCTTTGATGGTTTGTCTTGGGTTTAATGAAGAACTTGGATCTTGATACACAATCTGGATGTTCTTTTTTGAAGCCAGGGAACGTTTACCATCTTTATCAAATAGATCAGTACCTTTAAACTTAATGCTTCCCGATGTTGGTGCATACATGCCGACGGTGGTATAGGCAACTGTACTCTTGCCAGAACCAGATTCACCAACCAACCCCAGTGTTTCACCTTCCAGGACAGAAAAAGAAATACCGTCGATGGCTTTTACCATTGTTGAATTTTTGTTAAATAAACCAGATTGCCCAACTTCAAAATACTTTTTCAAATCTGTTACGGTCAGGATTTCATTCATAAGCTGGGCCTCAAGCTTCCTTTTGATATAAGAAACAGGCCACCTGATGATCTTCATCCAGGTTATATGCTACAGGTTTTTGCTGTTTGCAAATATCCATGACTGAGCTGCAGCGTGGATGGAATCTGCAGCCGGTCGGCGGATGGAGATAATTAGGGATTCTTCCGGCAATGCCGCTCGCTACCCCGCCTCCAGTAAGGCGCGGGACTGTACTAATCAACCCTTTTGTATATGGATGACGAGGATTGGCGAACATTTTTTTTGTCGTAGCCACTTCGACAATATCCCCAGCATACATCACATAAACGCGATCTGTCATTTCACGAACAATTCCCAAAGAATGCGTGATGAAAATCACCGAAGTGTTTTTCTCCTCTACCAGCTTTCTTAAAAGACGCAATACCTGATCCTGAATGGTCACATCCAGGGAAGTGCCTGGTTCATCGGCGATCAATAATTCAGGGCCTGTGGCAAGTGCCATGCCGATGCAAACCCGTTGCCGCATACCACCGCTCAATTGGGTTGGAAAGCTTTTTAACAGGCGCTCGGGGTCAGCCAGTGCTACTTCCTGGAGCGCAACAACAGACCGTTGGTGGATTTCTTCTTTACTGTCTTTATTTGAATTAATGGAATATCTAATTACGGCTCCTAGTTGCTCTTCAATGCTGAACACCGGATTTAGCGCTGCAGTGGGATCCTGAAAGATCATCGAAATGCCCTTACCGCGCACACGCTGGAGTTCGTTGGTATTCATTTTCAGTATATTCTTGCCTTTAAAATATATTTCACCCTTTGGGATAACTGCCGGTGGCATGGGCAAAACATGCAGGATCGCTTTCATGGTTGTTGTTTTTCCACAACCAGTTTCTCCGACAAGTCCAACTTTTTCTCCGAACCGGACGAAGAAGTTAATATCATCAACAACCTTTAATTGGCCGCCATATACCTTGAAATTTACTTCCAGGTTTTTTATATCAAGAATGTTCGGGCTTTCTGGCATATTAAGTCTCCTGGGCTGCAAACATGTCACGTACACCATCACCAAGCAAATTAAAACCAAGAACCACAACCACGATGGCAAGCGCCGGGAAAAGCGCGATCCACCACTGGTCAGGCAAGTAGCGGGCGCCATCTGAAATCATGGTGCCCAGGCTTGGTTCAGGAGGCTGCACGCCAAGACCTACATAACTAAGCATCGAACCTATTATGATCACCCAGGCCACATCCAGACTCATTTTTGTCAGGATTGGGGATAAAGTATTTGGTAAGATCTCCTTGAAAAGAATATGGGCCGTGCTTGCACCTGTAACTTCTGCTGCTTTGACAAAATACTCATTTCGAAGTTGAACTGTTATGCCATAAACCAGACGGGTGTACCAAGGCCACCACATTAAAGAAACTGCCAGCATTCCATGCCACAAATTGGGTTCCAACACCGAAGCCACAGCGAGAGCCAGAATCAATGGTGGCACAGCTAGAAAAATATCCGTTATCCTCATAATGACCGTATCAATCCAGGAACCTTTGTAATATCCGGCCAGAAGCCCAAGGAACACCCCCGGAGGTACAACCAGGGCAAGAACAACCACGCCCATCAACAAGGAAGACCGCAGGCCAAAAATAATGCGACTCAAGATGTCTCGCCCGATTTGATCAGTACCAAAAGGGTAAGCAAGGCTGGGCATAATCTTTGCATGCGCAAAGTCAGTAAACGGCCCGGCATGCTTGGGGTATGGGGCAACATAAGGGGCAAAAATTGCCAACATGATTACCAGTGCCACTGTGGCGATACCTACCACTGAGAGAGGGTTTCTGGAAAATTTATACCAGGAACGTCCAATGTTCTGGCGCCGTGATGCTCGCTCCATGTTCTTGATTTGTTGAATTGAGTAGTTTGATTTTTCCAGGTCATCCAAATCTGCGTTTTCGGCCATCAATTGATCCCATCCTTTCTTATTCGGATAATCGGATTCTCGGGTCGAGTTTTGCCACAACTATATCGACAATGATGTTGACAATGACAAACACTGTGCCCAGAACAAGAATCACTGCAGAAATTGAATTTAAATCCTTGTTCAACATGGAACTCATTCCATAGCGGGCAATACCAGGCCAGTTGAAGATTAGCTCGACCAAAAATGCTACGCTGAATGTGGAAGCAATGTCCAATCCGAGAATTGAAATGGTCGGAATTAAGGATGGTTTCAACAAGAATCTTCCCATCACAACATTTTCCGGTATACCTAATGCTCTTTCTGCCGAAATGTAATCTTTTCCAAGGTTGTCGGCCATTGAGGATCGTGTAATACGAGCCTCCTGCGCAATTGAACCCATTGCAAGCGCCAGTGATGGAAGTAATAGGTGCCTGATGGCATCTACAAAAGTTGAAAACTGCCCAGCGAGTAATGCATCTACCGTGACAAGGCCGGTAACAAAAGGAGGAAGATGCACATTCTCACTGACTCTACCAATAATCGGCAGCCAGTTCAGAGTAAATCCGAAGAGCAATATAAATAGAATCGCAAAAACAAATGAGGGAGTTACTATTCCCACATAGGAAAATAAACGAACGAAGTTATCAATCCAGGTGTCTTTATAGCGGGCGGATAAAATTCCAAGTCCAATACCACCAAATGAAGAGAGTACACCCGAAAAAAGTACCAATTCAAGTGATGCTGGAAAAAACTCAAAAACATCCTTGGTAACAGACCGTTGGGTTACAAGGGAAAGTCCGAAATCCCCCTTGAGCGCATCCCCAAGCCAGTAACCGTATTGAATATAAATGGGTTGATTTAAATGCATCTGTTCTCGCAGTCGATCAACCACCCATTGTGGAGCGCGAGATCCTACGGCCATTCGGGCCGGATCACCAGGCATCACCCGTGCTATCAAGAAAATTACCATTGACAGGCCCAGGAGAACAAACATCGAATAAATGATTCGCCGGATAAGGAAATTGAAAAGGGACATGTAAGGAATACCTCACAATCTATGCTACCAATTCCACTTTGGATTTTGGGGGGCTTTCCGTGATTGGGTCTTCACCAATATCGGAAAGCCCCCCGATTGCTATGATACGTGTGCCCGATCTAATTTAATGCAGAGAGAAACTAGATAGCCAGGACTCTCTGCCTAAAATTAGAAAGTTCAGATACTGGATTAACTTACCCAGGACCAGTAAAACAGATCCGGGAAATCGATCATTGAACGAATTACGGGCAGCTTACAGAGACATCAGCAGCAAATATCTGGTAACCCATGATTGCGCTGGTGTTACCGGTAGCTGCAGGCCAATCGACACAAGCACGATAGGCGTGTTTTTCAACCTGATCGTAAATCCAGAGGGATACGGCTTGATCTACTAACGCAGCCTGGATTTTTGCATATTGGTCGAAGCGTGATTTGTTATCGATGGTTGCGAGAGCAGAATCGATTTCCTTGTCAAGCGCTGGATCCTTTAGCCACTCAACTTGCTGCCATGTTCCGGCTGTGGATGAATGGTAACGTTGTTTCAACATCAACCCGGCTTCTGGCAGGTCAGCAGATACATAAATCGTGGCGATATTCGGGCTGGAATCGAGTTTGCTGGTATTTTCAACCAGGCTCAACCACGGAACCTTCTGAATATCGACCTTCAAGCCAACTTCAGCCATATTAGCCTGGAAGAGCAAAGCATATTTCTCTTCATCGGGGACTTCAGCAACCCACTGAACCTTGATGGGGTTATTTGCCAAATCATTTGCATATTTGCATTGTGCAAGTTCGGCCTTGGCTTTATCAAGGTCGCGGGTGAAGACAAAGACATTCGGATCGTGACCTGCAAGTGCAGCAGGAACCGGACCTACCATTTGCTTTGTGCCTGGCCATTCAAGACCAATTGCGGCCTGGTAATCAAAGGCATAATCGATGGCTCGCCGGCAATGAACATCATCCGTTGGAGCTTTCTTATTGTTTACCATGTAGTAGAAAGATGAGAGTGACGATAGTGCTGCGATTTTCACTCCATCCATTTTTTCGAGGGCTTGATAAGCCTCGAAAGATTGCCACTGGTCAGTAATTTCCAGCTCTTTGTTCTGCATCATCGAGCGTACTGTGGCGGCTTCTGTGGTTCCGATGAAACGAACCTCTTCAGGCGCATTCGCATTGAATTTCCCCCACCAATCAGTATTTTTTGCCATCAAAAGGTACTGTTCGAGAGGGAATTCCTTTACCTTGTACGGGCCTGATCCGGCATCATTGGTCTGAAGCCATTCGGTACCATAATCACCTTTATCACCATATGCACCCGTAGCCTTGGCATTGGCTTTTACAGTGGCTTCTTCCAAAACATAGAGACGCACAAGGCTGGGCAGGAATAGAGCGCTCGGGCCTTTAAGCTTAAATTCCACGGCGGCGTCGTCGATTGCTTTGATAGAGTCAACATCCGCAGTAACCAGGTATGCAAAACCCTGGCCGATCGTTTTCATACGCTCATAGCTGTATACAACATCACTGGCTTTGAGCAGGTTCCCTGAATGAAATTTGACACC
>Ga0172368_10003089_pt1 | contig 20538 bp, 19 predicted proteins | sample Lak11m_FD_114540 | JGI IMG/M metagenome (GOLD analysis project Ga0172368, IMG submission 114540) | Freshwater microbial communities from Kabuno Bay, South-Kivu, Congo - kab_022012_11m | ecosystem: Environmental > Aquatic > Freshwater > Lake | place: Democratic Republic of the Congo: South-Kivu...
CACAATCCATTTTCCAATACAAGTCACGCTCTAATACCATGTCGGCTAGATTGTGAGGAAAAATAGACGTTTTCCTCTCACGTTCAATAAATTGGCGCAGCTCATCGTCAAACCAAGACTTTGATACAGTTAAAGATATGTTTGCTCCGAGGACTTTTATGGCTTGAGTAACCTCTCTCGCATAGTCAATTACAGAAACTTCTGTTGTTAGACTAGGATGTAATAACCCAAAAATCTGTTTCATCAATTTAAGGTCGCGGATATATTCAAATGATCTTGCCTCACTCAGAACCATTATTTGATCATTGTCAGTTGATATTTGTGTTTCCTCACGGAAAATCCGTTCCCATTTTCTTAGCATCCCAGTACTAATGTAGCCTATTTCTACTGGATCTAAACTTCTAAATCCAGTAAGTAGTCCGTAACCCATTGCATCTGCCCAACGTGTAGAAACATTAAAGAGCAAGTTCAATTTTTCGAGAGATTCTTTTGGATGACCAGCAATATAATCCCAGATTCTCTCATCTGTTAACTCAACTTCCAAAGACATACCATGTGCAGAAACCCATGCACGAGGATTCACTACTCTTTCAAAAATGTCAATTTCTGGGTTCAATTTGCCTGCTTGAGCTAACGCTGCAAAAACAGACTGATCATAATATGTTAACCCCGAACTATCTACAATAGCTCCTCGAATATTTTTGAGATCGTCTCCCATTTTAAATGGATCTTGTGCAACAACAACTACCATGAGACCATCAGCTACGTAGTTGTCGATCATGGATTTCATTTTTGATACATTATGCTGATCCACTTTACCAAAAATTTCATCTAGTACAACTAGCTTTACTCCATCTAATTTTGCGCGCTCCAAAAATGCAAGTGTACCCAATATAATTTGTTCTCCTTCAGATTTGTCTGTTAGACTACTAATGTCGCTATTGATGAGTCGTGCGAGTTTGTTGAAACCATATTTTTCAAGCAATTGCCGACCATCACTTTCATCTAGCGAAGTCATCTTAAGAAAGCTATGACGTTGTGCGCGGATTCCAGATACTGAAAACAATTTAGCTTTACTTCTCAATTCAGTCAGAGAAAGTGAATGTAAATCTGTTAGTTGTGATTCCTGAGTTTTGCTATTCGTTGTCCACAGGCCGGCAAAGCCATTATGACGGCTATCTAATTGGAGTATTGAACGGATGAGGGTACTTTTACCTACGCCATTTTCACCAAATATGTAGAACGCACCTAGGGTTGGGTTTGTGTAATCAATTACACCTTCTGCTTTCTTATTTTCAGATCCTACTCTCCAGTTAAGGTTAAAGATTAATGCTTTTTGGATGCCTTTCCCGAGAAGTTGTAGCCAAATACTGTTATCAATAGAATTACTTTTTGACGCTGTTTTATGTTCTTGAAACTCATCTTCTGTTTTAATTTGTGCGCTAAGAGTTAACATTAATTCTCGTAATTCTTTGTCAAGGTTTTCGCGCGCATGAGCAGCCCCGATCATACCTTGTGAATTTTTTGCAATATTTCCAGAAGCAGAATCTACATTACCTAGCATTATTCCAGCCAAACCAATAGTACTACCTAGTACCATTCCCATAGATTTGAACAGCCTTGTGATCGAGTTAATAATAAAGGTCACGTTACTAACCTCTTTTACATATTTGTAATAGGCTTTGTAGTTAATTTCTCCCTTTAAGTATTCTTGTTCTGCTTTCAAAAATGCGGCTTGTCTGGGGCCGTATAACCTACCAACTATTCCAGTATTTGCGACAAGTAGAGCAGCGCCTCCAGCCAACCAGGGAATTGCTTCAGGTTTGCTGATACCTAATGCCAGCATTTCGGCAATACTAAAAACAACCAAGTCACCTGGTCGGGAATACATCATTCTTTCATTTTCGGTGAGAAGTGGAGTGGCTTGCTGTATAGCTGTGCTCATCTTTTGTTCGACATCTCTTCCAACGTTTAGCTCTTGATTTCTCGAATTTATTGCTTTTAGTGTTGTTCCGACCATCCGATCACGCATTGAAGCTTCGATATATAAAGCACCGTTTGTAACTAACGATAAGCCAAATAGCGGAATTGCTGATTCTGGGTGGCCTGTGCCTAATTGTCCGATCCCTGCAATTAGCGCACCTTCTTGAATGGTATGTAAAGTTCGCCCAAGTGTTCTCCTTGATTCCAGAGATTTAACAAACTCAATCAACTCCTCATCTAACCCTAAAGACGTAGAAACATCTGATAAAAGTTTTGAGTCCACCAGATGTGGAGCTCTAATTCCTAACAATTTCATCCCAGAATCAACCAACCCACTTGATTTAGGATAGTTTTCACTGCTAATAATCTGGCGTTCTTGAAGCAACATAAGTTGTATATTATATACCCTGTAGCAATATATTCAATTAAGGGTAGTAATTACCGATCCAGATAGCAACAGTTCCACTAATATCCATAATCTATGCAAAATATTTCGTGTATAGTATTTTAAGAATTTTTAAGAAAATTGAATCGCTCATTAATAATTCGATTTCTTCAAAAATCTCATTGTTTTTGGGCGCGGCGGATTTCCTCCCCAGACCCCTCCATCCGCCGCGCGAGTACAAATATCCCGCCACCCCAGGTCATGTAATGACCTGTATCCGCCTGTTTTTTGTCTCTCTCTCTCGCTGTTATTTGCATTTCCCCCGCCGGACACAAAAAATCATCCATGTTGTGGCGAGCAGAGAGACACGGCCTCGTGAGGCCGTCCTAACAGGCGCGTACTATCCCGCAACTGTTGCGGGGTGCGGCGGCGCGGGCACCATTTTTTGGGATTTATGGTTTTTCGTTCACAATTTTGGTGATTGTTGATATAAAATGAGTCCGAGCTTGCTCATATACAGGCACTCATGAAAAAAATTATTGTTACCACAACCACTACTACACACCCTTAGGGATTAGTGGTCGTGCCGCCTACTAATCCCCGAGAGGGGATTTTTTGTAGGCACACTGTTATACTAAACAACATAAATATATAAGGAATAATATGTCAAATAATTCAAACGATCAATTACTCAAAATTCGCCACAGCGCCGAACATGTCCTGACTCAGGCAATGCAAGAATTATACGGTGCCGACAAGGTTGTCATGGCCATGGGACCTGCCACCGACGATGGCTTCTACTTTGATTTCGAACCTCGTGGTGACTTCAAACTAAGCTCTGAGATGTTCCCCAAGATCGAGAAGCAAATGAAAAAGATCATCCAAGCCAACCTCCCGATTACAAAAGAAGAAATAACGCTCGTTGAAGCCGAAAAGCTCTTTGCCGGCAATCCCTACAAACAAGAGTGGCTCGAGGAGATTAAGGGTAGGGGAGAGAAAGCTACCATCTACCGCACCGGAGACAAATTTGTCGATCTCTGCAAAGGTCCTCATGTTGAGAAAACGGGGGAAATCAAAGCCTTCAAACTCACTTCCATCGCGGGTGCCTACTGGCATGGTGATGAGAAAAAGCAAATGCTCACTCGTGTCTATGGTACTGCCTTCGCTTCTCAAGAAGAGCTCGACAAGTATCTCTGGGTAATCGAAGAAGCCAAAAAACGTGATCACAGGAAGCTTGGTCGTGAGCTCGAACTTTTTGCTTTCTCGGATCAAGTTGGACAAGGTTTAACCCTCTGGCTTCCCAATGGCGCAACTATCCGTCGCGAAATCGAGAAATTTATGGTTGAAGAGCAAATCAAAATGGGCTACAACCATGTTTACAGTCCACATATAGGTCAAAAATCCCTCTGGGAAAAATCAGGTCATTGGGATCTCTACCGCGAGAAAATGTACTCACCAATGGATGTTGATGGAGTTGAGTACTTAGTCAAACCCATGACTTGTCCCATGCATATTCAGAGCTATGAAATTCACCCGCGGTCATACCGTGAGCTACCATACAAAATTGCCGAAGTAGCTTCGGTTTATCGTTACGAGCAATCAGGAGAATTGAGTGGATTGCTCCGTGTCCGCTCTTTCACTCAAGACGATGCTCACATTTTTTGCACACCAGATCAAGCAACCGAACAGTTCCTAGAGGTTTTTCACTTCATTCAAAAACTCTATGCTGCTTTCGGCTTTACTGATTATCGTGTCAGATTAGGAATAAGATCAACCAAAGTAAAATATCTCGGCAACGATGAAGTCTGGGTCAAAGCCGAAGAAAAAATTGTCGAAGCACTCAAAGCAAGTGGCTCAGATTACTTTATTTCTGAGGGCGACGCCGCATTCTATGGCCCCAAAGCTGACTTTTTGATCAAAGATGCACTTGGCCGTGAATGGCAATGTGGCACCGTCCAAATTGACTTCATGTTACCTGAGCGTTTTGGTCTCAAATATATTGACAGCAGTAATCACGAGCAAACACCTGTGATGGTACACCGAGCGCCACTCGGTTCGCTTGAGCGATTTGTTGCCATCTTAATCGAGCATTATACCGGAGCTTTCCCGATGTGGCTCGCTCCCACTCAACTTACTATTCTCCCCATCTCCGAAAACGAACTTGGCTACGCCCAAGAAATTGCGCAATCACTCACCCAAGAAGGATTCCGTGTTAATCTAGACGAAACCAGCAACACTCTTGGCAAAAAGATGGTGCGTGCCAGAGAATGGAAAGTTCCCTACATGGCAATCCTTGGCAAGCAAGAGGTTGAAAATAAAACCCTCACCCTCAAAAACAGGGCTGGCGAGCAAATCACCCTCACCCTCGACGAGGTCATTGCCAAATTCAAACAGGAGATATTAAGTAGGGTATAATGTGATCCTGTAGGGGCAGATTATTATCTGCCCGTATATTCAATTATGAAATTTTACGCCATTAATCAATTCATCAAATCCCCTGAGCTCCGCGTGGTCGACGAAACTGGCAAACAAGTCGGCCTGATGTCACTCCCCGAGGCACTCAGCAAGGCTCGCGAAGCCGGCGTTGATCTGGTCGAGATCGCCCCCATGGCCAAACCTCCGGTTGCGAAAATCATTGACTTTAAAAAATTCAAATATATCGAGGCTAAAAAAGAAAAAGACGGCAAAGCCACAAGCGGTAAAGTCGAACTCAAAGAGATTCGCTTCACTCCCTTTATCGCCCAGGGTGACCTCGACTCCCGCCTCAGCAAAATCAAAGACATCATGGAAGATGGCAACAGGGTGAAAATTGTGGTAAAATTCACCGGTCGCCAAATTACTCGTGTAGAGTTTGGTCACGAATTAATCAAAAAAATATTATTAGGGCTGCAGGGTTTAGCAGTTGCCGATGGAGTACCCAAACTCCAAGGTAAGCAGTTATTTTTGATTCTCAACCCCGCCAAGAAGAAGTAATATGAAACGCAAAAGCAAGAGATCACTACTCCGTCGCATCAAAGTGACCAAAAACGGCAAAATCATGCGTCGCACCCAGAACATGCGCCATCGCCGTGCTCACAAAGGCAGCGCCCAAGTTCGTCGCATGAAAACCGTCAAATTCTTGACCAAAGGAACAGGTCGTCGCATTAAAAAGATTTTAGGAATGTAAATTATGACCAGAGTCAAAAATAGTCCCGTCAAACGCGCCCGCCACAACAAAGTTCTCAAAAGAACCAGCGGTTTCCGCATGACCAAGAGCCGACTCTGGAAAGTCGCTCACGAAGCCTACCTCCACGCCCTCGATTATAGCTTTCAAGGCAGAAAAGATCGCAAAAGCAACTTCCGCTCCCTCTGGATCACTCGTATCAATGCAGCCATTCGCGCTATCGATTCTACATTAACCTACTCCAAGTTCGTCAATATTCTCAAAGCCAAAAACATCATCCTCGATCGCAAGGTCTTGGCTGGCATCGCAGCTACCGACCCCTCAACTTTCGCCAAAATAGTCGAAAAGACCCGTTAATCAACTATATTTATTTTGCTAGTTGACTTTTTTCCATCCCATAGTGTAAGATAGCCTCTTGCGAGAAGCAACCATCCGCACTTTCCCACTAATACGGGATTGCTGGCAGGAAGGTTGCTTTTGGCGTATATAGAGACCCCCGCACAATACAAGCGGGGTTTTTTGTATGAAAATAAGTTAAAATAGAACGATCATATGGAATCACAGATTAAACAAATCCAAACAGAATTCACCGCAGATCTTGCAAAGGTCAATTCTCAATCCGAGCTCGATGCCATCTTCCTCAAATATCTTGGCAAAAAGGGGAGTACAACCAACATCCTCAAGAGCCTACAGGGTCTGACCCTGCAGGACAAAAAGCTGTATGGCCCCATTCTCAACAAGCTCAAAACCTCCCAAGAATCCGCTATCAAAGCTAAATCTAAAGAACTGGAAAACCGCAAGACTGGAAAACTGGAAGACGATCTCACAATCCCAGGGACTGTGAGATCTACTGGTCACCTCCACCCCACCACCATTGTCATCCGCGAGCTCAACTCTTTCTTCCGCTACCACGGCTTCTCCGTCCAGGATGGACCCGAAATAGAGGACGTCGAGTATAACTTCCGTCGCCTCAATCTCCCCGAGGGTCACCCCGCGACCGACTTACAAGACACCCTCTTTGTCAAAGAGCCTCAGTGGTTGATGCGCACTCAAACTAGCTCTATCGAAGCAAGGGTACTCGAAAAATATCAACCTCCAATGCGCGTAGTTGTTCCCGGCAAAGTCTACCGCAACGAGACTAATAGTGCCACCAACACCAGTTTCTTCCATCATTATCAAGGATTCGTGGTCGATAAGAATATTAACATACAAAATTTAAAAGAAATCTTAACCAAAGTTCATCAGTTCTTATTCGGCAAAGCTGTCGTGCTCCGCTTCCGATACAAATACTATCCCGAGGTTAGTCCAGGCATGGGAGTAGATATGCAGTGCCAATTCTGTAAAGGCAAGGGGTGCACCGTCTGCAAGTATCGGGGTTGGATCGAAACATTGGGCTCTGGCATCATCCACTACAACACTATGAAAGCATCAAAAATTGACCCAGACATTTATACTGGATACGCCTTTGGAATGGGGCTTGATAGGCTTGTAATGAACAAGTTTGGCATCCCGGATATCAGAAAACTCTATGGAGGAGAACTCGTCTATGCCTAACTGGGATACTGGAATACTGGAATACTGGAGAACTCAACCATGAAGATACCTCTGAAATGGTTGTCCGATTACGTCAAAACCGACAAATCTCCTCGCGAGATTGCCGCAAGCTTTACTCAACTCGGACTCATGCTAGACAAGCCCCTCGACGATAGTGGGGTACTAGACCTCGAACATCGGATGGATCGCTCCGACTGGCTCAGCATTATTGGCTGCGCTCGTGACCTTGCCGCTTTCGAAAAAACCAAGCTCATCTATCCAACCACCAATTCTCAGCCACTTCCCCAAATTACACCTAGCGAAATGATTGAGATAAAGGTCGAGACCCCAACCGTGCGCCGTTTCGCCACTCGAATCGTCAAAGGAGTAAAAGTCGGAGAGTCTCCCGCTTGGCTCAAAGACAAGCTTGAGGCTTATGGTATTCGGAGTATCAACAATGTCGTCGACATTACCAATTATGTCATGGTCGAATATGGCCAACCTCTCCACGCTCAAGATCTTGCCCAACTCAAAAAGCGAGAGATCACACTCCGCAAAGCCAAAAAGGGCGAGTCCATCACCACGATCCTTGGCACAACCGTCAACCTTGATTCTGACACCGATCTATTAACATCTGGTGGGGTACCCACCGTCATTATGGGGGTAGTGGGAGGCGCCCACACCTCAGTTAGTAATACCACGACCGACCTCATTCTCGATTCTGGCAACTATGATCAAAGTATTATCAGAAAGACTAGTCGTCGTCTCAAAATCATTAACGAAACTGTCTCTCGTTGCGACAAATTCTTAAGCCCCAAGCTCTGCGAAATCGCCCTCGATCGAGCGACCTATCTCTTACAAGAACTATGTGGCGCCCAAGTTTATGAGAATTATGACTATTATCCCCACCCCATTAAGCCAACAGAATATAAACTAACCTATTCTCGCCTCGCGAAAATCAGCGGCCTTAGCCTACCTACTTCTACTATCAAAAGTATTCTCACAAGCCTAGAATATGTGATCACAGGCGAGAACAAAGATCATTTAACAGTTACGGCTCCCTATTTCCGCACTGACATCGAGGTAGAGGATGATCTGATCGCCGACATCCTCCGCATTAACAACTACGCCAACCTCCCCACAAGTCCCTTAAGCACCCCTGTCCCTGCCGATATTACTCCTACCATTCTCACCTTCGAAGAACGGCTACGAGACCTCCTCGTTAATCAAGGTACCATCGAGCAAATTACCACCCCCTTAGTCCAAAGTAATAACGATCCCAAACAAATCGTATTGAGTAACGCGCTGAGTACGGATCAAAATGCTCTCCGCACTTCAATGGTTCCCAAGTTACAAGAAATCATTACCAATTATAGTAAGCACAAAATTAACTCAGTCCTTATTTTCGAGATTGGCAAAACCTTTTCCGTAGGGACGAGGAATGCCTCGCCCGTATACAGCGAGCATCGCGAACTCTCTGTTGTTTCTTCAGATACCGCTCACAACTCTCTCGCTACTCTTCTTAACTCTCTCGGTATTACTTACTCAATCGATAATACCCACAACATAATCATTAATGGAGAACCATGTGGTCAACTAAATCATAATTACTACGTCCTGCTTACTGAAAAATTACTAGTCTATTCCCAACCCTACAGTCGAATTGTGAGTAATTTTTCGCACTCCACCACTCGCGACCTCTCCCTACTTGTCCCTCAGACACTGTCCTACGCCGACATCACTACAGCACTTAATACTCATACTTTCTCTTACCAAAGCGTTGCTTGCAAGTCTTACACCAAGCTTTCTAAGCTTAACAACTATCTTCTAACCTTCACTTGGGATCAAACTACAGATGTAGATGCACAAGTCAAAGAGATTCTCGCACTTCTCAAAACCAAGCTCAACATTGATTCCAAATCTTAATTTGCCGAAGCCGAAGCCGTAGGGGAGGGTGAAAGACTTGGCGATGGCGCATAATTCCAATCCCTGTTTATCCCGATTTTTAGTTTCGTATCTTTCTCGCTTCCATCCTTCAGATGTACTCTTCCAATCAATTCATATGTCCCAGTGGATAATGTAATATTAGTTGAGACCAATTTTTCAGTTCCCAGATTTTCTTCACCAACACCCGTATACAGTTTTATCCATTCAATGTCTTTACTTGTTGTCACCTTTAGTCTTACTTCAAACGTAGCCTTGTTATCACTCCCGTCGATCCTAGTCTCGTTCCCTGGCTTCTCAAAGCCAATCACCGTATCCGTATCGGTACTACAATACTCACGTGGGACTTTGTATTTCGAATCTCCCTGTGAATCAATCCACGCCCATATGTCATCGATCCAGTTTGTACTCTCAGGCTTGAGCACATAAAACTCTTTCTCGCTATACTCACCTCGGGCAACGACTATGTCATTTGCCAGTTTATTTTCATCTGACCTGCAGACTTTCACTTTCGTATGAATTAGGTCCGGTTCAGTCGGTGCTGTTCCTTTCACAAAATAATCTGCCCGCGTTGCATATCCATCATGCTCAGGGTACCCCGACACCACATCCACTTGTCTTGCCTCTACTCCCGAGGGTGGTTTGAAATCTTCACCTTTATACTTTTCCCATGTTTTTAATATAATCTTGCGCCAAATAGGTGATGCTCCAGTTACTCCTGATGCCACCTCTTTCATTGCCGAGTTATCATTATTCCCGACCCACACCCCGACTACTGCCCCGCTACTCCATCCAATAGTCCAGTTATCCCTCTTATCATTTGTTGTTCCAGTCTTAACTGCGATACTCTTCCCACTCATATTGAGGTATGAGTTCGCGCCAAAGGTTAATAGTCTTGCATTGTTGTCATACAGCACATGATTGATCAAAAACGCCACTTCTTCGGTAAGTACTCGCTGTTTCTTGGCTTGTTTGGCCTCATAAATTGTGCGCCCATCCTTCTCAACTTTCAAAATTGACACAGGCTCAATTTTCTCTCCACCATTTGCAAAGGCACTATATGCTCTAACCAAATCAAATAATCTGACCTCGCCTCCGCCGAGCGTTACCGACAACCCAAAACGCTTCATATTTGCACCAGTTGGTGCAAGAGACTCAAATCCCATATCGTACGCTGTCTGTAACATCTCCTTAAGCCCAACCAATGATAAGAGCTTAACCGCTGGAATATTGAGTGAGGATCCTAGTGCGAAGCGCAGTTGTATCGGACCATGGAACTTCCCGTCATAATTTTTGGGTTCGTAAAACTCTCCCTCTTTCCCACCCGGGAACTTAGTTGGCACATCCAAAAGCATCGTCGAAGGGGCATATCCTTTTGCAAAAGCCGCCGCGTATGTCACTGGCTTAATCGCACTACCTGGCTGTCTCTGGGACATCACTACATTTACTTTGCCATCATAATCCTCGGCGAAATAATTCTTCGATCCCACCATCGTCAAAATTTCTCCATTTTGTGGATTCATCACCATTGCCGCCCCGTTCCCCACCTTCATGCTCGTCAACTTTTCAATTTCCTCTGCCACAGTTGATTGTGCAAAGTCTTGCAGTTCAGTGTCGAGAGTGGTCGTGACTGTATAACCACCTTCTTCAACTATTTGCTCGCCCAACAAATCAACTAATTGATCCTTCACATAAAAGACGAAGTGTGGTGCCTTTATAGCGACTGACTGATCTCGGAACTCAATATTAGGCAGTTCAGCTAGTGATTCATTTTCTTGCTCCTTGGTAATATAACTATCCTCTCTCATTCGTCTCAAAACTGCAGTCGTACGATCCACATACGCCTTAGGATCATTACCATACGGCGAGTAACGAGATGGCGCTTGAGGCATTCCTGCCAGTATTGCTGCCTGAGTCGTCGTCAAATCAATCGGTTCTTTGCCAAAATATCGCTCCGTTGCCGCCGCAATCCCGATTGCCGTTCCCCCATACGGAGCTTCGTTAAGATACATTGTCAAAATTTCATCTTTACTAAATTTGCGCTCGATCTGCAGTGACAAAACCAACTCTTTGATCTTACGCACAATCGACCGATCTGAGGTTAGTAACACGTTCTTTACTAACTGCTGGGTTAAAGTACTCCCTCCCTGCGCCCGACCTCGGGTAAACAAACGCGAGAATCCACGCATCATTCCCCAGACACTAAATCCCTCATGAGAATAAAATTCCTTATCCTCTATCGCGATAGTCGCTTTCTTGAGAATATCTGGAATCTGCTCCGACTTAACTGGCAATCGGTTGTAATCGGTATACAAATCGTAGAGTGTCATTCCGTATCGGTCTACTATCTTGGTACTAAATCCATCGCGTCTTACTACCTTATTGGGATTAGGCAAGGAGGCCGCAGTCCAGGCAAAAATGATTAGCATCACCACTATTCCTAGTCCCACTCCCCCTAGCGCCACGATACCGAAATACTTGGTAATACTCGCCTTATCCCACCTCAACCTGCTCAACCGACTCCTTCTTCCCAAATGTCTGTTTTGCCACGTCTTCATCCACTCTTGCATAGCAATGAGTATACCACTTGATGTACAATCAGAGCATGAAAGATTTACTCACTCGCCGAGTCTCAAAAATTCTCCCTGATCAAGCAGACTTCGAAAAATTAATTGGTAGCAAAAAAATCCGCCTTTATCAGGGATTTGATCCCACTGGAGGTCGTCTTCACCTTGGTCACACCATCGGTCTACGCAAACTCATGGAGTTCGCGAAAGCGGGACATGAAGTAATTATGCTTTTTGGCACTGGGACAGTCTTGGTAGGCGACCCATCACTCCGAGACTCAGCCCGCAAATTGATTACCCAAGATGAGATCAATGAAAATATTAAAAACTGGAAGAAGCAAGTCGAAAAAATAGTTGACTTTGACCTTGTTACAATCAAGCAAAACGGTGACTGGCTGACAAAATTAGCCCTCAAAGAAATAATTAATATTGCCAGCAATATTAGTAGCGTTCAACTCTTCAAACGGGACAACTTCACCCGTCGCATCGAACGTGGCGACACAGTCTGGTATCACGAAACCATGTACCCACTACTACAAGGATATGACTCGGTAGCCATGGATGTCGATCTCGAGATTGGTGGTACTGACCAAGAGTTCAACATGCTAATTGGTCGCGAACTCCAGCGCAAAATGAACAATCGCGAAAAATATGTTCTCGAAACTCCCATGATCCTAGGTACTGACGGCAAAACCATGAGCAAAACCAGTGGTAATTGCATCTTCCTAGACGAAAAACCAGAGGACATGTACTCAAAATTGATGACCGTCCATGATGACCTTATCCCAACCTATTTCGAACTCCTAACCGACGTCCCAATGAAAGAGGTTATGGCACTCAATCCCAACAACCCCATTAGCAATAAAAAGCGCCTCGCCTACGACATCACTCGTCAATTTAATGGCGAAGATGGGGCCAAGCGTGGGGAACAACACTACGAACAAGTCGTAAGTGCCAAAGCAGTTGACCCCACTCTCGCTCCAATCAAAATCGCTAGTAATCTTATTGAGACTCTAAAAGCTGCAAATCTTGGAGTTAGTAACGGCGACATTAAACGTACCATCGAACAGGGCGGCGTCGAGGTGGATGGTATCAAAATTACCGACCCACTCGCTGTAATCAAGGGATCAGTTATCAAATATGGCAAATCTATTAGACGCAAACTGGAGTAAATATGAGTTTAACCAAAAGACAGCGCAAAATCTGGATCATCATCACCGCCATCGCCACTGTGGCTCTAATAGCCTCTAGTTTCGCCCCCTTCTTCATGCGCTAACAGTTTCTTCTCTGCTACAATTTAAATATGTACTTGGCATATTTTGATGAGACAGGAGACGATGGTTTTCCAGGATCATCAAATTTATTCGTTCTCACATCTGTATATCTTCACCATCAAAATTGGAAACAAATCTATCATCAAATTTGCCTTCATCGACAATACCTCAAATCACATTACAATTTACCGATCAAATTTGAAATTCATACAAAACAACTATTACTAAATAAGGGAAATTATCGAAACTTAAGTTACTCTGAAAATGTTAGATGGCAAATTGCACTCGATTTTGCACAATTAATTTCTACATTAGAATTGCAAGCGATAAACGTTTGTATCAACAAACAAAAAATTACTCCAAATAATTCCAAAATATACTCAAACATTCTAGATTCTGCACTCAATTTCAACATACAAAGAATTGAAAACTCAATAAAGAGAGAAGAACCAAACTCAAAGTTCATGATTATTACTGACGAGGGTAGGGTAGGGTCAATGCAATCAACTACTCGCAGGGTACAAAAGATTAACTTTATTCCGTCAAAATATAACTCAAACTCTTATCGCCGAGAAATCGAGTTATTAATTGAGGATCCACTACCAAAAAACTCTCGAGATTCTCATTTTATTCAAATTTCTGACTTTATTTCTTTCTTTGTCTATCTCAAATTAATTGGGAAAAATAACTGGCATAATCGACTATCTTGGTTACAAGAATCTCAACTTGATAATCTTATATCCACCCTCAAGCCGATTTTCAACCTCGATGCTAGTCACAACAATCCACTTGGATTCGTAATATACCCAAAATAGAAACACCACCTACGTGCCATTCGGCATTTCAGTGGTTCACATATGACTATACCAAACTCGTCAAGCAAAATGCAACTCATCAACCTCACCGGGGTAGGGGACAAGACTCTCTCCGTCCTTAACGCTCACGAGATTAACACCGTCTCTGATCTTCTGCATTACTACCCTCGCACTTACCGCACCTACCACGCCCGTACCACCAAAGAGCTAGTTGAAGGGGAGTGGGTCACACTCTCTGGAACTCTCGCCCGCCCCGTCAGTCATCACGCCGGTCGTGTGAGCACCCAAGTAAGTACATTCAGAGATAATGTGGGCTCCCTGACCCTCCGTTGGTTCAATTCTCCCTTTATTACTCGCTCCGTCCGGCCTGGTTCTATCTACCAAGTCAGGGGTCGTGTTGAAGTTTTTAATAACCGCCCCCAAATCGTCAATCCCGAATTGAAAACGCTGCGCACTGATCACTGCGTACTGCATACTGAGATTATCCCCATCTACACTCCCCTCGGCACGCTCAAGTCCGGTCACATTCGCAATCTTATTAAATCCGCGCTCACCCACAATCTCCCTGACCCTCTTCCCAATAATATTCGCGACAAATACTCCCTCCTTGATCTACCTCACGCTCTCAACTCGATCCACTTCCCCCCTTCAAGGATCACCCTTGAAGGGGCAATCCATCGCCTCGCCTTTGATGAACTACTCGAGCTTCAAAAATCCGCGCGCTCTTCTGCTGAGCATAACCAGCTCCCCGCCACCCCCATAGCTTGTGACACGGTGTCACTGTGTCACTGGCAAGAGAATCTCCCATTCACTCTCACCCCTTCCCAATCACAGGTTATCAGTGAGATTACCGCTGATCTGCAAAATCCTATTGCCATGCACCGCCTCCTCGCCGGCGAGGTGGGTAGTGGCAAAACCGTTGTAGCGGCGGCCTCTGCACTCGCTACAGGTCTAGCCGGTCATCGCACCCTCCTTATGGCACCCACCCAAATTCTTGCCGAGCAGCTCTACTCTAGTTTCTCCCAACTCCTTCCCAAAGACATTCGTATCTCCCTCGTTACTGGCAATACCAAAGGAGCACTCGATGCCGACATTATTGTCGGGACTCACGCCCTTCTTTCCCAACTTTCCAAAATTGACTCGATTGGTCTCGTCATTATCGACGAACAACATCGCTTCGGTGTCGCCCAAAGAGAACAATTGTCTCTCCAGATTCCCGCTCCTCACCTCCTCATGATGACCGCCACCCCCATTCCCCGCACTCTCGCCCTAACTCTCTTCTCCAATTTAAGCATTTCTAGACTTGATGAAATGCCCAAAAATCGTCTTCCTGTCAAAACCTACTACGTCGATGATGCCAAACGTAGCTCCGCTTACTCCTGGATCAAATCCGAAATCAATAATAATCACAACCAAGCCTTTGTCGTTGTCCCGCTCATCGAATTGGCCGAAAATAACGAGGAAACTCCCACCAAATCCATCAAAGAATTCGAGAGTAGCCTCCACACTCACTTCCCTGGTATCACCATCGACTTTATGCACGGCAAAATGAAGCCAACCGAGAAAACCGCCAAAATTAATGCCTTCCGTAGTGGCGCCACGCAAATCCTCGTTGCCACCAGCATGATCGAGGTTGGCGTCGATATCCCCGCGGCTAATATTATGGTTATCGAAAATTCCGAGTTTTTTGGTCTTGCCACCCTTCACCAACTCCGTGGGCGTATCGGACGGGGTGGGGGACAGGGACATTGCCTCCTCTTCTCTTCTAATCTAACAAGCAAAGTGAAAGAGCGTCTCTCTTTCTTTATCAAAGAAAATAATGGTGCCAAATTGGCCGAGTACGATCTACATACCAGAGGACCAGGCGAGCTCTTTGGTGAGACTCAGCATGGATTCTTCAACCTAAAACTCGCCAGCATTTATGATGAACAATTATTGCGCGAAACCGCCGAAGCTGTTAAAATGCTCCCTATATGACACCATTACCCAAACGTCGTTGGTCCACTGCTCGTCAAGGCAAGCGTCGCGCTAGTATCAAACTAGAGCTTCCCAAACTCGTCAATTGCAAAAACTGTGGTCAACCCAAGAAATCTCATACTGTCTGTAAGAATTGTAATACATAAAAGGACATTTTCCGTGTATACGTGCAAACGTGTAAACGTGTTACGTAGTCTTCATGAAAACTTCCTCTGATCCTCGACACAAGGCAAGAATCGCCAAAGTTCAGTCAATATTTGCCAGTAGTTTTACTCCCGACTTCGCCACTCCCTACGATGAGGCGATTCACCAGGCAGCTCCCGAATGGCCACTCGCCAAAATCAACAAGCTCGATCTCGCCGTCCTCCGTGTTGCTACCGAAGAAATTATGGCTAGTGATACTCCCCCCAAAGTCGTAATTGATGAGGCCGTCGAAATAGCCAAGACTTATGGCACCGAAAGTTCGGGTAGCTTTGTTAACGGCGTTCTTGGTACAATTCTCAAAGCAAAGGAAAAACATGACTAACTTACTCAAAAACGCTTTTGTCCATCGTAGCTATCTCAACGAATCAACCGAGTTCGAGGAAAGTAACGAACGATTAGAGTACTTGGGAGACGCTGTACTCGAGCTCGCCACCTCCGACTTTCTCTTTCGCAAATACCCCGAGTACCAAGAGGGGATGCTCACCAATATCCGCGCTGCCCTAGTTCGCACCGAAAGTTTAGCCGATGTTGCTCTCTCTCTCGATTTCCCCAAAAAACTCTTGATGAGCAAGGGTGAGGAGGCCACTGGGGGTCGGAGTAATCGCAGTATTTTGGCCGATGCTCTCGAGGCATATCTCGGAGCCCTCTATCTCACCGATGGATATCCTGCTTGTGTCCAATTCCTCGAAACCAACCTATTCCCTCGTGCTGACTCAGTCATCAGTGCCGGCTCGTACAAAGATAATAAGTCTTTCCTTCAAGAGGTAGCGCAAGCTCGTTTCAAAGCAACCCCTCTCTACACCCTCGTCTCTGAGTCAGGACCAGACCATGACAAGCAATTTACTATGCAAGTTGAGATCGCCGGAACCTCTTATGCCACTGGTCAAGGCAAAAGTAAACAAACGGCACAAGAGGAGGCAGCCAAAAATACCCTTGAGCTCCTGCATAAAAACTGATAGAATACGCAAATATGTTGAAAATCAAATTAGCCCGCATGGGCAAAAAAGGCCAACCTCAATACCGTATCGTCGTTCGCGAGGATCGCACCAAACAAGGTGGCAACTACAACGCCGAAATTGGCTACTACAACCCTGGTACTAACCCTCTTACCTTTAATCTCGATCAAAAAGCTTATGCCGAATGGATGAAAAAAGGCGCTCAGCCTACCTCAACCGTTCGTGCACTAGCCAAAAAATTATCCAAATAATCCTAGGAGTCTTCTATGCAAGATGTGCTTACCTTTATCCTCAAAAACATTGTTACCGTTCCTGATGACGTCAAAGTCGAAGAAACCCTCGAACAAGATACCACCAATTATATCGTGACCGTTAATCCCACCGATATCGGCCGTGTTATTGGCAAAGAGGGGAAAGTGATCAAAGCTATTCGCACCATTATGCGAGTGATCGCCATCCAAAAGGGTGTTCACGTCCGTGTCTCGGTAGTTTCTGAAAACGCTGATGGTGTTACGACCGAAACCGTTCCAACCGAAGTTGCTGAAGAAGCTTCTGACTCAATTTCCGTTGAAGTTTAATTCGCAAACAAATCACTCTTCCCAATCGGCATCCCAGTGATATCCGTTTCACTGACAGTTCCATCATAGCGTTTGTAGCTTGAGAGGCGCTGGAAAGAGGCTTCTTCCTTCTCATTAAACAAACTGACCGCTCCCTTAACGTCACCTTGCGAGTAGGGCGCCCATAACATCCCCAAAGATAGTGCTAAGGTATAGTTATCCGTGCCCGCTGAAGATATCTTCACGTTGGCAACCTGCATCAAAGGCAGTGCTTGTTCAACAAGTTTTAAAAAGGTATATATCCCATCCTTACTCCCAGTTATCTTTACGTCGGTATCAAGAATTTGTAATCCCCCAACTTGTTTCGTCTTCTTCTTAGTCTTTGAGCTAACATCATTTGCTCCGCTAACGTCACCCGGATTTAGGATGATTCCTCCAAACGACAACCCAAGTTCTCTTGAAAGTCCATCAATCGCTCCCAAATAGGCTATCACATCCTTCTTTTCAGGTAGTGCTTCTTGAATAATTTGCGCCCTCTCTTTGAGCACTGCTTTATCAATCTGGGATAGTAGCACCACTTTTTCACTTAGGATTTTCTCCTCCTTTGCCCTGGTCTCAATCTTACTTGTATTGCTCTGAATCTTCCCAATCGTTGGCAAAATCCCACCCAGAATAATAACAACAGCTACAAGATCAACCACAATCGCCTTTACAAGCATTTGGTGACGAATATAGTATTTCATCCACATATTTTTTATTCCTTTGGCTTAGGTATCGTAAGTCCTACATTCATCATATATTTACCATCTTTGTCGCGTGTTATACCTCGATTAACTGCCTGCGTAAAAAAATCACTATCTTTCTTATAATAATCAATTGAGCTTGATAATGCCGCTAAATTGTCGGCTGTCACATTAACGACAATCTCCCCATCCTCATCCGTTGATATTCCACTAATCGTAACTCCTGGGATAGTAAGCGTAAGGACTTGTTGCAGTGATTCTCGGGCAATCTGTCTTTCGGCTAAAAACCCACTAATCAGTTGTAACCTATTTTTAATATATATTTGTTCTGCATTTGCTTCCACTAACCCTGACAACTCTTTACTTGCTTCTGTTATCGAGCTTTCGATTGCAACCAATCTATTCGCTAGAATAAAGTTCCATAAAAATATGGCCACACCAATCACTGTTGTAATCGATAATACAATCGCGCTATAACGTAAAATCAACCGTTCTTGGTTATACTCTTTCTCCGTTAATACGCGCCTATCTTTTAGAAGATTGATCTTCATTGCCATAATTAAAAAACTCGCTGTGCGAGCCCTATAGCCACAGACAACTCAGCATGTTCTTTGGCAATTACTACTCCCTTTTCAAATCGCCCGACCGACAAAGGATCAGCCACCAACACTTCTATCCCACTCAACTCCGCTGATAGGTGAATAACCAAATCTGGTAAATACGCCCCACCCCCTGACAAAAGAATTCTACTAATTCTCTCACCTCTGGTAGTCGCGTAATATTCTAGTGCTTTTCGAATCTCGTCCACTACCTGATTAATAGCAATAAGTAATCCTTGTCTTACTTTTCCCTCAAGCTCGCTGGTCTTAAGTCCATATGTTTTCTTATATTCTTCCGCTTGCGCGAGTGGTAAGTTCAAACTCTGTGCCAAACTTCGAGTCATTGCCACTCCTCCAATGCTTGCCACATAAGAAAAAAGTAAAGAAGATCCCTTAATTATCCCTAGTAAAGTCGACAATGCTCCAAGGGATACTATTAGTGTTGGTCCAGGGTTTTGCAAATAACTCATCGATCTGGCAATTGCTACCATCTCAGACTCCACCGCAATCGGATCTAACCCAATTCCAATCAAAAAATCCACCATCGCCGAAAGCTGCTTCTTCGGAGCTGCCACCAAATAAACCAACATCTTCTTATCCTTCGAAGTCTTACCATCATCTACTATAGAGTAGTCCATCTCAACCTCAGTGATCGGAATCGGGACGAATTGTTCTGCTTCCCAGCCTATCGCACTTGATAACTCCGCCTCACTCATCTGTGGCATCTCAACAATACGGCTATATACCATCGATTCAGGAACCGAAACAACGACTCTCTTTTCTCTAACCCCGGTCTCCGCTAGCAATTTCTTAACTGAAGAAGCTAGCTTGGCTGTGACTGCAGAATCCGAAAAATCAAGCGATCCTGCCGAGTTGGGGACTTTCCCTGCAGCAACAACGCTAAACCCCTTTACTCCGGTCAAATTTACTTGCGCGAGCTTAATCGAAGAGGAGCCAAATTCTAAACCAAAATATTGTGACATGGGCAGTACACCTTTATTTTATAATACTTAATACATAATACATATTATCAAGTCAATTAGCTACTTTATGATTCCTCCACCAGAAAATAATGCAAAATCAAAAACCGATGGAGGCATATCAAGTCCTCTCTTAACTTCAATTTCTTTCTTTGCATCCCCCCCTTCAGCCGCCGCCTCAATTAAGTACAACTGAGTCCCCAACCCGTTTCCCTCAACCGTTATCGTTGTGTCAGCATAAATCGGTCGTATTTTTAACAAAGTAGTACCATCTGGAACATTATAATTAACCGTACTTAAATACCCCTCCGCCACTCCACTTGAACTATCCAAAAACTCAACGGTTGGCTCGCAGTCGTATGGGTTGTAATATGAAAAATAGACCGTCCCCAGCGTCCCATTAATTGCCACAATCTCAATTGCCGCCGGTGCGCCCCCACTCCCTTCATTACATGTAGAAATATTTTCACTTTGGTCGTCAATTCTTGTCCATTTGATCGCTAGATCATTAGCAGCATCAAAACTAGATAAGTCTAGCCCAGCCTGATCTCCTTCTCTCACAAACAAACTATAACTGGTACTACCGGCAACCCTTGTGCTTCCCTCATATACCCCGACAGTTTGAGTGATATTTTCACTCGGCACTTCATTTTCCCTCAAAGCATTTAGTGCCTGCTCAACCCCATTTTCCGCCACTCTAAATGCCCGCGAAGACTCAGATTCTTGCCTTGACAAAACTGTATCAGACAAACTCCTCGATGCCAAGCTCAGAGCAATCGCAATAATGACACTCATCACTACCAACAATAACAAACCAACCTGACCACTCTTCCAAAATGCTCTCATCTCTCTATCAAA
>Ga0172368_10003090_pt1 | contig 20536 bp, 19 predicted proteins | sample Lak11m_FD_114540 | JGI IMG/M metagenome (GOLD analysis project Ga0172368, IMG submission 114540) | Freshwater microbial communities from Kabuno Bay, South-Kivu, Congo - kab_022012_11m | ecosystem: Environmental > Aquatic > Freshwater > Lake | place: Democratic Republic of the Congo: South-Kivu...
CAAAGGCGGATTTAGGCATCAGCGTAACCGGTATTGCCGGTCCAGCAGGCGCAACCGCGAACAAACCAGTAGGCACTGTTTTTATCTGCCTATCCGCAAAAAATAAAGATATCTGCCGGGCGTTTTCTTTCCTGGGCAGCCGGCAGGATATCCGTAAGAAATCCACCCAAGAGGCATTGCGTTTATTATGCGCGCATTTATCGCTATAGAGCTTCCAACAGAGATTAAGGATGCCCTTTCCGGAATACAGGAAAATTTAAAAATTGAGCAGTTTAAGCTTTTATCTAGCGAAATCCTGCCGGGTTTACGAGGCAAGATGGGCAACCTAAGGGCAAAGGTAGATAACGGCCGCGAAAGTATAAGCTGGGTCAATCCGCAAAATCTGCACCTCACTCTAAAATTCCTCGGTGAAATCTCCTGCAAACAGCTAAACGAAATTAAACAGATAATTGCGGAGATAGTAAAAACATCTCCCGGATTCAAAATCAAACTGGAGGCTGCCGGTGTCTTTCCTGATCTGCATGCGGCTCGCATAATTTGGATAGGAGATAATCAAACACCCTTGGAATTAAAGCAAATTACGCAGCAGCTGGAAATAAGGCTGGCAGATTCAGGCATATCCCGGGAGCAGCGGGATTTCCGGCCGCATATTACAATCGGACGCGTAAAATCCCGCCTTATTCCCTCTGATTTAAAAAAGGCTCTTGAAAAGATAGAAAAAGATATAACTGAGGCAGGATGGAAATTTGACTGTAGAGAAATTACTTTATTTGAAAGCATACTTGGCCCGGCAGGGCCAACTTACAGAATATTAGATCAATTCAACTTTAAAATTACCTGAAGCACTATATTGGCGTAGACGCCCGCGACCAGGTCATCCCCCATCACACCAATTGCTCCATGCAAATTCTGCAGCCTTTCCGCGGGAAAAGGCTTGAGCATATCAAGGATGCGGAATACAAGGAAAGCTAAAATAACTATTTTTGGCTCAACCGGCAAGAAACTAAGGGCAATAAGCATGCCCATTATTTCATCGATAACAATGCAACCCGGATCCTTCCTGTTAAGCAGCTTTTCCGCTTTTCCGCTGGTTAATAACCCTAAAATCATTACGCAAAATACAAACAGGAAATAAACAGGCTGGTTGCCTCCGCCAAACAGGCAGAATATACCTACCCCTGCGATACTGCCGAATGTCCCCGGGATTAAAGGCAGGTATCCGATAAAAAAGAAAGTACTGATTGCCTTGATCAGTAAGTTACGCAACGCAACAAATTTCATAGGCGGGTAATTATTTTACGGTTTTCCCAAAGGTATGACAGGCCGGAATAAAGGGTCAGCCCCACGGTAAGCAGCATAAGGAAAAATATCCCCTGCCGGAAAATGTTCTCCCAGGCAGGATTCCAGGTAGAATATTTAAGCACTATTTCTTTAAGCAGGATAAAACCGAGAATAGTAAATATCACCCCCATTTGTAAAACTGTCTTATGTTTTCCGGCGCGCGCCGCCGAGAGCACTTTTCCTTTATTTAAAGCAAACAGACGCAAAGAAGTAATCATGATCTCCCGCGCGATAATAATCACAAACATCCAGGCATCAATCAGCTGCAGCTGCACAAATGCCGCAAAGGCCGCCAAGACCAGGATTTTGTCGGCGATAGGGTCCATCAACCTGCCGAAATCCGTAACCATATTCCTGCGCTGGGCAATCATACCGTCAAATAGATCAGACAGGGCCGCGAGGATAAAAACTATCAAGCTGGCCACTTTAGGCCAAAGCCCCTGGCAAAATAAAAAGAACATGAACACAAAAGTTAACAAGATCCGCGACATAGTCAAACGATTGGCAAGATTCATTGTATTGTCTCCCCCGCTAAATCATACTCCAAAGTATCTGTTATTTTAACCTCTACGAATTCCCCGCTTTTTAACAGGCGCCTGGAATTTACATAAACCAAACCGTCTACTTCCGGGGCGTCCGCCTGGCTGCGCCCGATATAGGCACCATCCTGCTCTTCCTCAATAAGCACGCGTATTTTCCTGCCTAAGAACCCGGCATTTACAGCTGCAGCTATTTTCTGCTGCTCTTCCATAATAGCTTCAAACCTCTCCTGCTTGAGCTTTTGGGTAATCTGCCCCTTAAAGCTATATGCGGGGGTACCTTCTTCCCGGGAATAAATAAAAGCCCCCAGCCTGTCAAATCTTACTTCCCTGATAAAATTTAATAATTCCTTAAACTCCCTATCTGTTTCTGACGGAAAACCCGCGATAAGAGAAGTGCGTAAACAAACCCCGGGAATAATCTTCCTGATCTTATCGATTAAAGAAGTTATTTCGCTCCTGGTAACCTTACGGTTCATGAGCTTTAGTATTCGGTTATTAATATGCTGTATGGGCAAATCAATATATTTGCATATTTGCCCATGCGAACTGATTAATTCAAGCAGCTCATCGCTTATGCGCCCGGGGTTTAAATATAAAAGACGGATCCAGCCGATATCGGGAGCATTGCGGATTATTTTTTTTAAAATCACCGTTAACTGGCTTTTCCCGGATGAATCCAGCCCAAAACCGGTGATATCCTGGCCGATAATATTGAGCTCGGAGATCTTTTGTGCGTTAAAAAGCCTGACCTTGCGGATTATTGTTTTCTCATCAAGGCTGACAAGCTTCCCCTTAATCTCAGGAATAACGCAATAGCTGCAATTATTTACGCAGCCTTCACATATTTTCAAATAAGCGTAGTGCTTTGGAGTTAAAGCAAATCTTTTTGATTCATGGTTAAGCCCCAGCGCCCCTACAAAGGCATCTACCTCTGGCAGTTCCTTATTTAAATCTTTGTAACGCTGCGCCAGGCAGCCACAGACAATGATCTTTTTAAGCTTTCCTTTTTTTTTAAGCTCTACCAGGTCCAGGATAGCATCAACCGATTCACGCCTTGCCTCTTCAATAAAAGCGCAGGTATTCACCAAAGCCACTTCGGCCTCGGCCATATCATCAACTATAGAATAACCTTTTGCATTAAGCCTGCCGGCGAGGCTTTCGGCATCCACCAGGTTTCTCGGACAGCCTAAACTTAATATTCCCAACCTCTGTTTCATCGGCCGATCTTCAAGCCTTCCTTATTAATAACAATATTCTTTAAGGACTGGCCGCGGCGCCCAAGCTTGGTAAAACGTTGATCGTTAACCTGTAATTCTATTGCCCCGGCATCGCCAAGGGACAATTCAATCTTTTCTTTGGCTTGCCAGGTTTCAGACCTGCCGCGGCCAAGCACCCCGTGAAAGACAACCTTGCCATCCACCTTGGCTGAAACCCAGGATTTCTCGCGGGCAAACACCCCGAGCATAAAACCCTGGGACAACTCCTTCTGTGCCTTGGCCTGTTTCGGAATGCTTTTTGCTGAAGACTTATTTATTACTTCCTTGGGCAACAATTCACGGTTAGCTCTGGCCTTGGAGACGGGTATAAAAACCCTGGCTTTTGTTAATTTACTCTTTTGCCAAACAGAAATTGCCTTAACCAGCTTAACCGTTAAAAAAATAAAGATTACCGCAATTACCGTAAATACGATTAATCTCTTCAGCCCTGCCGAAGGCCTCATCGCATTTAGCTTAACTCCAAATTCTTTTGCCAAAGCAGGTTTTTTCTCAATGCGCTCACCTATATCCCTGCCTACAGCAGCATTTAACACCGGCTTATTGGCCTGGCTGGTTTCTCCTAAGTATTCTTTGGGATCGAGCCCGAGGTAATTACAATAAATCTTTATGAAACCCTTAAGATAAATCGGACTTAAATTAGAAATACTGTCGCCTTCAATCGCGCGTAAAACATTGACATGGATTTTAGTCTTCTTCTGGATCTCCTCAAGGCTCAAACCCCTCTCCTGGCGGATTTTCTTTAACCGGGCACCGGCTGTCTCAATGTTCATGCTCTATCTGTCTCCTTAGCACCTGTTAAATCCTTAAGCCAGCTTTGACGGTCAACTAAAATCCTGCGCGGCTTGCTTCCTTCATACGGGCCGACCAAACCTTCCATCTCCATAATATCTATAATGCGCGCGGCACGCGTATAACCTAAGCGCATGCGCCTTTGCAATATGGAAACCGAAGCCTGGTTGCTTTCCATTATCACGCGCACCGCTTCATCATAAAGCTCATCTTTTTCACCGCCACTGGCTAAGCTGCTTTTTTGCTGCTCCTTAAGGATCTGGTCATCATAAGCCGGCTCGCCTTGCGCCTTAATAAACCCTACCACCCGCTCAATCTCTTCATCTTTAACCAGGGCTCCCTGAATACGAATAAGGTCTTCTTTTCCAGGCTGCAGGAATAACATATCCCCCTTACCTAACAAGGTCTCCGCGCCGTTCATATCCAAGACTGTGCGTGAGTCAACTTTGGAAGCAACCTTAAAAGATATACGCGCCGGTAAATTTGCCTTAATTACTCCGGTAATCACATCAACACTTGGCCGCTGCGTAGCCAGGATCAGATGTATCCCTACCGCGCGCGACAACTGCGCCAAGCGGGTAATCGCGTTTTCAATCTGGTCACGCGCCACAGTCATTAAATCCGCAAATTCATCTACGATAACTACAATGTAAGGTATCTTCTCCTGTTTCTCATTATAAGCCTCAATATTCCTTACTCCCGCCTTAGCCAAAAGCTGATAACGATCCTCCATTTGCCCAACTACCCAATTAAGCGCGACCGCCGCCTTCTTGGCATCGGTAACTACCGGGCACAAAAGATGCGGCAGGCCGTTAAAAGGCATAAGCTCGACCATTTTCGGATCAATCATTAAAAACTTCAGTTCATTCGGCGAGCCTCTAAAAAGCAAAGATAAAATACAGGTATTCACGCATACGGTTTTGCCTGAGCCGGTAGTACCGGCAATCAAAAGATGAGGCATATCATCCAAATCGCCAAATACAGACCTGCCGGTAATATCTTTGCCTAAAGCCAGGGTCAAAGATGATTTCTGTTTGTGATATTCCGCTGAAACAAGTAAATCTTTAATACAAACTAAGGCACTGTGTAAATTAGGAACTTCAACCCCTACCCGCCCTTTTCCCGGAATAGGCGCGATGATCCTGACTGACTGCGCCTTAATTGCCAAAGCAATATCATCGCTTAAGGCCTCAATACGGTTAATCTTTACTCCCGGAGCAGGCTCAAGCTCATAACGCGTAATTACCGGTCCGCGGATAATATCCGTGACCTTAGCCGCGATTCCAAAATCCGTTAATGTATCCTCCAGGATTCTCGCGCTGGCCTCAAGATCCTCCTTCATTTGCCTGGTATCCGGAGCAGGAGCCTCATCCAGTAAATCTACAGAAGGCAAATGATAATCCCCAATCTTTAATTCCTTTGGCTTGACCCTTACCTCCTCTGCCTGGGATCTGGCTTTAATTTGAATCTTCGGCCTGGTAACCTCAGGCATGAATATTTTTGGCTTTGAAAGAGCGCCAGCCTGCTGCTCCTCTTTCTTAGACGCGGAATTACCCTTATTCAGGAAATTCTGCTTAACTTTAACTAAGGTGGCCTTTTGTTTATTCGATAAACTAAAAAACCCGGAAAAAAATGACTTTGATTTCTCAACTGTATTCAGAAAAAGCGATGAGATAAGGATTTCGGTGACCAGGGCAAGGGAAAGGATAATAAAGGTAACAAAGATAATGAATCCGCCCAGGCGGCTGAAATACGCGGTTACGAAATTAGAGGTAAGCGCGCCCAGGAACCCGGCGGTATGAAACCTGAGCAAATCATTGCTCAAATTAAACATTCCGATAAGCGAACTTATAGAGACAAGCAAGACAAACATCCCCATAATCCGGGGGATACTCAAGTAAGGCTTATCCTGGCGGAAATATTTTACGCCCAGGGTAATTACTAAAAACGGAATGATAAAACTTGAAATGTTGCCGAACAGAAATACAAGAAACCCGCCCAAGTAGGCGCCGAAAACTCCCAGCAGGTTTTTAGGGGGAATGTTTGGTTGCGAGGTAAAAAAAACAAGGTCAGCGCGGTCAAAGCGGATGAGGCTGGCCAAAACCATCAGCCCAACCGCTACTAAAATAACGCCTTTGACCTCATTTAATCTTCTTTCTCTCACTTCTAAATTAACTGCTTTGCTCGGCCTGCTTTTTACTTAAATTAATCCGGCCCAGCTCATCTACGCCGATAACCTTAACTTTAAATTCATCGCCCACTTTTACTATGTCCTCAACCTTTTTCACAAAGGTGCTTGATAGCTCAGAAACATGCACCAGGCCTTCTTTGCGCGGGGCGATCTCTACAAATACACCAAACTGCATAATACGTTTTACCTTGCCAAAGTAAACCTTGCCCACCTCAACATCATCGGTAATCGCCCTGATCATTTTAATCGCAGCATCAGATTTAGCCGCATCAGTTGAACCGACCAAAACTGTACCGTCATCTTTTATATCAATACTGGCGCCAGTGGCGGCAATTATAGCCTTGATGTTTTTGCCTCCAGGCCCGATAAGCTCACCGATCTTCTCGGTATTAATCTTTAAAACATCAATGCGCGGGGCAAAGCTGGAAAGCTCCTCTCTTGGGCTGTTTAACGCGGTGCTCATTTTATCCAGGATAAAGAATCTTGCCTCTTTGGACTGCGCAAGGCAGTCTTTAAGCAGCTCCATGGTAATCCCGTCGATTTTAAGATCCAGCTGTACAGCGGTAACCCCCTGGCGTGTACCGGCGACTTTAAAATCCATATCGCCAAAATGATCCTCTAAACCGGCGATATCCGTTAAGATCGCCGTCTTATTTCCCTCTTTAACTAAACCTAAGGCAACTCCTCCTACGGCTTCTTTAATCGGGACTCCGGCATCCATTAACGATAATGTAGCAGCGCACACAGAAGCCATGCTGCTTGAGCCATTAGATTCCAGAATTTCAGAAACCACTCTTACCGTATAAGGAAATTTTTCTTTTGACGGCAATACCGCAAGCAAAGATTTTTCCGCTAAAGCGCCATGGCCAATCTCGCGCCTTCCGGGGCCGCGTATAGGCCTTGTCTCACCAACGCTAAAAGAAGGAAAATTATAATGCAGCATAAAGGATTTCTTTTTCTCACCCTCTAACGACTCAATCAGCTGCTCGTCATCACCCGTGCCTAAAGTAGTTATGGCTAAACTCTGGGTTTGTCCCCGGGTAAAAAGGCTTGAGCCATGGGTACGCGGAAGCACAGAAACCTCACAACTGATCGGACGGATCTCCTTAAAAGAACGGCCGTCAATACGAATATTCTCATCAATAATCATCTTGCGCACCTGCTTCTTCTCTACTTCATGCAGGCCGGCATGAATATCCGCCGCCAGAAACCCTTCAGTAGTCAGCTGCGATTCCAATTCCTTGGTCAATAAGGCAACCGCCTCTTCACGCTCTTCTTTTTTACTCAGCTTATAGACCTTATTTAATTTTTCCCGCGAAAGCGACTCAATCTTCTGCATTAAAGCCGGATCAATCAACTTGAACTCAATCTTGGCTTTTTCCACGCCATAAAGACGGCAGAATTCCTCCTGCATGCTGAGTATGGGCCTTAAGTTATCCATCCCGAACTTTACCGCCTCAAGATACACCTCTTCGGAGACCTCTTTGGCTTTTGACTCAAGCATTACCACGCCGCTGCTATTTCCAGCCACTACTACTTCCAGGTCGGCGTTCTCAAGTTCCGCGTAAGTAGGGTTTAAAACGAGTTCGTTATTTATCCTGGCTACCCGGCAACTTGCCAAGGGCCCCTTAAAAGGTATATCTGAAATAGATAAAGCCGCGCTGGCGCCGATCAATGCCAGTACATTCGGGTCATTTTCGCCATCACTTGAAAGAACAATGGCCATCACCTGGACCTCATTTAGAAATCCTTCGGGAAATAAAGGGCGTATGGGGCGGTCAATAAGACGGGAACCTAAAATCTCATTTTCTGAAGGCCTGCCTTCACGTTTAAAAAAACCTCCCGGGAACCTTCCGGCTGCATAGGTCTTCTCCTGATATTCCACGGTGAGGGGGAAAAAATCCTGGCCTTCTTTTATATCCTTAGACATACAAGCGGTAACCAATATCACGGTTGAGCCATAAGTAACGGTAACCGAGCCATTAGCCTGCTTAGCGATCCTTCCGGTTTCCAGGATAAGGTCATTTTTGCCAAATTTAATCTTTAAACTTTTATTTTGCATTATTTTAGCTCTTTCTTTATTGTAGACGAAATGTTTTGGGGTCTTACTTTCTCAGGTTAAGTTTTCCCAAGACCTCTTCGTATTTCTTCAAATCCTTGTCCTTGAGATATTTGAGCAGGCTGCGGCGTCTGCCTACCAGCAAAAGCAGTCCACGGCGAGAATGTAGATCTTTTTTATGCGATTTAAAATGTTCACCCAGAGAGTTGATCCTCTCGGTCAGAATAGCTATCTGGACCTCGGCAGAACCGGTATCCCTGGCATGCACCTTAAAATCATTAATCAATTTTGCTTTTTTTTCCTTTACCAAAACCAATTTTCTTCCCTCCCTTTCTAATTCTTAAACATTATACGATAACTCACTCAGCAAGTCAATGGATTTAATCAAAGGCTACTTCTTTTTCAATAGCTCAATTATCTTATCCAGCTTCTGGAGTACTAAAACGCTAAAACATACCAGCCAGATGGTCAAGGCCAGCGAAATTAAACCACTCATAAAACTTAAACCGTATTCCATATCCCCTCTCCTGCCTGCCAGATAGTATACCACTACGAAAATTGTTGCAAGTTATTGCCAAAGGCAATTTTCTTGATTTTGACTATTGTATCATAAGAAATTAGTTATGCAATCTCAATTTCGCGGATTTTTTTGCGCGTAGATTTCTTTTCTGAATGCCGGCGTTTATGTTCAAGGATCCTTAATTTGATTCTTTTCGGTTTTTTGCGCGCTGAACGCATAATCTTTGCTTTAAGCGACTGTTTCTGCAGAAGATCATGTTTAATCCTGTTTTCGATCTTACTTAAAAGGATGTGCCTGGCCAGATTACGATTAAGCATCTGGTATCGCTGGCTCTGGCACTTTACCTCCAGGCCCGTAGGCAAATGTTTTAAATATACGCAAGTAGCGGTCTTATTAACATTCTGTCCTCCGGGGCCGCTTGAACGGATAAAACTCTCTACAATATCTTCCTCGCGCACCCCCAAAGCAAGCATCTTTTTCTCTAAGGCCGTCATTTCCCTGGCGATATTTGCCATAGATGCTGCCCCCTTTTCACTGCCTGTCAGACAAAAAACTCAAATCAATCTTTTTAATTAAAGCGTCCAGTTCCTTGATTAAGGGCATGGGAAGCATTTTTAAAACCTCTGCCTCCTGCTTCAACGCACGCAGCTGGCCCAAAATCCTCCTGAGGACAGCCTGTTTTCTTTTTTCCTGGGCTTCTTGCGGGTCCAGCTCCTGGCGCTGCCGGATAATTACCCCCAGATTCTTCTTTAACTCCTGCGCGTCCCTGCCTTTTTCAAAAATCTCTTTTTTAAGGCTATTATAATCATGCTCATCCAATGCTTTTTTATTTTTCGCCTGGCGAAGGATATCCACTGATTCATAGCTGGGGATATTCACGGCCTGGTTTGCCTGCGCATAATCACTCTTTAAATATTGCGGCTCTTCTTTTTCCAGAAAATAATATGACTTGAGCAGCTTCATTGCCGTCTGTTTACGTATGCCTATCTCGCGGCTGACATAAACATCAAAATTCAGATAACCCCACTCCTTATACATCTTGTCTTTCCAGGCTGAATAAAGTGAACGCCCCAGCTCAATCCATGAACATTTAAAGTTCTTGGCGCTTTCTAATATATGATAGCGCAAAGAGCCGCTATCCAGGCTCTCCATCTTTTCCTCAATATTTCTTAATGATTTTGTTTTTGCCTCATCCATTATTATCTCCCGAATATCTCTTTTAACTCCTTACTATACCCCTTAAACTTATCTATCACATCACTTACCTTATTGACTATTTGCTCAGGCGACTGGCTGCTCAAATTCTTGATCGCCGCTTTCAGGATTATGCTTTTTAACTTATCCTGGCTTAAAGCCGGCTTATCCAGCTTGGTATCAATATCAAACACTAAATGCAGGTTACCCTTACTGTCGGTAAACAAATCCAGGGCATTCCTGGACAAATCAAGGCTCATCTCCTGCTCCCGGCTTTCTTCATAAACAAGCTTGGATAGATTAAAGTCCGTGTTAATATTCAAGGCGTTGTTCCTGGCTTTAAATGTTGAATCGACATCAAGTTTTGCCGATAGGAGTTTCTTATTTGAGATAAAATTCCCATAGTAAGGCGAGAAGTTGGTTACTTCCACGTCTTTAATCTCTAACCTTGCGTCCATATCTTTAGCCAGATAATCAAGCCAGCCGGAAAAACTAATACCGCCAAAAACCTCTCCCGCGGGGTTTGCCAGCTGACAACTTAAGCTGAAGTTTGTAGCCAGCGATGTTATGGGAAGAGAAACCTTAGCCACGCTTATATTCAGCTTATCAACAATAACCTGAAATCCTGCCTCACTCACTTTTCTATCCGTAAAAATTACTTTGGCCTCCCGCACCTTAAGGCTGGTCGGGTAAATTTCCGGCGCCTTGGCTCCCGGTTTCTGCTCTAAAACCGGAAGGTTTAATTTGCCATCCGCGGACTGCTCAAGATTAATCACCGGCTCGGTAATGGTTAAACCATGGATAACTACCTTGCCGAATAATAAAGCGATTAGATTGGGGGAAAAAGATATCTTCTTTATATTCGCCAGGCTTCCGATCTCCAGCTTTTCAAGGGTGACCGTAAAAGGCATACTTAAACTTATCTTGCCGATGCTGGCCTTAACTTTTAGATTCTGCCGGATCTGGTCCTCAACAATCCCAGGCGCATAAATCGCGAATAAAATACTGGCAACAATAAATATAACCACGAATACTGCAACAATTATAAACAAAGCTTTGAATATTTTATGCATATATTTATCCCCTTTATTTATTCGCCTGAGCCTGTTTTTACTTCTTCCGCATTAAGGTTAAGGCCAAGAAATTCCTCGTTTGTCGGCAGGCTTAAATAAAAATCCGCAGTCTCGTCAATCTCAATTTTCACTCTGGATGCCTGAAAATCCAGCAAATGCCCGCCGCTTTTCCTGTCCTTGCTGATAAAATGCAGGTGATAACCTCCAACACTGAAATTCCTGGCATATTCCGGAGAGCGGAAACCCACCACAGTTCCTTCTATACTATTAAATTCAAACACCTTCTGCCCCTTAACCGCCTGCTCAAGCTCCGGATACGGCTTAGCCTGCTTAGGCACGCTTCTGGTTTTTACATACTTAAACCGGCCGCTGATCTTCACAGCATAAAAAATATTTGTCGAAGACAATAATTTATCCAAATACTGGCTTAGATCCGCATAGTTTAATTCATTATCAACAGCGAATGTTTTATCGGTATTAAAAAAAGTTACCTGGGCAAAAGGAATTCCCGCAGCCTTATTCACCAGGTGAACGCGGCCGTCAACTTTAACCTGATAGAACGAGCCATCCAGGAGCACCATCTCTCCTTCTAACCCCTGGAATGTCCCTAAGCCAAAGTCACCGCGCTGTTTAAGCGCGCAAAGTGTTTCCTGTCCGTCATAATCACCGGCAGAAAGCGCCTGAATAGTGGATGCCTGATAAAGAACTTCTCTATTTGGCAGGTGGCTGCATCCAAGCAGGACAAAAACAAGAATTATAAAATATAAGTATTCTTTATTTACTAACATGGTTTAAAGTAGCGGCGGTTTCAATCTTTTCGCGTATAGCATCCCTGAGCAAGGCAAAATCTCCGGGGCCAAAGCCGTCAGTTTCTACTGCCGGCAAAACAATAAGCTTGACCGAAACTTTAGTCTTAAAAATCCAACTCCCTTTAGGAATCGCATCACGCGTGCCGATTAAACAAATGGGCAAAATTGGTTTCTTCTCTTTAATCGCCAGCTTAAAAGCCCCATTTTGAAATTCATTCATCTTATCGCTATTGCTGCGCGTGCCTTCGGGGAAAAATAATACAGACATATCCTTTTGCAGCCATTTGCTTGCCTGGTGATAAATCTCTTTTATGCTGGAAAAATCTCCGCGCAGGAGCCTGATATGCTTGATCAATCCCAAACACCAGCCGATAAAAGGAACCTTGAATAAACTTGCCTTGGCCACCCACTTAAATTGCATCTTGGTCTGATAAAGCACCACAATATCAGCCATACTCTGGTGGTTAGAGATTATGACATAGGTCCTTTTATGGTCTATATTCTCCAGCCCGCTCGCCTTCACATTCCAATAAGGATTCAAACTAATCACAGCATCTGACCACCAAAAACACTGCGCATGGGTGATTTTTTTCTTCTTATCAAAAGGGAAAAGCAGGATATTTAAGACAAAAACCACAAAGAAAAGCAGGATAGTCAATAACCCGCTGCCTAACCAAATTCCAATAGAAATAATTGCTTTCATATTCTTTAACTGACTATATCCCAAATAGCGGGGGTTGTCAACTTTAATGAGGCCGCGACTTATGGAGAAATAGCGACATAAGTCGCTGGCCGAATTAATCCTTGCGGCTGCGAGCAAATTCTAAAGGAATTTGCGAGCGATTTGACGCAAAGATATATCCCCTACCTTATTGCTGCGTGAGGGCAAATTTGATTGTAAGCGCAATACGTGCAGGCCTTATACTCGGGTTTAGCCGGATAATTCTGCTGGCGGATCCCCGCGGAAACCGTGATTATATCCTCTTTCACATCATCTAAGTCATCTTCGGTTATCTCATACCTGCCGATAATACCGGATTCCAGAAAGTACAACGCTACCGCAACCGGCAAAACTCCAAAAATATTCTGATACGCCAAAGCATAAAGCGCAAGCTGCTTGCTTTCCTTAACCCGCTTATCCGCATCCTTCCGGGTTTTAATCGCCGAGGTTTTAAAATCCATGATTACCGCCCCATCTTGTTCCATGTCTATGCGGTCAAACCTCCCGGTGATCTTATTATCCCCGATTACAAAAGAAAATTCTTTTTCAATAAATTTGGGGGTTGATTTGCGGGCCTCTTCATCCTTATAGAATCTGACTAAAGCCTCCCTGCCAATGCGGAAACGCTCCTCCTGGTGGCTGACATCAAGAAACCCCTGAGGATCAAAATTAGCTTCAAAACAATCCAGAACCTCATCCATATTAACCCTATACCCATTAAGTTTACGCAGCAGGTATTGGCTGACTGCCTCATGCATTGCCCGGCCGTAAATAACTGTATGATGCTCCATAATCGGCACGCGCAATATATTTACATATTTGTATTTTAAAGGACAAGTCAGATAATCATCAATATGGTAATAACTTAAACTAACCAGCTTGTCCTCCGGTATTTTTTGAGCGGCTGCCTTAGATAACTCTTTAACCGGAGCAAAACGCTTAATACTCTCAATAGCCGCGGTTTTTTTCTTTTCAGCGCCTTCCCCGGAATGTTTACCCAGAGCCTCAAGCACAAACTGGCTTACCTTACGCAACCGCTTACCGCCATAATCTTCAGCACTGGTTAAATAAAGCTCTTCTTTAGCGCGCGTCATTCCCACATAAAAAAGCCGGCGCTCCTCCTGAATATGAAAATCTCCGGTAGGAAGAACCTCCTTGATCAAAACATCAGGCAGCTCAATCTGTTGAGAGCGCTTAGGAAGCGGGAATTTACCCTGTACCAGGCTGACTAAAAAAACCACCCTGAACTCCAGCCCTTTAGCTTTATGTATAGTTAAAATATTCACCGCATCCTGGTCTAAATCCGCCTCAACTGTCGGCGGATCATCCCCTGACTCAATAAGCAGGTTAAGATGCCGGATAAAGCTGATTACCCTGTCCTCCTTAGCCACCAGTTCAAAATCGCGCACCTGATTAAAAAACTTAGCGATATTCTGAATCTTAGTTTCCTTTTCCAGGCTGGGATTATGCGTCAGGTATTTGAGATACCCCGTATCGGTAAGAAAACTATAAAGCAGCCTGCCGGTTGTCTCATCGCGGGAAACCTGCATAAATTTCTCAATATCAGAAAGCACCTGCTTTATCTTTTCTTTAGTATCATCCTTTAACTGTGTTAACTCTGTGATTTTTTCTAAATCATTAAATACATCATAAAGCGTGCGGTTTCTGCGCCGGGCAAAGTGATTGCACAATGTCAAATCCGCCAGGTCTACCTTATAAACCTCAGAGCTCACCAGGTAATACAGGCTTAAAGAATCAGAAGGATTGGCGATTACGCGCAGAAAGTTGATACATAGCTTAACCTCCCCCCGTCCGTATAACCCCTGATTACCGCTAAACTGCCAGGGTATATTCAGCATGTTTAAGGATTGGATAAAACCCTGGGCATCAGAATTAGAGCGCACAAGAATGGCAAAATCCCTATATTTAAACTTACCTAAACTTACTTTATCTTGTATAATCTTACTTATATTATCAGTCTCAGCTGAATGCGTATCAAAGTGTAAATGGCAGGGTTTTGCGCCTTCCTTAGTTAAACCAATAAGGTGCTTATCTATTTTTGCCTTTATCTCAAAACGTTCCGGGTTATTATATTGTATTAACTGGTAGGAGCTGTCCAGGATGGCTTGAGTAGAACGGTAATTCTGAATCAGGGTAATTTTCTCCGCCTCGGGAAACTCCTCTATAAAATTAAGCACATTGCTGTAGGCGGCCCCACGCCAACGGTAGATGCACTGGTCATCATCGGCGACAACAGTTATATTTTTAACCGCGCCAGCCAAAAGTTTTACAATCTGGAACTGCGCGAAATTCGTATCCTGGAATTCATCCACTAAAATATATTTAAACTGTTTCTGATAATTTTGCAGGATTAAAGGATGCTGGCGCAGCAACTGCAGGCTTAGATAAAATTGATTGCCAAAATCAACCAAGCCTTCCTTAGCCAGAAGCTCCTGATATTTAACATAAGCGGCCGCCACCTCCATCTGCTGCACTGCCAGTTCTTCATTAGCGTTATCTTGCGGCCCGGCCTTGACCTTGATCATGAAATCCTGGGCGTATTTTAAATACTCTTCAGCCGAGATATCCTCGTCTTTTGCCCGGCTGAAAAATGAAATCAGCGCCTCAATAAAACGCGTAGGCTCAGCCAACGGCCGGTAATAATTAAGCGTAAATTCAAAAAGGTGTTCGCGGAAGAATACCGCGGATTCTGACCGGGCAAGCACCTTAAAATCCGGGTTTAACCCGGCAACCAGGGCATTCTCACGCAGGAGACGGTCGCCAAAAGCATGAAAGGTAGAGATCCAGATATCCGTGTAACCATAAGGCATAAGGATATCCACCCTCTCCTGCATCTCTTTAGCTGCCTTATCCGTAAAGGTAAGCGCTAAAATTTCATCGGTCTTGGCAAGCCCCTGATTTATAAGCCAGGCAATACGCTGCGTGATCACGCGGGTCTTGCCTGTGCCTGCGCCGGCTATAATTAACAACGGGCCATTACCATGCTTAACCGCCTGGACCTGCTGCTTATTTAATCCCTCTAAAACCTTATCCATAACAACTTAATCCCTATTAATAACGTGGATCATTTCACAGAGCCTGCCATAATTACGCATGTTAAAGTTCATTACTAAGCGTGGCAAATTAAGGAATTCTCCCTCCTGAATTTCTTTATTCGTGGGAGGGGAAACTCTGATTTGTCCGCTGATCAGAATATCTTTGAATTTTTTATTTATAAGCCTTAGCGTATTCCCGGAGATCTCTCTTTTTAACCTTAACACTGCCAAGCCTGCAACATATCTTATTGAGTGGTATACCCTGTAAAAATCTTCTATATATTTAACTGCCGCATCAACATTTTTTACAATATGGATAAGCTTGAGATCTTCTTTATTGATAAACCCTTTCTTAGCTAACTGGCTCTTTATAAAATGCATCCAAGTAGCCCAATAGGTTGAGCCTTTCGGTTCCATCAAGACTATTGGCCGGGGCCGGGATTTTCCGGTTTGGATCAAGGTAATCATTTCAAACCCTTCGTCAAGGGTGCCGAAGCCGCCCGGGAAAAGAGCGGTTGCGTCAGTCTCTTTTACAAAAATAAGTTTTCTGGTAAAAAAATATTTAAAGTTGATCAGTTTTTCCTTTTCGTCAATGTAGGGATTTGGCTTCTGCTCAAAAGGCAGCCGGATGTTTAAAGCAAAATCCTTGCCTAATCCTGCGCCCTTATTGCCTGCCTCCATTACGCCGGGGCCGCCTCCGGTTACGATCATATAACCTTTTTCAGAAAGCTTACGCGAAAACTCCTCCGCCATCTTATATTCAGCTGATTTAACCTTTGATCTTGCTGAGCCAAAAATGATTACTTTTTTAATCGCCCTATAAGGAGAAAAGATCTTGAAAGAATAGCGCAGCTCTTTCAACGCGTTATTTACAAGCTTAAGATCACCCCTGTCACCGGACTCCTTGCCTAACTTGACAGTAGTGGTCAGTATTTCGCGCAATAAATTCCCGGTATCAACAGAACCGGAATTCTTAACCAGATCGCTTATTAAGCTATCTATGGCAGGATCCCCAACTTCATAATCTCTGGAATTTTTTTCCATCATTTGAAAAACCCCAATTTGCGCAACTCCTGCTCAGCCTGCTTCCGAAAATCACCCTGCAGTTCAATAGTGTAATCTTTAACCGAACCGCCTGTGCCAAACCGCTGCTTTAATTTCTTAGCCAAATCCAGGAGCCCGGATTTAGTTAAAGCTAAACCGGTAATAAGTGTCATCCCCTTACCTTTACGGCCCCTTTCATAACGCAACCGCACAACGCCACCGGTGTCAGGTACAGCCGCTTTCTTCATATCCCGGCATATACAACTATCAGCAATTTTTCCGCACCCCGGGCAAATTGACCCTTGCAAAGTAGAATAAACTAAATTAAAGTTCAAATCACTGTTTTGCATAACCCTTCCCTGATATTTTATTCCAAAACTCATTTATCTCCTTAACAAAATTGCTGTCCCTGACTCCCTGCTTCCTCTCATTAAGATATTTCTTGAATTCCTTCGCAATAATAGTATCTGGGACTGAATTGATCAGCTCATAAGCCTTTTTTTTATCAAGTGATTCTATATCTTTAATCAACTGTTCCCTTGGCATCTCCTTAATGATTCCATATTTGATTTTAAGCTCAGAGGGAAGCTCCTTGATAGAATCATAGACCTTGGCATATTTTCTTTTATATTTATCCGGATTTAATTTATTTATTTTACTGATATTATCTTTCTTGAATTTATCAATGTCCATTGCCGCTACAAATCCCTTTGCCAGAGTTTTAAATGTTGAACCGATTAACCTGTCTTGCAGGCTGACTTTCTCAAGCGCGAAAGTATAGCCCGGAAAACACAGGCCTGTTATTGGCAATAAAATTATTCCAAATATAGCCGCCTTGAACAGATTCATAATTAAGTTTTTCAGCTTACCCTGCCGGAGGCCTTTTTCAAATCGTTAATAAAAGCAGGAGGGATTTTATACCCTAATTCTTCTGCCTTATGCACATCTTCCCAGCTGTTACCGTAGTCCTTTTTCAGGAAATAAACAGCCCCCCGGTTACAATAAGCCTTTGAATATGCGGGGTTGATTTCTATGGCCTTGCTGTAATCAGCAATAGCCAGTTCAAGATCGCCTTTGTCATAATAGACACTCCCCCGGTTACAATAAGCCTTTGAATATGCGGGGTTGATTTCTATGGCCTTGCTGTAATCAGCAATAGCCAGTTCAAGTTTACCCCTGAGATGATAGGCAATCCCCCTGCTGTTATAAGCTTCAGCGTCCCTGGGGTTAATTTCTATACCCTTACTGTAATCAGTGATAGCCTGTACAAGATCATCTTTATCATGATAAACGCTTCCCCGGTTACAATAAGCCTTTGAATATGCGGGGTTGATTTCTATGGCCTTGCTATAATCAGAGACAGCCTGCACAAGATTGCCTTTTTTATGATGGGCCATTCCCCGATTGTTATAGGCTTCGGAGTATTTAGGGTTTATTTCGATAGTCTTGCTGTAATCAACAATAGCCAGTTCAAGATTGCCTTTTTTATGATGGGCCATTCCCCGGTTGTTATAAGCTTCGGAGTCTCTGGGGTTTATTTCGATGGCCTTGTTGTAATCAGCGATAGCCTGCTCAAGCTTGCCTTTGACAAAATAAACAACTCCCCGGTTGTTATAAGCCTCGGAGTCTTTAGGGTTTATTTCGATGGCCTTGCTATAATCAGTTATAGCCTGCTCATAATCACCTTTTTTATGATAGGTAATCCCCCGGTTGTTATAGGCTTCGGAGTTTTTAGGGTTGATTTCGATGGCCTTGCTATAATCAGAGACAGCTTGTCCAAGCTTGCCTTTTTTATGATAAGCAATCCCCCGGTTGTTATAGGCTTCGGAGTCTTTAGGGTTGATTTCTATGGCCCTGCTGTAATCAGAGATAGCCTGCTCAAAATCGCCTTTATCAAAATAGGCACTTCCCCGGCTGCGATAAACTTTGGTATATGCGGGGTTGATTTCTATGGCCCTGCTGTAATCAGAGATAGCCTGCTCAAGATCCCCTTTATCATAATAGGCTTTTGCGCGGTTATAATAGACATCGGAATACGCCGGATTAATTGCTATAACTTTATTGTAATCAGAAATAGCTTGCACAAGATTGCCTTTATCATAATAGAAAACCCCCCTGTTGTAATAGGCTTTAAGGTATACCGGGTTGATTTCTATGGCCTTACTGTAATCAGAAACAGCCTGCTCAAGGTTACCTTTATCATGATAGGCGTTTGCGCGGTTATAATAAGCATCAGAATACGCCGGATTAATTGCTATAGCTTTGTCAAAACAGGCAATCCCGCTCTCATGCCTGCCAAAATAATACAAAGCAACACCTTTATTCAGAATCTCCGAAGCCTCCAATTTTGCGCCTTCAAGAGGAATTATTTTCTTCCCCGATTCCTTTAAGAGCAGGTTTTCCAAATCCATCCTCATTACCGCAAAATTCACATATCTTTTATTGGGGTCTTTTTCTAAACATTTCGTAATGATAGCAAAAAGAGGGGAGTCAAAACCAGGAACCGCCTGCTCCTTGTGCGATTTCTCATACTCCGATACATTTCTGCCATCAAAAGGCAATGCCCCGTGTTTTACCATCTGATAAAGTACAATACCAAAAGAATAAATATCGCTTATCTGGTCCATATGGCCATCAAACTGTTCAGGCGCCATATAAGGAAGCGTGCCGCTTACTACGCCACCTTTCCCCTTAAAAATGCTCAAATCTGACTTTTCGTTTACCGGAAGATGTTCATTAAATTCAATCTCTTGTGATAATTTCGCTGCCGCAAAATCAGTTATCTTTACGGTTTTGTCCGGAGTGATCATAATATTATTTGGTTTTATATTCCCGTGAGCTTTAAGTCCCTTTGCATAAGCGTATTCCATGCCATAACAAAACTCTATGGAATATTTAAGGATTTCAGGCAGGGTTAAATTGTTCAAGTAATGACTTAAAGCATTTCTTCCATTCTCGTCCGGCGCGATATAGTCAAGTACAATGAAAGGATAGTTTTCTATCCGTATAACTAAATAGGCACTGACAATATATGGATTTTTACCTGACTCTATCCAGCTAAGCGCTTCTCTTTCAAAGAATGCCTGATTTTGCGGGGAAACCAGGAATTTTCTTTGAAGGGTCTTTAAGGCGTAAGGAACCCGGTTTATATTGTCATAACAGGCGCAGGCAATCCCTATGCCGGACTCCAGGACATGGTATACCTCATAACGGCCGTATATAGAATCGCCGGATTTTATTTTAGTAACTAAATCCGGCGCGATACTTTCTTTCTTAATGGAATCGCCTGAGGGATCACTGATTGAAACAGCTAACCTGGTATTCCCCAACCCTATAACGTCTTTGTCTTTTAATTCATTTTTTCCATGGACAGGAATATTATTCAGAAGCGTGCCGTTAGCACTGTTTAAATCTTCAATGAGGCAAACATCGTTCTCCCTATAAATTATTGCATGTTTTCTTGAGCAATAATCATCATAGATAACTTTAATAACCGCATCCTCGCTCCTGCCTATTAATACGGGCGAACCTGATTTAACAGGAAATTCCTGCTCTTTTAAGGGGCCGGATAATACTGAAACGCTGATAATTTTCTCTGAGCTCATTTTTTCTGCCTGCTTCCAATTTTATCTCTTTAAGAAAATATTCAGTAGAGACGAAGCGATCGCAATTAACGTAATAACTACCGGGAACAAACAAGCGCCCATATGCTTAAGCGAAGATTTCTTGTTTAAAGTTACCTCTATAAGGCGCCCCTTGTGAATGGCATAAGCCCAGTGGACATATAGAAGTAAAAATACAATCAGGGTATTAAACTCGAAAAGGAGCACAGGAGCACTAAAATTAGGATTATTTCCGAGAAGCATAGTCGAAAAGGGTATCAAACAAAGGAACATAAGCCAGATGATATTTATGAATAC